>Ga0302347_1000030_pt1 | contig 357522 bp, 267 predicted proteins | sample PhyWR1_FD_202178 | JGI IMG/M metagenome (GOLD analysis project Ga0302347, IMG submission 202178) | Leaf surface microbial communities from wheat plants in UC Gill Tract Community Farm, Albany, California, United States - DLSL W.R1 (v2)... | ecosystem: Host-associated > Plants > Phyllosphere >... | reverse complement strand
CTTCCTGAATGATAGCAAGTCTGTCCTCTGGTGTGAAAGCTCTTCTTTCTTTTTTCATCGTTCCCTAATTTAATGGTTCTAAATTGTTTTCTAAATTTAGTCCAGTCTTTTAGGGGGCTAGTACAAATGACTGGACAATTTTGGAAGCAATTGTGAAGAGCTATTACAATGGTTATTATACAGACGCGTCTGGTCAGTCAGGTAACAGGATAGTAGATCTTTTCTCGAGCTCCGCAACCAATTATTTTGCGCAGAATCCAACAGCCCCTTATGTAGATGGATTACTTTATGCCATAAAGGCAATCTATGGAAGCGCCATTAATCTGTACCGAACGTCAGCGTCTTCAACGAACTATCAGCCGGTACAAATTGGGCCAGGAAATTTGTTACGCGATCAACAATGTCCATAATTTCTTTAAACAAACCAAAATGAAAAAAGCAATTTTATTTCTTGCAGCATTGATCTGCACACTTCACTCTTTCAGTCAGCAAACCTCTATAAAAAACATTGTCACAATCAATTTACCTTCCGGATCGAAAAAAATAGCTAATTCAAAAGTTGGAAGTATTTCGACAGAATATTCGCGTCTTAGTACAGAAAGTGACAACGTTGAGTTTTACAAAATTGACTCGGTAGTTTTTCAGTTCGCCGCCTCTCCAGGTGAAGTACCACAAGATCATTTAGAACAAAGAAAGAAAGGAATGGACGATCTGTATGAAACCGCAAACTGGAATCACAAGTCTGTAATCGAAACCATTAATGGTATTAAATACTTAACCGTATATTACGAACATCAAGGTACAGCAAGTATTAGCGTAACTGGCATCAATAAAGCCAGAAACAAAGGGATTGTCATTTCTACAAGAGTCGATATGACAAAAAAAACGAAGGCCGAGAAAATAATGAAACAGCTAATCAAGACAATAAAGTTCTCTGAATAATTTTCTTGATGTTATAAACACAGAAAATAGCGTAACTTGAACATGTTTCTGACTACATTGCTTAGTAGAAGCTTTTAGCTGATAACCCACGTTTCAAAACTTTAAAATAAAATTAAGTTATAAACGGGGCGTCACCGAAAGGCCATAAGAGTAGGAACCTAAATCTTATTTAAATGAACTATTATTTCGCTGTACTATCGCGGTATGCAACATTCAGTGGCAGAGCCACAAGAAGTGAGTATTGGTATTTCCAACTCTTCAACATGATCATCGCCATTGTTCTGATGATCCTTGATTTACAATTCGGATTGAATTTCCTGCAGATGATCTATTCACTAGCTGTACTTCTTCCCTCTATTGCAGTCGGCGTAAGACGAATGCATGATGTCAATAAAAGCGGCTGGTTTCTGATCATTCCGTTCTATAACCTTTACCTGGCCTGCATTGATGGCACCAGAGGCGAAAATGCCTTCGGTGAAGATCCGAAAGGGCGTGCGGGCTTCGGAGCAGCGGATTATCAAAGACCTACAGACCTAATTGCTTAACATGGCCGGTCTGCCTGATCAGACTACCAGTTTGTCGTAATCTTTCAATACGAGCTCGAGGAACTCATAATCATTGAATTCAGGAGGACATGCAATGCCGAGGTGCTCCTGAATTCTCATGGCGAGCTTAAAAACGATGATGTTGTTCCCTGTTATTTTGTAGGTGCGGATTACCTCTTTGACGAGTGCGATATCTTCGTCGCTTAGCTGCAGCACTTCGCGGAAAGTCACCTGCTCCTCCCCTTGTTCGTGATTGAAGGTAAGTTCATCCAGCCTCTCCAATGGATTGGTCCTGATGATGACAGTTCCCGCAACCAGGTCGCCGAGGCGCTGCTTTTTATCCGTGAAAGCAATGCTGGTTATCGCTGCCGCGCCCATTGTGATACCTAAGTCGATGATGCGGAAGATCCAGCGAAGCAGGTACTGTCCGACGCTAGCCCGCTTTCCACTCGCACTCATCACCCGGATCCCCACCACGCGCTTGCCTACTGTCTGGCCCTTAAAGAAGACTTCGGCGATCACATCGTATAGACCGCAGATGATCAGCCAGGAGAGCATAAGTTTCACAATTACTGAATTTTGATTTTGTAACGCAGGGCTGAGTATCCAAATACCTGCAAAAAACACAAACATATAGAAGACCCAGAACAACCCGTAGTCGATGCATCTCGCTTTGATCCGGTCGCCGATTGAAGCGACCTGGTAATCGATGTCAATATTCTGAGAAGTCTTTATAGTAATAGTTTGCATAATCGGTCAGGAATTTAGGAAGGAATTTAATTTTGTGCTTTGAGATCAAATAATTGTTGTTAAATTTCCGAAATAAAGTTTCAATAACCAATATGCGTGAGGCCTTATTTATTAAACAAAATTCAGGGCGCTGGCGGGAATATGAAAGCACTCCGACTGCCGACCCCGATGAGCTCGCCGAACGCTTTATTGCATTGACGGACGATCTGGCATATGCCAAGACCTTCTATCCGAAATCAAAAACAACCGCTTACCTGAATAAACTGGCAGCGAACTTCCATCAGGGTATTTACAAGAATAAGAAAGAGGATTCGAGGCGGATCCTGCGCTTCTGGAAGTATGAGCTTCCTTACCTCTTTCAGAAGTACCGCCGGCAACTGTTGTATTCGCTTGCTTTCTTTGCCAGCTTTGTTTTTATGGGTGTTCTTTCTGCGAAATACGATGAAACATTCATTCGCCTGATCTTAGGAGATGGCTATGTGAACATGACTAATAATAATATTGCTAAAGGCGATCCTTTTGGGGTTTACAAAGAAAAAGATTCCTTTTTGATGTTCCTGATGATTGCCAAGAATAACCTGAATGTTACGGCCCTGTGCTTTGTTTCCGGAATTCTGCTATCTGTTGGGCCTATGTACGTGCTCTTCAAGAACGGTATCATGCTCGGTGCCTTTGAATACCTGTTCATTGGCCAGGGTCTGGGCCTGCAGTCGACACTTGTCATCTGGATTCATGGAACAATCGAAATCTCCTGCATCGTAATCGCGGGAGCGGCAGGACTGATCCTGGGGAACAGCATTTTGTTTCCGGGCACCTATTCACGCATGACCTCAATGAAAAAAGGCGCTATGGACGGCATGAAGATCATGATCGGCATCTCCCCTCTTGTCGTAATCGCCGCTATTCTGGAAAGCTATATAACCAGACATACGCAAATGCCCCTATGGCTGAGCGTCAGCATTCTCGCTTGCTCCGCTGCCTTCATGATCTGGTATGTGTGCCTCTATCCACGATCACTGAAAACTAACCTGAACCTAAGCTTTTTCAATCATAATGAATCCCAAAGTAACACTGAACCAGATCAGGACATTCAACGATCTGTTCGACGACACGACACAATTTCTTAAACAGAACTGGAAACCACTTCTAAATGCATACTTATACGTCTGCGGCTATCCACTGCTGGCACTGATCGCTCTGTTTTGTTTCGAGCAAGCTCAGTCGATCTTCCACTTGCGTTTGGGCGACTATATGTTCGGACTCACTTACGTTAGCCGGATTATCCTGAGCGTTATCCTTATGGTACTTTTGAACCTGACCGTGCTCTCCTATATGTTGTTGTATAAGGAGAACGATCAGCAGGTGCCTTCTAAGACAGATGTTTATCACTATGTGAAGTACTATTTTGTGCGTGTACTGATCTCAAATATTGTGCTTTGGATCGGTCTGGTGATCGCTTTTATTCTCATATTTTTTCCTGGATTCTATTTCATGCCCGTCGCACTATTGATCATAACCATTATGGTGCTGGAAAATGCAGATTTGGGCTATGCCTTCAACCGTGCTTTTCAACTGATCAAGGGTCACTGGTGGCAAACTGCGGGGGCCATTCTTCTTAACATGCTTTTAATATGGTCGATCTGCATGTTGTTTTTTATTCCTGTCGCAATGATATGCGGTGTGATCACGATACTTGCGGGCTGGCCATTCGCCTCTGTCTTTGGCTTTGTTGCGGCTATCTCTTTTTTTCTCCTGCAGTTTGCAGGTGCCTTGTCGCCTATTCTAATGGTGCTGATTTACTTCAACCTGTATGAGCGTCATGACAACCACCATTTGCTGCAGCGGATTGAGATGCTGGGAAAAACCCAGTCAAGCGCTGATCATCTTCAGGCAGAAGATTACTAGCATGTACAAACTGCCTCAATTCCTTTATTTTTCCCTGTTCTTGTTGCTGGCTATGCAGGCAAGCGGATCAGCTGCTGTTCAAATGCGGAATGACACCGTAAGTCGCCCGAATGTTACCGGTATAGCGCATCATCAGAAGCATTTACAGACAAGACCGCCGGGAATCAGAACGCTGAACAGCGAGGCTCTCAAGATCTACCGTCAGCAGCCGGAGTTCCAGTATAATGATGAAACGAAGGTGCAGGAACAAAGCTGGTGGTCGCGTTTCTGGAGGGCCTTTTGGCGTTGGCTGGAGAGCCTGTTCGGGAAAGAGGATACAGAGACGGAGCCCACATCAACTGCCTGGGGCACTCTGCTCGTTATCTTGTTTGTTGCGGTGGTACTCTACCTCGCCATGAAATACATGCATCTGGAGAACATCTTCAGAAAAAAACCGGAAAGCCTTTCCATCCCTTATAACGAGTCGCTGAAAAACATTCATGAGATCAGCTTTGACAATCAGATTTCCGAAGCTATTGAAAAGAAAAACTACAAAATTGCCGTGCGGCTGCATTATTTAAGTGTGCTGAAGCGGCTGAATGATGCGGGGCTGATCGCCTGGCAGCCCGACAAACCCAATTCGGTTTATCTGCAGGAATTAGAAGACAAGAAGTATCGCGAAACATTTGAGTTGCTTACGCGCCAGTTCGAGTACGTATGGTATGGCGATTTTCCACTCGGAGAACAGGCATTCGGAAATATTAACCGGCTCTTTGCCGACTTTAAAAGAACACTGCCATGAGAAATATCAAGCCTGTTTACCTCATTGCAGCTTTGCTGATCATCGCGTATGTGGCGGCCCAGTACTACAAACCGCGGGCTGTTGACTGGAGTTCCACGCTATACAACCATAAAAAGGCACCCTTTGATACCTATATTTTGTATCATCGGATCGGAGATCTGTTTCCCGGTTCCGCTGTGCAGACCTCCAGAGAGCCGGTGTATAATACTCTGGAACGGAAACGCCCAGGGAAGGTTACTTACATCATCATCTGCAACACCACCAATGTGGACCGTACCGACTATAAAAAGCTGGAATCTTTTGTCAGAGCGGGAAATGATGTGTTTATTGCCACGAATTCACTGGCCTATATGGAACAGAAGCTGAAGATTAAGGCGGACTACGAAGGTAACATGCAACGGCCCGCCCGTGTGAGTTTCTCCCGCCCTGATCTCGCCAAAGAAAACTTCAGCTTTGAGCGCGAAATTACAAACGGGTATTATCAGGATCTTGACAGCAACCGCTTTGAACCGCTCGGGGTAAATGAAAAGGGGCATGCAAACTTCGTGCGCCTGAGAATGGGAAAAGGTTCTCTATTTCTGCATGCTAATCCGCTGATGTTTAGCAATTATGCGTTGTTGGAAAAAGGCGGTGCCCGATATGCATCGCTGGCCCTGTCTCATCTCGACGTGAATAAGCACGTGATATGGGACGAGTTTTATACCCGGGGACGGGGCGGCAGTGAGTCTGAGATGCGGTTTTTCCTCGCTCACCCTTCTTTACGCTGGGCAGTCTACATTGCCTTTTTCGGTCTGATCCTCTTTGTATTATATCAGGTGAAGCGCAGGCAGGCGGCTATTCCGGTGATCAGTCCCCCGGACAATAATTCCGTTGAGTTTGCCCGGGTAGTAGGCCAGGTTTACTATGAACATCGGGATAATAGCAATATCGCACTGAAGAAAGTCGCCTATTTCCTGGAACATATCCGTACCAAGTATCATATGCGGACCCATGTATTGAATGACGAGTTCGTTGTTCTGCTGGCGAAAAAAGCCGGAGCAGAAAAAAAGCTGCTGCAGGAGCTCTGTCATCAGATCATCCTGATCAGGAACGGACATGAAGTAGCAGATGCCGAACTCATGGCATTAAATGAAAAAATGGAACAATTTTACAAGCAAACGCGCTAATCAATGGAAAACGAGTTATTTGAACAACGCACGGACCTCAGCTTTTTGAACGAGGCAGTAAATAAGATCAGGGAGAGCATAGGCCAGGTGATCATCGGCCAGGCGGAGAGCGTTGACCTGCTGATTGCAGGGATCCTGGCCGACGGACACCTCCTTATAGAAGGCGTTCCAGGCGTAGCGAAGACACTGACTGCCAAGCTGATCGCCAGAAGCATCGACGCGCATTTCTCCCGGATTCAATTTACGCCGGACATGATGCCTTCGGATGTGCTGGGCACATCGGTCTTCAATCCAAAGACGGTGGAATTCGATTTCAAGAAGGGCCCGATCTTCGGAAATATAGTCCTGATTGACGAAATCAACAGGGCACCTGCCAAGACACAGTCGGCCCTCTTCGAAGTCATGGAAGAGCGGCAGATCACGGTAGACGGGTTTACCCACCGCCTGCAGGAACCTTTTATTGTACTAGCGACGCAGAACCCGGTTGAACATGAAGGTACATACCGCCTTCCGGAAGCACAGCTCGACCGCTTCCTGTTTAAGATTGAAGTAAAGTATCCAACGCTGGAAGAAGAAATTGAAATCCTTACGCGTCAGCACCAGCAAAAAACGGCGTTGCAAATTGCTTCTATAACACCGGTGCTGACAAAGGAGGACATATTGAAGTTGCGCAAGCAAGTGCTGGAACTGTTTGTAGAACCACACATTCTTGAGTTTGTGGGTAAGATCATCCATGAGACGCGAAACAATGGCTCTCTCCTGCTGGGCGGTTCTCCACGTGCCTCGCTGGCCATCGTCCACGCAGCCAAGGCGATCGCGGCCATGAGCGGGCGGGACTTTGTTACGCCTGAAGACATCATCCGGGTGACTCCTGCTGTACTGAGGCACCGTGTGATCCTGACTCCGGAAAAGGAAATGGAGGGCATTTTGCCGGATGAGGTTATTTCGCAAATCATTCATAAGATTGAAATTCCGAGATAATGCGAAACTCCTTGTTCAGCCTCTTTTATAGAGACCTATTTCTGACAGGCAGACTATTCGGGGCATTGGCTTGTTCGGCTCTGCTGTTCATGACTTCTTTTTTTCTGCCCTGGCTGAACATCGTTCCCTACTTAGTATTCTTTGCAACGGTGGCGCTACTATTGCTCGACCTGACGCTTTTGTATAGCGGAAGAAACCGGCTTTTTGCAAAAAGGCATCTGCCCGAGCGTCTGAGTAACGGAGATGAGAATGAGATCAGCATTTACCTGGAGAGCCGTTATGGGCTGCCGCTTAGTCTGGAGATCATTGACGAGATCCCCCAGCAGTTTCAGAAGCGCGACCTTGTATTCAGGGCAAAACTGAAGGCCCAGGGAGATACGCTCATCAACTATACGCTGCGGCCTACACGGCGCGGAGAGTATACATTTAACCTGCTGAGGGTATTTGTGAGCTCCCCGTTAGGATTAATACAACGGCGGTATAGCTTCGGAGAGCCCGTGAGCGTGGCTGTCTACCCCTCTTTTCTGATGATGCGCAAGTATGAGCTGATGGCAATTTCCAACCGGCTGTCGGAAGTGCGAATCAAAAAGATCAGGCGATTGGGGACCAGCATGGAATTCGAACAGCTGAAGAACTATACGCCCGGTGATGATTACCGCTCTATCAACTGGAAGGCCACTGCCAGACAGGGAAACCTGATGGTGAATACCTATTCGGATGAAAAAGCGCAGAATGTCTATTGCATCATCGACAAGTCGCGCAACATGAAGTCGGCATTTGAAGGGCTGAGCCTGCTCGACTATGCGATCAATACCAGTCTGATCCTGTCGAGCGTGGCGCTGCTGAAGGAGGACAAAGCCGGACTAATCACGGTATCGGATACTGCTGGGGCCTGTATTGCGGCAGACAGACGCTCCGGTCAGTTAAACCGGATTATGGAAGCCCTTTATAAAGAGAAAAGCCGTTACCTGGAGACGAATTTCGAGCTGCTTTACAACATCACAAGGAAAACACTGAAGCAACGAAGTCTGGTTGTATTCTTCGGTAACTTTGAAAGCATGCACAGTTTGGAGCGGCAGCTCCCCTTTCTGAAGAAAATTGCGAAGTTCCATCTCCTTGTTGTCGTTTTCTTTGAAAACACGGAACTGCAGAAGCTGAGTGGAGAAAAGGCTACGGACGTAGAGGGAATCTATATCAAGACCATCGCGGAAAAGCTTGTCTACGAAAAGAAGCTCATTGCAAAAGAACTCTCGCGCCACGGCATTCAGTCTATTCTGACAGCTCCCCGAAACATGACGGTCAATACCATCAACCGTTACCTGGAGATCAAGTCCAGCCAGAGGTTATAAGTGTAAGCCAGCTTGCTCCTTTTCCCGACGAGATCAACGAACGGTAATCGGATCGCGAGAAGGTTCGCATCTTGAGAAGATCGAAATACTACTGAATGTTAATATGTTAACAATTTTTTAGCTATTTTTTCACATGCTTTTCTCTATCTTTATAGAAGACCAAAGCAAAGAATCTTCACCGTATGTAAACTTACTCTTATGACCTGGAAAAAATTTAGCGGAGAGACCATCTCGAACTCTATACATGACGCAGTAGAGAAAGCCATTTTACGCGAATATCACCAGGGAAATAAGCTGAAAGTATGTATCGGAACAGATTCGCAGGTGAAGGGATCGAACACAGACTATGCCACGGTGATCGTGTTTATCCGTGAAAAAAAAGGAGCTTTTATGTTTATTCATCAGGAACGAAGTTCCATCAAGATGAGTATCAAGGAAAGAATGCTGACGGAAGTGCAGAAATCAATCGAAGTAGCTTATGCTCTCTGCGACCTGCTGGATCTGTATCATGTAGATCTGGAAGTACATGCCGACATCAACACGAATCCGATGTTTAAATCCAACCAGGCATTGCATGACGCGATGGGTTATATCCTGAGTATGGGATTTGTGTTCAAAGCGAAGCCGGAAGCCTTCGCGAGTTCCGCATGTGCCAATAAGATGGTACACTGAGGGATATTTTGTACTTTTGCTACATGCTTTCTTATACCGAAGAGAATTATTTAAAAGCACTCTTTCACCTTACATACGAAACGGAGAACAGTAGCGAGGCTGGAACCAACCAGCTGGCTTCTTTTATGGGGGTCAAGCCTGCCACGGCTACTGATATGCTTAGGAAGTTGAAGGAGAAGGGACTGATTGATTATGAGAAGTATGGAAAGATCACCTTGTCTGATGAGGGGAAAAGTCACGCCCTGGAAGTGCTGCGTAAGCACAGGCTCTGGGAGACCTTCCTTTTTCAGAAACTTGATTTTACCTGGGATGAGGTGCACGAGGTGGCAGAACAACTGGAACACATCCATTCTCCGAAGCTGATCGATAAGCTGGATAAATTTTTAGGCTTCCCGGAATACGACCCTCATGGCGACGCGATACCGGATGCAAATGGTAATCTGAAACCTTCTTTCAGAAAATCGCTTGCGGAAGTCGAGCCTGGCAGTGATTGCAGAATGGTCGCCGTGCGCGATAATACCGTGGCTTTTCTTCAGTACGTGAGTCAGCTAAACCTGAAGATAGATACTCCTATAAAGGTCTTGTCGCGTCAGAGTTATGATGGGACTATTGAGATTTTAATTGATAATCAACTGAATACGGTTTCGCAGAAATTTGCTGAAAACATAATGATTGTTTAGACCTTTGATAGACAATAACAGAAACAATGAACGTCAACATAAGAAATAAAAAAGCCTATTTTGAATACCATATCCTCGACAAATACGTAGCGGGCATCCAGTTCCTGGGAACGGAGATCAAGTCGGTACGGGAGGGTAAAGCGAATTTGAATGATGCTTTCTGCGCTTTTCTGGGCAACCAGCTGTATGTGAGAAATATGCACATTTCTGAATACTCGCACGGCTCATTTTACAACCACGAGTCGAAGCGGGACCGTGCACTGCTGCTGACCAAGAAAGAACTGAAGAAACTGCGGGATAAAAGTGAGGAAAAGGGTTTTACGATCGTTCCTCTCGGGCTGTTCATCAGTGAACGCGGATTTGCGAAGCTGGAAATTGGTCTGGCGCAGGGTAAAAAGACTTTCGACAAGCGTGATACGATCAAAGACAGGGAGAGTAAGATCGAGCTTGACAGAGCGATGAAGCGCTAGTAGTCTGGTTTGCTACCAGGCCTGATCGCCAACCAGAGGAACAAAGCGGAACGTGTCGAGTTCGATGCGTTCAAAGTCGTTCTCATTAAGGCGAATCACTGTAATCATTTTCTGGCTCTTTTCGTCGCCTACGGGGATGACCATCGTCCCACCTACTTTTAGTTGCTTCAGCATGATCTCAGGCACAAAAGGAGCACCCGCAGTAACGAGGATCTTATCGTAAGGTCCGTGTTCTGCCAATCCTTTCGATCCGTCACCAAGAAAGAAGTTCGGGAAATAGCCCATTTTGTTAAGGAACAGCTGAGCCCGGTGGTAGAGTTTTTCCTGCCGCTCTATGGTATATACTGTTGCGCCCAGTTCAAGAAGGATGCAAGTTTGATAGCCGGAACCCGTTCCTATCTCCAGTACCTTGTCGTTTTTACGGATATGAAGAAGCTGAGTCTGGTAAGCCACGGTATAAGGCTGTGAAATGGTTTGCCCCTCGCCTATAGGAAAGGCGATGTCACGATATGCCTGGTTCCAGAACGTTTCGTCAAAGAAATAATGTCTCGGTACCTTTCCTATTGCCTCCAGAACGTTGGTATCTTCAATTTGCCTCTCTTCCTTCAGCAGTTTGACCAACTTTTTTCTTGCTCCTTTTTCCCGGTAATTATCTATGAACTTGTAAGCCATTCTGGCACAAAAATAAGCTTAATTCGAGAATTAAAGCGCATAATAAAAAAGGGACCAGATACTGCATTAGGAATCAAGCGCATAATTTATGCACATTTCATCAGAATGGATCGACGTCGACCTGTATAAAAGTACCCTTGTTCTGCTTGTCGGCTTCAAAACCCAGGAGTGCCTGCGCGAGGTATTCCTTGACCTGCGAAACGGGGATTCCCTTGCGTTCGATCTTGATGTAAATGGTTTTGATGTAGAGGTTCCGGATGCGGGCGATCATGGGTTCCTCGGGACCCAGGACACGTTCCCCCAGCGGCTTTCTGATGGCAGCTGCGAAGCGTTGAGCGGCCTCGTTGAGCACCATCTGATCCTTATGCTTGATGTCGAGCCGGATCATCCTGTAGAGCGGCGGGTATTTGAAATTGAGCCGTTCCTGGATCTCGGTATTGAACAGACTGTCATAATCATGCCGGATGACCTGATCGATAACGCGATGGCGGACATCGTAGGTCTGAATGATGACCCTGCCGGGTTTCTCCCTCCTTCCGGCACGGCCACTCACCTGGGAAAGCAACTGAAAGCCTTTCTCAAATGCCCGAAAATCAGGGAAATTGAGCAGGCTATCTGCATTGATTATACCGATGAGTGTGACATGGCTAAAGTCAAGGCCCTTGGCTACGATCTGCGTGCCTACGAGGATGTCGATCTTCTGTTCTTCGAAATCGCTGAGGATATGCTGGAAGCTATTCTTGGCTCTGGTCGTGTCGAGGTCCATACGCGCGATACGGGCCTCAGGGAAGATATATTTCAGATCGTCTTCGATCTTTTCTGTGCCGAAACCTTTCGGCTCGATATGAACGGAACCGCAGGCGGGACACGATGAAAGGACATCCTGCTTATAGCCGCAATAATGGCAGTGAAGCTGACCTGTGCTTTTGTGGTAGTTCATACTCACATCGCAGTGGATACACTTGGAAATATAACCGCAGGTGCGGCAGATGGACAAAGGCGTGTAGCCTCTTCTGTTTTGAAAGAGGATGACCTGCTCCTTTCGCTCCAGGTTCTCCCTGATAGCATCGATGAGGACACTGGTAAAGTTGGCCTGGATGGTCTTCTTGCTGGTCTCTTCACTGATGCTCACCACCTTTATATCGGGAAGGCCTGCTTCCCCGAACCGTTCGGTTAGCTGCACGAAGCCATACTTAGAAGATTTGGCATTCAAGAAGCTCTCCAGTGAAGGAGTGGCTGAGCCCAGGAGTACCTTTGCCTGGTGGATATGTGCCAGATAGACGGCCGTGTCGCGCGCGTGGTAGCGCGGTGCCGGGTCCTGCTGCTTGTAGGAGGTTTCATGTTCCTCGTCGACTACAATGAGCCCGAGATTGCTAAACGGCAGGAAGACCGAAGAGCGGGCTCCGAGAATAATGCTGTATTCATTTTTGAGGACCTTTGCCCATACTTCGGCACGTTCGTTATCACCCATGCGGGAGTGATAAATACCGATGGTATGTCCGAAGTATTTCTTGAGACGCTCGATGATCTGTGTAGTCAGGGCAATCTCGGGAAGCAGGTACAGGACCTGTCTGCCCTGCTGAAGAATCGCTTCGATGAGACGAACGTAAAGCTGCGTTTTCCCGGAGGAAGTCACTCCATACAGGAGCACGACGTCTTTCTGTGTGAAATGCTGCAGAATCTCCTGTTCAGCTTTTACCTGACTGTTGCTCAGGGTGAAATCACCATCCAGCTCTAGTTCTTCCTGAGCCAGGCGGCTGACTACTTTGCTCTCCTGAACGAAGATTTCCTTATCGAGGAGCGTCTTGATAATCGAGGCGCTGCAGCCGCATTCTTCGATGATGTCCTTGCGGAGCACTTCCTTATTGCTGCGGCTTAGCTTGAGCCAGGCAAGGAAGGCTTCCAGCTGTTTAGGACTTCGTTCGAGCACTTCAAAGAGGGCCTTTCTGTTCGCTTCCTCCTCGTAGAGAGAATTCAGGCGGATGAAGGCCTTCGTTTTAGGCTTGTACTTTTCGATGATCTCCTCAGAGATATGGATAATGCCTTTATCGAACAGTGACTTCAAAAGCTTGAAAACGGATTTTTGTCCGAGGAGCTTGACGATGTCATTGACCTTCAGTTCCGGTTGAATCTCAAGGGCATCGATGATAAGGAATTCTTTATCGCTCAGTTCAGATTTGTCATATTCAGCACCACTGATCAGGATGACGCGCGTTTCGCTTGCCAGCTTCAGGGCTGAGGGAAGCGCTGCCTGCATGACCTCTCCGAGGGTGCACATGTAGTAGGACGCCATCCATTCCCAGAGCTTAATCTGATGGGCGTTAACAATGGGACTATCATCCAGTATATCAATAATATACTTTGCCTCATATAAAGTAGGTGCTTTATCTGAAACGGCGTAGATGACAGAGGTGTAGAATCTGCTTTTGCCGAACTGCACAACAGCACGCTTACCTACAGCAATCTGACTATTGAGGGCTCGCGGCACCCGGTATGTATAGGTCTTGGAAATAGACAACGGGAGGATAACCTCTACAAAAAAGGTTTTGAAGTCGCCATCCGCTTCATTGAATTCGAGCATTATTTATTCTTGATTGCTGCCAGTAAAAGGAACACCCAGCCGAGGATAAACATCAATCCTCCTATCGGGGTGATGGGACCAAGGATCCCCGCTTCGAGACCTGTGACCGCCCGGGTTGATAAGAGATAAAGGGAGCCGGAAAACAGGAATATCCCTGCAGTAAATGCATAGTAGGCGAACTCGATAAAACGGTCGCGGTAGCGCACCATGGTAGACAGGAACAAGAGAGCCAGTGTATGATAGAAATGGTAGCTGACCCCTGTCTTCCAGTTTTCAAGGTCGGATGATGAGATGAGACTTTTCAGTCCGTGTGCTCCAAATGCGCCCAGGATAACGGCCAAAATTCCGAACAGGGATGCTGTGACGATAATTTTTTTGTTCATACTCAAATCTTAAGTTCGCTAAATTAATAAACCTGTTGGCTACGCGTTAAAAGATTTAACCCTCTTAGTCTATTATCTTGTTTTATTTACGGACAAATAGAATCTCGTTCGCTCTTTGTATTCAGCTTAAAGGTAAAATTTATCTAAGTTTGTAAACAGACGATGAAGAAATTAATCATTTTCAGTTCTGTTCTGTTCATTGCGATCATATTCATCGCGGTAAAGTACTTCGCAGAACTTTCAGGTAACTCCAACAGCAGTACAAAAGTATTAAAATATATACCCTCCGACGCTACGCTGATTGTCAATTTCAGCAATGATGACTCGTTCTACGACATTGTTGAAGATTATCAGCTTTTTAGCGAGATCATAGGCGAGCGACGCAGTGCGGAAATTTCGCAACTTAAGGGGATGCTGCTAAACGATCCGCTGGTAGCGGAGATCAGCAATGGGGAAAAGGTTTTCATTTCCTTCCATCAGCTTAAGGCGGATTCGCTGGACTATCTTTTTTCGATGGGAATGGCCTCGAATGTGAAACCCGAGGATGCAGAGCTGAGCCTGAAGAATATGGAGGGTGTGAAATTCAGTGCGCTGACGGAAGACTCGGAAGGCATTTACAAGCTGGAGCTGAACACCCTGAAGAGGCCCTTCTTTATCCATATGGACAAGGGCGTTGCCAACGGCAGTTTCTCGCTGGAATTGCTAAAGCTTGCTATGAATGAAAAAGCTGAGAAGCTGGATGATGAGTTCATTGAGCTGATCAATAAAGAAGCGGGGCAGAACCAGAACACGCCGGTTAAGCTGTTCGTCAACTCGGGCAGGCTGTCGCCCTTCCTCCTCTCCTTCATGAAGGGACGTGCCCATGGGCAGATGCAGCTGTTGAGCGGAATGAAAGGCTATGCAGCGCTGGGGATGAATTTCAAGAGTGATGCGCTGATGTTTAACGGAAACAGTATCCCGGATACGAATGGCACCAACTACCTCAGTATTTTTCTTAAACAGCGACCTGTAAAAAACCAGCTTAAGGCGGTACTGCCGCAGAATACGGCAAACTTTATCACTTTTGGTGTATCTAGCTTTGGAACATTTCACGGCGATTTAAAACGGTATCTGGCGAAGAGAAAGGAACTGGCAAAGCTGCAGGCCCAGGTAAAGGCCATTGTAACGGACCGGTCGCTGAATATTGACAACGAGCTAATTCCGAAACTAGGCAACGAATTTCTCGTCTTCGAGACCGCTGAAGGAGAAAAACTAGGCTTGCTGAAGCTGAATGACGGTCCGGGTACGGAGGCATCGCTTCAGCAGCTGTCATCAAACGCCTCCACATTCATCAGAAGGATCAACTATTCAAACCTCTTCTATTATTGCTACGGCGATCCGATGAGGCCCTTTGTGAAGCCATATTTTCAGATCTTCGACAATATGCTGGTACTGGCCAACTCGCAGGGAGCGATTAGCCGGTATATGGAGAACTATAAGGCGGGTAAATTCCTGAACAAGCAGAAGGACTTTAAGGAGCATGAGCAGCTTGTAGCATCGAGCAGCAATATCTCCTTCTTTGCGGAGAATAAGAATTCATCAAGACAGATCCGGTCTACACTGAAGGACCGGTATGCGGCGCTGTTTAAGGATAGCGAATCGGGCTTGTCTAACTTTTACGGACTCTCCGTTCAGTGGAGTTCTGCCGACAAGTATTTCCAGACCAATGTATTTGCCAACTATAACACCCTGGCGAAACGAGAGTTTAAGAAAGAGTGGTCTTATAAGATGAATGCGCGGATTGCTTCGGCGCCGCAGGTGTTCAGGAACGGCGATCAGCATATCATCATGGTTCAGGATAATGTGTACAATCTGTATGCGATTTCCGATGAAGGGAAGCGGATCTGGGCCACTCAGCTGCCTGGTACGATCAGGGGGAAGCTCTACCAGCTGAAGGATGAAACAATCGTATTTAATACCGAAGACAGGATTTACAGGATCCATCCGGACGGATCAGCGGTAAGCGGGTTCCCTGTTTCCATCCCACAGAAGACAGTATTGGGACTGACGCTAACAAGCACTGACCCCTCTTCTGCCAGGATATATATTGCGGCGCAGGCTAAGATCCTGGGTTATTCGGCGGAAGGCAAGCCTTTGGAGAACTGGGACAAAAATCTGCCTTCTCGAATCTTCACAGAACTCCTTTACACCGAGGTGGAGAATACGCCTTATATCATTGCCGGAACGCGCACGGGAGAGTTCTTCTTCTTTGACGAACGTGACGGATCGCTCTTGCATCAGGCGGCAGAAAAGAAGGTAGTCACCGATTTCAGAAGCCAGATGTTCCCTGTGATTCAGGAGAATGCGGATAATTCCTGGGTGGTAACAACCGACACGGCAGGTGTACTACACGAAATTTCATTCAAGGATTCAGTATCGAGAACAAGTATTGGGGTATGGGACGAAAATCACACATTCGGCTATAAAGATATAACAGGAGATAGTTATCCTGAGTATATTTACCTTGACAGCAAGGGACTCTCTGTGTTTAACCGGGATCATACATCTGTTTTCAGTTATGAGTTTGAAGATTCGGCGAAGAGAAACCTGCAGTTTTTCAGCACCGATAAGAGCTCATGGAGCATTGCTGTTTCATCTTATCAGACTAATGAAATATACCTATTTGACAACGAAGGCAATATCTCCAGGGGGTTTCCGGTTAAAGCTACCGGTGAGTTTTATATGGGCATCATCCGGAATGACGGCTTGCGGTACCTTATCTGCGGTAGTACGGACGGCTACCTGCACGCCTATAAGCTGTAGCTGGAAAGCCGTATTTTGCGGATTGCTGGCCTTATTGCTCTCTTTGAATGTATCTGCGCAGCAATTCTCGCTTTATGGAACAGGTACCCTATGGGATTCCTTTGAGAACCCTTCTCAGTCACCTTATGAGCTGAATGAAAGCCGGCAGTTTGCTTCCAATTTCCTTGTCCCGAATGCTGGTTTGAGCGTAAAGTTCAATGGACCAGCGCAGGTGGCTCTAAAAAATATCATTCTCTATTCAAACGGCCTGTCGATAAGCGATCTGGATGTGGATGCCACGAGGTTTAACAGGCTCAATGTGTCGGAAAACTCTTATCTCCTGATGTTTCGTCTGTTTAAGACGGTAAAGCATGGCAGGGAACTTGGCTTTTCGTGGCAGACGCGGGCAGAGAGTTATGGCAAGCTGCATAACCAGGCGCTCGTCGTGTATAAAACGGCGAATGACGAGAACTGGAACGGTATTGATGAATATATCAACAGAAGCGGTCCTAACCAACTACAGGCGACGCAACTTGATGGGCAGGCTTATCATCAGCTGGGATTTACTTACCGGGAGCAATACGATCAGCGTCTGAGCTTTGGTGTCAAACTGAGTTACCTGAGCGGAATTGCCCATAGTTCGCTGAGGATACGTTCTGCCACGCTGGATCAAGACCCAAGCTCTCCGGGCTACCGCACGTTCACGATAAATGGCAGACTGAGGAGCAGTTATTATGATAATATAGCATGGGATGATCTGCGGTTTAATTTCAGAAATCCTGGAATGTCTTTGTCGCTGAGCAGCAACCTGAAGCTGCGGGATGGATGGAATGTAATGACCAATTTGAAAGACGTGGGTTTTATCCGCTGGAGCGGAGATTCATACAGGAACGCCACAGATCTGAATATTTACACCCTGGACGAAGGAGAAGATCAACTGAACGCGATTCAGGACGTCCTGGTTAAGGAACGGTATACATCCGTGATAGATGGAAAAGGTGAAGCGCTTATATCGAAGCAAATCGGCGCGTTTAAGCCTTCTGTCCTCCTATCGAAAAGCCTTTTTAACCACAGCGGCGATGTGGTGCTGATGAACTCTTTCAAGCACAAAATACTGCAGGTAGGCGTATCAGGCGCATACAACCTGAACGACTATTTTCAATTTGGGGGACAGCTGATGATTAAGTCGCCCAACGTGGAATTCTTTGTGGGCACGGATAACGTGTTTCAGTCGTACAAAGCGAAGGTTTTGCTTACGGACAATGCAGATGAACGAAAAGAAAGGCTGAATGAAGGAATCAAGGGTGCATCAGGCTATATCGGCTTCTCTCTGAAGTTTGGAAGAGTGGTAAGTGATCCCCAAAATGAGAATTACATTCCGGGAATCAACCATCGAATCCCCGGAACTGGATTTCTGAACAAGATATTCGGAAAGCGCGACTAGATAGCCTTTGGCGTAGTTGCGACAAAATCCTTGAGATAGTAAGGCTCAAAGTAAGCGACGTCTTCGAACAGCTGTGCAGTGTAGCGGCTAAATGCCTCTGTACTCATGTCTGCCGCTGAATTTTCGAATGTGGTGATAAAGGATGCGTTGGGGTTTTCTCCCAGAGTATCCATACATTTTTCTGCACCGTCACCAAAGAATACAATCTGCTTCTCTTTAAGCAACTCAGCAAATGAGTCCTGGTCAATGATCTTTGCCGATACGGGATTTATCTCGTTTAATGCACTGTCATAAACCGCTGTATAGACCTCCATTCTGCGGGCATCGATCATGGGGCAGAATAAGGAGTGGCTATTGCCTGGATTGATGCTTGTGTTGGATGCCATGACTTTCAGTGTACCTATCGCGATCAGCGGAATATCCAGTGCGTAGCAAAGGCCTTTAGCTGTAGAAACACCGATGCGCAGCCCCGTGTAAGAACCAGGACCCTTACTGACTGCCACTGCATCAAGCTGACTCATCTCCTTACCCGCGTCTTTCATCACCTCCTGAATAAAAGGTGTGATACTGGAAGCGTGTATATTTCTTTCAGTAGCTTCTTTGACAGCGATAGTCTTCCCGTTTTCGGCAAGAGCGACAGAGCAGGATATAGTGGATGTCTCGATTTGAAGTATTAGTGCCATAGAACTTAGATAAATGGTTTCAGTTTAAGGAACGGGGTCGTGACCATGACCTCCCCAGGGGTTACATCGGCCAATACGTTTGATGGTAAGCCAGCCGCCTTTGAAAGGACCGTGCTTGCTGATAGCTTCTGCGCCGTACTGTGAACATGTGGGTGTAAAGCGGCATGAAGCGCCTGTTAAGGGAGAGATGAAATACTGATAAAATCGGATCAGCAGCAGAAATAAGCGCCCGATAAGCCATACTAAACCGTTAAATATCGACTTTATCATATGCTTTCTGCAGTTGTTTGAGGACGGCTAACAGCTTCTTTTCGATGACCTTATAGTCGGCAATCTCATTTCCGATATAACTCAGGGAGAGCATAATACGGGTATTATGCTGATTTAAGACAGGGTAAAGCAGCGCATCTTTATGAAGTCTGTAGGCTTCCCTTATTCTTCTTTTCAGCAAATTTCTGTCTACTGCCTTTTTAAACTTACGTTTTGGTACGGCAACAACGACCTGTACGGGGTAATTTCCCGGAAGTATTTCGGGGATGTGAACGACCCGGAAGGGGTATACTAAAAAAGAAGAACCGTCAGTAAAAAGCTTTTTTAAAAGCCTTTTATTACATAACCGTTCTTCTTTCTTAAATGTGTACATGTACTGATTGCTTGATGCCTAAATGCAGATCACCTGCAGCTCCTGGAGGAAAACGGCTGCAATCAATAATTATGCTTTATGACGACGTTCGTCAGATACTGATAATCTTTTTCTGCCTTTGGCTCTTCTTGAAGCTAAAACCCTTCTACCATTGGCAGTGCTCATACGCTCTCTGAATCCGTGCTTATTTCTTCTTTTCCTCTGGGAAGGCTGGAATGTTCTTTTCATGACTTATATAAAATATGACTCTTTCTTACAAAGAGCGCAAATATAGATAGATTTTTTTTATTGTCAAATTTTGTATTAATAATAAGTCTTTTTTAGCGGATTGTTTACTTTTGAAATTATGGAAGAGGTGTCGCAATTAACTGAATTCGGAAAAGTATTTCTAATTCTTCTTGTAGGAGTAGCGGTAGTGTCGGGCACTCTGCTGTTGTCGAAACTCCTGTCGCCTTCCAAGCCAAATACATTAAAACTAAGCTCTTATGAATGCGGGGAAGAGCCAAGTGGTAATGCCTGGATGCAAATTAACTCCAGATTTTACGTTATCGCACTGGTGTTCCTGCTTTTTGAAGTTGAGATGATATTTATTTTTCCATGGTCGACTATTTTTGCACAGAAGGAACTTATCGGAGCGAGTTCTGCGTGGGGATGGCTGGCGTTGATCGAAATGTTCGTCTTTGTTGGTATCCTGCTGCTAGGACTGGTATATGTATGGAGGCGCAAAGACCTCAACTGGATTAAACCTGAGCCGAAGCCAACCATTGTGGAGACGGCTGTACCTTTGAGTGCTTACGACAGGATCAATGCTGAGACCTACGTTACCCGCACGTTTTCGACCGAACCTCTGAAAGCATCTGCAGAACCTGCGGTTGCAATATCGTCACCCAAGCCGGCATTTAAGCCAGCTTTTAAAAGAGTACAGAAATGAGTTTAGATAAAATGTCGCAGGACGGTGGGGTTATTGTTACGAAGCTCGACGATCTGCTGAACTGGGCGAGGTTATCATCGCTGTGGCCTGTAAGTTTCGGGATTGCCTGCTGCGCGATCGAAATGATGGGGGCCTACTCTGCCAACTTCGACCTTGACCGGATAGGTGTATTTCCGCGCCCTACACCGAGGCAATCGGATGTGATCATTATTGCCGGAACGGTTACTTTCAAAATGGCTGAACGGATCAGGAGGCTCTATGAGCAGATGCCTGAACCGCGCTATGTCATCTCCATGGGCTCGTGCTCCAATTGCGGCGGCCCTTACTGGCAACACGGCTATCATGTAGTAAAAGGCGTGGACCGTGTCATCCCTGTAGACATTTATGTGCAGGGCTGTCCGCCAAGACCAGAGTCGCTGATCGGCGGCTTCCTGGAATTGCAGAAAAAAATTACAGAGGAGAGCCTACTGACGTCCAGCTGATCAGGCTAACCTTTTCAGCCAGATTGTTCACCTCCTGAGCGGGCATATATTAGCTTTTTTCGCAGATTTAGAGTAAACTTGCACCAATGAAAGCATTTTATGGTGATTTACGCGTAGGAATCCTCGGAGGCGGCCAGCTAGGCCGTATGCTCATCCAGGAAGCTATAAACTATAACGTCAATATCCGCGTACTTGATCCTGACCCAGAAGCATCCTGCAGATATCTGTGTAATAAGTTCGTGGTTGGTTCCTTAACGGATTATGAGACGGTCTATGAGTTTGGTAAGAACATGGATCTTCTTACGATTGAAATTGAAAAAGTTAACGTGGATGCCCTTCAAAAGCTTGAAGAAGAAGGTGTAATAGTCTATCCTGAACCACGAGTTATCCGCTTGATTCAAGACAAAGGTCTCCAGAAAGAGTTTTTCAAACAACATGGAATCCCATCTGCTCCTTTTCAATTAATCACCTCCCGTGCATCTTTACAGAACGCCTCTATCCCTTTTCCCTTCATCCAGAAGCTACGGAGAGACGGATATGATGGTAAAGGCGTGTTTAAGGTCAGAAATGAGGCTGATTTTGAGAATGCCTTCAATGAACCCAGCATTATTGAAGAGTGGGTTGACTTTGAAAAGGAAATTGCGGTAATCGTTGCCCGTAATAACAACGGCGACACCAAGGCTTTCCCTTGTGTAGAAATGGAATTCAATCCGGAGGCTAATCTGGTAGAGTTCTTAATCTCACCAAGTACCTTACCTCTTGAAATACAGCAGCGTGCTGAGTTTCTTGCCCTGGAGATCGCAAATGCACTAAAAATTACCGGGCTTCTTGCTGTGGAAATGTTCCTAACAAAGAACGGCACTCTACTGGTGAATGAGCTGGCACCGAGACCACACAATAGCGGTCACCATACCATTGAGGGAAACTACGTCTCTCAGTTTGAGCAACATCTAAGGGCCATTTTCAATCTGCCTTTGGGAGATATCAGACCTGTGAGCAATGCGGTGATGATTAACCTATTAGGCGAACCGGGCTTCGAAGGACCGGCCGTATACGAAGGTCTAAATGATATTTTGAAGATGGATGGCGTGTATGTGCATCTGTACGGAAAGAAATTCACGAAGCCTTTCAGAAAGATGGGACACGTGACCATTATTGACGATATACGTGAAAAAGCAATCGAAAAAGCGCGTCTTGTTCAAAGCATAGTGAAAGTAATAGCTTAATTATATACATGAAAGTTGGAATAATAATGGGCAGCAAATCGGATCTTCCGGTGATGCAGGATGCCGCGGATGTTTTACAGGTTCTGGGTGCTGAGTTTGAAATTACTGTTGTGTCTGCACACCGCACTCCGGAAAGAATGTTTCAATACGCGAAAACTGCTGCGGAAAGAGGTATCGGCGTGATCATCGCTGGTGCTGGTGGTGCGGCTCACCTCCCGGGAATGGTCGCTTCTATTACGCATCTTCCTGTGATCGGGGTTCCTGTAAAATCATCGAATTCTATAGATGGATGGGATTCCATCCTCTCCATCCTACAAATGCCTAATGGTATCCCTGTTGCTACTGTTGCTCTTAATGCTGCAAAGAATGCGGGTATACTGGCTGCCCAGATCCTCGCTACTTCAGATCAGGAGATAACGGAAAAACTGAAAGCCTATAAGGAAGACCTCAAATTAAAGGTTGAAGAGACGGCAAGAGAGATGGAATCATCTTTTAGTTCCAGAGAGGGTTCTCGGGAAAATTAGCAATGTGGGCAAATCTGGGCCCCAGGTTTGCCACAATTTCTTTCCACAGGCCTTCTTCATTGCGCGCGCCCATAACAAAGCCGGATTTGTAATTATCGGTAACTAACCAAGAGTTTTGTTCTAATTCGCGATCCAGCTGGCCCGGCTCCCATCCAGAATATCCTACAAAGAATTTTATCTCCTCTTGATCGAGCTGCTGAGAATTGATCAACAACATCAGCGCTTCAAAATTACCGCCCCAGTATATCCCTTTTCCAATCTCCTGCCCTCCGCTGATTCTTTCATCGCAGCAATGAATAAAATGCAGAGTGTCTGCTCCCACCGGCCCACCAACATAAATGGGGTAATTGGCTTCTGGACAGTCAGGTAAAACATCCTTTAACAGTAAATTACTTTTCTGGTTCAGGACATAGCCTATCGTCCCCTCTTCGTTGTGCTCGGCCAGCAGCACGACTGACCTTTTGAAGTTTGGATCAAGCATGAACGGCTCTGAAATCAATAGACTCCCTTTTGTTGGCTGGATTTTGTTTAGCATACTCAGATAACAATGTCACGTGAGTATATGTTTTTACAAGATTAGGAACTAAAATAACTGTTTGTTAGTACTTAGATTCATTCAATTACTAACTTTGTATAGTTATGACCTTAGACAAAGAAACCATTCAAAACCTGCGACAGGACTATAAAAGTGCTACCCTTTCCGAGAAAGATGTGGAAACGGATCCAATCATTCAATTCTCGAAATGGTTTACCCAAGCTATGGATTCGCATATATTCGAACCCAATGTGATGACGTTAGCAACATCAACTGCTGATGGTAAACCATCTGCCCGTATTATGCTGCTGAAAGGTTTTGACGAACGTGGTTTTATTTTCTACACGAATTACCTGAGCAGAAAAGGTCAGGATATCACAAAGAATGCTCAGGCTGCGTTGGTTTTCTTCTGGCAGGAACTCGAAAGACAAGTCCGTATTGAAGGAACTATTGAAAAGCTGAATGAAAAGGAATCTGAGCTCTATTTTCATTCAAGGCCTAGAAAAAGCCAGATAGGCGCGATTGCGTCACCCCAAAGCAGGGAAATAGATAGCAAAGACTTCCTGTTAAATAATCTGGCGATGTTGGAAGAAAAATACAAAGACGGAGCAGAGATCCCGAAACCTCCACACTGGGGAGGTTATATTGTAAAACCATCCTTTATCGAATTCTGGCAGGGAGGATCAGGGCGTCTTCATGACCGCATCGCATACAAACTTTCAGACAACAACTGGAAAATCATCCGCTTAGCTCCTTAACATGACGTTTGAAGAAATCAAAAGTTTACTGATAGAGAAATTCGGTGCCGATGTTATCGTTGGAGAAGAGACTACAGGAAGACAGCCTGCTCTGATTATTAAACCTGAGGCAATTGCCGATGTATGCCTGGAACTAAGGGATAATGAAAAAACATGGTTCGATTTCCTGGCTTCATTGAGTGGCGTAGATTATGGAGTGGAGGAAGACATTTTTGGTGTGGTCTACCATCTCGCATCTATACCCTATAAAACTTCACTGACCTTGAAGGTCAGGAAATACCATGATCGCAGTCGCGAGGAGCTCCCCTCCTTTCCTACAGTTTCAGAAGTGTGGAAAACGGCTGATTGGCACGAGCGCGAGGCATATGACTTGGTAGGTATAAGATTCGAGAATCATCCGGATCTGAGGCGAATTCTCTTGCCGGACGACTGGGAAGGATATCCGCTTAGAAAAGATTACAAAGCACAGGAATATTATAACGGGATAAAAGTGGACTAATGGAATCAACACGATATCATAAGCTTCTAGCAGAAGTCGAATCTACCGAGATGGTTCTGAACATGGGTCCTCAGCACCCCTCGACTCACGGAGTTTTGCGCCTGGAGCTAATTACAGACGGCGAGATCGTGAAGGAGGTGATCCCTCACGTGGGCTATCTTCATCGCTGCTTTGAGAAGCATGCCGAAAATCTGACTTATCAGCAAACCATTCCCTTTGTTGACCGCCTGGACTACCTTGCATCAATGAACAGCAGTCATGCGTGGGTAATGGGCGCTGAGAGAATGCTGGGAATAGACGGCGATATCCCAAAACGCATTGAGTATATACGCGTACTTGTTTCAGAGTTGAACCGTATTGGCTCGCACTTAATTGCTCTCGGAACATACGGCATAGACATCGGGGCATTTACTCCGTTTCTGTGGTGTTTCAGAGATCGGGAACATATCATGAACATGCTTGAATGGGCATCAGGTTCTCGAATGCTCTATAATTACATTTGGGTTGGGGGTCTCTTTTACGATCTACCTGTGGGCTTTGAAGAAAGATGTAAGGAGTTTATTGACTACTTCAAGCCTAAGATGGCTGAATTGAATGAATTATTAACAGGAAACGAGATATTTATTTCCAGAACAGCCAACGTCGGTGTTCTACCTTTAACAACGGCAATCAACTATGGTTGCTCGGGACCGATGTTAAGAGGGTCTGGACTGAAGTGGGATCTTAGACGGGTTGATGAATACTCTGCATATCCCGAGTTAGAGTTTGACATTCCGGTTGGAAAAGGCGAGATGGGAACTATCGGAGATTGCTGGGACCGTTTTAAGGTACGTATTGACGAGATCGAGCAGTCTGTACACATCATAAGCCAATGTTTGAGCCGTCTGCAAAGTGACTTAAAAAGGACTCAGGATTTTGACCCAAGGGCCCGGCTACCAAAGAAAATCATACCGAAGGCCCAAGATTTCTATATGCGTGCAGAGAACCCAAAAGGCGAACTTGGATTTTATTTTGTTACGGATGGGAAATCTGAAATTCCCAAGCGCGTAAAGGCGCGCGGCCCAAGTTTCTGCAACTTGTCGGTAATCTCAGAAATATCCCGCGGAATACTCATTGCCGATTTGATCGCCATCATCGGCTCTGTAGACATTGTTTTAGGCGAGCTAGACAGGTAATCAAATACCCCTTAAAAATGCAAAGCAGCCATTTGGATTCCAAATGGCTGCTTTGTTAACTCAAACTAACTCTTATCAATAAACTTTAACCATGTAAATATAGTTGCCTATCTTTTTGATCTGATCACTCCTATTTAACGAAGCAAGGGTGTTTTTAGTATTGACGGACACCTTTCTACCTAAAGAGTCTTTAGGAATAGCATCTATCGCTTCAAGCAGATAAGCAGACTTAATTGCGAACGAAGCCCCGTCAGTGCGGTCCTGTTTTGCGTTTACTACTCCCACTACATTGCCCTTCGCATCAAGCAATGGTCCACCGCTATTACCGCCGTTTACAGATATATCCACCTGATAAGCGAGCGTGTCACCGTCGTAACCGCTTTTAGAACTCAGATATCCGCGGGTGTAGGTGATATCATCTTTTGGATAGCCCAGAGTGTAAACATCAAGCCCCAAATCTGCGCCAGCCCTCTTGAAAACATAGGGCAAGGATTTCGGTAACTTAAACGAAGGATCGGTGACTTTCAATACAGCGATGTCATAGGAAGGATGCACATAGACAGTGGTCGTTTTGAAAGAATTCCCATCATTATCCTCTATATACACAGAGTCTGCGTCTTTTACCACGTGATAATTTGTTACAATATAACCTTCAGTATTGAGAGCAAAACCAGTACCTCCGAATAAAGATGGAGTGGTCGGCTCCTTAGAGCTTGCATTAATGTTCTGCAATATCTCGTTTTGAGAGCGTTTCACTTTATTATTGATATCGCGGCTCCACTCTCTCCGTAGTGCATTATAGTCGGAGCGAATTGACTTTCCTTTATTGAAATAACCAGTAGAAAACAAGGTGGCAAATACGGCTAAAACAGCTACGGATGCCGCCACTGCGCCACTCATCCGATATTTCTTCCACATTGTTCTGACTTTCAATTCGAATGGTATAGCATCCTCTTTGAAGGCTGCGACGTCAAGTCTGGCGTGGATCGCATTCATTTCAGCAATCAGTTTACGGTTCTCGCCATACTCTTTAATTTGCTTCATGAATTGCTCATGCATCACAACCTTTTGGTCCAGATCAGGGTCCGAAGCTCTTAATCGTTCAAAAGCAGCGGCCTCTTCCGCAGACATTTCATCTTGTAAATATGCTTCAATCCGTTCTGTAATATCCATTATCTCACTCCTTGTTATACTTGAAAGAATAATTTCTTTAAGCGCTGCAGGCATTTATATTTTTGGTTCTTAGCATTGTCAGCATTTGTGTAGCCAAACTTTTCACAGATCTCCTGCATTGATCTGTCATTTATATAATAATCTTCTATTATCGTCCTACAAGGTTCACCAAGTCTTCCTAAAGATGCCTCCATCAACGTGAATTGCCTATCTTTCTCTTCGTGCCTTTCGATGTCATCATCTACAGCAATAACATCTTCGAATTCTGTAATATTGCCTGTATTGCGACTCTTCTGAGCAAGCCTTTTCAACCACAATCTCCTGCAGACTGAATAAATAAAAGTCTTGAGCTTACTGTTTAGGACAAAATCCCCCTTCTTTACCTTGTCGTATAAGACGATTACAGATTCCTGGAAAACGTCCTTTGCATCATCATCATTACCATTATTCATCACCACCAACTGGAGGATCATAGGAAAATATGCTCTATATATTTCTTCCAGTATGCCCTTAGAACCGTTGAGGATTCCGAGTATTACCTCATTATCCGCTGGTTCTGACCTTTTTACCATTCTGCTCACTATTTATACCTTTTTAAGAAATTTGTAACCCAATGATAAGTAAAAATTAAAAGAAAAAAATATCAGTTCGAAGGGTTACTTTTTGGGAGACCTCGTATTAACAGTAAATTGTTTGTAAAAAATCATAAAGACATTAAAATGAAAAATCTAGTTAAATTCGGTTTCTTAGCATTGGCTATCACTTTATCAGCATCTGCTTGTAACTCTACTAAAACTGACAGCGGCGCTGATTCAACTCTTGTAGATTCTGCTACAACTGATACTACAATGTTATCTGATACTACTGCTGTTCTTGATTCAACTGTTGCTGTTGATTCAGCTGCAGCTCACTAATCTCGAGAACGAATTTTTTCGTAATCAAGGTTACCTATTGGAAATACGAGTATTAACAGTAAACTATTAAAAAATAAAATGAAAAATTTATTTAAATTCGGATTCTTAGCTTTAGCTATCACTCTTTCTGCTTCAGCTTGTAACTCATCTAAAACTGAAAACAACAGTGCTGACACTATCGATTCAGCTGCTGACGCTAGCATCGATTCAATTGACGCTTCTGCTGATGCTAAAACTGACACTATCGATTCAGCTGCTTCTGCTGCTGTTGATTCAGTTAAACACTAATATTCAAACAACATCTCCATTGTCGGAGGCTTGTTGAAAACCTGTAGCTTAAATAAGCTACAGGTTTTTTTTTGTCCTGAAGGGTAATCTACAATAGTTTTTCACCATGTCTATAAAAGATTAACTTTGCTAAAACTTACAAAATGATACTATCTTCACTAAACGCCATTTCTCCTGTCGATGGCCGATACGCAAAATCTACACGTGAACTATCAGCTTATTTTTCAGAAGCTGCACTTATCAAGTTTAGAGTCTACGTTGAAATCGAATATTTTATCGCATTAGCGTCAATTCCACTCCCACAACTTGAGAACTTTCCTAAGGAGAACTTCGAGGCACTGAGATCTATCTATTTAGATTTCAAGGATGAAGATGCACTACGTATAAAGGAGATTGAAAGTGTAACGAACCACGATGTCAAGGCCGTCGAGTATTTTATCAAAGAAGTTTTCGATAGTCTTAACCTTCAGGAGTATAAAGAATTTATTCATTTTGGTCTCACCTCGCAGGACATCAACAATACGGCCATTCCTCATTCATTAAGACTGGCTATTCAGGAGTCGTACTACCCTGCTGTCCTTGAGCTGATCGAAAAATTAAAGGAGCTTGCATCTGAATGGTCTGACATCCCTATGCTCGCACATACCCATGGCCAACCTGCATCGCCGACGCGCCTCGGGAAAGAAATTTATGTTTTCGTTGAACGTCTTGAAGCTCAAATTACTCAATTAAAAGCCGTTCCATTCTCAGCAAAGTTCGGAGGAGCTACCGGTAACTTCAATGCTCACCATATTGCATATCCATCTATTAATTGGAAGGAGTTTGCAAACCAATTTGTTAATAATCAACTTAAGCTAAATCGCTCCCAATATACTACTCAGATAGAGCATTATGATAACTTTGCCGCGCACTGCGACGCGTTCAAGCGAATCAACAACATCATACTCGATCTTGATCGTGATATGTGGATGTATATCATGATGAACTATTTCGGCCAGAAGATCAAAGCAGGAGAAGTTGGATCTTCCGCTATGCCACACAAGGTTAACCCGATAGATTTTGAAAATTCGGAAGGTAACCTGGGGATTGCGAATGCGTTATTTGAACACCTGGCGGCCAAACTTCCTATCTCGAGACTACAGCGGGATCTTACCGATTCAACTGTATTGAGAAACGTTGGAGTTCCAATAGCACATTCTTTGATCGCGATTAAGTCAACGCTTAAGGGACTTGGAAAGCTGCTTCTTAATCGAGAGATAATAGAGAGGCATCTAAATGAAAACTGGGCTGTAGCAGCAGAGGCAATTCAAACAATTCTAAGGAGAGAAGGCTATCCTAATCCTTACGAAGCATTGAAAGAATTAACCCGGACAAACGAAAGAGTAAGTGCATCTACAATTTCGGCATTCGTATCTACCCTAAACGTCTCTGAGGCAGTGAAAGAAGAAATACGACAAATCAGTCCCCTTACCTATGTAGGTGTTTAATCCACCGCAAGATACTTTGGTGGGTCATCTACACGTAAAAAGCTACGCAAGAGAAAGTGCAGGCTGATTATTTTGATAATTTTGTATAAAACTACATCTCATGGCTATTAACATAAACGTATATACCGAGTCTACTCCCAATCCTGCAACTATGAAGTTTCTGGTGAACAAACTTCTACTTAATGGAAGTGTAGACTACCCTACCAGGGAAAGTGCAGAAACCTCCCCTTTTGCTAAAGAACTATACAAGTTTAACTTCGTGAACGGTGTCTTCTTTGCAAGCAACTTCGTTACCATTACCAAGACTGAAGATGCTGAATGGGCTGACATAGAACCTATTCTAAAAGAATTTGTAAAAGGTGCGACGGAAGCGGAGTTGCGTGTCAAAGAGGTTGTTACCGATGAAAACACGGCATTTGAAGGAACCGAAACGGAAATTAAAATCCAGCAGATATTGCATGACTACGTTCGCCCGGCCGTAGAACAGGACGGTGGCGCGATTAGCTACAGGTCTTTTGAAGGTGGCGTAGTGACTGTGGAACTAAGGGGATCATGCAGCGGTTGTCCATCTTCAACTTTCACCCTCAAGGCAGGCATAGAAAGCTTACTGAAGAGAATGGTACCAGAGGTAACAGAAGTAGTGTCAGAAGCATTATAAAATACTAAGGATTGGTCATATAGTATTATATGACCAATCTCCTTTTCTTAAATAAAAAGCCCCTTAGTGATTATTAAGGGGCTTTTTTGTTAATCTCGATCTTACAAGATTATAAGGCGTATGATGGCATAAGTTGAAAGCTGATTCTAGGTCAAACGGTATCCAGATCTGAGAGTGAGACGTGTAATCGTTGAATAATTAAGGGGCTCGTTGCACATCGGAAGAAGATTACGAATCTACACTGCGACGAAAGCCACACCAGGAATGCAAACAGAACAGACATCATGACGAATTCAGACAGCGCTCTTTTTGGAGATTATAACAATCTGCAATCGATTAGACCTACCTATTTAAGTCACGTTTTCCGAAAAAATACCGGCTAGTCGTTAAAATATTTACTGATAACCCTGTGAAGTTCCGGAGCTATAAAAGGATTACCTGCTATTAACTCTCTTGATTCAAATACCTCTTCCGTACCTGAAAAATTGGTAACCTGTCCCCCGGCCTCACGCACCAGGATTACACCGGCCGCAATATCATATGAGTTGAGATTATATTCAAAGAAACCGTCGAACCTTCCACAAGCTACGTAAGCCATGTCCACTGCAGCAGATCCTATACGCCTGATACCGTGACTTACCTGAGTAAGTTCTCTAAACACGTTGATATATTTTTCCAGTTTCTCAAAATTGTAGTAGGGAAAACCCGTAGCAAGCAAGGAGCTGGAGAACGTTTCATTTTTCGTAACAGAAATCTTTTTTCCATTCAAAAAGGCACCGCCTTCTTTCCAGGCATAAAAGCACTCATCCCGGTTAATTTCGTACACCACACCTACAACGACCTCATCATTCTGCTGAAGTGCTATACTGACGGAGAACGCAGGAATGCCGTGGATAAAATTGGTTGTTCCGTCCAACGGATCTACAATCCAGTTAAATTCCTCACCTACCTTATTGATTGTCTGCTCTTCTGTTACAAATCCGGCTGATGGGAGAAACTGCGATAAGCCTGCTACAATCCTTTCCTCAGCACCTTTGTCTACATACGAAACCATGTCGTTGAGACCCTTGTATTCAATATTAGCCGCGTCAAAGCGAGAAGCTTCTTCCCGGATAAACTCGCCTACTGTTTTTGCGAGCCCTATTACCTGAATCGCTAATTGTTCTAAATTCATGAAGCTTGAACTTTCTCCTTTTTATAATTATTTATTGACCAGATGACACCCGCAATACCGGCTAATACCATGATAGTAGATATCAGTTCCGCCTGAGTGAAGCTTAAACCTCCAACATGGTATTTTGAATTGACACGGATCAGCTCAATGACAAATCGCTCAACACCCGCAAGAATCAGGTATAAAGAGAACATCATTCCCGCAGGTTTGATCCGCTTTCTTAAAGACCAAAGCAACGCAAACAACAATAATCCGGCGAGGAATTCATATAAGGAGGTTGGATAAACAGCTGCAGGAAGCTCATGACAGTATCTGCCTACACAGCCTGGGATCGGCACGCCCTCGTTGATCACGTTATGAGGAAACTTAAATGACCATACCCAGTCAGGTGCCCAGCTGAGCCATCCTGGCTTCGCAGCATAATTCTCAATACCCCAGTCACCATCTCCGGACATGTGACATCCCATACGGCCTACTGCATAGGCCAGCATCATACCCGGTCCACCAACATCGAGCATATGAACCGGCTTAATCCCTCTCTTATTAGCCAGATAGAGAACAGCTGCACCACCACAAATCAAACCACCGTAAAACGTAAGCCCGCTGAACGCGATAAGTCCACCAATCGGATCCCTCATAAACTCGTCAAAGTATTCGAGATTATGAAAAATCTTAGCACCCAGGAATCCCCAGATGGCGGCCCACACAATGAGCGTGCTCATATATTGATAAGGATGCACCACTTCTTCTACAACACGTGGTTTCGGAAGTTGCACCTTCTTCTTGTCGTTGAAAGCCATAAACGCAAAAGCCAGCCCCACGATAACACCGCCGAAGAAGTTTCCCCGACCCGACAGGATAAAGCTCTGCGGGTCGTTCACAAAAGCGCTATAGTTAAAAATAGCATCAACAATCTTATACCCGAGAAGAAAACCAAACAAGCCATTTAAGACCATGTCAGATGTGGTCGCCGGCTCCCCTATAGTAACCTTTCTCCTGAACGGATGTACAAGTCCCAACATCTCCTTCCGCTTCAGTTCCTCACTGAAAGCCCAGTAACCTGCCATAAAGGCAAGCGCCACAAAAAAGCCAAACGTTTGAATCGGAAGAGGAATATTCAGTCCGGTAAGGTACTCTATCAGATGCGAGAGGTTAGGAAACATGTTCTATTATGAAGTAAAATAATGATAAATTAATGAGTCAGGACCTCAGCCTCAGGTTCTGCAATTTCCACATCACCATCCTCGGCTATCGATGTCAACTGTACAAGCCGGGTTTCATTAACCAGCAAGGGGTCAAATTTAACCTTTACCTTGACATAATTAGAGGTAAAACCATGCATGTAGCCATCTTTCTCGTCTGCCTCGAACAACACCTCCTGACTGCTACCCAATTGACTCGAGTAGAATGCTCTCCGCTTCTTATCAGATAAGATATGAAGCATCTTACTTCTATCGGCCCTTTGAGAACCCGGTACGCTGTCTGGCATCTCTGCTGCAGGAGTATTCTCGCGTTCTGAATAAGTAAACACGTGCAGATAAGATATATCAAGACCGTTAATGAAGTTGTAGGTATCGATGAAGTCTTCCCTTGTCTCACCCGGGAAGCCGACAATCACATCCACCCCAATACAGCAGTGCGGGATGATCGCCTTAATTGCAGCAACCTTCTCCTGGTAAAGCTCACGCTTATACCGCCTTCTCATAAGACCTAAAATCTTGTTGCTGCCCGATTGCAAAGGAATATGAAAATGAGGCACAAAACGCTTGGATGTTGATACAAAGCGGATAATTTCTTCCGTAAGCAGGTTGGGCTCAATAGAAGATATCCGGATTCTTTCGATACCTTCCACCTCATCCAGAGCCTTCACCAGATCGAAAAACCGGTCTTCTCTCGACCCGCCGCGAATACCGAAATCACCTATATTTACACCTGTCAGAACGATTTCCTTCACCCCTGAAGCGGCAATATCTACAGCCTGAGCGACCACATTTTCAATGGTATCGCTCCTGCTGGAACCTCTCGCCAAAGGGATAGTACAAAAAGTACATGAATAATCGCAGCCGTCCTGAACCTTCAAAAAGGTGCGGGTACGGTCACCGTAGGAAAATGCCGGAACAAACTGATTCGCCTCAGCTATCGGCTGATTGTGAACCATCGCCTTCGGCTGCTTCGTCAGGTCTGTCAGAAATTCAACAATGCGAAATTTCTCTGCCGCACCAAGAACCAGGTCAACGCCAGGTATCTCAGAAATCTCTTTGGGTTTAAGCTGCGCATAACAGCCTACAATGACAATGTACGCATTCGGCGACTGCTTCAAGGCCTCCTTTACAACCTTCCGACACTTCTTATCTGCATTGTCGGTAACTGAACATGTATTTATGAGGAATACATCCGGCGTATCTGTAAAACCAACCGTCTGAAATCCCGCTTCACTGAATAACCTCCCTATCGTTGAAGTTTCAGAATAATTTAGTTTACAACCTAGTGTGTAAAATGCAACTTTTCTGCTCATAATCAAGGGGCAAAGATAGTTATTTTTAGTATTTACTCGCCCCATCGGAAAGAAGAAACTTCCAGATCTGCCAGGTCGAGTACTCTGTCAACAACCGTTGCCGCCAGCTCCTCAAATGACTGAGGAAGACTATAAAAAGAGGGACTCGCCGGACAAACAATAGCACCGGCTTCCGTAACTGTTTTCATATTTTGAATATGAATCAGACTCAGAGGTGTATCGCGGGCCACCAGAATAAGCTTCCTTCGTTCTTTCAGAATAACATCGGCTGCTCTGGTCGTTAAATCATTCGATATCCCGGAAGCTATACGTGCCAGGGTCCCCATAGAACAGGGGCAGATGATCATCGTGTCATACTTAGCTGAGCCGGATGCAAAGGGTGCATTGAAATCGGTCTTAGAATATACCTTGAACGGGTAATTTCGGAAGTCCTTGTTTTTCAATTCATATTCCCACACCTGAAGGGCGTTGTCTGACATGATCAGGCCCACCTCCAGATGCTCATGTTGTAAGCCCACCAGCTTGTCGAGTAACACCTTTGCATAAATTGCACCACTGGCACCGGTAATCGCTACTACAACTTTTCTTTTTTTCATTTTTACTCAACAAATAAGTGCAACTCTGGTTGTAAATAAAAAAGGGTCGAATACAAGTATTCGACCCTACATCTACCTATGAAAAACATGCCCTTTGAGAGGGCATACAAATATAGTTATAAGCACCACATTCGCAAAATATTTAACAGCTTTTACACAGAAAGTTCACTTTGAAGACAACTGACTGAGAGACAATTAATTTAAAATTAAAAACAATTAAAACATTTGACTATAAATGAATGTTTATCAGGGTTAAGCCCTGCATCTGAACTAAAAGGACCCGATTACTCAAAAAGACTGAACTGAGTCTGATAAACCGGCAAGCTCTCTTTCACCTCAGAACAAACCTCCGACTTCCCGATATGAAAGATAGCCGACTCGTTAAACCGAGAGGCTACAACTACCTCCGCGTCTCCTGCGTGAGCGTGGAAGAGACGATAAACCAGATCCGGACAGTTATTATCCTTAGACAAATGCGACAACAAAACGTGACTGAGTGAAGCCGAACGATGTCCGATAAAGAGTTCCAGAGCTTCATTGTTAGAAAGATGCCCCCTACCGCTCCTGATTCTGTTTTTCAGATAGTACGGGTATCTACCCTTTTCCAGCATCTCCACATCATAGTTTGCCTCGAGAAAAACTGCATCACACATATTAAAATATTTCACTACCTGTTCACACACCCGTCCAATGTCGGTCATCACCCCTATGGTGATCCCACCAGACCTGATCACAAAGCTATGCGGATCGCAGGCATCATGATACTTCGGAAACGAAGTTACCTCCAGCCCCGCCACCATAACCGGTGTATGCGCTTCGTACTTTCTGGTCAGCTCCCGCTGAACATTAACACAGCCATTATAGATCATGGTCTGATTCAGATATACCGGAATCTGGTACTTTCGGGCAAGCACAGCGATGCCCTTAATATGATCGGTGTGCTCATGCGAAACGAAAATGGCCTTTATCGAATGAAGGGACAGACCAAGACGGGCCATACGGATCTCCGTTTCTTTACAAGAGATACCTACGTCGATAAGAATTCCCCCCGCCTCACCGCCAATATAATAGCAATTGCCATTACTGCCGGAGTTGAGAGATGCTATGGATACTGACATGCTGCAATTTGCGGTAAAAATACTAAAAGTTTTAGGCAAACGATAAACCTTTATTTTCTATAAAGGTTTATCATGAACAATGCAGCCTTAATAACTCATTTCAATGATTTTCTCCACGTCAGCCGGCGCAAGCTTCTTGTGCTCACCTAAACCCGTCCATCCGCGCGCAGAAAATCGCTTTGCAATCAGCTCCGCAGTTCCTTCATATACATCGGTATAATCAGACAACTTCGTTTGGATGTCCATCGACTGAAAGAACTCCTCAGTCTTTTCAATCGCCGCTGTTGCTTTATCCTCCAGCGTACCCTCACCTACTCCCCATACCCGCTCAGCATACTGCGCAAGCTTCTCCTTCTTCGCATCAAAATTATACCGGTAATGGCTGGGAGCCACAATGGCCAGCGTCCTCGCGTGGTCAATTCCGTAGAGAGCAGTCAGCTCATGCCCCATCGAATGAACCGCCCAGTCTGTCGGAACACCCTTCTGGATCAATCCATTAAGAGCCATCGTGCAGCACCACACAAAATTGGAAGCTGCTTCATAATCGGCTGGGTTCTCGATAACGCGCGGGCCAACTTCCACTAACGTCTGCATAATGCTCTCTGCAAACCTGTCCTGCAGGTATGCCCCGGCCGGATAAGTCATATACTGCTCAAGCACATGCGTGTAAGCATCTGTAATCCCATTCACGATCTGCCGTTTAGGTAGTGAGCTCACTACCTGTGGATCCAGAACAGAAAATTCAGGGAATAATCCGGGGCCGCCCATCCCGAGCTTCTCCTGCGTCTCAGCACGCGTGATAACCGCGCCAGAGTTCATCTCAGACCCCGTTGCTGGAATGGTCAGAACTGTTCCAAACGGCATACCCTTCACCGTACGGATTCCTTTGGTTAAGATGTCCCATGGGGTATCGCCATCATACAGAGCGGCAGATGACAGAAATTTGGTTCCATCAATAACCGAACCTCCGCCAACAGCAAGCAAGTAGTTAATATCCTGCTCTTTAATGATCTTGAGAGCCTGGAGTAAGATATCATATTCCGGATTGGCCGGGATACCGCCAAACTCAACCAATTGCCGGCCCTTCAGCGCATCTTTAACCTGTTCATAGATACCATTCGTCTTTATGCTTCCACCGCCATAAAGCATCAGTATTTTTGCTTCAGCAGGAATCTCATTTGCAACTTCCGCTATCTTTCCCTTTCCAAAAATGATCTTCGTTGGGTTTTTAAATTCAAAATCTCGCATCGTATATACATTAACCGCGACGAACCGCCCCGGTTTATCAATGGTAAGATATAATACTCCATTTTCCAACTCATCGAAAAACGTTTTACATTCCACTTACTTTTTCGACTCGCCCAATTATCTCAATACGGTCAGGCCGTACCCTTCGCTAACATTCCACCCATTCTGTTGCACCGCAGTTAATACAGGCAGTCTCCTGTCCGAAACTTCTTTTTTCTACCGTTCCACATCTGCGACAAAGTAGGATGTCTCCTGAATGAACCCGGCTATTACAGAAATCTTCATCCCAGTCAGGAATCAAAGAAAGTCCGGGGCGCTTTTCATCCGCCATGACGATAGAGAAGCTGCCTCCCGCTTCAAAATACAAGCGCTTCACTTCGCCCAAGTTCACAATCCCTTCTGAACGGAGCTGAGCAAAGAGGCGCTCTCTCGATATCCTGGTTTCCCGCATATCGTCTATTTGCAAAACCCCATCTTTAACAAGATTGGAGATATCTCCCTGAATCGCGTGCTCGGCCCGCTGATTCTTCGAAGCCAGCCAGGATACAAATCGCTCTAAGCCCACAACAACAACCGCAATGATCACTACCGGCAATAAGCCTCTGTCCGGCGCAAGAATGGGAATCCCCGTTGCTGCTGCCAGGGAGACCATCGCCGCCATCTGGCTGCTATTTAACTGCGATGCCATTTTCTTCCCCATCAACCTCATGGCCACCATCAACACCAGATAGATAAAGGCCATTCTCAAAATAATCTCTAAGTAAAAGTGGCCGGGGACATCTCCTACCAGTATCCGCTGCCAGTCACTTATATCAATTTTATCTTTCTCCATACTATTCTGAAATAACAACTTCTTTTGACCAACTGTGTGAATGACAATTTGCACAGCCCTGTTTTTCGCCCACTCCTACAACAATCGCCCCGCATACCAGGCACACTGCTTTGTCGCTGGCTTTCGGTTGTGACAACCGCAATTCTTCATCGCTTCGTGGATAAACAGAAAGTCCGGTCCGCGGATTTTTGGAAACGAAGACACTAAACAAACCACAGGCCTCCAGATACACCCGGTCTACCTGCCCCAGATTAGAGATTTTCTTTTTCCTGAGCTGAGCAAAAAGCTGTTCCTGTGATATTCCCGACTTATGCATCTCCTCCACCTGCATCACACCATCCTTCACCAGCACGCACATTCTTCCCTGAAGCAGGTGTTCTGCCTTCTCACTCCTGACGCCGAGATAATTAACACCGCGTAAAAAACAGAATGCACAGAAAAATGCAAGCACACCCTGCAACAATCCCCTATCCGGTAACTGCATAGGCACAGAAACAATCGCACCCAGACTTAGCATTACAGCAAACTCACTGATGCTGAGCTGACCACTCATTCGCTTACCCATCGCTTTAACCACAAAAAGTAAAATCACATAAATAATCAGTGTCCGGCAAAACACCTCTAGCATGAACTCGACAGGAGCATTTCCAAACCATATCCGTTGCCAGTCCATGAAATTAATTTTCCACTTTTCCATCTAACAATTCTCCATGAAATTTAAGGGACTCCAGCCTGGGGATTATCCCGGCTAACGAAGCCATAGCACCAACAGCACCAGGCAGCTGATAGTTCAACGAAATACGAAAACACGTATTTTCTCCTTTTAAGAGTGGTTTTCCGCCGGAAACCACGTAAACCGCCCAAGCGGTTGAACATTCCTGGTGCAAAGCTGTTATTGTCTCATGAATTACCACGAAGCCTCGTTTGCAGACAACAAGGATCTATCCCACTTTGAGCTGGAGATAGAGGACGAACGCCCTTTTATAGAATATTCGAAGGAAGGAAACTTAGTCTACCTGAACCACACAGAAGTCCCTGAAGCACTTGAGGGAAAGGGCATAGCAGGAGCATTGGTAGAAAAGACTTTTAAATATCTCGAAGAGAACAACCTGCAGGTAGTGCCACTTTGTTCTTATATCAGAGTATTCCTGAAGCGGCATCCTGAATGGAAACGATTGGTTGCATCACGATAATCCGAAATTAACGAACCACAACATCCCAGACCTTTGCTCTCCGGTCTTCGCCCTTAGGCCCTTTGACATACAGGGTCACGATATATTTCCCCCGTTTTTTATACTGATGAACGGGATGCTGCTCAGTAGAACTGGTCTGATCCCCGAAATCCCATCGCCATGAACGAATATCACCATACGACTCGTCCCTGAAAGTAACCTGTCGCTCTGTGGCATTGAGGACTTGAAAAGACCAATTCGCCTCTACAGCCTTTCTGAACCTACTTTCCAGAGGCATCAGCTTGAACGGAAGACTATATGAGGCGTTTCCATACATGGTATGTTCTTTCGACAGGTTCCAGAAGCCATTGTTTCCTGCTGACCTCACATCGTCATAGTCGATCACTGCCCAGCAAAGCCCGATATTCTTGTTCTCTACGAGTACAGATTCAACGGCTCTCGATGGTCCCTCTGCACCGGCATAGTCAAAGGGTGTGATCCAGAATTCGAGAGTAAGCTTCCCCTTTTCCCCCGCCTTGAACTGAAAATCGGAGGCCGCGTTTGCATAGGGTAGCTCCTTAATCCAAGGCTGGCTGCCCCATACCAGCGTCCAGTCCTTACCTACAGCGGGTGTGAAGATATGGTAGTTCTGTGCATGAACACCATGAAAGCTGAAATAGGCGTCGAGTGAATCGAGCGACTTATTCGGATGGAAACGGTCGATGAAAGGCCCTCCCGACTGGTCGGCATCTACAATCAGTTCAAAGGTATCATTATGAAGACCAGGCAAGCTGAAGTCCCAATAATCATCATAGGCTTCATAAAGGAAATACAACCTGTTTAATCCTTTCACCCATCCCACCTTCACTTTCACATCCAGATTGGAGGGATCAGCTGTGCTGTGCTTTCTGCTGTCATCCCACAGCTGATCCATACCTACCGCATAGCTCTCCGGAACCAGGGCCCAGTCATCTGACTTGCCGTTGATAACCGGAATCTTATCTGCCGGAAACTGGAAAACCTGAAAACTCCTCTTTTCCTCCTGCGCATAAAGGCTATCTACTTGAGAGCAAGATATTCCCAAGACAACCAAACTCAAAGACAGTAGTTTCCAATGTATTTTCATAATATAACAGCGCTTAACGGATTGGCTCCACTCTGAACCAATCATACTCACCCCAGCCAGAATCATTGATCTGCGTCTGACGGGTTGCAAACAAGCCCAGTTTAGCGCCGATCCATTGTCCCGGTGTAGCCTGGAATACCCCTGCTACAGGTGTGAAAGTCTTCCCGTCAGTACTGTAACTGAAGCGGCACTTTGCACCTGCCGATACGCTCACCCTTAAATACAGGTCGCCGTTCTTTAGCTTGGCAACAACAGTTTCTTTTTCAATAGCCCCTTTATTGGCCTTTTCACAAATGCCATGAACAAGATACAAGCCATCTTTCTTGCTCTGCAAACTCAAGGAAGCATAGCTCTGACCCATTACAACCAGTCCCGTCCGTTCATTCTCGATCTTCAGATTGGGCTTGAAGCTGACCTTCGTAGTAGCCATAAACTCATCCGCCGGGGTCTTCTGCATCAACACATTCGGCACATCCCAAAGGTTCTTGGCATCCGCTGGAACCTGATGGGTATATAACTTTAGCGCTCCTTTCGAGACGTCCATGAATGACCAGGTCGCCTGTGGATTCGCCTGCCACTGCCACTGCAATCCTAACTTCAGATCATTAAACTCATCACTCTCCGCTGGAGTACTAATCGGATATGTTTTGCCTACGTTAGGTTTCTTGTAAGTCATTACCGGATCTCCAGATCCATCTCCATCCTCATCCACTCCGATAACGGGCCAGTCCTTTACCCACTTCATGGGCTGCAGGTGAACTACCCTGCCATATGCATCCTTATCCTGGAAATGCAGGAACCAATCCTCACCCTTCTGAGTATCTACCCAGGCACCCTGATGCGGACCGTTTACCGTGCTCTTTCCCTGCGCCATTACAATCTTCCGCTCGTAAGGGCCATAGATATTTTTTGATCTGAGCACCAGCTGCCAACCGGTCGAAACCCCACCTGCGGGTGCAAACATGTAATAATATCCATTTCGCTTATACATCTTGGGGCCCTCAATCGTTGGGTCAAGTTCATGTCCGTCGTATACGATCACGCCCTCGTCTATCGCGCGGGTACCTTCTGCATTCAGTTCCTTGATCGCAAGAACGCTTTTTATTCCTGCACGACTGCCTGCATAAGCATAAGCCAGGTAAACCTTTCCGTCTTCGTCCCATAGCGGGCAGGGATCGATCAATCCCTTACCCGGCGCAACAAGCACAGGATCAGACCACGGGCCAACAGCCTCTTTTGCCTTGATCATATAGATCCCGAAGTCGGGATCTGGATAATAGATATAGAATTCATTCTTATGATAGCGAATGGCTGGAGCCCAGACTCCATTCCCATGTTGCGTCTTTTCAAAATGTTCAAACGGCGGCTGACGCTTCAGCGCATGTCCCAGAATAGTCCAGTTTACCAAATCTTTTGAATGCAGGATTGGCAATCCCGGAATAGCATCGAAACTCGAGGCAATCATGTAAAAATCGTCACCTACCCTTACAGCGTCAGGATCTGAATAGTCGGCATTTAAAACAGGATTCTTATAGGTTCCGTTTCCCTGATCGGCTACCCAAACCTTCGAAATTCCATTGGCCTGACCGGATGACTGTGCTGCAAGCTCTTTGCTGCCCATGAGCAGGGAGCAAAGCAATAGAGACTTTTGAAAATCGTTCATGATATGTAAATAATAGTACTTTGAAAATTTAACTGCCCGCGTTGATCCACTCCGTCGCTCCAAAAATACCCTTGAGCGTATATGACTTTAAATCACGCTTCTTAAGCTGCTTAGACCAGCTAACACGGCCTTGCTGCCCCGCTCCGGGACCGGAACTCTGATACTCTCCGTAAAATGCCGTCTTCTCCTTGTCGCGAAACATCTTATCTCCCTTCCATGGATCCCATCCTTCAGGAACGATATGCGCGCCCATTTCCGTCCGGACGAAGACAGTCTTTGCGTACGACCTCCAGGGTCTGCCCAGATATACTTTTTGAGCTTCAGGTGCCGCAGTCAACTTACAGTCGAAGAACACATAGCCAAACTTTTGATCGGGACGAGTCGCCGCAGCCGTGATATACGAGTTCGAAAGGCTTTGAATATGGCAGCTCTGGAATACTACTGTTGCCTCGCCAAATATGAAATCTGTGGTACCTTCCACATAACAGTTTATATAATATTGTCTGCTGTTTGCAGTAGCCGTATATAGCGTATCCTGATTGCCGAGCAGTCTGCAATTTCTAACTACCACCTTGTCTCCTTCTACATGAAGAGCCACAGCCTGCCCTACCCGGCCCGCACTATTACTGATCGTCAGGTTTTCAATAACAACACCGTTGCCCTGAATCAACATGGTATAGGAAGTGTAGGTGGAATGTTTTTCCAGGCCGAATGCATCCTTTCCTCCTTTTATCGCTTTGCCCGAGAAATCATCGAAAGTAACAACTGTATTTTCAGCACTTTCACCGATCAGGCTGATATTGGTCTTCCAGGTCGGAATTAGAACTTTCTCCCGGTATGTACCTTTCTTAATAAAAATTTTTACGCGCTCCTGCCCCAGATCCCTTACCGAGTTAACCGCTTCCTGAATGGTCTTGTAATTACCGCCGCCGGCCTGATCCACTGTGATCTCTCTTGGATATTTCGGGTCCTGAGCAAAAGACATTTCCATTCCTGCGAAGAGGAATGCAGTCAGCATCATAAAAAACCGAAGAAAAGGGTAGCCTGTCCGTCGTGAAAGCACTAATGACTCGGCTCTTTCAAACTCCTTCATATACGTGGTATTGGGTTGACAAATTGATTGTGGCAATATTAACTAAAACAAGTTCCCGAAACAATGAAGCGCCAGCGCAAAACTGTGCAATCGTTCCCGGCAACACACCACCGTCTCAGCTATATAATAGCATAAACGGGCCATGATGGTGGTCATGGCCCGTTTATGAAGATTAGAAAGATCGGCGTATACTAAGCTGTAACAGCTTCCTTACAGATTGAACTCTATTCCTTGCGCCAGCGGAAGACTGGTGCCATAATTAATCGTGTTTGTTTGCCTCCTCATATACACTTTCCAGGAATCAGAACCGGATTCCCTTCCCCCTCCTGAGTCTTTCTCACCTCCGAATGCTCCACCGATCTCAGCTCCCGATGTCCCGATATTGACATTTGCTATGCCGCAATCAGAACCAGCCTGCGACAGAAAAATTTCGGTCTCCCTTAAATCCAGCGACATAATAGCAGAAGAAAGACCCTGCCCCACCGAATTCTGAATTTCAAGGGCCTCTTCCAGCGTCTCATATTGCATGACATACAGAATCGGAGCAAAGGTTTCCTCCTGAGCAATCGGCAATTTGCCACTTACCTCTGCCACACATGGCTTCACGTAGCAACCGCTTTCAAAGCCTTCTCCCTCCAGAATTCCGCCTTCAATAATAAATCGCCCGCCCTGAGCTTTTATGACCTTGATCGCCTGCTGGTAATTCCCAACCGCTTCAACGTCAATCAAAGGGCCCATGTGAATTCCTTCCTCAAGTGGGTCGCCTATACGCACCTGTTTGTAGGCATGTATGAGCCTCGATCTGACTTCATCCATTACCGACGAATGAACAATCAGACGTCGTGTGCTCGTGCAACGCTGCCCCGCTGTTCCAATAGCTCCGAAAACAGCCGCATTCATGGCAATATTCAGATCCGCTTTACCGGTAATGATGATCGCGTTGTTGCCTCCCAGTTCCAGTAGCGACTTACCCAGTCGCTCTCCAACCGCCATGGCAACCTTCCTGCCCATCGTCGTAGAACCGGTGGCCGATATCAGCGGAATACGCTTGTCCCTCGACATGAGTTCACCTATTTCATGCTCCCCGCAGATAAGTGAACAAACACCTTCCGGTATTTCGTTCCTGGAGAAAACATCGCCCACAATCTTCTGACAGGCTATCGCGGTCAGCAGCACCTTATGAGAGGGCTTCCAGATAACCACGTCTCCGCATACCAGCGCGAGCATCGCATTCCATGACCATACCGCTGCCGGAAAATTAAAAGCGGTGATTATGCCAACGATCCCGAGTGGATGATACTGTTCATACATCCTGTGATACGGACGCTCAGAATGCATCGTGGTACCGTATATCTGCCTGGATAATCCGCTGGCAAAGTCACAGATGTCGATAACCTCCTGCACTTCCCCCAGGCCCTCGGCGAAGCTCTTCCCCATCTCATAGGAAATCAGTGCGCCGAGGTTCTGCTTACTCGCACGGAAGGCATCGCCCAGCTGTCGCACAATCTCGCCTCGCTTGGGCGCGGGCACACTGCGCCAGTATTTGAATGCTTCCGCTGATGCCTCTACGAGTTGCTGGTATTCGCCAGCAGTGCCGACGCCGGCGCTACCGATTAACTGTCCGTCAACTGGCGAAAATGAGTCAATTGACCCCGAAGTATGTATCCACCGCGATCCCGTAGACACGCCCGGATTATTATCTTCAAGCTGCAGAACCTTTAGGAAATCTGTGTTGTTCATTTAATTATCTATTTTTACTTATTAACCAGCTACAAAGCTCATGACTGATCATTATATATTGGACGAAATCGACAAAAATATTCTGGAAGAACTTCAGGCTGACGCTGAGAAACCCTATATCCAGATTGCTAAGTCATTAAACATTTCCAATTCCCTCGTTCATCAGCGGATAGCCCGGCTTAAGCAGGCCGGCATTATCGAAACCACCCAGGTTAACCTGAGCGAGAAGGGACTTGGATATGAAAGCAGCGCCTTCACCGGCGTGATCTTAAAAGAGGACCCCACTTCCAAGAACATTATCGAAGCACTCCGGAAGATCCCTGAAATCGTAGAGTGCTATTACATCTCCGGACAATATACGCTGTTTCTAAAGATCGTAGCCGTAAACAACGAACATCTTCGCGAGATCCTTTACGAAAAGATCGATGCCATCCCAGGCATCATGCGAACAGAAACAACAATAAACTTCGGAACGGTTTTCAAAAGAAACTGCCCAGTACCGGAGGTAAAACGTTAGTTCGCCACCACCATCTGCACGTTTCGTTCCGCCCCACTTTCTTCTGATTCTGGAAAATACACAGCGCGTACAAATGGTCCGTTTAAAAACTCGTGACATTCAATTTCGCTTTGCTGAATGGTTCCCGTATACTTACCTGTAAGCAACATACGTGCACATTCGGCCATCGGCGCCGCTGTTGTGGCTTGAATGGCGCGCAGCATCACACGTCCAACCTGAACGGGACCGATTTTGAAGGACTGCTCTAAAGACCTGAGCACGGATGACTGATCGAAGCCCTTCACCGTGCAATAAACAACCACCAGGTCATTCTCAGTTGAGGGAATTTCAGAAAGCATACGTCTTTCCAGAAACTGAACCGGATCCTGATCCGCCGGGGCTTCATGGATAATCTGCTTCACCCAGTCAAAATGCCCCGGATACCGCAGAGTCTTATAGTCCAGATTTCTCACAATACCCGCAAATGCATCCGGCAGATCAGCTGCTCCTCCCGATGTATAGTTCTCTTCATACCGTACTCCCCTAATGACCAGGCTCAGCTGTCCGGATAGTGCCGCAACGCGCACCTTTTCAAAATCCCGAACAATCCAGGCATCCTTCAGATACTCTGTCGCCACGCCCACGGGGCTCCACGTGAAGCCATAGAAATGGGGTGCCTCAGCATGTTCCGTAAGTGCACCTACCTTCATTCCCATATACTCCAGCTCATGTTTCTTATACTTCTGAACAAACTCCTGATACAGCGCGTGCGCAAGTATATTCACAAATCCTGGCGCCAGGCCGCTCTGCAGAATAAAGCCTGTTGGCGCATCTTTCGACAAAGCTTTCAACTGTTCGGTCTCTGCCACATACTCCGTTAGGTTCACATAATGGCTACCGTACTTTTTTGCCGCTGCACCCATGCGCGGAGCTTCAGATCCGGGAAGGCAATCCAGAATGATATCCGCGCCTATAAAGACATGATCATCCTGGTCCTCATAGCCTTTCACAAGCGCAAAAGGAGTCACTGAAACATTCCGGGTACAGGCTTTTTCAACCCATACCGCCGCCTCTTCTGCTATTTCACTGCTCCGGTCACCCAGAAAGAGATCGACTCTGAAGTCCGCATACTCGGCCAGCAACAGTCCTACCGCGCGTCCGATACCTCCAGCACCGGCAATAACTACTTTATATTTTCTGTTCAGCATACCTATCTGCTATTTGACAGAACCTTGTCTACCAATGAAACATTCGTACTCTCAAATATCTTATCCGCGGAGGCCGCGATAAATCCCTGGTAAATCGTTCCGTCGGGCAGCGGATAACGCCTCGCAAATTCATAATAACAGCTCGGAATATTCTTCGATTCAGAACCAAAAGCCACCGGAATCTGGTCAGCAATAGTGCTCGACTGCTCCAGGTATTCCCCCGGACTACCCTTGATTTCGCCACCTGCGTCATTCAGTTTAAATCCTTTCTCTTTCAGAAGCGAGTTCACGTCCTGCAAACTGTTCAGAGTCTTCAGCTCGTTAACGAACACGGTAAAGTGATTTGCACAGAAGCCGAAAATATACATCCATGAGGCATACTCCGACTCCTTCTGCAGCAGATCATATTCCGCGGCAGAGATCTCCCATAGGCGTCCTTTCAGCATCAGCGTGTCCAGATCCAGTTTCGTAAAGTCGATCTGGTCCAGCGCCTTCGATACAATTCGCTGCACATCCGCAGAACACTGACCAAGTAAAAGCTGACTGATAAAGATCTTCGGAGCCGAGGGATCTTCAGCATGTTCATAATGATGAGCAAAAAGCTTCTTCTCCTTAAACTGATATTCACCCTTCTTTACATATCCCAACCTGACAAAAGGTGCCGCAATCACGGAAATATTCACTCTTTCATCATCAAACGTCCTCAAGGCAATATGATCGTTCTGCACCTGTTCCCCCCGGTCTTCAAAAACACCGCGAATCAGCCTTGCTGATGGGGTAAGCAGCGTGTACTGATTCCATAATAAGTCGAGCAACTGGCCCTTTTCCATATGTCAGGTTTATTAATATAAGGTATTAAATAAGTTATTTTAATTCAATATAGCTATTTTTTCGGTCAATAATATATTATAAGAAAAAATACCAGGCAGATTGACACAAATAAAATAGCTTTATATTAAGAATGATTTTTTCTACCTTAAGATCATAGAAAACATGATACCCAGCGAGGACCTCAACATAACAACCAAACTTAATGATCTGCGGCGCGAGCTTTCCGGAGAAGTACACCACCAGCTCCTTCAGCGTATCCTGTACGCCACGGATGCTTCCGCCTACAGGGAACTCCCACTGGCAGTGATGGTCCCAAAAAACACAGACGATATCAGGAAGATCATCCGCTTCGCCCACAGCGAAAAAACAGGCCTCATTTTCAGATGTGGCGGCACCTCTCTTGCCGGTCAGGTTGTAGGCAACGGAATCGTTGTTGATCTATCCAAACATTTTACAAATATCCTGGAACTGAACGTCACCGAACGCTGGGTGCGCGTGCAACCTGGCGTTGTAAGAGACGTCCTGAACATCTTTTTAAAACCCTTTGGCTTATTCTTTGCCCCCGAAACCTCAACGGCTAACCGGGCAATGATCGGAGGCATGGTTGGGAACAACAGTTGCGGAGCAAATTCCATCATTTACGGAAGTACAAGGGAGCATATACTGGAAATCCAAACGATATTGAGTGATGGATCAGATGCCGTGTTTAACAGACTGAACGCAGCAGAATTTCTCGACAAATGCAACGGCGATGATCTGGAATCAGAGATCTACCGTAAAACCTACAGCCTGTTATCCGAACCTGCTGTCCAGGAAGAAATACGAAGAGGGTTCCCCCGGTCTAAAATTCAGCGTAGAAATACAGGTTATGCGGTCGACATGCTGCTGCACGCCACGCTCTTCGGAGGCGCGAATAACAGCATCAGCCTCTGCGACATCATCGCCGGCTCTGAAGGAACACTTGCCTTCGCCAGTGAAATCAAGTTGAACCTGGTTCCCCTTCCGTCCGGCAACAAAGGTCTGCTATGTGCGCACTTCAAATCAGTTGAGGAAGCGCTGCAAGCCAACGTCATTGCCATGCGCTTCCATCCCACCGCCTGCGAACTGATGGATCATTACATTCTGGATTGCACTAAAGACAACATCAACCAACGCAAAAACCGCTTCTTTATCCAGGGAAATCCCGGCGCCATCCTGATGGTCGAATTTATCAGGAACACGCCCGAGGAACTCAGGGAAATAAGCATGCGGCTAACTGAACAGCTTCAGCAAAAGGAGCTCGGCTACCACTTTCCTCTTGTACTCAATGAAGATTGCAACAAGGTTTGGGAACTTCGGAAAGCCGGACTGGGTTTACTCAGCAACCTGCCCGGTGATGAGAAGGCTGTTCCTGTCATCGAAGACACCGCTGTTGACCTGGATGACCTGGCAGACTACATCCGCGACTTCAATGACATCCTCAAAAAACATGATCTGTATTCCGTCCATTACGCCCATGCGGGTGCGGGTGAGCTTCATCTGAGGCCGATCATCAACCTGAAGACAGAATCAGGGAACCAGCTCTTCAAAACAATTGCCGCCGAAATTGCAGAACTGGTCAAAAAATATCGCGGTTCCCTGTCCGGGGAGCACGGAGATGGCCGCCTCCGCGGAGAATTCATCCCCTACATGGTAGGGCCCCTTAATTATCAGCTGTTCAAAACGATCAAGGACACCTGGGACCCTGCTCATATCTTTAATCCCGGAAAGATCACGGATACCCCTCCTATGAACACCATGCTCCGCTACGAACCGGGACAGGCTACACCGGAGATCAATACGATCTTCCGCTTCCAGGGGCAGAATATCCTGCAGCATGCGGAACAATGTAACGGGTCGGGCGACTGCCGGAAGCTTCATTTATCCGGCGGGACGATGTGCCCTTCATACATGGCAACTCGGAATGAGAAAGATACAACAAGAGGACGGGCTAACGTTCTGCGTGAGTTCCTGACCCACTCAGACAAAATCAACCGTTTCGACCACGAGGAGATCATGGAGGTAATGGATCTTTGCCTGAGCTGCAAAGGCTGCAAGTCTGAATGCCCTTCAAATGTCGACATGGCCAAACTTAAAGCCGAGTTCCTGCAGCAATACCACGACGCTAACGGTGCGCCCTTCCGCTCGCGCATCATCGCCGGTTTCAGTATGATTTCACGCCTCGGCAGCCTGCTGCCCGCTGTATACAACTATCTGTCCTCCACGCCGCTGAAATCCCTTGCCGGATTCGCGCCTGCGAGAACAATCCCGAAGCTGCATCCCTTCACACTGAAGAGCTGGTACCGGAGCCGACGAAACTCAGCCCCGCGCTCGGAAAGGAAAGTCTACTTCTTTTTCGATGAATTCAGCAATTATGTCGACACAGCTATTGGCATGAAGGCCATCCTGCTGCTGGAGCAAATGGGATTTGAGGTACTCATGCGCGAGCATCTGGAAAGTGGCCGCACCTGGCTGTCCAAAGGCTTTTTGCGTAAAGCAAAAGACATTGCCAACAGGAACGTCCGCCTTCTGGCTACCCAGATCAGTGCAGAAACCCCGCTGATCGGACTGGAACCATCCGCTATCCTGACGTTTCGTGATGAATACCCGGACCTTGCAGATGAAGACATCCTGGATCAGACGCGCTCCCTGGCACGCCATACGTATTTAATAGATGAATTTATAGCCATGGAGGCAGACAAGGGAAATATAGACCCTGCGATCTTCCACCAGGACTCAAAAGCCATCAAACTTCATGGCCACTGCCAGCAAAAGGCAATATCGTCTCTGAGTGCTTCGGCGAAATGCCTCAGCCTGCCCATTAATTATCAGGTTGAAACAATCCCCTCCGGATGCTGTGGCATGGCTGGTTCATTTGGAATGGAGAAAGAACACTACCAGATATCAATGGATATCGCTGAACTTGTTCTGCTCCCTGCTGTCAGGGCAGCATCAGCCGACACGCTCATTGCCGCAACAGGTACAAGCTGCAGACATCAGATACTGGATGGATCGGGACGTGAGGCCCATCACCCCGTGGAAATCCTGTACGATGCACTGGTAAGCAAGCCTCCCTGCTAGACCGCGTACTTCCATCTTCTATGCGACCAAAGCCAGAGCTCGGGCTTTTTCAAGATGTTTTCCTCCAGCTTCCGGGTATAACACTCTGTGATCTCCCGCTCAGACGTCAGATGCGGATCTTCAAAAAGGGTTTCAAACGTACACTCGTAATAGCCGCGCTTGTACCGGTTGATGTGGCAGTACACCACCGCGTCCCGGGTCATTTTAGCCAGCTTCTCCACACCCAGAAACACGGGGGTTTGCTGATTCAGGAACTTGGTAAAATAATTTATTTCTGATTTGGCAGGCGTCTGGTCACTCACCAGAACCGCCACATACGGGTCGTTCTTATACTGAGTGATCTTTCTCAAGGTGCTTTTCATCGGCACAAGCGCCGCATTAAACCGGCTCCTTACCTTGTTGATGAGACCTTCAAACAGCTTATTGCTGATAGGCTTATACACAATGAGTACCGGATTCTTCGCCCATACGGAAAGGATCAACGCTCCCCATTCCCAATTGCCATAGTGACCGGTCACTGCAAGTACAGATTTATTGCTTTCGAAATGGCGGTTCAACTCGTCTAAATTGTTAATCCGGAAATGCTTTTTCAACGTCTCTTCCGAAATCGTCAGCATCTTGACCGACTCCAGGATCTGGTCGCAGAGAAACTTATAGAAATCACGGGCGATATGATGAATCTCTTCCGGCAACTTCTCCGGAAAAGACTTCTGCAGATTTTCATACACCACCTTCTTACGATACTGAAACACGCGATACAGGAAGAAGTAGAGCACATCAGAAAGAAGATACAGCACAGGTATCGGAAGAAGGGATAAGAGATAGAGAAGGGATTTCGTGATTAAGAATAAAACTTTTTTCATTGCCTGAGATCCGGAACATTGCATCCAGCAGCACAAAATTATCAAAAAAGCACCCTCTGCAGACCCCTCAGCTGCAATTTGACAAAACAAGCACTTTTCCCCCACCTAATCCCGCATGAACTGAATATAATCTGTCACCGGAGGAGCAAACCCGTGCCGCCTGAGTTCCAGAGCAATCTGCGCGCGATGATAGGTGGCGTGATTAAAGGTATGCAGTAGAATGTCCTGAAGATTATTCTGGTAATTCACACCCTGAGTGTTCGTATAGTGGACATTATATGTAAAACCTTCTGTGTTCGTCTCTACACAATCTTTCAGTCCCGCCGATGATTGTTCATGCAGGGCCCTGCATTCTGAAATGGTGTGATCATCCCAGGGCTTCAGACGCGCGGGTATCCCCTTCATCCGACTTAACCAAACAACCTGGGTATTGACGATATGGCTGATCAGGTGAAGGCAGGAATATGGAAGATCCGGACCAAGGGCATACAGGGTGTCCAGAACGCGTCTGTTAGCCCAGTCATTGTAGACCCACATCTGATGCATTGCGGTAGACATGACTTTTTTTATTAAATATAGCAAGGTTGGGACTAAAAATTACAGATTAAATCAAGTAAAATCAGAAATATTAACATCTTTGAGATCTTCTTTCTCCTTTTACATGAAAACGTGCAATAAACCCTGCGATTTACAGAAATGCCTGATGTGCCAGCTCGTATTACCCGACTGGAAACCTGCCCTGGATAAGCACCGTAAAAATTTCATCGTAAAAAAAGGGGAAACCATTATAACGGAAGGTCAGCCCGTCAACGGGATCTACTTCGTTTACAGCGGCACGGTCAAAGTTCACAAGAAATGGGGAAACAAAGAGCTGATCGTTAGATTCGCCACTGAAGGAGCGATCATCGGTCATAGAGGCCTCAGCAACAACATCGACACCTTTCCCATCTCCGCAACGGCACTCGTACCCAGCGTCGTGTGCTTTGTAGAGCTCGACTTCTTCCTGTCTACCTTAAGAGTAAATCACGATTTTGCTTACCGCCTGATGTTATTCTTAGCAGATGAGCTGCAGGATTCCGAAAAGAGAATGAGGGACCTTGCGCTAAAATCTGTAAAAAGCCGACTGGCAGGTGCACTAATCCACCTCAGTCAGCTCTTCGGAACAGACGAAAATCAGTGTATCAATATCGACCTCAGCCGCAATGATCTCGCTGCCTTTACCGGTGCCACTTACGAGACCGTATTCCGGACCATGAACGAATTATTGCAGGAGAACCTGATCACTCTTCACCAGAAAAGGATTTGCATTCCCGAACTCGCCAGACTTCAGGTCCTCACACAGGAAAACACAGCTTCTTAGAACTTGTATCCGATTCCGACGCCCGGATGCCATTTACCATCTTTTGCCGCCGATTTATTGGTATAATATAGCGGCACCTGAACAGCTAAGTGCTTATACGAAGCAGTAAGTCCAACACCCAGCGAAGGCATAATAGTGGAGTTCGAAGTACTTCCCGCAGGCACTTTATCTTCTTTGATCCGAAGGCCCGGCAACATTCCCAGCGACAGAACAACAGGCTTCTTGGTGTACTTGATACTTGGACCGCCGAAATTAACGTATGCACCATCATCAACATATCCTGCGACAACAAAACCATCCCATAATGATGGCTTAATACCAGAAGGAGCCGTAGTTTGCGATTTAGCATGCAGAGCCGTCAGAGCGAAGGCAACACAGAAGATTGATTTTAAGGTTTTTAGTGTCATATAATTGGTTATAATAAGTTTGAAGGTGTCGACCTAAGACGATCACTCTTCTTCCCAAATGTATAAAATATCGCCATTCCCGTGAACAACAAGCCACCAATAATATTTCCTAATGTAACGATAAGTTGATTATACAACCACCAGTCGCTCAGGCTCACATCGGCACCAAACATCATACCTGCAGGGATTACAAACATGTTCACTACGGCATGCTCATAACCCAGCGCAAAGAATATAAAAATGGGAATTCCGGCGGCGATGATCTTGCCCACGGTCGACTGAGAAGTCATAGCCATTACTACGCCCATACAAACCATCCAGTTGCAGAGTATCGCCTTGATGAATGCCGAAAACAAGCCCGCTCCCCCATGGGCAGCATAGCCGATCGTCTTTCGCTCAGCAATCGTCACCAGCATCTTTTCAATAGGTCCCGCCACCGCGACGGTGCCCATCTCCGAGGTAGCACACCAGAACAACACAGCAAAAGCAACACTTCCGATCAGGTTCCCGGTGAAAACCCAGAACAGGTTTCGCAGCATCGTCCCCCCGCTGATCGACCTTTCAAAGTACGCAAGCGGCACCAAGGAGAAACTGCCCGTTACCAGCTCAAGGCCAAGCAGCACAATGATGATGAAGCCTACCGGAAATACCAGCGCCCCGATGAGAGAGAAACCCGTTTGGGAGGTAGCCATGCAGGCCAGCGTGACCGATATGGCCAGTAAGGCACCCGACAGGCATCCACGGATAAGCAGATCCCTGACCTGCAGAGATGATTTGGTAACTGCGGCCTGCATCATGGTAACAGCTACTTCTTTTGGAGATACATAATCCATCGCTAATCGTATTTAAGGTTCGTAAATTAATTTCCTGTTTCCACTCCCGCATACACCTGCTGGCTGGCCCGCGCTTCCTGACCAAGAGCGACATATACCAGTCCGCCCTCCACCTTCACAGCATAGGTCCGGATCGAACACTCATCGCCACTCAGACACTCGCCAGTGGCCAGTGAGAAGGTCTTTTTATGGAATGGACAAGCTACTTTCGGCTCCTCATGACAGGATCCGATCATGCCGCGACTTAGTGCCATCTGCTTCCTGTGGGGGCACTCATTCTGAGTGGCATACCACTCGTTCCTACGTTTAAAATAAAAAAGTGCGATCTGTTCACCTCCTGCTTTCACACAGATCCCACCATTTTCAGGCGCGTCTTCTACTCTGCATGCTGCAAACCATTTCTCTGATACATTCATCATTTTCTTCTTTATAAGTTAAGCGACTATCCAATCAGCGGCCTTCTTCTGACCGCGCATTTCTTCAAATACAATAGAGGGATCTTTCTCTTCAGGCGCATTTACGAAATGACTGAAACGCTTCCTGATCTCAGGATCTTCTACAGCATTTTTCCACTCGCAGGTGTATGCCTTCAGGAGCTCTTCTATCTGTGCCTCCCAGGTTACGGCCATTTTCAGGCTATCATGCACAACTACATTCCTGAGGTATTCAATGCCACCCTCCATTTTGTTGAGCCAGGTTGCTGTCCGTGTCAACGGATCAGCGGTTTGGATATAAAACATCAGAAAGCGGTCGATGTACCGGATACAGGTAGCACTGTCCAGATCAGATGCGAGGAGAAGCGCATGCTGAGGTTTACTGCCGCCGTTGCCGCATACGTACAGATTCCAGCCTTTCTCAGTAGCAATGATCCCGAAATCCTTGCTCTGTGCCTCCGCACACTCGCGAATACAGCCACTTACCCCCGACTTAAATTTATGCGGTGCCCGCAGTCCACGGTAACGCTCTTCAACTTGTATCGCAAAACTTACGCTGTCATGAAGACCGAAACGGCACCAGGTGCTTCCTACGCAGCTCTTCACCGTCCGCAGTCCCTTTCCATACGCATGCCCGCTTTCCAAACCGGCAGCAATAAGCTCCTCCCAGATCAGCGGCAGGTCGTTCAGATGCGCACCAAACATATCAATGCGCTGCCCACCTGTAATCTTGGTGTACAGGTCGTACTTCTTTGCCACCTGCGCAATAACCATCAGCTTATCCGGCGTGATCTCTCCTCCGGGAATTCTGGGCACCACAGAATAAGAACCACCCTTCTGAATATTCGCCAGAAAGCGATCGTTACTATCCTGCGCAACATCATTCCCTCTTTTCAGGATCATTTCATTCCATATACTGGCCAGAAGCGATGACACCAGCGGCTTGCATACCTCACATCCGTCACCTTTACCTACCGTATCGAGCACCGCATCATAACTCCTTAGCTCATGAATCCTGACCAGATCATATAGCTCCTGGCGACTATAGTTAAAGTGTTCACAGATGACGTTCCTGACGTATTTGCCCTGCGACTTCATCGTGTACACCATCAGATCCTTGATCATCGGCACACAACCGCCACAGCCAGTTCCCGCTCCGGTGCACTTTTTAATAGCATCTACCGACTCGCAGCCACCTTCGGCTACCGAATGGCAGATTGCACCCTTTGTCACCCCCTCACAGCTACAGATCAACGCCTCATCCGGCAGAGCAGAAACACCGGCACCCGGAGCCTCCGCAGCCCTTCCCGCTCCCAGAATCAGGTCTTCCGGATTAGGTGGAAGAGCAATCCGGTTGTTAACGGTTTGCAGGAGCATATTATAGTTAGAGGCATCACCAATCAAGACCCCACCTAAGAGCAGTTTTCCATCATGGCTGATGTTAATGCGCTTGTAGGTACCCTTGTGTGTATCTTCAAACAGAATGGTACGACAATCGGGCTCTGCAATGAAAGGATCACCGAAGCTGGCCACGTCAACACCGATCAGCTTCAGCTTCGTACTCATATCGAAGCCCTTGAAAGTCTTTTCTCCGCCGCACAGGTTCGAGGCAAGCACTTCAGCCATCTCGTAACCCGGGGCAATGAGTCCATAGATCATATGATCATAAAGAGCGCACTCCCCGATCGCATAGATGAAGGGATCACTTGTTTGCATCCGGGCATCAACCAGAACACCGCCGCGAAGACCAACCTCCAGTCCACATGATCTGGCCAGTTCATCACGGGGACGTATTCCCGCTGATATAACCAGAATATCGACTGCGAGCTCCGTATGATCGCTAAACTTTAAAGAGGAAATACGCCCCTCACCCTCAATGCTGGTCGTTGCCTTATTTAAGTGGATTTCCAGACCCAGCTCCTCCAGCTTCGACTTCAATATCTCACTTCCGGCATCATCGATCTGCCGGGGCATCAGCCTTGAGGCAAACTCAATAACATGAGTCTTTTCGATTTCCAAATCCAGGAGCGCCTTAGCTGCTTCCAGACCAAGAAGTCCGCCGCCCAATACGGCACCTGTCCGCTTGTTCCGTGTATAGTCCCTAATCAGATCTAGATCTTCAATCGTTCTGTAAACAAACACGCCTTCCTTCTCCACACCGGGAATGTCTGGCACAAAAGCGGATGATCCGGTAGCTAAAACCAAAAAATCATAATGTACACTTGTCCCCTTGCAGGTATAAACTTGCTTGTTCTTTTTATCGACGGATACGACCGATTCATTCAAATGAAGCTGAATATCGTGATCCCGGTACCAGTCTGCAGTAGAAAGGGCGAGATCATCCGCGGATTTACCGCTAAAATATTCACTTAAATGAACCCGATCGTATGCCCTTCGCGGTTCTTCACCAAAAACAACGATTTTAAACAAACTATTTTTAGCTCTCAGCTTCTCACAAAGCTTAAAGCCAACCATTCCGTTTCCTATAATTACAATAACTGGTACTTTCATCCTGACTTTATTAGAAAACATCCACTTTTATTTATCCTTATTCCTCAAATACAGTAATCACAATTTACAATCCCCGAAAATCCGTTCTTTATTGCAATTACAATGACAATATAGCCATATAGCACTGACAATGTCAACATTTACATGATAAAAATCATAAAATCAGGGAATTTTTACTAAAGTATCAGATAGATAGACAGAATATCACTACAAAACAGGGTAAAAAACAAAAACACGAGTTATTTTTATGACAATCACAATAACAATTAACCAAAAAACACCCCACAATAGAAGAAATAGACCAAATTCGACGTAAGATCAAGCAAAAAGAAGTCAACAAACATCCCAACTCTTAAAAAACGCTTCAAATATTATAAAAACAAAGGCGATTTCTAACCAGATCAGGTCACAATCAAACCAGATACACTCCGACTACAATCAGCCAGGTCTTTACAAAATGGATTGATGCTAAACATTTAATTTGATGGAGCTGTTACTAAGTGTCAAAGACCTTGACATCATCTACTATGAGCAAATTACTAAGCAAACAGCGCTTCAAAGATGGTTTTACCATCATGAAAGACGCCATTTCTGGATTTTCAGACGATAAAGCGATGAAGCTAAGTGCGTCGCTGGCGTATTATACCATATTCTCGCTTGCTCCGCTCCTCCTCCTGATCATCTCCCTGGCAGGTGTGTTCCTGGGAAAAGAAGCCATTCAGGGTCAGGTTTTCTCAGAGATCAACGGACTGGTAGGTAACGAAGCTGCCAGGCAAATTCAAGACATGATCAAGAACCTGGAGAAGTCCGGACAAACAACCCTGTCTGTGATTATCGGATTTGTGACCCTGCTTGTCGGAGCAACAACTGTTTTCGGCGAAATGCAGGATTCAATCAACACCATCTGGAAAGTAAAAGCAAAACCTAAAAGAGGATGGGTAAAACTGATCAAAGACCGCCTGCTGTCTTCTTCCCTGATTGTCAGCATCGGGTTTCTGCTAATCGTTTCGTTGATGGTAAACGGAATGCTGCTAGCTCTAAGCGATAAGCTAAAAAGCCTTCTCCCTGATGTAACCGTGATCCTTTTCAACATCATCAACGCATCCATCAGTTTCGTGGTAATCACCATTCTCTTTGGAGTCATTTTTAAGGTGTTACCCGACGTGAAGATCAGCTGGAAAGGTGTCAGAGCCGGCGCCATCTTTACAGCCCTGTTATTTATGCTGGGTCGTGTGGTCATCGGCATCTATATAGAAAAAACAAGTACCGGTTCAGCGTATGGCGCTGCAGGATCACTTATCGTGATCCTGCTCTGGGTTTACTATACGGCGGCTATCCTGTATTTCGGAGCGGAGTTCACACAGGCATATGCACAATTTACCGGCGCGCGAATTGAGCCTGCCGACTACGCCGTACACGTAGAACAAAAAGAAACGGAGAAGGATGTTGACGTTTTACCGCCGCAGAAAAGATCCGAGGATAAGGAAAGCTAGTATTTGTCAATCCATTCCTGAGCCTCTTCAACGTTGTTGAAGAACTGAATATCTATACTTCCTTCCATCACATCCACCGTCTTCCTTGCCGAGAGCTGCGCAAAGGCACTCGGCGAGAATATCCAGGCAAAATACTTTAATCCGGCTTTCTCCATAAGAGGAAGCCAGGTTTTTCCTGCCCAATCAGAAGCATCAGACCAGGTACCCGATACATGGGTATTGTCATTGATGACCTTGAAACATTGCTTCTCTTTCATCATGTCTAACATCCGCAAACAGCCGTTCTGAACAGATTCCAGGCTTTGATAGCCGATCCAATCTGCTTCAAGACGGTGCTTGAGCTCATTGTAGACAATGTTAACTTTTTCATCCTGATAGTGGTGATTCGTCCGGCTCAGTGGTTTTACCAACTGATCTTTATCCAGAGGAAGCATAAAATAAAAGGTGGAACCTACATGAAGCTCACTCTCTATCCAGAAACTTCCTTTATGACGTTTCAATATTTCAGAAGAAATAAAGAGCCCCAATCCAAGTCCTTCAAAACGCATAGCAGTATTATCCACCCGGTAATACCTGTCGAACAGGCGATCAAGGTCTCCTTTTGCAATCCCAATTCCAAAATCCCGTACCGAAACTACAATGTTACCCTGCTCGATTCTGCTGTTCACGATCACCTTTTTCCCTTCGGGCGAGTACTTCACCGCATTGGAAAGCACGTTGTTCATCACCTGCTCCAGACGGAACTGATCGCCCGTATAAAGCACATCGGTCACTTCTTCCAGGATGATCTCATGCGATGCGCTCATGTGCTGAACGCTTTCGATACTGTCTTGAAGCATTTTACTAAATGAGAAAGGACTCATGGAGTAATTCAGCTTCCCGGCGTTGATCTTGCTAACATCGAGAAGATCGCTGATAAGCTTTTCAAGACGGGTGATATGGTCTGAAGACTTCTGCACAAAACCAATCAGCTTTTCCGCATCTGTGGTGCGTTTCATCAGCTGATTGAACGCTTTTATGCTGGTAAGTGGTGTTTTCAGTTCATGACTGGCGATAGACAGAAATTCGTCCTTGCGGCGTTCATTATCTTTCTGCATATCAATATTCGTGTTCGTACCCAACCAGAGCTTGATCTCCCCGTCTTCGATGAGCGGAAGTGCCCTTGCAAGGTGCCAGCGGTAAACCCCGTCGTGAAACAATAGACGAAACTCCTGCTGATAGGCTTCTCCTGACTGGAGCGCTGCCTGCCAGACCTGCATAGGTATGTCAAAATCGTCCGGATGAACAAATTTCTGCCAGCCATAGCGCACTACTTCCTCAGCTGTATAACCGAAGTCGGCGGCTACAATCTCATTTACATAATCAAGGGTACCGTCAGGTTTTGTGGTCCAGACCTGCTGAGGAATGCTATTCAGCAGGAAGCGGAAGCGTTTTTCACTCGCTTCTACAATCCGCTTTGACAGCACCTGTTCTGTCACCTCGGTTGCCACGATCATGATACTGATCGTTTTGCCGTTATGGTCTTTCATCGGATGGTAGACGAAATTAAAATAAACATCCTCTAACACGCCCTTACGGACCAGGCGGGCCAAATATTCAGTGCCGTAGTAGGCCTGGCCGCTCACAAAAACATCGTCCAGTATCTGAAGAAAGGACTGCCCCTCGGCTTCCGGCAGGGCATCCCTGAGACATAAACCAACGATAGCCTCGCTTTTACCCCATACTTCGAGGATCTTCCGGTTGGCCGATTCGATCAGAAGCTCACGACCTGTCAGTACGCCGATCGCAACCGGCGCGTCAGCAACCATAAAACGAATCCTCGACTCACTTTCTGCCAGGCGGGCGACCATCTCCTGGAGGTCATGCCGCGAATGCTCAAGCTCCTCATTAATCGTAACAAGTTCTTCGTTTGTAGCCGTAAGCTCTTCATTTAATGCCTGCTGCTCCGCTTCACTAATTGACAGAGCCAATGTTCGGCTGGCAACACGCTCTTCAAGCTTTTCGTTCAGTTCACTCAGACTCTGCTGCGTTTGCTGCAAGGCGTCGTTGATGGCACCCAACTCTTCATTGGCGGCAGCCAGTTCCTCGTTGAGGGCCTGCTCCCGCTGCAACATATTACTTTGCTGATAGGCATACCCGTTGTTTAACAGGGTTCCGACGTTAGTCCCGATAGTTTTAAGGAAAAGCACATAATCGGCATCCAGCTTCTTTCTCGGAGAAATTCCGGCAACAATATACCCGCTGACATTATTCCCCTTGCTGATCGGCACAATTAAAGCTTCACAACAATCCTCTTCCCAAATACTGCTTACAGGCACCTTGAGATGATCCTGAACAGAACTGATCTGCACAGGTTCGGCAGAACTGATGTCACGCATCAGCGGCCAATGAGAGTTCGTGGCCACGTCCTCCGGTATTCCGGTATAACCTGCAAGATGAAAATCATGGTGATAACCGTCCACGTGGGTGTATATCAGCGAAAAGGGTATATCTTCTTTCGCTGCTGATAAGATCCTCAAAGCAGTCTCCAACCCGGAGGTTATGCTTTCAGGCGACTCCAGTTCGGCGTTAAAATTCTGAAGCACTACATTTCTGCGGTCATTAATTACTCTGTAAGTGGTTTCGATTACGGCGTTGAATACCCCTCCTATGTTACCTTCAGTGTCGATGATTGGGGAAAGAGTATAGTCAAAGTAGCATTCTTCGGTATAGCCGAAGCGGTTCATCAGCAGCAATGCATCCGGTCTCCTGATCGAATCCCCGGAGTAAAGTACGCGCTTGAACTCCTCATCCAGGACGTCCCAGATTTCCGACCATGCCACAGCTCCCGGTTTCCCCAGCGCCCAGGGGTGCTTGTCGCCCGGGATAGAACTGTATGCATCATTATACAGGATGGTATGATCAGCCCCCCAATAGATGGCAATAGGAAAGCCGGAATTGATACTAATGCTGACCGACATCTTCAAACTTTCAGGCCAGGTATCAGGAGCACCTAGTGAGGTCTCTGACCAATCCGTAGAACGCAGGAGCGCACCAGTTTTGGCACCACCCTTCAAGAATTTATATGTCGACACGATATGTAATGGATAAATAAGTAAGAGCACGCCAGCGCGGTGACAAATAAACGGATTTTATAATGATCTTAATAATCTTTAAGGTCAATTTGTTTGTCGATGAAGCTCTAAGCGGCCTGCTCCCGGCCGGAGCACCTACCGGCGAGCCATTTACCAGCTACCTGAGTGGTTCCTGTCCTGAATGCAGGCATTAGTTATATCAACATCCTCTCTCCCTTTGTCATCCCGATCTGATTTCGTATCAGACCAGCTTATACTGTAAACCTTTCACACTATTTCCCGTTACTCCATACAGGAATACCTGTAGCTGAACATGTTGAGTCTAACAAAAACATGAAACCTAAAATGTCCAGATGCTGTGTACGTTGCTGATCATTAACCTATACTATTGAACTAAAAAATAAATCCGGCCCGGACTTGTATGAAGCTATCTCCAGAAAGAATCGCTATTCTTAATGTGCTGACATTAGTATTGTGGCTAATTGCATGGGAAACCGGCGTGGACGAAATAGCATCAGGCATTCATGTGCCTGAACCTTATGTGAGGGGGGCGCTCGACATACTGCTGGTCATCATTACCTCCTTCTCTTTATTCTATTTCATCAAGAAACAACGTACATCCCGGCTCCGCCACGCCAGCGAATACATCAGTATTTTCAAAGCCAGTCCGTTCCCGCTCTGGATCTATGACCGGGAAACCTTCAGGTTTATGGATGTAAATAAAGCTGCAGAAGATCATTACGGATATACTCGCAAGGAATTTCTAAGTATGACCATATTGGATATCCGTAGACCGGGAACCCATAGCCAGGTGAAGACTTCCGCAACTCAGGTAGCTGAAAACTACAAATCATCGGGATTTTGGGAGCACATCAAAAAAGACGGCCAGGTCATAATGGTAAACGTCACGTCACGGAAGATCAGATTCAAGGATCGCGACAGCGTGCTAGTCATTGCACAAGATGTCACTATTCAGGAGATGCAGGAGCGCAAGCTCAACGAGTTGTATATAGCCGAACAAGAGAATAAAAAATTGCTGGAGTCGCATATTCAACAACTGAAAGAGACACTGGAGGAGAAGGAGCGCTTGGCAGAAGTGATCGACAGAATAAACAATCTGGCGATTATTACGGATTCTTCAGCCCGGATTACCTGGGTAAATGAGGCCTTTATCCGTCATACAGGATACACGCTGGAAGAGGTAAAAGGCCGCACGCCTTATTTTCTCCATGGACCGAAGACTGACCCTTCCACTCAGGCCGACATCAACAACTCACTGAACAACAACGTGTTTAAAAATTTTGAAATTATCAATTACACCAAAAGCGGCGAAGAATACTGGGTAGACATAACATTTTCTCCTATTTATGATCAGAGCAATAACGTTATTCGATTTGTTTCGATTCAAACGGTTATTACCGAAAGAAAGGCGGCTAACGAAAAGATCAGGGAGCAAAACCAAGCATTAAAAAACATTGCCTGGACCAACTCACATGCCTTGAGAAAACCGGTTGCTTCCATTATCAGCCTTGTCCAGATCAGTAGCGAAATGGATCTTCCTCCGAATCTCAGAGAGATTCATAACCTGATCGGCGTATGTGCAGCGGAGCTGGATCTCATCACCAGGAAAATCGCTGAAGAGAGCAGGGAATAAACTTAGGCTGTGAAGTACCGGGCCCGTATGAACGCGGTTTCTTTTGACTCCCGGTTTACTTGTCTATTTCCCTCAGCAGATCTTCGATATCCAGAGCGCGGGTGTACATTTCCAGTGAGCCATCGGCATGATGGGGCCATTGTTCCTGTGGGCGGTCCCAGTAAAGTTCAACCCCATTCCCGTCAGGATCATCCAGATAAATGGCCTCAGAAACGCCGTGATCGCTGGCACCGGTTAACGGATATTTACTTGTGTACAGGCGTTTGAACAGGATGGCGAGATCTTTTCTGCTAGGATAAACGATCGCGGTATGGTATAAACCCACACTGTTCTGATCAGCCTTGCCGGCACCCCGGCTGTGCCAGGTATTTAAGCCGATATGGTGGTGATATCCGCCTGCGGAGATAAATGCAGCCTGGCTCCCGTACATCATGGTTACTTCAAAGCCGAGCAGATCGCGGTAAAATGCCAATGAGCGTTCCAGATCGGCTACTTTCAGATGAACATGACCGATGTGTGTTTTAGCGGGTATTTTGTAGGGTTCCATATGTGCAATCAGATATTAGAGACTAATGCAGCCTATCGCAGCTGTTACAAAGCTAATTAATCTTTTCCTTGGCTTTCATAATAAAACATAGCGGCTGCGGTCAGGAAAGATCTGCAGGTTTTGATCTGCATGATCTGCATTACTTAAAGTTCCGCCCTTTGTGGAATGAGTCATGAGCCACCTGCTCACGCACCTGAGTACGTTTATTTTGCGCAGTATAGGGCACGATCCCGGCATCCGGAACAGATGATGTCAGGACCGGTAAATCGTCTTCTGATCGCTGAACAAGCTTACCAAGCAGCTTCGTCAGATCAAAACACTTACGGACCACCACATGGACCACCTTTCCTTCCCGCTGAAGCTTACCTTCTACCATCAGCAGCCGGGCCTGTAAGATCTCTTTCCGGTAGGTCTCAAAAAGCTTTTCAAAAACGACCAAATTACTGAATCCTGTTTCATCTTCAATGGTGATAAAGCAAACACCCCCGGCAGTTCCCGGGCGTTGCCTGACGAGTACCAGTCCGGCAACCTTTACAAGCTGGCCATCGGGGATATCTTCGTTGATCATCTTAGTGGGCAGGATGCGAAGCATTTCCAGCTGCTGACGGATGAAGCTCACCGGATGGGCCTTCAGAGATAGACCCACCGTCGCATAATCCTGTACCACATGCTCGCCGGCGGTCATTAAAGGGAGTTCCACCTGAGTTTCCAGCACGCTTTCCGAAGGTTGCCCCTTGAATATCTGCACCGGCATGTCCTGCAGGGCAGAAACTTCCCATAATGCTTTTCTCCGGTCTAATCCGATAGACCGGAACGTGTCGGCATCAGACAAACGCTCTAAGCTGCCCATGGATATACCGGCATCTCTCAGGGCGGTAATGCTGCTGTACCCGGCTCCTCGATGGGCAACAAGCAGATCCATCTCTTCTTTAGCCAGGCCTTTGATCTGCCTGAATCCTAATCTGATAGCATAATACTTTCCCGACCTCTCCTCCAGCAGATTGTCCCATTCAGAATAATTAATATCAGGAGGGCGCACTTCTACCTCATGTTTCCGGGCATCGATGACCACCTGTGCGGGCTGATAGAAACCCATGGGCATGCTGTTGAGCAAAGCAGCGGCAAAAGCATCAGGATAGTGGTATTTCAACCATGAAGATACATAGACCAGCAAGGCGAAACTCGCCGCGTGACTCTCGGGAAAACCGTAACTCCCAAAGCCTTCCAGCTGCTTGAAGATCTTTTTAGCAAACTCTTCGGTATACCCATTGGCCATCATACCACTGATCAGCTTTTTTTCATATTGATTCACCAGTCCCTTGAACTTAAAAGTAGCCATACTGCGGCGCAGACCATCGGCTTCAGCAGGCGTAAATCCAGCTGCGACAATGGCAATCTTCATGGCCTGCTCCTGAAACAGCGGAACGCCGAGGGTGCGGTGAAGGATTTCTTTTAATTGGGGAGAAGGATATTCAATCGGCTCTTCCCCATTTCGCCTTCTGAGATAAGGGTGCACCATATCACCTTGTATCGGTCCGGGGCGAACGATGGCCACTTCAATCACCAGGTCATAAAATTCCTTAGGCTTCAGCCGGGGCAGCATAGACATCTGCGCGCGACTCTCAATCTGGAAAACACCCAGCGTATCGGCCAAGCTGATCATGTCGTACACCCGCTTATCATCCTGCGGAATGTTGGCCAGGGTAAGATCCAGGCCATAGTGCTTTTTACAGAGATCAAAAGCTTTACGGATGCAGGTTAGCATTCCCAATGCCAGGATATCGACCTTCAGAAAACCCAGAGCATCAATATCGTCCTTGTTCCACTCGATATTGGTTCGCTCGTCCATCCGTGCATTCAGGATGGGACACAAATCCGTCAGCTTACCCTGGGTGACGACAAAACCACCTGTATGCTGCCCCAGCTGGCGCGGAAATCCCATCATTTGAGCCGTCAGTTCAAGCGTTTTCTTTAAATGCGGATCTGCGGGGTTCAGTCCCTGTTCGGTCAGCCGCTTCCCTTCAAACCATTCGTCGGTAAACTCCCATAAGGACTTGGAGAGGCGGTTAATGGTATCTACAGATAAGCCCATGGCTTTACCCACATCGCGGATAGCCCCTTTCTGGTGCTGCTGCGTTACGGTGGCCACAATCGCCGCGCGGTCGCGCCCATACTTCGTATAGACATACTGAATAATTTCCTCGCGCCGTTCATGCTCAAAGTCGACGTCGATATCAGGAGGTTCATTCCGTTCTGAGGAGATAAACCGCTCAAAGAGGAGATCAAATTTTGCAGGGTCCACAGACGTTATACCCAGACAGAAGCAAACCGCAGAATTGGCAGCAGAACCGCGCCCCTGACAGAGAATACCCCTGCTTCGTGCTTCCCTTACAATATCCTCTACAAAGAGAAAGTAGTTGGCATAATCCATCTGCCGGATGTATTCCAGCTCTTTGTTCAGCGTATCCCTTATCTTCTGCGGAATGGACGGTCCGTAAATTTCATGGGCACCCTTCCAGGTAAGGTGTTCCAGCTCAGCAAGAGGAGTCCTTCCGTTGGCGTTGATCTCTACGGGGTAAACATACCGCAGCTCATCCAAAGAAAACGTGCAGGCTTCTGAAATCAGGAGGGCATGGCGGATAGCATCTGGATACCGGCGGAATAAACGGTGCATCTCTTCCACGGGTTTGATATACCATTCTGAATTCTGGAACAAGCGAAAGCCGGCCTCGTGGATGCTGCACTTCTGCCTGACACAGGTCAGCACATCCTGCAGTTCACGGCGGGAAGGATGATGATAATGCACATCGTTCGTTGCAACAAAGGGGATATCTAGTTGCCGGGACAGTTGTTCGATGCGGAAGATCCTCTTATCATCATCTCCCAGGTAAGAGCGTGTGGACGATAGATACAGCTGCTTCCCGAGCGCTTCGCGGTACTCCTCTATAGCGGTTGTGAAAGATTCTTCAAAGCGGAATTGCCTATTGAGCGATTTAGGCATGGGGGAAACAAAGATGATCCCTTTGGCGTGTTGATAAACATCCTCCCGATAAAGATGACAGTCACCTTTCTCTGCCCGCAGGTTCCCTTTGGTCAGCAGGGCTGACAGGCGGCCATAAGCTTCCTTATCAGTGGGATAAGCGAGCAAGGAAGGGCCATCCAGAAGATCCAGGCGGCATGCAGGAATGATCTCAATATTCTTTTCTCTGGCGGCCACGTGTGCCCGCACGATGCCTGCCAGCGTATTGCGGTCTGTAATGGCTATTTTTTTATATCCAAAAGCATCAGCCTGACTAACCAGCTCATCAGGGTGGGAAGCACCACGCAGAAAGCTAAAATTGGAGGTCACCTGTAACTCACTATAATTCATCTCTACTCTCCTTAGGCAAAAAATCCATGAATAAACCATTGGTACTCCTGATCAGAGGAATAGTGTCCGGATCGAAACAGCCAGTAACGCTGCCCTTGTTCATCCTCCACCTGGTAATAGTCGCGATGCTCCCCTGCATCGAGCCACCATTCGCGCTCAATTCTTTCAGGGCCATCTGCTTTAACAATCTGGTGGCGCACGGCTTTGTAAACAAACAATCTGGGCGGATGATCCGGGATGAGGGCCATTACCTCGATCGGCTCGGGCCTGCTGAGCAACTCTGTAGGCCGGGGCTTGTCGGTACGCCATGGGATCTGCGCATCTTCAGACATCGAAGCTGCATTTTTTATAGAACGTTCAGGCCAATACCGGGCATCCGGAAGATAGCGATGAATTACGTGAGCGCCGACTTTACCAGCCACACGATCAAGAAGCTGAATTACACTCTGATCATTCAAACCCGGTGTAGTCTTCCAGAGCGCTTCCTGCGGAGCTGCAAGATCGTCTACCTGAATGGCATCCAGTATAAAGAGCTCAATGCCCAGAGCAGGGCGGATCTGCTCAATCTTGAGCTCAAAAAGCTTAAATAAATGACTGACGCTATGGGTTGGCGCATTCGTTCCTATGTCGATCCCGACGACCTTACCGTCTACTCTGTAGCCTGTTAAAACTCCGGTACGCAAGCCCTTCCCCTCTTTTTCCAGGCGAAGACAGAGACTCTCCAGCAAACGGGTGATGGCAATCTCAATTCCTTTGCGTGTCCGGATAGGCTCCAGACAGGGTAAGCGCTCCTGAAACACCGTGGCTACATGGATAGGCTCCATGTGCTCATCATGAGTGCCCAGGGCCTGCCCCAGTCTCAGGAGAAAGTCTTCTCCGAAGCGTCTCCTCAACACCGAACGGGGCATGCCCATAAAGCTTTTAACCTGATAAAAGCCCAGCTTCTGCAGCTTAGCGACAGTGCCTTTTTCTATCCGTAAGGCTTCAGGAGGCAGGGGCATCAAGGCTTCCGCATGAGCGCCGGGAGCAATCAGGGGCGTTACTTTCCCGAAGCGGGAGATGGCCCATGCAGCCCCAATGGTATCGGCAATGGCCACGCGCACGGTGTAGCCCTTCCCTTTCAGGCGGTTGATGATATCCTTCAGATATTCACGCTCCCCGCCCCATAAGTGGGGACAGCCACTGACCTCCATGATTAAGCCGTCGGCAGAGAAGGTATCAACAGCCACAAAAGGGGAATAGCGGATACACCATTCTCCCAGGGCTTTTATCAATTTGGGTGCCCGGCCAGGCTTCTCGTCGAGCACTTCCAAGCCCGGACAAATGGCCTTTGCATCAGCAGCACGCATACCGACCTCTACGCCCCGGGACTTAGCGAGAACGCTTACGGCAGAGACAAGCATGCGACCATGATCCGGCGTGGCAAAGACAAAAGGAATATCTTTCAGCTCCGGTCGCCTGATTTCCTGCCAGTCAGCTAACAAATGGCAGAACCATATCGATACATAGCGCTTATTCATATCAACTGATCTGGCGGTATTCTTCATAAGCGGAAAGCTCTTGACCGGCTTCAGTATCTACAGGCAGGAAGTGGTCACCGGCCCATTCAAGCACCCATGTACCGGGACTGCCGCTTCGTACTTTCTGGAGTTCGACCTGCCATCTGGGAAAACCGATGCCAGGCATCTGATCTTCATTACCACTAGGCAAAGGGCAGATCTTCCAACGGGCAGTAGCAATGTTACTTACAGCTTTACGGGCATCTTTGCGCAGGATAAAGCCCGTGACTCCATTCTTTTCCACAGCAAGCTGAAGTCGCCTGGATTCGGTGAGGTTAAGCGTATTGATTTCGGCTACTACAGCAGAAAGGCCATTACATTTGAGCGCCTCCTCCATGATCCACAGGGCGTCTTGTTCTTTAGACACATCGATGAAAATGATACGCGCAGGATCAACATTGAACGTTTGGAGTGATGCAGGAAACAGTTTCCGGGATGTACTGATCCATATACATCCGGCGCCTTCTTTCATCAGGATGGAAAGAAGGGCCCCTATAAAGCCGTCGCTCGCAGCCGCATGTTCAGGCGTGGTACTAATAAATTCGTGTATAGCCCGCACAGGAAAAATGCCATTGGGAAAAGCGTCCTCTATCTCGCCAAGGCCCAATTGCTCTGCAGCACCAGACTCGCGGGGCTTATATCCCTGCCAGAGAAGAATATCTTTCTGTAATTTTTCAATCAGTTCCTTTTTTGCGTCCATATTCAAAGCCTTAGTTCCTCGCTGTCATCAATTCATCAATGTACAGCAAAACTAATGCTAATATTATTAGCAAATCAATAATGTTGAAAATTTTACCAGAAAGACCGGATTGGTCAGCATGATGCAGACCACCGGCGCTGGCCAAGAAGTCAGGATCTAATAATCAACAGGTTAGCTTTCTTGCCTGATTGCCCGCTCATAAACCTCCTGATCAAACTCGTTCTCACTTTTAGCAATAACGATAGTGGCAACACCGTTACCAATCATATTGGTAATAGCCCTTGCTTCAGACATAAACCTGTCTACACCCAGCAGAATAGCCATCCCTTCTACCGGAATAATCTTCAAGGCTGTCAGCGTAGATGCCAGGACAATGAACCCTCCGCCTGTAACGGCAGCTGCACCTTTGGATGTAACCATCAATATGCCCAGAACAGTGAGTTGCTGACTGAGAGACAGATCGATATGAAAGATCTGCGCCAGAAAGATCACAGCCATCGATAAATAAATAGAGGTTCCGTCGAGATTGAACGAATAGCCTGTAGGAATAACCAGGCCGACAACCGATTTATGGCAACCAAACTGTTCCATCTTTTTCATCATGCTGGGCAAGACAGATTCTGAGGATGAGGTACCCAGAACGATCAGGATTTCCTGTCTGACAAACTTGAGATATTGCCACAGGCTGAACTTATACAATCTGCAGATAGCATTCAGAATCACGAAGATGAAGAGGGCCATAGTAAGATAAACAGCAAACATGAGTTTGGCCATGGGCAGCAATGATTGCAGTCCGTATGTTCCGATAGTAAAGGCCATCCCCCCGAAAGCGCCTAAAGGGGCCAGCTTCATGACAAACTTCATGATATTGAACAGAACCTGTGAGATCTTCTCAAAAGAGTAGATCAGAGGAGTACCCGCTTCTTTCATCTGACTGAGTCCCAGGCCAAACAACACAGCAAAGAACAAGATCTGGAGGATATCGCCCTTGGCAAATGCCTCCACCACATTATGAGGTACAATATGAGCGAAGAACTCCACCATATTGATTTCTTTCATGCTTCCTTCCGGAACTTTTACGGGAGATATGTTTGCCGTCAAGGAGGAATCCACTCCTACACCAGGCTGCATGACGTTAGCCACAACGAGTCCGATTGCAATGGCAATAGTCGAGACAATTTCAAAGTAAAGGAGCGCTTTGCCTCCTACCCTTCCCACCTTCTTCATTTCACCCATGGAAGCAATACCCAGAACAATGGTGACGAAAATGATGGGGGCAATAAGCATGGTGATCATATTAATGAACACCTGACTGATAAGTTTAGCCCATCCGGCGAATTGAGGATAGATAGAACCTACGGCAATGCCTACGAGGATTGCAACAATTACCTGAAATGTAAGATGTGAAAAAAGCTTTTTTACCTGGTTAGAACTCATAAGAATGTTTGGATGTGCTACCCATTACTTTGACAGCAATTCCGACACTTCTTACGACGAATGCATTCAGATCTATATTTACAGCACTTTTTTCTACTGCCGACAGGGACTTATGTGAAAAAGCCCTGACCGTCAGTGATATTTTTGCTATTTCTTTAAAGCAAGCCATTTTTAGTAAAGGATAACAGCTTGAAGATAGCTTAAATTATCTTTTTTGCTAGTATTGGCTTTTAAATATCTGGGATCTGATTAGATGAAATGAGAATCTTACCGGATGATTTGAGATGATATTACACTTATCAACATACGAATCATCCGGTAAGAATCAGATATTAATGAACATCTACCGGAACGGCAACATTCTTCTTGAATTTCTGAAGATACAATAAGGGTATCGAGAACAACATAATCAGTCCTGCTACCCAATAAGCATCATCGTAGGTAAGCAGCAAGGTTTGTTTCACTATAGTGCCTTCCATAGCTTTGGCTGCCATATGTTCAGCATCGCCTGCAGAGAAACCCTTACCCATGAAGTTTTTGATGAGCATGTTAAACCGTTCAACGAAAGCCGTATTGTACCCGTTGATGTGCGACAGCAGGTTATTACGATGAAAACCCTGGCGTACATGGATCAGCGTGGTAAGGGCAGCAATTCCGAATGAACCACCCAACTGTCTCATCATGTTATTCAGTCCTGAACCCTGCCCTATTTCCGGACCCTTCAGATCCTGGATAGCGAGGGTTGTGAGAGGCACAAACAACAGGGACATACCAACTCCTCTGATCACGAGGGGCCAGAAGAAATCGCCGGTTCCGGAAGAGAGCGTGGAGTTACTCAGCATCCAGCAGAAAACAAAGAACAGCAACATGCCTCCGGTAGCCATAAACTGTGCAGGAACGCCCTTCTTCAGCATGATCCCGATAAAAGGCATCATGATAATGGTACATAATCCCCCCGGAAAGAGCAGCTCCCCTGTTTGAAGAGGAGTAAATCCTAACAGGTTCTGACAGAATATGGGGAAGATAAAGACGGAGCCATAGAGACCGAAACCCAATACAAAGGAGGTGAACATACCCACGGAAAAACTCCGGTGACGCATGATCTTGAAGTTCACGATCGGGTGGTCTGTAGCCAGCTCCCGCCAGATAAATAGCAGGACACCAAAGACCGATACCACCGATAATACGGTGATATAAGGAGTAGCAAACCAATCTTCACTCTCACCTTTTTCAAGAACAGTTTGTAAACTGCCCACCGCGAGAGCAAGTAAGCCAATTCCCCACCAGTCGATCGGCATGCCTTTACCCTCCTTAGGCGTGGCCCTGACAAACGTATAGGTACAATATGCAGCAAGTATCCCCACAGGAATATTCACGTAGAAGATCCAGGGCCATGAGCTGATATCAAGAATATAACCGCCAATAGTGGGACCGACAGTTGGTCCTACAACCGCTCCCAGACCGAATAAAGCCGTTGCGATACCGACGTCTTCTCTGGGCCATGTCTCAATCAGGATAGCCTGCGCAGTAGCGATGAGTCCCCCTCCTGCCACACCTTGTAGAATACGGAACAGGATCAGTTCATCCAGAGATGTGGCATTACCGCATAGGAAAGACACAACCGTAAATACAATGATCGAAGTAAGAAAGTAGTTCTTCCTGCCAAAGCGGTTACCCAGCCAGCCCGACATGGGTAAGATGATAACGTTAGCTACGGCATATCCCGTAGAAAGCCATGCCACGTCTTCCAGCGTTGCCCCCAGATTTCCCTGAATCTGTGGCAGCGCCACATTCACTATCGTTGTGTCGATGAGCTCCAGCAAAGACGCAGTGATCACCGTAAAGGTGATTATCCATTTTTTAAATCCGGTTTCCGCCATTATTTATTTGGTAAGGACTGATACTTTTACACTCATTCCGGGACGCAGCTTCTCCATTACCTCTTTTGAAGCGTTAATCTTAATCTTTACAGGGACACGCTGAACCACCTTCACGAAGTTTCCGGTAGCATTGTCGGGTGGTAAAAGAGAAAACTTAGCGCCAGTTGCAGGTGAGAAGTTATATACCGTTCCCTCTATTTTGGCATCGGGATAAGCATCGACCACTACATCAACCTTATTTCCCTCTCTGATGTCCTGTAGCTGAGTTTCTTTGAAGTTAGCTGTGACATAAATACTGTTTTCATTGACCACAGAGAAAAGAGTCTGACCAGCCTGCACCAGCTGTCCTCTTTGCACATTTTTCTTGGATACAATACCAGTAGCAGGTGCTTTGATGTGAGTATACGACAATTGCAGTTTGGCAAAGTCTACATCTGCCTGACGCTGGTCAACAGTAATATTGGTAACCTGCAGCTGTGACTGGGTAGTTCCTACCTGTTCATGTACCGCTTTGTACTGATCTTCTGCAGCCTGATAAGCAGCCTGTGCCACATCACGCTGTACCTTCGCCTGATCAAACTGTTGCTGAGGGATGGAACCGTCTTTAACCAGGTTGGCATAGCGCTTATAATCCATGTTGGCCTGCCATAATTTCGCTTTTGCTGATTCAACCTGAGCTTTCGCACTCGCTGAATTCGCCACCATTGAACCTATCTGCGAACGCGATACGCCAATTCCTGCCCTTGCGCCATTCTGAGCCGCTAAAGCTTGTTCCACTTTAATTTTATAATCGCGGTCATCAAGCTTGACCAATAACTGCGACTCGGTAACTTTCTGATTCTCCTCAAAGAATATGGAATCCACATATCCTCCTACACGTGTTACCACGGGGCTGATATCTGCGTCAATCTGTGCATCATCCGTATCCACGTGATTGCTATAGTATAAATATTCCTTGACTCCGAAGATCACTCCGACAATGATCAACACTCCAAGGATAATAGGTATTACTTTTACAGGCTTCTTTTCGTTCGTATTCATTCTAGTATTGTTTCAGATTTCCGGTTGATTTTAATAATGTATAATATGCCAGCATGGCATCGGCTTTAGCAATTTCCAGATTGATTTCCGATTGGAAAAGCTGTGTATTGGCGTCTATCCGGTCGGTCACGGATGCGATGTTATTCCGGTATTTCGATTCCAGAATCTTGTCGTTCTCCCGTGCCTGAGCGATAGAAGTCTGCAGTATGCCGATGCGTTGTACCGCCTTCGTGTAGTTCTGGTAATCGGTGTTGACTTCCGACTTTACCTGATCCTCAAGGATGCCTTTGTTGATCAGGGTTTCCTCCTTCTGGATTGTTGCTTCAGCTACCTTGTTTTTATTGGTCCATAGACTAGCCATATTCCAGGAAACGGTAGCCCCCAGGGTTACAGGAGCCAGAAACCGGTTAGCCGAAGGAATAAACTTCCCGCTGGGGTTGATGTAATACATATTTGCTCCAACGCCCAGTGTAGGCAGAAGATCGGCTTTTGTGGATTTGATATTGAACTCTGCAACCTGTGTTCTCAGAGTATTCTGCTTAAGCTCCTCGCGGGCAGCCAGAGCAGTGTCTACATATTGCGCCAGATCCGCGTTCAGGGGATTCACTCCCGGCAGCTCAGCCACTTGTATGGTCGCTGTTTCGGGAAGACCCAGTAAGAGGTCCAGATTGTAGTTGACGATCCTTCTGTTATTCTCCAGATCGAGAGCTGTTAGCTGAACATTTGATTTTTGCAACTGAAAACGAAGGACTTCATTCTGAGTGATCAACCCTTGTTCAAAGAAACGCTGCGATTGTCTGATCTGTTGATCAATAACTTTCAGATTCTGTTCAACAACCTTCTGGCTTTGGATAACCTTGTACAGATTGAAATATCCATTGATAATATGGTAGGCTATTTCCTGCTTGTTCTTCTCTACATCCAATCGGCTTACATCAGTCAGCAGCTCCGTAGAGAGCTTGGCAAACTTCAGCTTATTGCCCTGAAATACCAGCTGCTGCAGAGACAGGGTACCGATGTATGCATCAGAACGGGCAGGCAGGTTGAACGGTTCACCCTCTCCGATCTGAAACTTATCGTTCAGAATTTCTGCGTGATTATATGCCACACTCGCATTTGCAGTGGGGAGTGCCCTGTCTTTTACCTGATTGTATTGAGCCACTGCTTCATCAATCCGGGTTCTCGACAACTTCAACTGCTTGCTGTTATCTAAACCCAGCCTGATCGCCTCTTCCAGGGATAGCGTTCTCTCCTGAGCCATGTCAGGAGTATTCAATGCGAGGCACAAAAATAGCGACGCACCGACGAATTTGTTAATCATCTTTTTTGTCTTAGTGTATGAGGTAAGCTTTTAATAAGTTTATGAGATGTTTTTTCATCCTGGGTTTGATTTGCTCCACCAGAACTTTTTCATCTTCGACATCGAGCTCCAGGAATGCAGAGGACATGCTTGGTGCGTTCATAATGTAGTACTTGGTACCCAGCAAACTGGCAATGAGCATTTCAACATCGACGTCCTGTTTGAAACTTCCGTTATCAATACCATCGGTAATAACTTTCTTGATTTCCATGACGTTTTTCAGAAGCATCCTGGTAATGGTCTGAGTGTGTTCAGAGCGTTGTAGCAGAGACAGCTCCCGGTACACCAGCTTGTAAAAGCAACTGGTGGGCATAATGCGCTCGATATAGATATTTACACACTTCTCCAATTTTTCCCAGGAGGAGATGTTCTCCTCGTTAATATCGTGCAGCATCACCCCCAGGGTAGATGAACGACGTTCAAAGACAGCCTTGAACAGGCCATCCTTTGATCCGAAATAGTAGTTCAGCATCGCCATGTTAACGGAAGCCTCTTTTGCTATCAGCCTGGTTGAAGCGCCATCATAACCCAGTTCTGAAAAGACTTTTTCCGCTACTATCAGGATATGATCTTTTTTATCTGTTTTTTCTATCAGCATATTTTTGGAGCCCGCGAAATTAATCAATCGATTGATTAATTGTAACAAATAGACTACCAAAACGACTGAAAGATGCCCTAAAGGCTGAGCATCAGCGGTTTTTTTACTTTGATATGTTATTGTTACAGGCCGATATCTGCTAATCTTGCATACACTAGCTTACTTAAACGTTTGATTACTCCTTATCTATCCGGTAGAGCCGACCCTGATCGGTCACCGCATACAGCGCGCCATCAGAACCCTGCGTAACATCCCTGAAACGCTGTTTCTCATTCTCGAGCAAACGCTCTTCACCCACTACCTTGTCTTTCTCGATCACCAATCGAACGATATGCATACCGCTCAGGGCACCGATAAACAGGTTGTTGCGCCACTCCGGAATCCGGTCACCGCTGTAGAACGTCATCCCACTTGGTGAGATCACCGGGTCCCAGTAATAAACGGGTTGCATCAGCCCCTCTTTCTGCTGGATACCTTCGCCCACGCGCTGACCGCTGTACTCAATACCATACGTGATGGTAGGCCAGCCATAATTCGCACCCGCCTGCACCCTGTTCACCTCATCTCCGCCACGCGGCCCGTGCTCACTTTCCCATAGGTCGCCTGTTTCAGGATGAATGGCTAAGCCCTGCGGATTACGGTGCCCATAAGAATAGATCTCCGGTCTTGCTCCCGCCTGACTGGCAAACGGATTACCAGCTACAGGCGAACCATCCTTGGTAATGCGGACGACCTTCCCTAGTCCTGATTCAAGCGATTGCGCCTGCGGCCGCGTTACCAGGTCAGAGCGCTCTCCTGTACTCGCCAGAAGATTGCCGTTCCGATCGAAAACTACGCGTCCGCCATAATGATTAGAGCCATTATACAAGGGAGTGGCCCGATAGATTACCATCACCCCTTCCAGCGTGCGTTCATCAGCAGACAGTTTAGCCTTCGCTATAGCGGTGATATTACCGGGTTGAGAGAACGACCAATAAATCATGCGGTTGCTGGCGAAATCAGGATCCAGGCAGATGCCCAGCAATCCGCCCTGGCCCGACGCATTGACCTGTGGCACCCCGCTAATCGGCTCACCTATCGTTCCGGAAGCCGTCACGATCCTCAGTTTACCCGCTTTTTCTGTTACGAGGAAGCGCCCGTCCGGCAGAGCCGCTATCCCCCATGGGGCAGATAGTGAAGAGGTAAGCACAGACACTTTATAGGGGGCAGACGTTTTTACACCACTGATGCGGGTTTGTCCCGCAAAAGCAGGCTTATAATCTGAATTCGGCTGTTTAGTCTCTACAGGAGCTAAAGCCTCCACGGGCGTAGTTAAATCACTACTTTCGTTCTTTTGGGAACACGAAAAAAGGGGGAGCATAGCCATAAGGGCTACCAGGCTCCTGAGTTCAGCAAATCCGTTCATAACCAAGTACCTATCTGATTTTAATCCATATATAGTACCATCATCCCGGCAATTTGTTCTTCCAGATATTTCTTCCGCTATCAGCGCGGAAGAAAGAACAGACAAAACATTAAATGGAGCTGAGATAGTTGCTGATCTCGCGGCCAAGTACCTCAACCACCTCTTCATCCAGCGAGCCATCTACCTGGTCCCAGCATTCAGGTTCATCGCAGGTCTTAGTAAGCGTCGTGAGGTGCTCATTCTCTCCAACCACGATGTAATTGCCAGCCGAGGGGATGACCAGCAAATGAGCATAATCACCACTGTCGTAAATATCCGCTTCAACGTGAAAAGGTTCATTGATCAGCTGCTCCTCTTCATATCTCATGTCGTTTGAAGCGGCGTCCTCTTCTACAGGCTGCTCCTGTCTGGCGAGTTGTTCCAGCTTCAGGAAAGCCGGATTACAAACCAGGTCGCCGTCCTCATTCTTATAATTACCGAGGCGCAGCTCATCTGCCACCTTCTGCAAAGTATCAAACTGATCGGCGATCTCACGGATCACCGGATCGTTAGTATTGGATTGACATTCCATAAAAATACGCTTATGATGAATTCAAATTTCCTTCTGGTCTTCAGAAGCATCCTCATTGGAGGACCTGCTTCTGGAATGCGGGATTTGCGACTCAATATAGTCAGCCACCTGATCCAGCAGCTCCTCATCCAGGCCCGCAGGATTCTGACAGATATGCAAGTAGTTTTGAGCATCGGGCCGAAAGCTCGCCAGGTAAGTACCATTTTCATAGATCCGGTACTTACACTGCTCACCATCATGATGCAGGTATTCACCCACTTCAAAGTGGTGTACTTCATCAGCATGATTAAGAGTTATTGCAAAGTTTTCCATGCAATAGAAACGGCTTCTGATAGCTTTTGTTTAGATCAGCATCGCACAGGAACGCCAAATAAAAAGGGAAATCTAGGAAAGCACGTCGTTCTTTCTCAGCTTGAGTATATCCCCATAGGCGACAGCAGCCTGGTGAACCTGAACAACCCAGTCTTCAGCAGCATTGTCGTCGGCACCATCGGAAATGTACTTCAAACACAAAAATGGAATGCCCTCTTTCATGGCAATCATCGCCAGGGCATAAGCTTCCATATCCAGCACGTTATATATGGCGGCCGAATGTCCCATTTCAAAGCTGTCTCCTGTACCGCAAACACCTCTTTTCAGACCATCCATCACCAGGCCGTACTCCAGAACCGGCGACAGTCCTGATAAAGGCGTTTCGTAAAGTTCATAACCCAATCCGCGCACATCCATGTCCCTTTGCACGAAGCTTGTACAGCAAACAACATCGCCCTTTTTGAAGTGATTGCTCCCTGCCGAACCCAGATTCACAATAAGAGCGGGCTTCTTAGTCTGAATAGCTTTTGTCAGCTCATAAGCCGCATTTACTTTACCGATACCGGTGAAGAGGGTATTATGATCCGAAAAGACTTCAGCAGCTTCAGACTCCAGTGCAAATGAAAACAATACATCTTCCAGCGGAAAGGATAAGGACTCGTTAATATGTATCATGAAATATCATCGTTGTATACTGCAAAGATGCAGTTTTTGCCCTTACTTCTTATCCGGTATTGGCATGAGGTAGCTGATCAGCTTTTTAATCAGCCCATTCTCCATTTCAAAAACATCGCAAAATACCAGGTTCACTACCACACCATCTTTCGTTGTAGCCTGCACCGTACCCTCCGCGATAACGACGTCATTCTCTTCCACCATTCGCGACACCTTAATCACCGGCTTGCCAGAAAACCCTTCGTTCTCGATCTCTTTATCAAAGGCAGCTTTGCCTTTATGCTGATAAACGCCAGGAAGTTCCCAGATCACTTCCTCAGTCAAACAAGCGAGGATTGCGGCATGGTCTTTCTGGTTAAAGGCACTCATGTACCTGTCAACCGTTTCTTTATTTTTAGTCATGTCTCCGGGTCTTAAAATATGGGTAAAGCTGCTCAGAAGAAGAGCGAGCAGCAGCAGTGGAATAAGCTTAATGGGCTTTCTCATAATCGTCTCATCTTTACTCACGAAAGGCATATATCTAACTCATAATCAATAGCAAAGATAAAACATGTGAGCTAAAAAAATCTAGAATAAACCAGGAATCTACATCCATTCAAGCCGATCATCCTTCTAGGATATTGGATGTGCTTTTTTGCTCCTATTCTGAATCATTAGCTTCAATTTGAGGTCATCGTATATCATTCCGGCAATTAGCACTGAGGCTGCAATCGCCAACACGTATAGCTTTAATGTCGGGAATAGAATACCGCCTAAAAGACCACCCAAAAAGAAAAAGGTAATGATCGTCAAGCGCAGTTTGATCGATGAATAAAGCTTTTCTCTCTGGTCTTTTTGTTTGTAAAAGAATAATTGCGACAGCTCTATCCCCAAGTCTGTAAATAGCCCTGTTAAGTGCGTCGTCCGAACCGTTGCTTTTGAGATTGTGGTTACCAATGAATTTTGTAAGCCCATGGCGAAGAGCAAAGAACAAGCGAGAAGGTCGGGATTTTTGGAGATCAGAAATTGTCCGGATACCGCTAAGAAAAACAGAATTAAGCTTTCTATAATCGTAGGAATGATATAGATTAATCTGTCACTGGTTCTGCTTATAATTTCAACAATGAGGTTGGATACAAATGAACCCAGGAAGAAGAAAAAAATGTACAGAAAAAAGATGAAGGCTTGCAGGAAATTGAGTTGGAAAACCTCGTCGACAAAAAAAGCAAAGTGTCCCGTTACATTTGTTGTGAGCCGCTGAACAGCTAAAAAGCCAGCCACATTTACAACGCCAGCCACAAAAGACAGTAACGAAGCAATTCTTATATTATGCTTTAATGTCCTTGTCTTTCCCTTGTGTCTAAACATAAATTAGCTTGTCAATTGTTCGTTTGTTCGTGTTGCAGGGAAATGACCCGTTTTATCGCGCGAGAAACAACGAACTGGTCTCTTGGTGAGACGTTCAAATTTAAGATAATCTTTAAACTGAAGGGTTGAAAGATTGCAATTCATATCTCTTAGCAGGTGCCTGATTTTGGTTGCGGCGGAAGGAGGTATCGGCACTATACTGCATCGTTTTTATCAAGAGCATTAGTTTTTTTAAGGTGATGGACACCGCCAATCTGCAAATTATATCGCATCATCAAATGATCTATGAATTGCTTAAAGCCACACACTTGAAAAATCCAAAAGGTGAAGAAATTAATACGACCAAAGCAAACCTGAAATCACTGGAACCGCTTCCATACCGATTTGTTTACTGATACGGACGCCAATCAATAGCATTGCCTATTGAACACTGCTAGCAGCACGCCGCCGAGACCCTCATCACAGTGTTTTTTGGGGCAGATAGAACATGACATGATCAATCCCTTTCCGGCTCGCGCAGTTCGGTTTTGAGTTCCATTTCAACATACTGTCTGAAACCGTTCTCCGACAGTTTATCGAAAAGTTTTAGGTATTCCATTTGTATCTCCTCGTCCAATGCAGGGTGATTTGCAACCAACCTTCGGTACTCGGCGGGTTCGCCAAACAGCTCCATTACCTCCTGATGTATATAAACCATTGAACGGTTACGCATGTCTCGCTGGATGCTGAACTTCAAAAACTCCTTCGGGTCTTTTTGGGCAAGATATGCTTTCATCTTAATAGCCAAAGTGGGTTCGAAACGCCATTTCGTGTAATAGGCTCCCCGCTCGTCAGCGGGCACTCGATAATGTTCCCTGGCACCATAGAACAACCAGAGCGTATCCTCGCTCAGCCCATGGCCGCTGGTTGCCATCTGCGTAAAGTAGGAACACTGATGAGCGGTCATTTCTACTAAGGAAAGCACAAAGCCTTCGCCTTTTCCTTTCAAATGGTTAAGCAGTTCATTCTCAAAAATAAACGGTGCATTTGCAACTGTAAACAAATGGTCGATAAAACGCTTATAGGCATTCAGATCCTTTTTGTACAGATTATCGGTTGTCTGGTTGTAGTAGTTATAGATCTTGTCGGTCAGTGCTTCATAATCGAAGCTAAACTTACCCGCTTTTTGTACATAGGTTCGTCCAAAAGAAAATATCCAGCGGATCACCTGCTCGAACTTTCGCCTGTCTTTAATGATATCTTCCTGCATCAACCTGACCATCAATTCCCTGTGCAGCCCGTGACTTGCACAATAGTCCATATATTCACGCATGTGGCCCGAGGTCATCGCGGCTTTGAAATCTTTATCGGATAGGTCACGCTGGGAAAGCCTGTAGCGAAAATAGATCTCGAAATACAAAGGATAAGAGATAGAGTTTTTGGAATCGGGATGATGGTACTGACTCCCATTGAACATCGCCATAAAAAGCCCATCAAGCAGAGAAACTTCTTCCTCAGACAGCCAGCCCAATTCTTCGATGTGCTTTTTGAACAGCGAAACTTCTTCAGAATGCTTGGACGCTCCTTCCGCTTTTACCATTACTGGTGAATAATATTGCTGATGGCTTGAGCGCAAAGGCTGCTCATTAAGAAAGACATCGTGCTGCGCATATAAGAGTTCATAAATGACGGGAAAACGAAACTTGACCAGTTCTAACAGCACCAGACATTCAAAATCCACTTCTTCGCCGATTAGCCGGTAAATGATTTTGAACCCATTGACGAAGCGCACCACATCACGACCCTGGCGCAAGATACCACTATAAGCTTTTTCGTAGCGGCTTCGGAAACCATTTGGGATCATAATATTTTCAAAGACCTCGTAGTGTTCAGACGTTACCATTTCTTTCAGCCGTTCCTTCAAAGTGATTAACAGGTCGTCCTCCTCCCGTTTGGGCAACGGGATCTCTAACTGGAAAATCTTATCCAAATAATCCAAGCTGCCTGTATCGTTCAAAGTCTTGATCGATCCCTGTACATAGCTTTTATCGTAACCTACCAGATAGAACACGTTAGGAAAATTTGCTGTATTGCGAATCAGTTTCAGCACTTCCATGATTTCTGACGGATACAGCCGGTCAAGGTCGTCAATGACGATCACGATCTTGCGCCCGCTTGCCTGCAGCATTTCGTTGATTCGTTGATACTCCCCGGAACCCTGCACACTACCTTTGTTCTTCAGAAAATCCAGCCAGTTCAGCAATGAAAGCGATCGTGCATCGAATCCCGCTAGTCTGCGTCCATAACTGTAGATCATCGAAGACACTCTCGAATCAACTTCGGCAACTTTACTCGCCAAAAGGTCGAAAAATTCACGTCGTATGGTTTCGGGGCTTCCTGCGCGCCAAGGGTCAAAAACAATCTTCAACACACTATCACCAGTCAACTTATCTAAAATCAAGTTCAAAAAAGAGGTCTTGCCACTTCCATATTCTCCAAGAATACCTATCGCAAAAGACTTTTTGTTAGGAGTCAACATAATCAAGCGTGCAACTTCTTTAGCGGCAATATTACGCCTGAAGCAGTCGCCTTCCTCGTCCGTAATTGCATTATCCTCTACAAATCCTTCATTATTTGTTATTTCGGTATTGCTTGTTCTTCTATTCAGGACGTAATTCAATGGCAATAGCAACATTAAAGCAAAAGCGAACAGATCCCAATAAACAAGCCAGTTGAAAGTAGATAATTTATAAAACACCCAATAACTATTAAAGCGTTGGAATGCATAAAATATCAGCCCGTACAAAACCAATCGGTACAGAAAAACTTGCGCCTGGGTTCTGGCTGCCCAACAGGCTAGTAGGGTTAAAACCGAACAAAGTACCAGGTCAGTCCATAGCATCCTTTCAACCTCACCAAACAATGGTCTGACTAGTAGTAAATCAAGCAGGTGGCTGATCGGCAACCGGAAAAGTAGCAACAGCGCTGCAAATAGCCCAGCACCAATCAAAGGAAAAGTGTATCGGTTTAATTTCAAGCTCAGATTTTTAGCTAAAGATAAAACATCGCGTGAAACTCATTTCAAGAAACTTTCCACAACAACAGCCCTGCGGAGCTATAATGCCTGATGTTTTCAGAAGCCTTATTGAGTTATATCATCGTCTAAAGCGATAGCATCTGTAAAGCGGCCGAAGGTTTACGGTAGCGCGAAAAACAAAGCGGCTGTAACCATTTATGAGCATCAATATTCCAAGGCTCAGATAGTTAGTAAAAAATTGATTAGATGGCACCTTTACGTAGCCTAAAAAAATAAAGTCTATAAAGGTGAAAAAACTGCCGAACCAAAACTTAGGAAGAATTGTCCTTTCGATTGACGCTAAAATCCGCAAAAATAGAAAAAAGGGGCAAAATCTAATTTTAAGACTTTGCCCCTTTAAGGGTGGAATATGGGGCTCGAACCCACGACCTCCTGAACCACAATCAGGCGCTCTAACCAACTGAGCTAAAACCACCGTGCTTTATTATGCTGCAAAAATAACTCAAATATTACATTCTGCAAATTTAAAATTTACTATTTCATTAACTCCCTAATTTTGAACGCGATTATTTTTCTGCACGCCTCAATTCCCCACTAATCCGCTTTATCTTGCTATTTTTGCCAGCTCAAAACTCATTAACAAATGATCGAAATCTATACTGACGGTGCTTCAAGTGGCAATCCTGGTCCGGGCGGATACGGTGTCGTGCTCAAATCAGGCCCACATTACAAAGAACTGGCAGCAGGTTTCAGAAAGACCACCAATAACCGAATGGAGCTAATGGCCGTCATCGTAGGGCTGGAAGCTATTCATAAGCCCGGACAAGAGGTCGTCATCTTCTCCGATTCCAAATACGTGGTGGATGCGGTAGAAAAGAGATGGGTATTCGGGTGGGTTAGCAAGGGTTTTGCAGGCAAGAAAAACAAAGATCTATGGATGCGATTCCTCCAGATCTACAAGCAGCATAAGGTTCGCTTTCAATGGGTAAAAGGGCATGCCGGACACCCTGAAAATGAACGCTGCGACCGTTTAGCAGTCGCAGCAGCTCAACAAAGAGACAAATTATTAATAGACGCCGCTTTCGAGGCAGAGGCTTTATAGTTCTGTACTTTCCACTTCACGCGGAGCCAGCTCCGGGCAATATTCCTTCATAAACTCCTCCACTTTCAGCACCATGTTCTCTGATCCCAGAAAGATGGGAGAGCGCTGATGAAGAGACTCAACCTCGGTATCCAAGATCCGCTTGAAGCCGTTTGATGCCTTCCCTCCTGCCTGCTCAATGATAAAGGCCATCGGATTGCATTCATAAACCAAACGCAGCTTCCCGTTAGGGGCACTTGCCGTACTTGGATAGATAAAGATCCCGCCCTTAAGCAGGTTACGGTGCAAATCCGCTACCATGGAACCTATATATCGGGATGAGTATGGACGGTTTGTTGCCTCGTCTTCCGCCTGGCAGTATTTCAGATACTTCTTCACTCCCTGTGGAAAATGAACGTAGTTCCCTTCGTTCAGAGAATAGATATAGCCGTCTTTAGGCATACACATGTCGGGGTGCGACAAGCAAAACTCACCGATCGAAGGGTCCAGCGTAAAGCCGTTCACTCCTTTTCCTGTGGTATAAACCAGCATCGTAGATGATCCGTACACCACATAACCCGCTGCCACCTGCTCTGTACCGTTCTGCAGGGCATCTTTTAACTGGGCCGGCCCGTCGGTAGAAAGCCTGCGGTAAATTGAAAAAATTGTCCCTACTGAAACGTTCACATCGATATTGGACGAACCATCCAGTGGATCGATCGCCACGATGTACTTGGCATTAGGAGATATTTCTGAATTAATGTAAATCGGCTCGTCATTTTCTTCAGAGACTACAATACAGCACTCTCCCCCAACCGTAAGGGCTGAGATAAACTGTTCGTTGGCAAACACATCGAGCTTCTTCTGCGACTCGCCATGGCTGTTTTGCGTTCCGACTTCACCAAGGATGTCTACAAGTCCCGCTTTGTTCACTTCACGGTTGACGATTTTGGATGCAATGCCAATATCCCGCAAGAGGCGGGACAGCTCACCCTTTGCGTAGGGAAAGTCTTTCTGTTTTTCAATAATAAACTGACCTAAAGTTTTAACTACCGACATACTTAGTGTATTTTATACATTATCTTATTCCCAACTCAATGATCTCCAAGTTAAGAATTTTTTCCTCAGAAACGCTGAATCTTAACAGAGAACGCACTTTATGCCATCCTTGTTTGCCGGCGGCACCGGGATTTAAGTGTAAAGTACCAATTTTTTTATCAAAGATAACTTTTAGGATATGGGAGTGCCCGCTGATGAAAAGTTTGGGCGGATTATTGTATAATTCTGTGCGGATTCTTGCATCATATCGCCCGGGGTATCCACCAATATGCGTCATCCACACGTCGACGCCCTCACACATAAAGCGCAGGTCTTCGGGGTAGCTGATCCTGACATCCTTACCATCGATATTTCCATACACCCCTCTTAGCGGCTTGAACGCCGCCAATTGATCGGCCAATTGTATATTGCCGAAGTCGCCCGCATGCCAGATTTCATCGCATTCATCAAAATGCTTAAAAACCGCATCATCCAGAAAGCCGTGTGTATCTGATATAAGTCCGATTCGTTTCATAATGTCGTTTTAGAAGATAATTAAGAAGTCTCTGAGAAGGCTTTTATAGGCCTCGGTATATACTTTAGGCGACTCATATATAACCAACAAATCTGCTGAGATATTTTTTTGCTGTTTTGAAAAAACCAGCACTTCCCGGTGAGGCTCGTCATCTGCGAATGACTTTACCGCTATGCTCCTGATCAGGTGCAGGCCTGCGGGCTCTGCGAGTGCCCGTGTCTCCAACGCCGCTTCCGGCGGCAGGATCAGCCAGAATTCGCCCTCATCACTCAGGTGTTGCTGCCCGAAGCTTACCAGCTCTTCAAAGAAACCCTGTTCGGCATGCCGCGCGAGTTTCTTCTGCTCATCGGGGTTCTTCAAAGAATTCAGAAAAAACGGTGGATTGCTCACCATCAGATCATATCTGATCAGGTCCGACTGAAGTGCATATTCCTGGAAAGATCCTGCAATCAGCTGGAGTCTGCCTGCAAAGGCTGAGGCGGCGAAGTTCTTCCGGGAGGCTTCGGCAGCGGAACGGTCTATCTCTACTGCATCTATCCGGGCATGTGGAAAGCGCTGCGCAAGCATCATCGATATGACTCCCGTTCCGGCACCTATGTCGAGAACCCTGCCGGGATTCCCTCCTCCTGCAAGTGCGCCCAGCAGTACGCCGTCTGTATTGATCTTCATGCCACAACCGGCCTGGTCAACGCTAAATTGTTTAAAGCGGAAGATGTTTTTCATCTGTTAATGGTCATTCCTGTCTCTGTATGCAGGGTTCCAAAGGTAAGCATTTCCATAAGCTGGCCTTCGCCGCGCATCTCCAAAAAGGGTGATGGCCTCTACCGACGAGGTACCGGCATGGTGGCTCCACCATGTATCAGCCAGTGTTTAACCAATACTCAGTCGTCATTTTACGGGCCACTGTCGGGTCACCGTCGGGTCACCAGCGTCTGAACACACGTTCAAGCTCAAATAAAGCTCTGTTTAGGCACCTTGCTCACACCATCCTGGGGCTCCGAGGGAGGCACACAGGCACTTAGGGTCTGAATCCCGATATCATCAGCAATTTACACGATTAAGCAGCTAATACGCACAAATAAGAATGACTTTTGTCATACCAGATCATTAATTTCAAATATTATTAGCTTTTTAGGTATTTTATATAAATATTTGACCCAAACACGAATATTTTATTTAAATATTTTTTAAAAAACCAACATTAATCATGTCAAGTCTTAGATTCCAGGCTTTAAATGCCGTTCTAACCAGGACTGTTCCTGAGGTCACTTCTCCATCTCCAAAAGTTTCGGATTATTTCGCTTCACTCGTTTTTGACAAACGTAAAATGAAGGAGTATCTTTCTAAAGATGCTTTTGCAAGCGTAGATAATTCTATCATCAACGGAGAAAGAATTGACCGTGATGTTGCAGAACAAGTTGCTTCAGCAATGAAGGCCTGGGCGATGAGCGTTGGTGTTACACATTATACGCACTGGTTCCAACCATTGACTGGAACTACGGCTGAGAAGCATGATTCTTTCTTTGAACCAACTGGTGATGGATTTGGCATTGAGAAGTTCTCGGGTGAGGCTTTGGCTCAACAGGAGCCTGACGCTTCCAGCTTCCCTAACGGCGGTATCCGTACTACGTTTGAAGCGAGAGGCTACACAGCCTGGGATCCTTCGTCTCCTGCCTTTATTATGGGTAAGACGCTGTGTATCCCGACTGTATTCATCTCCTACACCGGTGAGTCTCTGGACTACAAGGCTCCTTTATTAAAAGCTATTTCTGCACTCGACAGGGCTGCCGTTTCTGTTGCTCAATATTTCGACAAAGGGATCGAGAAAGTTTCTGTTTCCCTCGGTATCGAGCAGGAGTATTTCCTTGTTGATCTTTCTTTGTTTAATGCGCGTCCGGATTTATACACAACCGGCAGAGCATTATTCGGTCATATGTCTGCTAAGAACCAGCAGCTGGAAGATCATTATTTCGGATCTATTCCTGAGCGTGTTCTTGCTTTCATGCAGGATTTCGAAACTGAATCATTAAAACTGGGTATTCCTTTGAAAACCCGTCACAACGAGGTTGCTCCTTCTCAGTTTGAGTGTGCTCCTCTCTATGAAGAAATGAACCTGGCGATTGACCACAATCAGTTGCTGATGGACTTAATGGATAAGGTTGGACGTCGTCATCACTTCAAAGTGTTATTGCACGAGAAGCCATTCGCAGGTGTGAACGGTTCTGGTAAGCACAATAACTGGTCGTTGATCACCAACACCGGTAAAAACCTGCTTGCTCCGGGAAAGACTCCGAAAAACAACCTGATGTTCCTGACTTTCTTCGTGAACACTATCAGAGCGGTTTACGAGCATGCTGATCTGCTGCGTGCATCTATCGCTTCGGTAAGCAATGACCACCGTCTGGGTGCTAACGAGGCTCCTCCGGCAATCATCTCTATCTTCCTTGGAAGCCAGCTGAATGATGTTCTGGATGAGATTGAGTCATCACGCGTAACCAGCAAAATGAAACAGGAGCCTGCTCTGTGGACACACATTCCGAAAGTTCCTCAAATCCTGCTTGATAATACTGACCGTAACCGTACTTCTCCTTTTGCCTTTACTGGTAACAAGTTTGAGTTGCGTGCCGTAGGTTCTTCTGCGAATTCGGCTAATCCGATGACCGTATTGAACACCATCGTTGCTGAGCAATTGGCGAAGTTCAAGACAGATGTGGATAAATTGCTGAAAAAAGGCGAGAAAAAGGACGTTGCCCTGATGACCATCATCAAACGTTATATCAAAGAATCGAAAGCGATTCGTTTTGAAGGTAACGGTTACAGCGATGAGTGGGCTGCTGAGGCTGAAAAGAGAGGCTTGTCTAACATCAAGACTACTCCTAAAGCTTTAGATGTTCTTGTTAACGAGAAAACAACGCGCCTTTTCGAAGATGCGGGTGTATATACTCAGCGTGAAAGCCATGCAAGACACGAGATCCTCCTGGAAAGCTTCTTCAAGAAACTTCAGATCGAAGCGAGAGTAATGGGCGAGATGGTGAACAGTGTGATCATCCCTGCTGCCATCTGTTACCAGACTTCATTGATTGAAAACGTGAAAGGACTGAAAGATCTTGGACTGGATGAAGATTCTTATGCAGCTCAGCTGGAGATCATCAAAAAGATCTCTTACCACGTGAACTTCATCAAGACGAACACCACTGAGATGATCAACGAACGCAAGAAAGCGAACGTGATTGACGATGCGCGTGAAAAAGCGATCGCATACGATGAGAACGTGAAATCATACTTCGATCCGATCCGCTACCATGTAAACAAGCTGGAGAAGATCGTTGCTGACAGCAACTGGCCGCTTCCTAAATTGAGCGAGCTGTTGTTCATCAAATAATTTTTCCTGATAAGGAAAAAGGGGTTGTTTCTAATGAGAAACAACCCCTTTTTTTATTTTACGGAGGCTTTGGTTTTAATAAAGGGCTTCACACCCGCCGGAGTGATCTTCTTGATGCTCCCGTCTGCGTTATAGTTGAGATAATCAATGCAGAGCTGTCTCAGTACGGCTTTTTCTTTGTTCGGGGTGAGGCGATGGTACAGAATATAGTCTTGCCCTCCTTCGCGCAGCACGGTATGATGTCCGGGGCCGATCACGGTACTGTCGGCTGTTGTGCTCAGGATGGGATTATCACCCAGCTCCTTGAACGGTCCATAGGGAGTGTCGCCTATGGCATAGCCTACTCGGTAGCTTGCATCTACAGCTTTTCCGGAGGAGAACATCAGATAATACTTTTTATTTCTTTTGATCATGTGCGCTCCTTCAAAGAAGGTTGGAGGCGTCACATCTCTTGGTGTTTCTGCGAAGGTGACCATGTCTTTATTCAGCTTAACGACCATGCAGCGACCGTTTTTCCAGTTGTACCCTGAACCCCAGTAAAGGTAGGCCTGACCGTCATCGTCAATAAAGCAATCGGCATCAATATTATGGACCTTTGGGAAGTCGGTTTGTGAAATAAGAGGGGTATTGTCTGCTTTCATGTTCTTCCAGGGGCCCAGAGGAGCGTCGCTCACGCCTGCCCAGATTTCGCTGCCTACGGCTACATACATGTAGTATTTACCGTTTGGCGCCTTCACTACTCCGGGGGCCCATACTTTGGCATCGCCGGAGGTGGGACTGGTACATGCCTGCTTGGTAGGCCAGTTCAGCGTCTTTCTGTTGAAGGTCTTGAAATCTTTGGTCTCCAATACGGCAAGTTCATCTGCTCCCCAGGGATCTATCGTGGCATAAATATAGAAGGTGTCTTTGTCTTTGACAATGGTCGGGTCAGCGAAATAGCCGCTTACAATGGGATTACTGATGAAGTTCTTGTTGCTTTGTGCCGAAGCCTGACCGAGAGTGGCTGCGCTAAGCAAAGTAAAAAGTGCAAGTGTTTTTTTCATGAAATGGATCTTGTATTCTGTTGTAATATAGTTTTTATCTGTGTGTTTGTGAATTGCCTTCTACTCAAGGGCTGGTCTTTTGCCTCCCGGCCGGGCCTGTAAAATGATTGTGGAGGGTTTAAGTCGGGGTCCGCTTGCTTTCAGCCTGATGGTGCCCGCTTCACCGCTGCTCTGCACAATGACCTGCGCCAGACCACTAAACAGCTTTCTGTTCCATTCCGCGGCAGGTTTGAGGATCTGTATCGTACCGGGGTCTGTATTGACTTTGTCCCAGTCGCGCTTCTTTGTCAGGGGTGCTGCGATAATGGTCAGCTCGTTGACTCCGCGCTTCAAGAGGGCTTCGTTTAATCTGAACACATGTCCGGCTTGCTTATCTTCTATGTTTTTGGCTATTTGCTTTCCATTGATGAAGATCTGCTGGTCTGTACCGATGCTTTTATAAAAGAAGGTCAGCTCAGCACCGGAGAAATCGTCCGGAAGCTCGAAGGTGCCGCGATGAACGTAGGCTTTCGCTAAGTTTTTGTAATCGCGTGTGCTAAAAGCCTCTTTCCAGGTGCTGTCTGGCTGGAGCCTAAGTGCTTGCACTGCATCATCGTTTTCAGGCAGGGCTTTTTCTACACGAAGGCTTGTTCTTATATTCCTGATCTGATCCACGAAGTTTTCGCGCTCGAGTGAAGATGGGTCACCATTACCGACTCCGATGATCTTACCCGGTCCGCTGATCGAGAAACTGATCCCGTTCTCTGCAGTGGGCACGATTTGATTGTTTTTATCGGCTACCGATACGGTGATCATGGCAACATCTTCGCTGTTGGCAAGTAAGGTACTCTTATGTGCAGAGAGACTGATCTGTGTGGCCTCTCCGCTGGTAGTGCGCTGGTCCGTCAATATCTTCTTTCCGCCCCGGTAAGCTATAGCTTCGAGCTTCCCGGCAGCATAAGGCACCTTCCACTGAAGGTGAGAATTGGGCTTCATGGACTGCCTGCCGAGGCTTTTCCTGTTGAGGAAGAGTTCCACTTCATCGCAATTGCTGTAAACGCGTACATCAATCGCTTCTCCTTCCCGCCCCTTCCAGTTCCAATGTGGTAAGATATGCAGGACCGGTTTGTCCTGCCACCAGGATCTGAGATAATACACGTTGTCTTTAGGGAAGCCGCAGAGGTCCATCATACCAAAATAGGAGGTTACGGAAGGCCAGCCATAAGGAGTAGGTTCGCCACGGTAATCGAAACCAGTCCAGATGAACATACCTGCCAGGTAGGGGCGCGCGGCATAGAACTGCCAGCCCTCTTCGATGCTGTAGAAACTGGGCCGTGGCTTCTTATCATAGGCGGCGGCGTGCTGCCGCTGCGGATTGTCGATATAAATGCCCCGGGTGGCAAAGGTGGAACCTTCTTCGGTGCCCATACCCGGCTGATTAGGGAAGCGCTTCTGATGTGCGTCGATATCGCCATTACCCAGGTAGTTGTAGCCCATTACCTCGATGACGTCGGAGATCCCGCTCTGGAAGCCTCCACTGATACCCACCGTAATGGCCCTGGTCGAATCCAGGCTTCTGGCGTAGGCCTGCATGGTGGTAGCGATACGGGCGCCGGTTTCGCTGTTCTCGATGCCCCATTCTTCATTACCGATAGACCAGGCAATGATGCTCGGATGGTTGCGGTCGCGCTGGATCATCCTCCTCATATCGCCATGCATCTGCGCATTGGTACCCATCAATCTGTTCTCATTAATCACCAGCATGCCGAGCTTGTCGCAGGCTTCCAGCAGCTCTGGTGTTGGCGGATGGTGCGAGCACCGGTAGGCATTGGAACCCATCTCCTTTAGTTTGCGGATGCGGTAGTACTGCAACTCGTCGGGCATTGCCGTACCGACGCCTGCATGGTCCTGATGATTGTTGGTACCTTTGAGCTTTACGTGTTTGCCGTTCAGGAAGAAACCCTCTTTGGCATCAAAGCGGATGGTGCGGATGCCGAAAGTGGTATTGTAGTGATCGGCCTCTTTTGTTCCTTCGAGGATGCTGGTGGTAAGCTGGTAAAGATGCGGCGTCTCGATATCCCACAGTTGCGGATGCTCGACGCTAAGCTGCAGATCAAGTTCCCGCTCCTGAAATGCAGCGAGCCAGATCTTTTCTATGCGGCCGCTGGCGACGACTTTGCCGCTGGGGTTGTATATGGTTTGCACAAGGGTGAAGGTCTTTCCGGATGTGGACTCGTTGATGACGGTGGCCATTGCGTTTACCTTCGCAGTGGAACCGCTGACATGGGTGGTGACAAAAGTACCATCGGAAGCCACATGCAAGGGCTCGTGTTTGCTGAGCCATACGTGCCGGTAGATACCTGCTCCTTCGTAGAACCAGCCTTCTTCCATGGTGACGTCGGCGCGGACGGCAATCACGTTGCTGCCCCCGTAGTTGAGATAGTCGGTCAGATCATAGCGGAAGCTGTTGTATCCGCTGGCTTCGGTGCCGAGATAGTGGCCGTTGATCCAGACTGCCGAGTTGCGAAATACACCGTCAAACTCAATGGCTATTTTCCGGCCGAGGTCGGATGCAGGAATGTTAAAGGTTTTGCGGTACCAGCCGACGGTAGCATCAGGAAAATTGCGGCCTATTGCTTTGAAGCCGTGACTGAAGCTTGCTTTTTCACTGAAATCCTGCTCTACAGCCCAGTCGTGAGGCAGGTTGAGCTTCCTCCATGAGCGGTCATCGAAATCGGCGGCAGCAGCTCCATCCGCATAACCAGCCTTGGCCAGGTAAGAGAAGTATCCTGTTCCGGTGTCAAAGTCTTTTGCTGTCTGGTAGGGATGTCCAAAGGAAAAACGCCAGTTGAAATCCATCAGCAGACGCTCCCGCCTGCGTTCATCCTTCCTTTGTGCATAGGCTCCAAGCTGAAGGCAGACCATCAGAAGGAGGAGAAAACTCTTTTTCAGAATATTCATGGCTCGGCTATAATTGGTTTTAATTCCGGTTCCCTAAAGATAACAACGATCGGCAAATTACCTTATGAAACCGGGCAATTTCGTCTTACAATGTCACATTTCCGGTTTCCTTATTCTATACTTTGCCTTATCTTTGACCTGATGTCAGATCTTAAATACAACCAAAGAGGCGTGTCTGCTGGAAAAGAAGACGTACACAATGCCATAAAAAACATTGATAAAGGTTTATATCCACAGGCTTTCTGTAAAATCATCCCTGATATACTGGGTGGCGATGAGGAATGGTGCAATATCATGCATGCCGACGGGGCAGGTACCAAATCATCCCTGGCGTATGTTTACTGGAAGGAAACCGGCGACCTGTCTGTCTGGAAAGGCATTGCACAAGACGCCATCATCATGAATATTGACGACCTGCTTTGTGTTGGCGCTGTAGATCAGATCCTGCTTTCTTCTACCATCGGAAGAAATAAGAACCTGGTACCGGGGGAGGTTATTGCCGCCCTGATCAACGGTACGGAGGAGATCCTTGCGGAACTACGTGAAATGGGGGTAGGCATCTACTCCACCGGCGGTGAGACGGCCGATGTGGGCGATGTGGTGCGTACACTGATCGTGGACTCGACAGTTACCTGCCGGATGAAACGCGCGGATGTGATTTCCAACCACACCATACAGCCGGGCGACGTGATTGTAGGACTGTCTTCTTCTGGCCAGGCTACTTACGAAACGGAATATAACGGCGGAATGGGTTCTAACGGACTGACTTCGGCACGTCATGACGTTTTTGGAAAGTCTGTTGCTGTTTCGTATCCGGAAAGCTATGACCCTTCTGTTCCTTATGAACTGGTATTTTCCGGAAGCAAAAAGCTGACTGATGAGGTGGAGATCGGCCTTGGAAAGACGATGACCGCAGGTAAGCTGGTCCTCTCTCCTACCCGTACCTATGCACCCGTTATTAAGAAAATACTGGAAAACCACCGTTCGAATATCCACGGGATGGTGCATTGCAGTGGTGGTGCGCAGACTAAAGTGCTACACTTCATCGAGAATCTGCACGTGATAAAAGATAATTTATTGCCTCTTCCACCGCTGTTTAAGCTGATCAAGGAAGAATCGGGCACCAGCTGGGAGGAAATGTATAAGGTTTTCAACATGGGCCACCGTATGGAGATCTATGTTCCTCAGGAGATTGCTGCTGATATAATTGCTATTTCTGAAAGTTTCCACATCGATGCGCAGATTGTAGGTCGCGTAGAGGCGGCCGACAAGAAACAGGTAACAATTAAATCAGAATTTGGTGAGTTCATCTACCACTAATAAATCGGCAGAGTTTGACGGCCTTCTTCATGAGGCTGAAGCGCCGATGAGGTCTAGTGTCATTGTTGTGCCGGATGAGGTATGCCAGCTTTTCCGCGAAAGCAAGGGTGCAGTAAGGATTCTTTGCTCCATTAAAGGAGGCGAAGAATTTCCCTGTGCGCTAAACCCGCGGGGCGACGGCTATGTCATTATCGCCAGCAAGCAACTGATCAAAAAACATAATCTGGTTCCGCATGTTCCCTTTCCTGTACGGGTGCGCAGTGACGTGCATGAAGGACTACAGCTTCCGGAAGAGCTTCTGGAAGTATTAACGCAGGATGAGCATTTCAGCTTTGAGTTTGAGAAGCTGCTGCCGGGACATAAGCGCGGACTTATCCACTATATTCGTTCTGCTAAATCTGTAGACACCCGTATTAAACGAAGCCTTGAAATTGCCGAAAAGGCAAAGACGGGCATTTTAGGCGGATCGAAACAAAACGACTGAGTTATGCAGGAAACAACAAAATTTGCGATGTCGCCTCAAGCGATGGAAGCAATTGAAGATGGTGCGGATAGGAAAGTTATTCTGGCGCAGACCTTAGAGAACGAGATCAAGCATGTGGAAGACCTGCTGATGGGGTACCACTTCCGTGAGCGGGGCAGCGTGGATCATCTGGAGCTTGACACCACGAACATGACGGTGGACGAACAAGGTAAGGGTTCTTTCACGGCGCGCTACATTCTGGGAATGTACAATGCATGCGCGGATCTGGATCTGAGTGATAAAGCGAAAATGGAGATTGACTTCGAGGTGGACTTCGAAAATGGAATGATTACCCTTACGGGCGAGTTCTTTCCGGAGCGTGAACCTGACGATATCTGATTCTTTGCTAAACAAGGAAATAAAAAAAGGCGTCTACCCTTGCGGGGCAGACGCCTTTTCTATTTACACAAGCCTTATTTCTTTTTGGCTTTCTTTGTTGTTTTAATCGCAGGATCCTTGCGGATATCCAGCTCGGCAATGATGTTCTTTGCACCTCCCAGGATGTCGATACACCATAATACGTAACGGGTATCTACGCTGATGGTACGCTTGTACACCTTGTCGAAGGCGATGTCGCCCGACATAGCTTCCCAGTTACCGTCGAATGCAAGGCCGATTAATTCGCCTTCTGCATTGATTACAGGAGAACCGGAGTTACCGCCAGTGATATCGTTATTGCTGATGAAGTTCACTACCAGGTCGCCGTTCTCACCGTATTGACCATAGTTCTTTGCGTTGTACGCATCGATCAGGTTCTGCGGAAGATCAAACTCTGAATCTCCGGGAATGTATTTCTCCATCACACCATCAATCGTGGTGGTGATATCATAAGTCATACCATTCTTCGGGCTGTAGTTTTGGACGTTACCGTAGGTGATACGCATGGTTGAATTTGCATCCGGATACATTGCCTTACCTTGATTTTTCTCCAAAAGCGCTTTCAGATAGGTCTTATCGAGTGCTGCTTTTTTGTTTTCAAAGTCTGAAATAGCGGTACCGAAGTTGTTGCGGATATAGTCGGCAGGCATCAGGTTGATGGCATACTTGTATCCTGGATCCTGTTCGATGCCTTTCAGCGATGGATTGCTCCAGAACGCTTTCAGTCTCTCAGGACGGATGAAGTTCGATTTTTCCCAAAGCTCATTCGCAAATTTCTGGAATGTTGCTTCCGGTGTTCCCTGCCAGTAATCCTGTGCGATCACGGTGTAGAACTTAGGGTGCTGGTTCTTTGGAATATCATTGTAGAAAGCAGACATGATCTGCACGAAGATTTTCTTGTCTGCCTGCTCATTGTACGTTTCTTCGTACTCAGCAATGCTGGCGTTCAGTTTATCCTGAGCTTCTTTCAATGCAGCAGGATCGTTCTTCTTGGACTCAAGCAGTGTTAATGCTGACTTTGCAGGAATAGCTTGCCTTACCCAGTTTGAAGCGAAGAAACCTTCGTTGATGTAGGTACGCTGAACGGCAAACGGAGCATAAGCCGCGTAAACGTCCTGGTATTGTTGCATCAGGTTGGCATACTCTGGCTTGTTAGCTGCCCATGCAGTGAATTCCTGCTCTTCTTTCATCTTCTTTTCGTAGATCTTAAGGCGCTTCAGCTGCTCTGTCTGCCCGATGAAATACTTCCAGTAGTTGGCAATTTTAGCGTGTACAGAAGAAAGTTTCAGACGTGTAGCAACGTCTTTCTCCATTACTTCGTCCCATGCTTTCAAACGGATGTCGCGAAGCTTCACGATAGTTGGAGAGGTTCTCTCTGTAGCGAGCTTTACGCCGCTTGATGTTAGGAAACGGTCTGTTCTGCCAGGGAAACCGTATACCATAGAGAAGTCGCCGTTCTTCAGTCCCTTGATGGAAACCGGAAGGTACTTCTTCGGTGTATAAGGTTTATTGTTGGCTGAATAGTTAGCAGGTTTGTTATCCGGGCCTGCATACACACGGAAGACAGAGAAGTCGCCTGTATGTCTTGGCCACTGCCAGTTGTCAGTGTCGCCACCGAACTTACCGATAGACTGCGGAGGAGTACCTACCAGACGTACGTCATTGAATTTTTCAAAGATGTACAGAAAGTATTGGTTCCCTTTGTAGAAATCGCGAACGAAACCTTCATAGTGGGTTCCTTTTGTCGCATCAGCAGCGATACGTGCTCCTGCTGCCTGGATGGCATCTTCTTTCTTGTCTTCAGCAATGCCGCTTGTTGCAGCTTTGATCTTTTCAGTGACATCTTCCATACGAACCAGGAAGTTCACGAAAAGGCCCTCAACAGGTTTTTCTTCAGCATACTGCTTTGCCCAGAAACCATTATCAAGAATGTTATCCTGTGGCGTTGATTTGGAAACGATAGCTTCGTATCCGCAGTGGTGATTGGTGAAGATCAATCCGTTTTTTGACACGATCTCTCCGGTACAAAATCCACCGAAGGAAACGATAGCGTCCTTCAGACTGGCTTTATTGACGTTGTAGAGATCTTCAGGGGTCAGCTTGAACCCTTGCTTCTTCATTTGCTCATAGTTCTTGCCGATGAGCATCGGCACCCACATCCCCTCGTCTGCTTTGACGGCCGAGCCGAACAGCATGGCCACCAACAGGCAGGATGTAATAAAAAAATGTATCCTTCTCATTTTTGTTAATTATGATGCAAAACTAAGCATTTGCGTTATTGATTATGCGTGTTTGTATACGTTTCTAGTGTATAATACTCATCGGAACGGGAAACGGACCAGCTTTACCTGGCTATTGGCGTCCTTTTCATACATCGCGACACAGTTATTCCTGAATTCCTCATCGGGGAGTTGCGTCTCCAGCGAAATAGCTGAGGGTACGGGGCCGCCTTCGCGAAAGAAGAAGACTTTGGTCACGCCATATTTGGTATGAGGCATGTAATTACCATAGGTTTCCATCTCTTTCCACAAGGTATCGGTGGTGCTAACGGTATAAAGGCGCAGGATGGGACCGGTGTTATTCTCATTGCGGGCGAATCCACGCTCTTTGAAGTTTCCTCTCAGGTCTTCAGTGCCTGGCTGAAAGAATGCATCTTTCATCATGTAAAGCAATCCGGCTATTACGATGAGGATCAGTATATAATTACGCTTTTTATTCATCTATTTCGTATTGTGCAAATGCGGCTTGTTCGGATCGGCCGGAAACGAGAGCATGTATTTCACAATCTCTTCTGCCTCTTCCCTGCTCAGTTTGGGATGCGGAGGCATCTCGCGACTGCCCCAGATGCCCTGGTTGGGTTTAACTCCGATCATCACGATATGGCCAAGGTGAGTGATGTTGGCTTCTGTGGCGGGATACTCTGCTGCCAGATGCTGGAAAGAGGGACCGACGATCGCCTGACTCTCTGCGTGGCAACCACCACAGTCCTCACGATCGAACAACATTTTTCCTTTTGCAAACTGAATGGTGTCTTTTTTTTCCTCTTTCTTTTCCGCAGTTTTTCCCTCGGGGGAATTACATGAGGCAAATATAAGCGATGCTAATAGTAGATGAACCCGTTTAATCATATCTTGTATTCTCTGTGAATTTACAACAACATAAAGGAGGTATGGTTGAAGAAAATAGCCAATGTGCACTATTCCTGTTACGTTAAGCTGCCTAAAAATGGTGTTTTTATATATATTTGAGTTCTAGACCCCTTACATTATGCTAAAAGAAGAGAGACAAGCCTACATCATCAAGCAAATAAACCTGCACAATAAAGTTCTATCATCTGACCTGAGCGTTCAGCTCGCGGTATCGGAAGATACGATCCGCAGGGATCTGAACGAACTTGCAGAGAGTGGCAAGATCCTGAAGGTGTATGGCGGGGCTTTGTCGAAATCTTTTCATTATCCTTTTCAGCAGAATGATGTCTATGCGAAAGATGCAAAGAAGGTGATTGTGCAGAAAACAATGAACCTGCTCCAGAACGGCATGGTGCTGCTGGCAGGCGGAGGAACCACCATGATTGAATGGGCGCGCTCGGTTCCTGAAAATATTCATTGTACGGTCTTTACGGTAAGTCCCCTTGTGGGCCTGGAGCTCACGGAGCGTGCAGGCGTGGAGGTGATCCTGATAGGCGGACAGCTTTCGAAGAACTCACACATTAACACGGGCGCATTAACGATTAATCTTCTGGCAGATATCAAAGTCGATCTCTGCATCATGGGAACGAACGGGCTATCTTATGAGGGCGGCGTAACGGAGTCTGACTGGGAAGTGGTACAGGTGAAGAAGGCTATGCTTAAATCGGCTCAAAAGACGGCGGTGATCAGCATTGGCGAGAAATTGGAGTCGGTACAGAAGATGAAGATCTGCGGACTGAACTCCATCAATTATCTGATTACTGACCTGAATCCTGAAGACCCGCAACTGGCTAAATACGCAGAAGCTGTTCAGGTACTATAAGAACCTGAACAACTCGCTCATCGGGATCAGATACACTCCTTAAGGAGGTAAATGATCGATTTATAGTTTTTTCCAACCGCATCTGACATGGCCATTTCGCAGGTCTTGGATGTAGAATAATAGCCGTCGTATTCTTTTTGCCTGACTTCCAGCGCCTCGGGCATACTGGCTGAGCGTGTGAGCTCGGGGAAGAGGAATCCTCTGTCACCGGCCATTCCGCAGCATCCTGCATGAAGCGGGATATCTACCACTTCGGCCATTTGGCGGGCAATGCTGACAAACTTGGCTTCGAGCCCCATATGCTGCAGAGAACATACCGGATGGAGTGCCACCGCATTTTTCTTCTGCCTGATGGTTAACTTTGGCAAGAGATAATCGCTGATATATTCGATGCTATCGATGATCTTTATGGCATCATAACGTTGCTGATTCTCCTGAGTCAGTGCCGGCCTGCAACCCTGAAGAGTATGCGTACAGGAGGTGATATCGAGAACAACAGGATATTTCCCCTGATCCGTCCAGCGCCATAGCTTTTCAACCGTCTGGTTAACCGTATAGGCATAAGCATCTTTGAAGCCTTTAGAGGAGAACAGCTGTCCGCAGCAGGTACCTGCAATCTCATCAGGAATCCAGAAGCCCACATCGGCTTTTTCAGACACTTTTTTAAACACATCCACGATGCTGTCTTCCTTGTCTGCCGATCCACCCATGTTCCGGGATATACAGGTTGGGAAGTAAATGGCAACGGTCTTTTCTGTTTTCAGATTAGCTGCGCCGTAGACTTTCTTATCTGCGGAGGCGTGCAGCTGGTTGCTCCACAATGGCATTACCGGCATAACCTTTTTGATGGCGCCTGTAGTTCTGACGAGGGTATTGGGACCGAGGACCTTGTTCATGACGTTACCGGCCTGCAGCGCGAGCTTTACGGCACCAGCAACGGGACTGAAGTTCTTGGCGACCATCATGGCTACGCCATTGGCAAAGTCGCTGTGGCTCTCCCTGCGGAGGCGCTTTACAAGCGATCCTGTATTGATGTCTACCGGGCAGGCAGTGGCGCAAAGGCCATCTACAGCACAGGTCTCGAGACCATCGTACTGATACTCCCTGAGCAGCTCCTTATAGGTCTGCGTTTTGCCCTCACGCTTTAACTTAAGCAGTTCGCGCCTAACGACAATACGTCGACGCGGCGTGAGCGTGATATTGCGGCTCGGACATTTGTATTCGCAGAAACCGCACTCCATACACCGGTCCACTTCCTCTTCTACCCTGGGGAGTTCCTTCAGATTTTGAATATGCGCGTTTTTGTCGGCATTGATGATGACGCCCGGGTTCAAGAGGTTCTCAGGGTCGATAACGCTCTTGAGCGACTTCATCACCTGGTAGATTTCTTCTCCCCATTCGGTTCCTACAAAAGGAGCCATGTTTCTGCCTGTGCCGTGCTCTGCTTTCAGCGCACCGTCGTATTTCTTCACTACCAGGTCAACAACGTCTTGCAGGAAGCGGTTGTAGCGCTCAATTTCCGACTGGGTTTCGAAGGACTGAGTCACCACGAAGTGGATGTTGCCATCCTTAGCATGTCCGAAGATGATTGCCTGATGATAGCCGTGTTCTTTGAAGAGGCCGTGCAGGTCGAGGATGGCATCCCCCAGTTGTGCTACGGGGAAGGCGATATCCTCCAGGATCACGGAAGTTCCGCTTGCTCTGACCGCACCTACGGCAGGGAACATGCCTTTTCTGATCTTCCAGAGGAAAGCCTGCTCAATAGGATTGCTGGTGAATACCGGCGCATTAAGCATGGAAAGTTCCGGCGCGACAGCCAGGAAGCGTTCGCTCTTTGCATCGAGCTCCTCCTGGGTATTGCCCTGGTACTCCACCAGAAGAGCTGCGGCGCTTTCTGGAAGCGTTTTGAGCACGTCGGGCACTCCCGGGATGTGCTCTACGGAACGAAGCGAGGCTCGGTCCATAAGCTCCACCGCTTCGGCACCCGAGTTGGTGAGCGGCACGATCGCCTTACAGGCAGCGAAGATATCCGGGAAGTAGATGAGTGCAGTGGATTTCATCGGGTAATCAGGCACGGTCTGCATGACGGCTTCGGCAATAAACCCGAGGGTGCCTTCAGCGCCGATCAGCAGGTGTGCGAGGATATCCATGGGCTCTTCATGATCGATGAAAGAGTTAACGGAATATCCCACCGTATTTTTGGTCTTGTACTTGCTCCTGATTCTCGCGTAAGTATCCGGATTGTTCCTGATCTGGTCTCGAAGGGCGACCAGGGTATCGTAGATAGCCGGGTTTTCCAGACGGAAGCGGCTGTAGTCTTCTTTTCTCTCCGTTGAATAACTTAACCCATTGGGCAGTATAAAGCGGATAAAACGCGTGGTGTGGTAGGAGTTTCGGCTTACTCCGCAACACATGCCACTGGCATTGTTGGAGAGGATCCCTCCCATCATGGCCGAGTTGATACTGGCAGGATCTGGTCCGATCTTCTTTTTGAACTTTTTCAGCTGGGCATTGACCACTGCACCTGTTACGCCGGGCTGCACCCTTACTGACTCGCCTGCATCTTCCACCCGGACAAGGCTCCAGTACTGACTGAGATCGACAAGGATCCCATCAGTGATAGATTGTCCGGACAGGCTCGTGCCTGCAGCACGAAAGGTTAAAGGAATGCGATGTTCATGGGAGAAGCGAAATAATCCTTTTACCTCCTCCTCAGAAACAGGCTGTACTACTGCTTTTGGCTGCAGATAATAGAAACCCGCATCTGAAGCATAAGAAACCACATCTATCAACCTCGATTTAATCCTTGCCTTCGGCATAATGGCCTCCAGCATTCTTCCTATATTCATAAACGATCGTACAACTCGTGCTATATTAATAAATAACGCTCTTCCGTTCTTCTGTATGGTGTCTGCTTGTTAGAAGAAGTAGAAGGTAGGTAATGCATCCATTGATGACGATAAGCTCGAAACCGATGGAATACCCTATCAGAGCAGGTGAATATTTGTCGATCAGGAAAGAGATCAGTGGTGACAGGATACAAAAGAACGGCACCAGTTTGTCTTTTACTGCTCTTTTAGAAATCATCCCGAAAGCAAATAGGCCAAGCAGGGGTCCGTAGGTGTAGCCTGCTGCTTTAAATATGGAGTTTACAACCGAATCATCGTTAATGGCTTTAAACACGAGGATAACCAGCAACATGACCACGGAGAAGACGACGTGCACGAGGTGACGGGTGCGGATCAGCTTCGGATCGTTATGGTTGTCTTTCTTGTTAAAGTTGAGAAAGTCTACACAGAACGAAGTGGTTAAAGCCGTTAGCGCCGAGTCTGTGGTGGCAAAGGTTGCCGCAGTAAGTCCCAGCATAAAAACGATAGCCGGAAGCACGCCCAGATAGTTGAGTGCTATTTCAGGGAATACATGATCAGGTGTTCCGAGGGCGGCCACATCGATACCCTTAGCTCCTGCATAGCTGTAAAGCAGAGATCCAACACTTAGGAAAAAGATGTTCATCACGACGAATACGCCGGTGAAGGTAAGCATGTTCTTTTGTGCCTCCCCGATATTCTTGCAGCTCAGGTTTTTCTGCATGAGATCCTGGTCAAGACCAGTCATCGCAATGGTAACGAACACTCCGCCGAGGAACTGTTTAATGAAATGATTTTTGTTTCCGATGAAGTCTTCCCAGAAGAATATCTTGGAGTACGAGCTGTTTTTAACGGTCTCGATGGTGCCTGCGATATCCAGGTTGAGGCTCTTGGAAATGAAATAGATCGACAGCATAACCGACGAAAGCAGGAATACCGTTTGCAGCGTATCTGTGATGATGATGGTCTTTAATCCACCTTTAAAAGTATAAGACCAGATCAGTACCAGGCAGATGGCAATGGTAACCCAGAAGGGAACGTTCCATGCGTCGAAGATAAACTTCTGCAGGACGATGGCTACGAGATAAAGCCTGAAGGCCGAACCGATAGTACGCGACACCAGAAAGATCATGGCACCCGACTTATAGCTCCAATGCCCTAGTCTGTTTTCCAGATAGGTGTAAATGGAGATCAGGTTGATACGGTAATACAAAGGCAACAGAACGGTAGCGATCAGCAGGAAGCCCACGGCATTTCCCAGAACAAACTGGAAGTAACCAAAGCTACTGTTGACAACTGCACCCGGAACAGAGATAAACGTTACTCCTGATAATGCGGTACCAATCATCCCGAAGGCCACGAAGTACCACTTGGAATTACGGTTGGCAATGAAGAACGAGGAGTTGTCGGATGATCCCTTCGATGTGAAGTACGATACAAGGATCAAAAGGGCAAAGTACCCGATCAGGAAAGATAATAATACTATTGGAGACATAATAAGCTTTGGAAGGAATGAGAATTACTTAGCGGTGGCCTCTATAGCTTTACGTACGCTGCCGTACTTCTGGAGCAGTTCTGCTGCAGTTGGCTCTGGAGTGCCCGTTTCGTTCATGATGATTTTTACACCACGTTCGTAGAGCTTCTTATTGGTCAGCTGCATGTCGACCATTTTGTTTCCCTGCACACGACCTAAGCGGATCATGACACAAGTGCTTAACATGTTCAGCACAAGCTTCTGTGCAGTACCCGATTTCATGCGCGTAGAGCCGGTAACAAACTCAGGGCCTACAACTACCTCTACAGGGTATTTTGCTTCGGCAGCAACGGGACTTCCGCTATTGCAGACGATACAGCCGGTAACGATGTTATTCTCGTTTGCTTTCTTCAATCCCCCGATTACATAAGGGGTAGTGCCTGATGCAGCTATACCAACAACTACGTCTCCCTCGTCGATATCGTATTCTTTCAAGTCAAGCCATGCCTGGTTAATATCATCCTCGGCAAACTCAACTGCCTTACGGATGGCGGTATCGCCTCCTGCAATGATTCCGACGATCCAATCGAAGGGCACACCGAAGGTAGGAGGACATTCAGAAGCATCAAGGACACCGAGGCGCCCGCTGGTGCCGGCACCTATATAAAACATGCGGCCACCGTTCTTCATTTTCTCAGCAACCACTTCGGCCAACTTTTCTATTTGAGGAATGACCTTTTCAACAGCAGTCGGTACGGTTTTGTCCTCCCGATTGATGTTTTCGAGGATTTCCTTCACTGACATCTTCTCTAAATTGGTATAATTTGAATCCTTCTCTGTTATTCTTTCCATTGTGTTATAAATGCTGTTCGTTATCAATATTAATATACTATACGCGTCAATGCGCGTGATATCAGGATATGGAGTTTCGACTTTGATGACTGAAACTCATCTTTCGCGTTAAAGGCCCTGAGATGTCAGGGTTGCCGGTGCTGCGCTGATCCCGGCACCAAACTGGTATCTCGAAGAGACAGTCACAGGGAGCGTTCCACCCGGGACAAGTCTACCTTCGATAAAGTCGATGGCCGTATCGTGCATCAACGGATCATCTTCGTAGCAGGCCACCAGATTCTTAATTTCTGAAAAATTGCTAATCAGATAAGGATTTCCGAATATAAAACTAAATACGTTTTCTTTCGCGCCCAAAGTGCTGATAAAGCGTACAGCATCTTTGCTGACTCCAAAGTTTGCAGCAGGATACTTCTTGTACTTGTGAACGCCAAGGAAAACCACATCATACTTATCTCCAATTAGTTGAAGCAGACTATCGGCAGAGGCCTGAGTAGCGGTATGTGGAAGAAAAAATGCATCAGCATTCATGCGGCTCTTGAGTTCAGTACCGAACTTGCTGCTTTTATCAAGACCGATACCGACGTATGCAACTTTCCTTGATTTAAGGTTGGTGAGTAAAGCGCCGTTGTCATTGCGAAGAAGCGTGATGGCATTTTTGTAGACCTGCTGTTTCAAACCCTCTGTCTGTGCATTCAGATCGCGGGTCAGTGAAGTGGTGTCAATCTTCGTGACCTGATTTAAACCCAGATTATACTTGGCCAACAGCACGCGGTTCACTTTCTCGTCTATATCAGCCCAGCTGAGGTTCTTCTTGCGAATTGCCTTTCTAACCTTGCGGATGCTTCCTTTGATATCTCCCGGCAGGCAAAGCATATCATTGCCAGCAATGAGTGATTGTACGGCAGCCTCACCTTGCGGGTAGAATTTGGCAACGCCCTTCATTTCGAGAGCGTCGGTGAATGTAAGTCCCTTAAAGCCCAGATCCTGGCGGAGTAATTTACTGACGTTGTTCGGAGAAAGGGAGGTTGCACGGTTTGTTGTGCTATCGATCGCCGGGATGTAAAGGTGAGCGACCATAACACTGCCAATACCATCTTTGATCATGGTCTTGAACGGATACAACTCCAGTTCATCCAGCTGAGCAAAAGATTTGTTGATTACAGGCAGATCGTAGTGTGAGTCAACAGAGACATCACCGTGTCCGGGAAAGTGCTTCGCACAGGCAAGAACGCCGTTATCCTGCATTCCCTTCATGATACTGCTACCGAAAGCAGCCACTTTGTATTTATCTTCTCCGAAGGAACGGAAGTTGATGACCGGATTTGCGGGGTTATTATTGATATCGACCACGGGAGCGTAATCGACCTGGATGCCGATACGTTTGCACTGGGCGGCGATAGCCTCTCCTGCATGATAGGCAATAGAGGGATTCTGAACCGCTCCTATCGTGAGCTGATCAGGAAAAGGAATAACATCAGAGAAACGCATTCCCAGACCTGTTTCACCATCGACGCAAACCATCAAAGGTGTTTTTGCCTTTTCCTGTAATTTGTTAATAAGCAAGGCCTGCTGAAGAGATGTTCCCTGGAACAGGCAGATCGACCCGATATTGTATTTACGAATGTATTTCAGAACATCTTCCTCAAAGAATTTGACACCTCCGGAACTGGTGGTCGATGTACGGATAACCATCAGCTGGGCTATCTTTTGCTTCTTTGATAATTTCTTTATAGTGCTGTCCGCCCAATGCCTGGATTGCGGAGTAACTTCCAAAAAACGTTGTGCAAAACTCCCGGTAGAAGAGAAAAGAAACGCAATCAGTAATATCTTCTTCATTATAATTTTTATTATTCCAGCTCTCCTACTTCGCGTAGTTGAGGCATACTATTTTTCCATCCATCGTACTCATCAGCACGGAACTTTTGCCAAATGGCAGCATGGGGTTAACCAGGGCATTGGAGCTCTTATATTGCCAAACCACCTTACCTGTTTTTCGATCTATCGCTGTAGCCAGGCCAGAGTTACTTGGCACGTAAATCATCCCGTTGCTTTCGACGATCTCTGAAGGGCTAAGTTCATAAGGCAGCTTCAGTTCGGTTGTAAGGCCTACCTGCAAAGAATCTGCTTTGGTTGAAACCCCAAAAAGTTGTCCGTCCATGGTTTTTACGTATACCAGGCTACCATCTTTTGACAAGCCCATTGATTCGCGAACACGCCCCTCTTTCATCTGCTGTCTCCAGACCACCTTACCTGTAGCTGCATCAAAGGCTGTCATGAAGCGATCAGGAGCGACGATAAATACGCGGCCATTTGATGCTACCGGGTAGCAGGCTGCTGGTGAGAACATACGGTTAGCATTACCGTTATTCCACTTCCAGGCGAGCTTTCCGCTTTTCTGATCAAGTGCGTAGAAATCATGCCCCCAGCAGCCGAAAAAGATTTTTCCCTGATAGATGAGAGGACGGGTGACAACAAAGCCTTTGACTTCTGCAAAGTCCCACAGAAGTTTGCCTGTACGAATATCGAGTGCCCTGAAGTGGCCATCAGAGCCGCCTATATAAGCAACCTGATTTTCGATAACCGGCGAGCCTAGTACCGCCTTTTCGGTTGCAAGTTTCCAGATGAGCTTTCCATCATTCAAGCCGACGCAGTAGATGTGGCCATCTGAAGAACCGACTACGACATAATTGCCCGAAATTGCAGGGGTGGAATATATCTTGCCACCAGTGTTGAATGACCATCTTTTTTTACCGGTCTTCAAATCGAGTGCGTACAGGTCGCCATTGGTGTTAGCCGCAACAGCAAGTCCCTTGCCTACAGCCATACCACTGCCCACGTCGCTTTGATCCTGGAACTCCCATAGTTTTCTGACATTCGGGTATTTGGCGTTTACCGCAAATGAAGGACGGGGGTATTGCTGATTTGAGGATGCAAACCGATAGTTGATCATTGGGACATCCAGCCACTTGTTCTGAGTGCTGACCAGAGGTCTGCGCTCTTCAAAAACAGCTTTCCCGTCCTTAATGGTGACGATGTTGTACCCTCCGATGCTGTCTTTTGCACGCAGGTTTGAGCGGCCCATTACTTGTGGGATCCCTTCAAAGTTGTAGAGCTTGTTCTGGTGACCGTGGCCGCAGAGCATCAATTGGATATTTCTCTTCTTGACCTTGTCTAAGGCGTCATACCAGTTATTCAAAGATGAGTCCTGTGGATAATGATTGATATAGATCAAGGGCATCTCAGGCTCCTTCATATTGTTTAAAACTGAATCAAGCCACACAAGGTTTTCGCGTGGCACCTGCCCGGGACTCATTCGCATATTTGGGCCTGAGCTTGTAGCCGCAAATTGGTAGCCGCCGTGAACGAAGGCAAAGGTTTCTGATCCGAATACCTTACGAAAGCTGTTGGCACCACTCTCCGACCAATTGGAGTCATGGTTCCCCCCGATTACATACCAGGGCTTGTTCAGGCTATCGAGGATCCGATGAGCAAGCGCCAGTTCTATATCCGCTCCAAATTCGGTGATATCACCTGTTACCAAAACAAACTCCAGAGAGCTATTGGCATTGATATCCTGCACAGTGCGTCGTAAATCATCCGCGCCTGTAGCTCCACCCACATGCGTATCCGTAACAAATGCGAAGCGCACAGACTGTGCATGCAGCACCTGGCTGGAACAAAGCAGCGCGAGCCATAAAAAGATAGGTCTGATGTAGTTCATGATTTTATTTTGACTTAACCTGGATGCTGTTTGATGGAAGACTTTCGTTCTTCAGGCGGTCGAGGGTGGTAACCACGTAGATGTACTTCGACCTTTTCTTCGTTTCCTGATCTTGGAATGAAAGCTTGGAGCTGTCGAAACTGATGTTTCTGATCTTCTCCGGATTGTTAATATCTATATTCTCTCCTTTATCGAATCGATATACCACATAACCGTAGGCGGCTTCGTTATCACGTACCGGAAGCGGCTGATTCCATGCAAGTTCGTTCTTCCCTTTAGATCGTTTGACCTGAAGGTTTAAAGGAGACTGTGGGGGAATTGCATCGAGCCAGATCATGGTTGGAACCAGAGCCTTTGAACGATACAGATCCCGGCGAAGGGAGTCTTGAAAGCCTGCGAGGTTATTTGTCAGTGATTTTGAACTGAAATATACGCTTCCCTGTACCCTTGGATTTTTTCTGAGGTAGCGCACCTGCTCCGGAAGCTGGTTCTTTTCTTTCCATCCCTCGCGCTGTTCAGTAGCGCGGTAGACACCCTGACCGATATATACGTGTTTCCCGAAGGCATTATTACTCCACCAGTCTACCAACTTCTCATACGCCGCTGCAGGGTATTTGAACGGAAAATAAACCTGAGGATTTATATAGTCTATCCACCCTTCGGAGAGCCACTTGCGGGCGTCTGCATATAGGCCGGCGTAACCGGAAAGACCGTTTGTCTCCGAACCGAGTGGGTCTTCTTTTTTATTTCTCCATATACCGAAGGGGCTGATGCCGAACTTCACGTATTTCTTTTCTGCATGTATACTGTCGTTCAATTCTTTGATCAGCATATCTACATTATTGCGTCGCCAGTCTTCGATGGACTTAAACGAGTTGCTTCCGTAAGCCGCGAAGGTAAGGCTATCAGGCAATGCCGGTTTATCAGGATAAGGATAAAAATAGTCGTCAAAATGCACGCCGTCGATGTCATAGTTACGAACGACATTCATGATAATAGAGACGATATATTTCCTTACTTCAGGAATTCCCGGATTGAAATATTTTTTGGTGGCATACGTAAAGAACCATTCGGGCTTTGTACGTGTAATATGCCTTGCGCTGATATCAGCATCTACAAGATTGTTGGTTGCCCGGTACGGGTTAAACCATGCATGCAACTCCATTCCTCGTTGGTGAGCTTCCTGGATGGCAAACTCAAGCGGATCATAGAGCGGTGCAGGAGCTACTCCCTGCTTCCCTGACAAAAACATGCTCCACTCCTCAGTGCCCTTTGCATACAATGCATCAGCGGAAGGACGGATCTGGAACATGATGGCGTTCATACCTGACTTCTGATGCTCGTCAAAAATCCCGGTCAGCTCCTTTTTCTGTTTGTCTGAATTAAGCCCTCGTTTAGATGGCCAGTCGATGTTCTGAACTGTGGCTACCCATACACCTCTGAACTCGCGCTTCGGATCAGGGGTCTGACTTTTCGCGACAGACGAAAGGAGGGTAAAAACGACAAGCAGGCCAGTAAAGTTTTTAATCATAGTGTTTAGTAAAAACCCTCCGGTAGATGCCGGAGGGTTTGTTAACGGTATTTATTCCCAACCTGGGTTTTGTGTTAATGTTACTCCCCGGTCCAGATATAGTTTGATCTGATCTTGAGGAATTGGCGACAGATATACACGAGGATTGTCGAATACTCGCTGAGACTCCGGTTTAGGAGCAGCAATCACATATCCTTCAGCAGCAGATCCTTCGATTACGGCTGTGGTTTTTGGATAGTCAGATTTTTTAATCCAAACGCCTCTGTTGATATCCGGATTTGCTTTTGTATCCAGATATTCATACTTCTTCCAGCGTTTCAAATCATCATTACGGAATCCTTCCATCATGAGCTCTACTCTGCGCTCTCTTCTGATTTCCCAAATAATAGGAGAAACAGACTGATCACGGCTAGGGTCATCATATACAACACCGTTTACAAGAGCCTGTGTGCCTGATACACCAAGATCTGGCAAATTAACGCCCGCTCTTTTCCTGATCTTGTTGATGGTTTTATCCAGATCGGCTTGAGTTAAGGAACCAAGCTCTGCAGTAGCTTCTGCGTAGTTCAGTAGAACTTCGGCATAACGGATTACAGGCGCATCAGTTGGGTTCAGGTTAGAGTTACCTTCGTTTGCATTCTTGATCTCCTCATTCAGAAACTTATGAGTTGCGTATCCTGAGCTGGAAAAATTAGCTACCACACCATTTAGTCTTGGTTCTGGAACAATTGTATAGGCCAGACGAGGATCCCGATCAGCCATCACGTTCGCAATCGTTTTGTCTCCCTTATACAGTGAAGAAGGATGACCAATTGGCAAACCGTTTTTGTCTGAATAAGATTCAATAGCATCTTTAGATACCCCAGATTGTGGCTCTTTGTTATTATAGCTGTTTAAAGCATGGGTAAGCACACCGGCAACATAGCTTCTATACATGATCACTTCCGGATTACCGGCAAGATCGAGGGAATTGAACAGCTTTCTGTAGTCTGGAGCTATAGAGAAAGCTCCGCTTGCGATCAGCTCATTTGCTGCCCCTTTGGAAGCTTCGAGGTATTGTGCTGCTTTTGTAAGATTATTCTTTTGATATTTCTGCCAGGTGCCTTCAAATAAAAACACTCTGGACATGAAGGCAAGAACAACATATTTATTAACAACTTGTCCCTGAGCTCCCGTTGCTGGATCAGCCACACGGACATTTGCTACAGCATACTGAAAGTCGGCTAAAACGCTATCCATTACCAACTCACGAGGGTCGCGAGGCCGGTATAAGGCTGCATTATCATTCTCAGAAAGCTCCTGATTGAAGTATGGAAAATCACCATATTTCTTTACTTTATCCGCATATTCCATTGCTCTGAAGAATCGCGCAACACCTGTCCAGTGGTTCTTAGCAGCCTGATCCATCGGAACTTGTTGGATCCGGTTAATAAATAGATTGGCTTTTCTGATGTTTGAAAAATTCCAATCCGCCACTGCGTTCGCAGTCGCAGGCACCGTACGCGTTAACACCGTTGGGGTAGTTGGTGCAAAGTCATCATTCAAGGTTTCACCGGAAAAATATCCTCCGAATGTTAAGTCGAAGCCTGATGCATATCCCGGAAAGTACCGAGTATAGAACCCAAATGCAAAGGTGCGAACGTTACCCTCACTCGTCCAGTAAGTATCGTCAGTTAAACGATCGAGAGGATTTTTTGTAAGAAACTCGTCCGTTTTTTTACAGCCCATGGCCATTGTCGCCACGAAAGCCATTATAATATATATCTTGGTTTTCATCTGTATTTAATTAAAAGGTAACTTGAAGACCGAAAGAGAATGTTTTTCTGTATGGATATGCTCTTCCGAAACCTGCCCTGTCCTGATCAAGTTGAGACTGGCTGAAATCGATCTCAGGATCAATTGGGACATTCAGATTATCAAATGTTAACAAGTTTTCTCCACTGAAATATACTCTGAACCTGTCAAGCTTGATTCGGTCGGTAAGCGACTTAGGCAAAGTATATCCAACCGTGATGTTCTTCATTCTCAGGTAAGACATATCCAACAGGTATCTGGTTTGAGGCTGAAAATTCCATCTGTCGACTGTTGCGCCGTAGTCTGCTGGTCTTGGATAGAAGGCGGTTGTATTTTCAGGTGTCCAGTAGTCTATCTGGTGCTCGTACCATCCCTCGGCAGCTCTGAAGCCAGGGAACACGATGTTACCACTTGCCCAAAGATCTCTTTTACCCACACCCTGGAAATAAACATCCAGGTCAAATCCTTTGAAGTCTGCTCCAACACGGAACCCATATTGGTAACGAGGAGTGGAGTTTCCAATTACCCTTTTATCTCCCGGATTGTCAACGGTATTTGTGCCTTGATAAATAACGCCATCGCCATTTAAGTCCACATATTTAATATCGCCAGGACCGAAATAGAATGAACCTGTTTCAAGCTGAGTTTGTGAAGGAACTCCTTCCTTGTAAATATAACGACCATTCGCTCCTACTCCGGCGAAATCATCCTCGGTAAATAAGCGATCCGTCTCATATCCCCAGATTTCTCCAATAGTCATGCCTTCATAATAGGTAGTATTCAGGCCGGTTATTGGTCCAGGAAGCGGCTTAGTTGCGTTAGGGAATTTGGTCAACTTTTCTACAGCGTCGGATAAGTTTGCAGCCAGATTGATACCCAGGCCGTTTGAGAACCGATGATTGAAATCAATAGCAAGCTCCCATCCTTTAGCCTCAAGTTCACCGAAGTTTCTCAAGGCAGCGCTCGCACCGAATGAAGAAGGGACGGTTACTCCGGCAGTCAACATATCAGTTGTTTTTCTGTTGAACCAATCGAAGGTCAGACCTAAACGTCCATTAAAAAACTTAGCGTCCACCCCGATATCCGCAGTACTCACTGTCTCCCATGTTAAGGTTGGTGAGAACGTATTTGGAGCATTTACCGTAGGTTGATTGACACCATTCATCACCCAGCCAGAGTTCGCTGCAGGTATAGTCATTAAAGGAACGAACCTGTATGCTCCTACTCCCTGGTTTCCTACCGATCCGTAAGATCCTCTGACTTTTAAGAAAGAAAGAAAAGTTTTACTCCAATCCATGTAGTCCTCTTGCGTCAGAACATACCCAGCAGAGAAAGACGGGAAGAAGCCCCATAAATTATTCACCGGAAACTTGGATGATCCGTCGAAACGGCCGTTTAACTCCAAAAGGTATTTGTCTTTATAAGAATAATTCAGTCGCCCAAAGAAACCCAGCGTGGACCAATGAGAGTTACTTCCTGTTACATACTGATCACCTGTAGCCAGAGGAATCTCTCCGAAATCGGCATCGAGAAGATTTCTTCTTTCAGAAGATTGATCTGTTGCACGATACATTTCAATGTCTCCGCCCGCAATTACCTTGAATGAGTGATCATTTATATCTTTACTATAGGTGGCAAACAACTTACCAGTATTGATTTCATTCCAATAAGAATAATATCTCGCTTTATTATAAGAAGGGCTCTGGAAGTTCTTATAATCCAGGTTCGTTCCATTAAAAGACCAGAAGTCATAAGCATAAGTAGGTCCACCAGTCTGATGCAAATGTTCGTTCACATTTGTATAAGTGTAATCTGCATCAATAGTGAGTCCCTTGAGCGGCTTCAATGTACCACCAACTGAGATTCGGGCCATGGCGTTTGTTGTAGCATCCATTTTAGCTTGCTCAACTTCTGCTATAGCTCCGCGGAACGGCTTGCCTTCATAAGTCCCGTAAGGGTAGTTTGATGGCCATCTGTAAAGGTAATACCATGGTCCATACTGCGTACCGCTATATATAAACGGCGTCTTTGTTTTTGTGTTAGTATATAACACTTTACCTCTTGCGTCAAACCAATCTGTTACCGATGTATTTACCCCGAGAGACAAATTGTAACGATCGCTTTCATCAGGATTGACCTTTAGAACACCATCTTGACCAAGGAAGCCAACACCAAGATTGTAGGCAGTTTTCTCACTTCCTCCTGTGATATTGATGTCGTGTTTTTGTTGAGGTGTCCAGTCTTTCATATACATTTTGCCGGCATCCCAACTGCGGTAGAAATAGAGCTTACCTCCGATAATATCGAAGTCACGACCCTTGACCATTTCGTCGCCGAGGTCCTGTCCGGCGTATAGTGACTCCCACTCTTTCATCTTCTCAATCGATGCCGGATCAACGGAATAGCCGATCACCGCGTAAGAAGTTGCGCTCGGATTTGAACGTTGAATAGCAGTCAGAGATGCAATAGAGTTGTCGGATGCCTTAGCCATAACGGGTAAAGTAGTCGGAGACGCCCAGGCCACATTATTAGAGTAGGTAATTCTGTTTGTTGCACCCTTCTTTCCAGATTTGGTTGTAATCAGAATAACACCCCATGCGCCCCTGGTTCCATAGATAGACGCAGAAGCAGCGTCCTTTAATACAGATATCGACTCGATGTCATCAGGATTCACCATATTAAGACTTGGAATCTCCACGTTATCCACTAATATAAGTGGCTGCGCTCCAGATGAGCCGGTATTTAATGATCCGGTAACACCGCGAAGACGAATCTTTGGTGCTGAGTTCAGATCACCTGTTGCTGTTGTGATAGTTAACCCCGGTACAGCACCCTGCAAGCCACGGCCTACGTCAGTGATTGGGCGTGCTTCGAGCAATTCGGTATCGACGGTTGAAACGGCACCTGTAAGATTAGCTCTTTTCTGTGTACCGTAACCCACAACAACCACTTCATTCAGCGACTTCGCGTCAGAAGCGAGCTTAATATCGATTTGACCAGTCGCCCCAACTGCCTTCTCCTGGGTAGCAGATCCAACAAAACTGAACACCAACACCTGGCCCTGATTAGCACGAATGGTATACTTTCCATTCATATCTGTGCTGGTGCCCTGGGTTGTTCCCTTGATCTTTACAGAAACACCCGGCAATGGAGCACCGTCATCAGCGGAAATAACCGTTCCGGTTATTGTCCTTTGCTGTGCAACAACATGCACAGTGATCATGATGAGGCTCATTAAAAATGCGAGTAGCCTTTTTTTCATAACATTGTTTTGATTTAAGTTTTTTGATTTAATGGATCATGTCAAGACATCTTTGCAGCAACAAAAAAGACCTGACAATAGCAAATTTAGAAAATAGATATTTGAAAAACGATAGGATCTTGCAAGATCTGACAAAAGTTTTGCACAAAAACGCAACATAAAGCGAAAAAGACCGGCACTCAGAAGAGATATTTTCATCAAAACGGCTTATTCGCTGAAAAATTAGTTATAGATAAGGTATTTTCTTCTCATTTTCTTAAACAATGACAACTTTGGTTCCCAACTTGCCCTGATCTGCTCTTCGCTTACTCCTGCAATAATCTGCTCTTCCAATTCCTTTGTACCTGCGAGCTTGTCAAAGTTCCCTATCTCTTTACTTTGCTTATAGTCAAAGAACTTTTCTTTGTATGGATACGCTCTATACATTTCAATCAGCCAGGATAAATTAAGCTTCTTTGCTGCTTTAAGCTGCACAAGATCAACAGTACGCAGATCTAAACCAAAACATTCCTGACCCATAAACAGTGGTGTTTCGCTCATACTCTTGATACTTTTCGGGGTAAAGGAAAAAGAGTACTTACCCTTCAAATCGGGGTTTCCTAACACAGTAAAAGGAAAGTGGGTTCCTCTCCCCTGACTGATGATCGTCCCTTCGAACAAACAAACCGAGGGATAAAGTAGAATCGATGCGTTGGTATTCAGATTAGGTGACGGCGCAACCGGTAATTCGTAAGGCATACTGTGTTTGTAGTTGGACAGGGGAATTATCTTGATTTTACACTTAACTCCATTCGCCAACCATCCCTCTCCATTGATCATTTGAGCGTACTCTGCCACGGTCATACCATGTGCTACAGGTACCGGATGCATACCGATCCCTGACTTAACAGCCATGTCCAGTACAGGCCCATCTACAAAATACCCGTTAGGATTCGGACGATCGAGAATGAGCAGCTCCTTGCCGTTCTCTGCACAAGCTTCCATCACTCTGTGCATGGTTGCCAGATAAGTGTAATAGCGCGCTCCTACATCCTGAATATCGAAGATCATCAGATCGACGTCCTGTAACATTTCACTGGTCGGCTTGTTATTTTTCCCATAAAGAGAAACAACCGAAATCCCGGTTGCAGGATCTTTTGAATCGCCTACGTGTACTCCTGCACCGACGTTCCCACGGAAACCGTGCTCTGGCCCAAAGACCTTAACTATATTGATCCCTAATGAAAAAAGACTATCAACGCTTGACTTATTCCCAATGATAGAAGTCTGGTTGACCACCATCCCTATCCGCTTACCCTTTAAATAGGATAAATATTTTTCCGTTTGGTCTGCTCCGGTCCGGAACTGCGCATGTGAAAAGCTGACAACCAGCAAAGCGGCTACCAGACCGGTGATTTTCTTTAAAAACATACTATAGCTTTTGATTTTTTAAAAGGATAACATTCGCCACCTTTCGCTGACCTTCATGATCCCACTTTTTATTATCGGAAGGATAACTCACCACACCATTGAAGGGCTGACCGGCAACCCAGAGTGCTGATGAGCCTCCCCCATCCAGATTAATCCCATCAATCACGCCCAGCCACTTCATAATCTTTCTGGCTTCGAATAAAGACATACCCGCGGCATTTTCTCTTCTGCCGTCTACAACGATGAAATAGATTTTCTTTCCTTTCCCTGTGGCAATAAGAGATCGCGGATGGCGTGCTATATTAAATACTGCTGAATCAAGAACAGAGAAGGATCCTCTTCTTAGGAGTAAGGGACCGCTTAGCATCACGTCTTCTGCTTTGATGGAGCTTTCCCAGGCGTCAGAGCCATTCCATTCCATCAATGACAATTTTCCGCGTCGGATTGCGATAGCCGCTTTCTGATGTACAGCCCGACTGCCATCTTTATTCAACCTGTTTTCATTAATGACTTTACCATCAGACCGTAGATAATCAACAGATCCTCCCCTGGCTATATTGAAGAAAGTACCATTGATGGCTGCGAGCGCCTTATGTATTTCTCCAAACTCACTAGTCGTGCGCAACAAAGAGTCCTCGTAAGCCAGATCGATCTTGTAGCGGCGCTTCTGCTTAATCTCGAGAATACTTACGAATTGATTCGACTCAAAAAGATTTTGATGGAATGCCGCCTGCTTCAATATGACGCCCTTCGAGATTTTTCTACTTAGCCATTCGGCATTTACGACTGCGCTTGAATCAGTCTGCGCAAAAGCACTTCCCAGCCCAATTAACAAACACGCAACACTGAACAGGCTTTTCATAGGTCATTAGTTTTAGCTGATGGTTGACAACAATGATGAAGATAGAAGATTTCACCAACATCTGCAAACTCCTGCACATGAAAATTTAAAACACGCATCATCACGCACCTATCTGAACATACTTAAGTCCGGACGATGGTTCCGCTCTCTTTTGAGTTCGTACTGATACAAAATCTCCCCCACTTCCTTGAAGAACGGATAACCTTTTTCCTCGTACTCGTACTTGTTGTCGTTGATCACTCCATCACTGTTCACATAAATGGTAGCGCTAACCATAAACTCAACGTTATTCTTAAAATCAACCACATAGGCATTGTCTGTTAAAAAACCGTGTGACCATCCGGCCTTGTTAAATATCTTGATATAGTCTGGCTTCTGCTGTTTTCCTGCGCGGAAAAAGAAAAACTTGGCGTATGATTCGAAGAATTCCTTGGTGTCATATTTCGGAAAGTCACTCTCCGCCGGGTGCATCGACATGTATTTATATAAAAACGCATAATCGTCCTCTTTCAAGTTGAATCTCTCCTTAGCTGACACCGATTGAGGAAACAAAACCCTTCTCAGCATATTCTGCTGCTCTGCCAGCGGGAAACTATTTTTCCTCGAGAAATCCATAGGTCCATCCCAAAGCTTGTCATCGTTATCCATATGCTTATCCCCGATAAGGATCTTCTCCGGATATCTGAATTTCGCTTTGCTGTAATCCCCTTTCTGCTCATAGACAAGACTTTCTCCATTGTAAAAGCGAATCGGATTAGTGTACCTGTTTTCTTCCTCTGTCATCGGATATTGGAACCGATGAGTGATCCTGGTATTTTTGAACCCCAGATCCCAGAGTCTTTCGTTCAGAAACTGCTGCCCATCAAACTCGTATAGCCTGTTATAAGCATCATTATCGCTGACGATGAATATTTTCTTGATGTAGTGTGCGATCGATGGCTTCTTATTTTCTGCGGACGGGTCTTGCGAAACTTTCGTTTGATGAGTAAATCCGCTGTCGGTAATCATACTCGAATATTTATCCAGTCCCTTCACCTTCAATCGGTTCAGCTTCTCCAGCGCTAAGAGCGCAGTAGGCAGCTTAACGGTAGATGCCGGATAAAAGTAGTGATCAACGGGACTTAGCTTATATGACGTAAAATGCGGCCGGTTCCTCTTATCCCGTTCAATTTTCGTATAGATCACCTGCACCCTGTACTCATCCTGATGTGCCAGCACCTCTTTCAACTGAGACGAACCATTCTGCTTTAGCAAAGAAGGAAGCCAGTCTCCCGGACTTTGCGCATATCCGTTTTGCATGATAGAGCAAATCATTAAAATAGCAACGACAAACTTTTTTCGCATATCAGATCTTCTGAATTCCAATACCTGGTTTATCGTTCAGCATTACCTTGCCATCTTTGATCGTTGTTCCTGTGTAAACATCGTTGCTGATCAGCAATGCACCATCCAAATCTGCCCAGTCTGTCATTGGCGACAGCTGTGCAGCAGCAGAAATCGCACATGAAGTCTCGGTCATACACCCAATCATAATCTTCATATCCAGGGCTCTTCCTAATGTCAGCATTTTATGGGCCTCGCGCATTCCCGTGCACTTCATCAGCTTAATATTGATTCCGCTGTAAACTTTATGAGCCTTCAACACATCATCCAGGCGCTGAACTGCCTCATCTCCTATGGTGGGGATTGGGCTATTCTCCGTCAGCCATGCATTATCGTCTATCCGTTCTTTAGGCATAGGTTGCTCCAGAAACACAATGCCTTTCTCGTGAAGCCAGTGTGCCATATCCAAAGCCATCTTCCTGTCAGTCCACCCTTGGTTTATATCCACACACAAGGGCTTATCAGTCATTTCACGAATGGTCTCAATCATGAGCTTGTCGGTATCTCTTCCCAGTTTGACCTTTAAAATTTTATACGGATCAGCTTCTTTCACTTTCTGGCGAACTACTTCAGGTGTATCTATTCCAATCGTGAAGGATGTGTTTGGCGTGTTTGCAGGATCAAAGCCCCATATCTTATACCATGGCTGCTTCATCATCTTCCCTACGAGGTCGTGCAGTGCAATGTCCACGGAAGCTTTCGCCGCTTTATTCCCTTCTTCAATCCCATCAACATAGTCCAGTATTTTTTCCATCTGGAATGGATCTTCAAATCTGGAAAGATCAACTTTAGCCAGAAACTTCAGTACAGTCTCGTGCGACTCACCTAAGTAAGGCGGCATAGAGGCTTCTCCGTAACCGATTATTCCATTATAGGCAAGCTGGGTAAGCACAACAGGCGTGGTTGTCCTCGAGCTCGTCGCCAGATTGAAAGCGTGCTTGAGCTGCAGTGTATAAGGCTTATAGCTCAACTGCAATTTTCCTTTTCCGGCCCATTCCGATGCGGCCTGAGCAAATACGTTTGATGATCCTGTTACCATAGTTGCACCTGTTACCAAGCCTGTCTTTTTGATAAAATCTCTTCTGCTATGCATATTATTCTGCTGCTGTTTTATAAAATTTGTTGTGATCTACCCGGCTGATCCCCTCGTTGCCGACAGCACTTAAGATCCTTCTGGCTCCAACGAGTGTCCGGCTCTGAAAATCATCGTAGTTAGCGGCTTCCTTCAGGATACTATTGATGCGTATCATTCCCGCAGCCTGTATAAACTGGCCTTCTCCCATATAAATGGCGGTATGTGTCACCCTCGCGCTCCGGTTTCTGGCTCGCCCGGAAGCGAAAAACATCAGGTCTCCGGGCTGTAGATTCTTCATACACTTTTCAATACTCAAGGAATCTCCCTCATGGATATCTATCTTCTCGCCATATAAAGCCTGCTGAGAGGCATCTCGCGACAGAAGTATACCGTTAAGAAAATAGCATGTACGTGTAAAGCCGCTGCAGTCCATACCTTTTACAGAGGTGCCGCCCCACAGATAGGGAACACCCACAAACTGACGTGCTGTTTTCAACACATCCGTGGCTGATGGGGTAGGCCGCGACAACCAGGTATCAAGCATTACCAGCTCCTTTGAAGGAACCCAGGCAACACGTCCGTCGGGATATTTCACCTGCGTAAACCCCTTTTTCTTGCCTGTCACTTCCAGGATATTGCCACTCACCAGGTCAGAAACCCGCTGTGACTGGGCCGATGGGCTGCTAAAAGAATATCCGTAGTCTGCAATATATACAGCCCGAGCGGACTTTTTCCATTGCTCCATCTCCGCTTCAGTCATAGGTGTTACCTCATCGTCACTAAGCCATGAAATATAAGTATCCGGCGTACGGACCAGATAGTAGCCCCGTTGCTTCTTCAATAGCTGAACCGGCGTTCCCAACAAACTTTGGGTAACCATTTCTGCGGGATGGCCCGGCTCCTCTCTGTGATTGGCAACAGAAAGGCGAACAAGTCCCATAAACCTCTCCCCGAGCTCGCCGGCAGGAAGCAGCTTTCCTGTTACCTCCTCTGTCTCTCCAGCTTTCGTCATGAGTGATTTGAACCGGTCCAGAGCATCCTTTCTCGTCGTCTCCACCTGCACTCTTCCGTTATTCAGCGTCACATTAAAAACCTCCGTTCGGTGATCCGGTACAAGCTCCGATTTAACGGCTTGAATGATGTTTTGATAACGGGAAAGCAGGGAGTCTTGCTCTGCCGCTCTTATCATATTCGGCAATGCTATTAAACAGAGAGCAAGGAGAGTTACTTTCTTCATTGGGATTGTAGATTTATACTTAAATATAGCAAATCATCTCCTGAGTCCAATAATTCTTGCAACTTATTAAGGAGATAGTGCACAAAAACGCGACATTACGGCTGCTTTTTGCTAACAAGCAGCAAAAAGCAGCACTTTAATTGATCCGATACAATTTAGCGGGCTGCTTTTCCAACAACCTGGTAAATAGAATCCATTAACCGCGAACTGGTACTAAGTTCGTTTAGTTTATTTGATGTCACCGGGTGAACCCTATTTGTTAACAGGATATAAACCAAATTAACGTCCTTATCTACCCAAACACGTATTCCTGTATAACCTGTATGGCCAAAAGTATTCGCAGACGCTAGTTTGGATGGATAATCATCTTTAGCATCACTCCTGTCAAAGCCTAATCCTCTGCGGCTGGTGCGCGACTGTTTGGAGGTAAACATCTGAACGGTTTCTGGCTTGAAGTACTGAGTTCCTCCATAGCTACCACCATTTAGAAGCATCTGATAATAAATTGCAAGATCAGTTGCCGAACCGAACAGACCTGCATGACCGGAAATACCACCTACCATCGATGCACCCGGGTCATGCACATACCCTTGCAGCAAGGTATTCCTGAAGAGCGTATCGACCTCTGTCGGAACGATCTGCTCCTTTGCGAACCTGTAAAGCGGATTGTATCCGGCTCTTTGCATTCCGAGAGGTTTGTAAAAGTTCTCCTGAACATAATTCTCCAGATGCTGCGAAGAAACTCCTTCAACAATCTCCTTCATGAAGTACATACTGAGGTCACTGTAGACATACTTGCCGGTGTCACGCAGAGCTGAATTCAACATCAATGGCCACATCACGTCTTTAAAGAAATCCTTCCGGAAATAGTAGTTCTGAGAGGCGGCCACAGGATAAGCAGCTGAGGAATCCTTGCGGAAGTCATCCGGCTTGATATCCTTAAAGAACGGAATAAACGGTACAAAGCCAGCCTCATGAAGCATGATCTGACGAACAGGCGTATTCCGCTTATTAGTCGCCCATGCTTTTGGTATATATGCGCTAGCCGGCGTATCCAGCTTAAGTTTGTGTTCTTCAACCAGTCTCATTACTGCCGGTGTCGTGGCAGTCGTTTTGGTTACAGAAGCGAGATCGTAGATATCAGTGGTTCTGGTTTTCTGAGTCCCTTCATAAGTATGCGAACCAAATGCCTGATTCATAATCACCTTCCCATCTTTAACCAGCAATAACACGGCACTCGGTGTAGCTCGCTTCACAATCGCTTCTGCAATGATCGCGTCTATAGGTTGTTGCAAATCTGCTGAATTAATGCCAAGCTCCTCCGGAACCGTATAGGTAAGCCGACTTACCGTCGTCGTAAACCCTTGTCCTTTTTTATATTTTGGGGATACATTGGCCGGGAGTTTTGCCATCAGAGGCACACCGCCAAAGATCGCCTGAGCGGTATAGTCTGCTGATTCTGCAGATACTTTCTGAGTCCAGATGACAGGAACCGAAAGACCATCGAGTTTCGCTAAAGCCTCCTGACCGCCAAAGACTGCAACAATGATCTGCTTTTCTTTTTGATTATCTGTTATAAAATCAAGTACCTGCTGATCCCGCAACTGAGCAGCTTCAAGCTGTAAGATCAGCGTATTATAAAATTTCAAATCATAGCTAAGATCACTCAGGCGGGCTGACTTCCCCCAATACGCATTCCCATCCACCGCAGCAACCCGCGCATGCAAATTCAATATTCTGTCGAATGTTCCCGAAAGTTGAGAATTGAAACCTATACTCGCGATACGATTATCAGACAGCTTCCTGATAGGAATAAAACTCTGCTCATTGTTCAGCAAGACGGTATTCCGCTCAATAATCTTCTTCTCTTTCAACCATTTTTCATTCAATTTATGCTGCTGGGCCTGAGCACCTGATATGGCAAGCCCCCCAAAAAGCAGTGCCTTTAGAAAAATACGTTTGTTGTACTTCATGATATTATCCTTGTGTGTTATTATTCTTTTATTTCCCTGATCTGAAACTGCTGAATGAGCGGTTCATGTTCGGGACTAAGCGTAAACTTAATTTCGATGGCCGCATTTTCACCGTCCAGAACAAACGTCCCCCGGAGCCTGTTAGTGGGCTCCAACTTCTTAATCCCCCTGATCTTTCCTGCCTTTTTGAATAAGCGCGCAGACTCTTTCCTGAGATCCTCAATATAATTGTCACTGAAAAAGTTTTCCGCAAAAATCCCCGACTGCTCTGCCCGCTTCCAGTCCGGAAGGACTTTTAACAGCTGCTGCAGTCGCGTAGAGAGCACCGCAGATAAGGCCGGTTTCCGGGCCTTCAGTCCCGCCCGCGAGATAATTGCTTCAACCACACGACTGTTCATTGATCCGCAGGGCGCATAAGTCTGATTACTGAAAGAAATCACAGCCAGGCCATACTCGGGCAGAATAGTCCAATTGCTGCCGAAGCCAGGCAAGCCCCCACTGTGGCCCACCATCACGCGTGCACTGGTATCTCTAGTCCACCTTAGTCCATATCCGTAGGCAGACACAATGCCCGACTGCACATTATTAAAAGCCCAGGGTTGCTGCATCTCCCTCAGGGAACTTCGCTTGATTGGGCCTGCTTCCTGATCATCCGACGAAGGCCAGGCTGATAAGTGGGCAATCACATATTTTGAAAAATCATCAATAGTAGTAATCAGGCCGCCCATCGCTCCATAGGCACCATCATGTAACATGGGTTGTTTAACCCATTTCTCTCCTACCCTTCTGTAACCATAAACGAGATTACCCGGCGGAACCTTATCATACTCCCAACATGAAGCACTCATGTTGAGATGACTGAAAAGCTGCTGATTAATATATTGCTGGTAAGAAACACCCGTCACGCGCTCAATGATATAGCCGAGCATGGCGTAACCCATATTGCTGTATTCAAATGCCACACCCGGAGCATTCGAAAAGCTTACACCCTTTTTAATCATGGTCAGCATCTCAGCATTGCTAATAGCGAGCTGCCTGTCCCCCCAGGGATTATCCTCTGGAAATCCTGCCGTATGTGTAAGAAGATGCCTGATGCTGATGAGCGGAGCATCTGAATATGGATATTTTTGCTCTTTAAGTTCCGGAATATACATCTCCGCAGCATCATCAAGGCGCAGCTTTCCTTCATCCCGGAGCTTTAAAATAGCCATGGCAACAATGCTCTTGGTCATCGAAGCCACCCTAAAAGCCGATGCATCATTAACCAAACGTTTCTTCTCCGGATCTGCATAACCAAGATATCCTTTATGTATAAGCTTGCCCCCGTATACAATGCCGTAGGCAAGTCCCGGCAAGTGATACTGATTCCGATACGCATTAAATAAACTGTCCACCATAGGAAGTGCAGCAGCTATATTGCCCGCCTGATCCGTATCGTTAACCAAGATCGGGACTTGTGAGTGGCCTTTCTGTACCGATACAGTAAAAACTAAGCCAACAACAAGTCCATGAAGGCAGCTACGCAGGTTCATCATTTTACTCCTCCCTCAACTTCTTTAAGCTTCCGCGTATAATACCAATAAACAGGAATTCCTGAGAAAATCAGAAACAGGCCGATTCCCGATTGTACGGGCTTCTGCATGATCGTCACTACAACCAGTGTCAGACAAAACAGTCCGAATATAATCGGCAACACCGGATAACCAATCACACGGTAGGGCCTGTGAGCATCAGGCTCTTTCTTCCGGAGCAACAACGCGCCAAAGGCACTTGATCCGTAAAAGATGAAAGAAGCAAAGATGAGCAGATCCGTCAGCTGGTCAAAGTTTCCCGACCATAAAAGTACCAGGGCCCAAATCCCCTGCCACATGATTGCCTTCGAAGGGGTCTGAAAAATCGAATGTACCCTCCCGGCGCTCTTCAAAAACAAGCCGTCGCGGGCCATCGCATAAAAGATGCGTGCCGACATCAGTATCGTGCTGTTTGTGCAACTGAACGTAGTCAGCAGAATCAAACAGGATAGCACGATCGCACCAATGTTTCCGGTAATCACCCGGGCCACTTCCACCGCAGCAATTTTATTCATTCCCTGGTTAATTGAAGCGAGCTGATCCACAGGCATCACATACAGATAACAGGCGTTTACCAGCAGGTACAAGATAATCACGATAACTGTCCCGACGGCCAGCGCCAGAGGCAAGTTCTTTTGCGGATTCTTAACCTCTTCACCAAGGTAACCAATGTTATTCCAACCTTCATATCCCCAAAACGCACTCAAAGAGGCAGCAAACAAGGCCGCCATTAACGGCCAGCCTTCCGGCACTTCCCCAACAGCATTAAAGTTCTCTATCCTTCCCTTGTCAGACCCGAGTGTCAGTATCACGAAACTGAGGATGACGATGATAATGCTGACAATGAAATATCTGCTGAGCTTTTCCCCAAAGATTACTCCCCGATGATTGACATAACTCAGGATGATGATCAGCAGTGTAGCGATAATTTTGATGCTTACATTATGACCAATAGAGCCTGGTGCAGCAAATGAGAGATCCGGCAGCGGCAGCAAGGTGTTGAATGATTCCGCAAAAATATAAGACAGCGCCGCTATCGTTGCCGACTTCATCACCGTCAGGTTACCCCAGCCAAATAAAAAGGAGAAGAAACGCCCATAAATCTTCTTGAAATAGACATATTCACCACCCGAACCCGGCATCATAGCAGCCAGTTCTGCAGTACACAAGGCTCCCATCAAACTCAGTAGCCCCGCCACGATCCAACATGCAAGAATAAGCATAGGCGAGTGCAACGTGTCAGACATCGGTGCAATCTTTTTAAAAACCCCCGAACCAATTATCGAACTCACTACAAGCAAAATTGCCGGCAGCCGGGTAATTGTCCTTTTTAATTCCGACTCTATCATCTACTTAGGAGATCTGTGTTTACTTCGGTTATAATCGTAGATATGCTTCGACACGTTCGAGAGTAGCTGCGAAGCTGCCTTATGATCTTCAATGCCCCGCGATAACAATACCACTACGTAGCGTCTTCCATCAGGCAGAAATACAATTCCTGAATCATGACACACGGCAGTAATAGAACCACTCTTACTGGCAACTTTTACTTCCGGAGGGAGCTTACCTCCAATAATATTCTTGAAGTGCTGACTCATCAGTATATCAATCATTCCGCCTGAAGCCTCGGGACTGACCATTTCATTTCTCGCAATCCTGCCGAATATCAGCATCAGATCATGAGCCGTTGTTGTGTTATTAAGCCCTTTTTGGAACGCTTTACTGTCCTCCACTCCCCTTAATACCCGAATGTCTTTAGCACCTATACTTCGCATCGTCTGGTTGACGTTTTCCGCACCCACCTTGTCAATAATGATGTTCGTAGACAGATTACTGCTTCTGGTGATCATCCTGAACAGGATGTCGCTTACGGGGACCTTCGATCCGATCAGACTATACAGATCCTTCTCGCTGTCATCCGCTGAGTCAACTGCGAATATGCTGCCGTCAACAATGCTCTTAAATGAATTATGAACCAGTAAAGAGTCATCCAGGGAGAACTTCCCTTCCGCAGCCTGCTTATAGGTTTCAACGAGTACCGGCGTTTTCATCGTGCTTGCCGCATGAAAACTCTCCCGCTCGTTGATCGTGAACTTATCCCCTGTTTCAATGTCCAGGTAAGCGATGGCGAAGGCTGCTTGCGGATATTTGCCAAATTCAGCCTGTATAGTATTTCTTAGTTGTTTCGATGTAATGGTTTTTCGTTTAAAAACGTTCCTGACCAACTCATTAACGTTAACGGTCGACTCTCCGGTGGACTCCTGACAGAAGCATACCCTGGCAAGAATAAATAGGATAAAGGTAAATGTGGCTTTCTTCATGGTTTAAGTTTTCTGATCAAAAATTCAGTAATAGCCGAATTTACTTTTAAAGTATTAGAGTATTTCATCCAATGATGAGTTTCGTCGGGTATCACAAGAGTCTCCATATCAATATCTTTTTCCTCCAGCCTTCTCACCAGGTCGATACTCTCCTGAAAATCCACATTGCCGTCATCATCGCCATGGATGATCAATACAGGCGAAGTCCAGCTATCTACCCATGCAACGGGCGACGACTCCCAGAAAACCTTTTGTGCTTCCGCAATATCAGGAGCCTGCTCTCCTCTTTCCACAGGCACTCTCTCCAAATAGTTATGAACACCATGTATGTCGACCCCTGCAGCAAATAATTTTGAATCTCTGCCCAGTGCTAATGCAGCAAGGAATCCGCCATAAGAGCCCCCATAAATACCAATTCGTTCCGCATCTACATCAGGGAGTGAAGCGAGATACTCCCCCGCTGCTTTTATATCCTGATACTCAGAAGCGCCTGCCCTGCCCGCGCTCGCAGGATTGTAAAAATCGTAACCGTATCCCGTTCCAAGACGGTAATTGACCGTTAGTACAATAAAACCACGGCTCGCCAAATACTGGTTGATAGCATACGTATTCGCATAATAATCACCCTGGTTCCAGCCCAGAAGAATCTGCCGCCTGGGACCGCCGTGCACAAAAACCACCGCTGGCCTCTTCCCTTTCTTGTTGGAAGGCATAAATAACTGTCCATGTATGTTCAACTGATCTGAAGACTTAAATACGACTTGCTTCGGAACGATAAGTTCCTTACCTGGAAAGTTTCCGGGAAGGAGTTCCGAACCAAGGAGCTTGTAGTTGGCCGCCTTATCGGCGAGATGTCTTACTCCTGGCAAAGGCGGACGAGTTACTGTCGACGTGATCATTACAAGAGATCTGCCGTCACCCGTCAGCACCGGATTTTCTTCTATGCCGTCACCCCTTGTCAACAACTCCATTTTTGCAGCATCCAGAGGTACGCGGGCAATATGCCGCCTGTCAATATCTTCCCGCTTTGGCCCTGCGTTGGAACTAAATACCAGCCAGTTCTTGTCCGGACTTAAGCGCACCTGTTCCACCTCGAAATTGCCGGGTGTAAGCAGAGTCTCCTGGCCACCGGCAGCTGATACCGAATACAGGTGATGCCAACCATCATGTGCAGAAACGAATGCAATCCGGTTCTTCTCCCCCCAGTTCAGGTAAGTGTTCCTCGGTTCAGATCCGCGTAACGATTCCGAAGCTTTCCATACGAGGCTCCCTTTTCCATCTGCCACATCTGCTTTCCAGACAGACCATTTACGGTGTCGCCTGCTAAGCAGCGAGTCTGGTGCGCCACCGCTCGCTGGAGTACGGATAAAAGCCACGAACTTCCCATCAGGCGACCATCTTGGTGAATAATCGCTGGCGAAAGCCGGTGCCAGCCATTGAACCGCTTGCTCCTTACCTCTGAAAACGCCTATAAAAGCATGATCTTTTCTGGATAGAACAAATGCAAGTTCCTTTCCGGAAGGCGACCATTGAAGGGAATGTACTGTTCCCCGGGTGTAAAAAAGTTGTTTTGCCGGAGTTTTCCCATCCACAGGTGCCTCCCATACCTGGGAGTTCCGGATAAAGGCAATACGGTCTCCCGCGGGATTTAACTCAGGAAAGTCCCCTTCTGAAATAAGCACAGGTTCTCCTCCCTCAAATGGGACTGACCACACCTGCACAGTTGGTGCAACCGGCAACGATGAAGGATTTCTGGGCTTCGACTCGTCAAATGCCCCATGATCTGCGCCCGTGACGTACACCACCCACTTCCCATCAGACGAAACCTTCACATTGCTGATCTCGATGCCCTCGTCACGATCACGAGTAGTTAGTTTTCGCAGCTTGAAGTCAGGCCCCTGACCCACGTAAATATTACGTTTACCCTGCTGATTGACAGACAGGGCGATGCGATTCCCATGAGCCGAAGCCGTCAAATCAGAACTAAAAGGATAGGCAGTAATGTCGCTGAGACTGAAAGTCTGACCCTCAACCTCAGCAACAAATACGAAGCAAAATAAAATCCGCAGAATAAAAGATGTTCTTATCATATTAAGGCTTGTCCCACCAGATCGGCTCATTTAAATAAGTCGGCAATGAAGCGTTAGGATTAGCTTTCAAAACCTGATCCAGATTGAAATTAATTTCATAGCTCGGAATAGCGAATCTGCGAGGCCAGTTGTTAGCATTTGGATAAGCTTCTATGAACACATGAGACGGACGGTTGAAGCCTTTGTAAACTCCCACAGCCTCATTATAATTACCACTTGCATCCGTGCAATAATCCATCCTTCTCACATCGGAGAACAGCTCCGGAGAATATGACAATGCAATATATTTCTGTATCATAATATGGCTCAGGGTTAAAGCAGCCGGGTTCTGCACTACAGAAGAACTTGCCAGATAAGCACTGATCTTGTCAGCTGCAACGCCCATAATGTTCATATGAGATTGAATCCCTGCCTTATAGGCTGCAAGCGCAGCAGCAGGCTGATTCTGTCTGAATTTAACCTCTGCTTCAATAAACCGCATCTCTGCATTCGTCAGCAATAAGCCTTTTGCACCACGCTGAGTATACCAGGTTCCCGTAGAGACGATCCGGTCCTTAGCAGTAGGCGTATACGGCGCTTTCCGCAACTGCACATAGATCGAATCCTTAGCTAAAGGTCCCGTCGCAGGCAATGGCGACTGCATGTCTACTCCGGCAGAACGTGTCATTTTTCCCTTTTGCTGACTACTTGGAATCAGAAGATCGGTGCGGGGATCTTCCATATTGGTAGCCCCCGTCGGGGCCCCCGTATAGTTATTGGTGATATAATTTAAGTAGAGCTTTGTAATACGTGCAGATGTACCCGTATTGGTATATTGTAATGCTTCTTTAGCTGCGCTGGTAACTAAAGGACCTTCATCAACATATTGCAGAATAGAGCTTTGCGCGTCAGTCTGCGGTCCGTTAGCTAACGCGTCAAGTACAGCCTGAGGGTTGTAAGTTGATTTTTTTGTTAGATGATTCAAATAACGAGCCTTCAAACCATAAGCCAGGCGGATCCAGTTATCCACATTTCCGCCGTTGAGAATATCTCCTTCAGACAAAGGTGAAGCACCGGCTTCCTGCGTTTTCCGCAAATCTATCACCGCTTCGTCCAGCAATGCAAGTATTTTTTCCTGGATATGTGAGCCGTCATCAAATTTCGGGGTAAGGATGCTTGGATTGTCAAATTCATCATATGGAGCCATGCCATAAAGATCCGCAAGTGTCCCGAACCCCCATGCTTTCATAACCTTAGCAGCCCCGATATAATGATATGCTCCTTCTCTTTCTGCAGCTTCGATCAACGGAGCTATATTGACAGCGGTATTAACATACCACGCCTGCCAGGGCCATCCGGTACTCGATGCATTAGAATACCAGCGGGTTAAATTCCAGTTATTGTTATTAGCTACATAATTTACCGCAAGTTGCTGAGACAAAAATGCAGCCCTTGTACCGGCACTCTCGTAGCCATCTGCAAATTGAGCAATGATTGGTGGCAAACGAAGTTCAGGTGCAGGGACCGTCGAATTCGCGCTATCCGGATTTTCATTTACATCCAGCCACTTCTTACAGGAACTAAAAACCACTGATAGCATAAGTATATACAGAGTCTTTTTCATGACGATTAAATTAAAACTTAAGATTTAAACCAATTGCGAAGGAAGCTGTGGCCGGAACTCCCGCATAATCAATGCCGACGGATCCGGAACCAATAACACCTGCTCCTGCAGCACTTGTTTCAGGATCCATTCCCGAATAATTGGTAAACAACAACAAATTCGTGCCGGTAGCAGTGATCGTCGCTCCTTTCAGGAACTTCACCTTGTTCAAAGTATTCGACGAAAGAGAGTATGCAAGCGACAACGAACGAAGACGTAGCCAGTTTACCTCTTCTATGAAAAAGGACGCCTCATTCGAAAAGATATCCCGGTAATATTTTTCATCAGCGATAACATTCTTTGTAACAGGCTCATAAGCCTTAGTGTCGGGATTCAGAGACATACCTGAAAACGAAATAGTGTTACCCCGGTCTTCAGTTCTCTTGCTTAGTCCAAAAGACGTTAACAGGAACTCCGTTCCATTGTAAATATCCCCACCTCTACGGAAATCTAATAAAAAGGACAAATTCCAGTTTTTGTAGCCTAGATTATTACTTAGACCGCCGATAAATTTCGGCTCGCGGTTTCCAACATATTTCGTAGCATTAGCATCCGTTAGCGGATATCCGGTCTTCCAGTCTAAAAGCAGGTTTCCTTCTGTATCTCTCTGCCACTTTGTGCCACTCAAGCCCATAAAGTTACCATTGTCGAAAGACGCAGCCTTTGCATTGCCCACCTGAACGTCAGTCACATACAGAATAGGAAGTGAACCAGGCAGTTCTTTTACCACGCCTTTGTTGTGCGAAAAATTCAGGGTAGCGTCCCAGCGGAAGTCTTTACGTTTAATAGGGCTGCCTGTCAAGGATAGTTCAAAGCCTCTATTTTCGATCTCTCCCGTATTTACATAGCTGAGTATATAACCTGTGGCGTTGCTCACGCGAGGTTGAAGGATCTGATCCTTACTGTTATTCACGTAGTACGTCGCGTCGAGCCCAATCCTTCCCTGTAGAAACCGCAGATCGGTACCAAACTCCACAGATGTTGTCGTTTCAGGCTTTAAAAACGGATTACCACGCGTCCAGAAATTCCGGAACCCTCCTCCTAGAGTCAGCTCCGGACCGAAGAGGTATGTGCTGGTCTGATATGGCGGGGCATCTTTTCCCACCCGCGCATATGATGCACGAAGCTTTCCAAAAGAGAGGATATTACTCTTTTGCAGGAGTTCAGTAAACACAAAACTTCCGCTGAATGAGGGATAAAAAAATGACTGGTTCTCAGGAGGCAAAGTAGATGACCAGTCGTTACGCCCTGTTATGCTAAGGTACAATAAGCTCTTATATCCTAAACGCAGATCACCGTAAGCCCCAAGTAACCTCTTATTATTGTTACCCTGAACAAAATATTTGTTCTCGTTTTTTGCGTTGTTAATACTCTCGAAATCCGGGATAACAAAGCTTTCTGCACGCGCTGAATTCGATTTAAGGTGAGTGTCTTCAGCAGTAGTTCCCAGCACAAGGTTAACATCCCAATCTTCCTTAAAAGTCTTATGAAAGTTCAACATCAAGTTTGAATTCAGGTAATTATAGTCTCTCGTAGTTTCAGACAACATTCCGTTTTGCCACGCTTTCTTAACACTCGAACCAGGTGCTATCAGACTCCTGAAGTCAGTTGTATAATTGTCTATTCCCAGGCGATAGGTGACATCAAACCACTCCGCGACCCTCACATTTGTATAAACCGTTCCAACTAAACGATCGGTCTGGTCCTTTTGTGGATTTCTGTTGATGATCCAGTATGGATTATCGGCATCAGAGGGATCTTCCAGATCTAACTCAGGAAGCAATCTTCTTTTGGAACCATCAGAATTTAACCAAACAGACATATCATCGTTTCTTGGCCAGGATACGATACTTTCCATGTACCCTGATCCACCGGAACTCCAAAGCCCTGTGCCGGTCAGTGTCTTCTGTGTTTCGCTCTTTGAATACGATGCATTCACCCCAAAAGTAAATATGCCCTTCTTTTGCTCTGCATTAAACCGGACAGTACTCCGCTTAAAGTCAGTTGTAGGCACAACTCCGGACTGGTCAAGGTTAGATGCTGATAAATAGAAATTCCCGGTTTTTGATCCGCCCGATAGGTTGAAACTGTTATCATAGGCATAAGCTGTCTGGAAGAAATCACTCATATTATCGTAGACTGTTTCGCCCGAGGCAAAAGCAGGCCCCCATGATCTTGGCGTCTGATCGGTGAAAGTACCATTATAGCTCGAGCCCTGCTTGAATGTACTCTGTTGCTCTGGCAGTTTATTCACCCAGTTTGTAACAAAACGTGAGGTGAGCGACAAAGAAGTTGTTCCTTCCTGCCCCTTTTTTGTGGTAATAATAATAGCACCGGCAGCAGCGCGTAAACCATATAAAGCAGCAGCAGCAGGACCTTTCAATACGGACATCGACTCAATATCCTCGGGATTGATGTCCATTGCACGATTACTATTGGTCGTAGACATATTAACCGATCCGTCAAATGCACTGTTATCGCCCTGCCCGGTGGAGTTGTCCATGGGCATTCCGTCGATAACAAACAAAGGCTGATTGTCACGTTCTAAGGACGTTCCGCCGCGGATCACAATGGATGCAGAAGCACCTGGAGCACCACCTGAATTGGTAATGTTCACGCCCGCAATTTTACCGTTCAGTGAATTGATGATGTTGGGATCCTTATTCTTGAGGAGCTCATCTGAGCCGATTTCCTGGGCCGAAAAGCCAAGCGCCGCCTTGTCCCTCTTTATACCCATCGCAGTCACAATCACTTCGCCAAGAGCTTCAGCGCTTTCACTCAGCATAACCGTGAGATTCTGGGAAGTTCCCACCAGGACTTCTTTTTCGTTATACCCGATATAAACGAAGCGGAGACGATCTGTTGGAGCAGCAGAAATGCTGAACTTCCCATCCACGCCCGTCTGCGTGCCTTTGTTAGTACCCTTGATACTGACGGAGACCCCGACCAAAGGTGCATTGTTTCCGACCTGTCTGACGATTCCAGACACAGTCCTTTGCTGTGCCACAATCTGGGCCGACACCCACATAAAGCACATTAAAAACAAAAGTAATGTTCTCTTCATTTCAATTCTATTTATGATTCAACCATATACATAAACTCACCCCATTTAAATCCAATATTTCAATAGAAATAACCGAATAATTCTTAAATAATGATCAATTATTTAATTTAATACCTAATCTATTAATAAATCCATCAAAAAAGATAGCGATCCCTAAAATTTGTCTAAAATAAAGCACAAAAACGCACATAAGTTTCCCTTCTAACGTTTTTATAGCACATTTGCAGAACAAATAACCTAAAAACGACAGCACGAACGATAGCAGATGTGATAAAAACTAAGAGCTCTTTACTTGAAGGCAGACGATATGCCTGGAAGAACGCTCATAACTGGTTACTACAATGAAGATAAGCTTCGTCAGGCGCAAATGCAAATAAATGCGCATGATTTCTCACAAAACGCAGCATAACGCATATATTTACATAAACCCTTTTACCAAACACAATGACTCCTTCGAAAAGACTTCTCTCACTCGACGCCTTCCGGGGACTAACGGTAGCCGCCATGATCCTCGTCAACAATCCGGGAAGCTGGGCTAAGATCTATCCACCGCTAAAGCACGCGGAATGGCACGGATGCACACCTACTGACCTGGTCTTCCCTTTCTTCCTCTTTATTGTAGGCGTAGCCATCGTTTACGCTTTAGAAACAAAAAAGATGGACGTCAGCAACCATAATCAACTCCTCATCAAAGCCGCTAAAAGAGGAGCCATACTCTTCGGTCTCGGCCTGTTTCTCGCCCTCTTTCCCAAGTTCAACTTCGAGACGGTCAGAATTATGGGAGTACTGCAGCGCATAGGTATTGTTTACTTCATTTGCGCAGCCATCTTCATCAAAACTACCCCTAGAACACAGTTTATATGGATGACCGGTATTCTTATCCTGTACTGGATATTGATGACATTAGTACCTGTACCCGGATTTGGAGCCCCGAACCTCGAAAAAGAAACAAACCTGGCTGCCTGGGTAGACCGCCTGATCTTAACCGAAAATCATACGTGGAAATCTGCAAAAACCTGGGATCCTGAAGGCGTTCTAAGCACGCTTCCCGCTGTAGCTACCGGCCTTTTCGGCATGCTGATAGGCAGCATACTAAAAGGCAAAGAAAAACCAGCCGCAGAGAAAACCACCTGGCTCTTCAGCTTCGGTATCATAGCCTGGATATTGGGCATGTTCTGGGGATTATTTTTTCCGATTAACAAATCGTTGTGGACCAGCTCTTACGTGCTCTATTGCGGTGGACTCGCGTCCATGATGCTGGCGCTGTTCTATTGGATAATTGATGTACAGGGCCACAACCGCTGGTGCAGGATCTTTGTCGCCTACGGTGTAAATGCCATTACCGTTTTCTTTCTCTCAGCGATCATCTCTAAAGTAATGGGCATGATCAAAGTAAACGCTAACGGCGAAGAGGTAAGCTCCAGGACCTGGCTATACGATACGTTCTTCACCTCATGGCTTCCGCCCGACATTGCCTCACTGGCCTGGGCACTGGCATTCGTTCTGTTCTTCCTTCTGCTCCTTTGGCCGATGTATAAGAAGAACCTGATCATTAAAGTCTAACTATTCAACTCCTGCTCCTCCTTCTTTGTGAGGAGCTTTTCTTTTTTCAAATCAATCCTCAGGTAACCATACAAACTCATGTATTGGTTCGCCACCCATACCAAAGCAAAACCTGCGATGATATAGCCTCTCCAGTCATCCACAAGCAGCCTGAAATCAGTCAAAATCAAAAATATCGCCGTGATATAATGGCTGAAACAGTACTCGCAGGTGAACAAATAAAAAAACTTTCTTTTGAATAAGGTCTTCCCATTCTGACTACAACGCACGCAGTATTCCCGAGGCTCTCTGAAAACCTCTTCGTGGGTAACAGTCCACGCCACGCAGGCGATAGGGATGGCCAGAATAAACAGCCAGGCTATTTGAGTTGAAAGAGACATGTAGTCAATACATGCATCGCCTTGCATTTGTTTTTGTTCTAAAACAACAAAGCCGCTCGTATTACTACGAGCGGCTATAAATTTGCAAGACCTGAGTTTTTAGAAACTATATCTTAGACCCAGCTGACCCTGCCATCTAGAGGCAAAATCAAGAACATCATATCCTTCAGGGTTTGACCTGTTGAATGTAAAGTTAGATGCTGAACTGTTGTAAGAAATCAATGTCAATGACTGATTAGCTACTGTATATGAGCGTCCCCAATCCTTATTAATCAGATTACCCACATTGAACACGTCGAAAGTTATCTGAAGCGCATGCTTCTTGCCAGCAATTACAGCTCCCAGATCTTGATAAACTCTAAGATCGAACTGATGCTCCCAAGGCATTCTGGCACCGTTTCTAGCAGTATACTTTCCTCTATTCTTGTTCAAGTAACTGTTATTCGAGATAAATGCATCAAGATTCGCCCATTGCTGAGCCACAGTTAATGGATTATTGCCTGTGATCGGAGCTAACTTGATTTGATCAATTGAGGCCGGAACAAAAATTAAGTCGTTACCGTTTCCTCCGTCTCCGTTCAAGTCACCATTATAAACGATAGAGTATGGCAGGCCTGAGCGACCTGAGTAGAACAAGCTAATACCCGTTGCATACTCATCCTTAGCACCATACTGGAATGCATAAGATAAACTTCCAACTACACGGTGACGGATATCGAACTGCGTATAAGCCAGATCAGGATTGTTAGGGTCATTCACAATCTGCATAAACTGCCAGTTTGATTTAGCGGTACTGCTTGTTCCATCGTTTATACCCTTAGACTTTCCGTTGGTATATGCAACCATCGCGTTCAAACCAAAATTGAAGTTCTTTTGCAATTGTGCAGTAACAGAATAAGTATATCCGCGGCTAGTATTGTCAATCAGGAGCACGTTCGTGAACTTTGGATCGATCTTGCCAGGAGTATTCGCGTTCGTATAAATAGGTCGGTTATCCTGATTATTAGAAAGACCTCCGTTTATCGTTCCAACGGATGGCTTCATATTTACGTCCCTGTATACAATGTTATTGAGGGTTTTGGAGTAAATCCCTTCCAATGTTCCAACTACGCCAAAAGGAAGCTTGAAGTCACCGGCAAGATTATATCTTAAAAGTTGCGGCAACTTAAAATCATCAGCAATTAAATTTACCTCAGCAGTTCCTCCAGCAGGACCTAAATTACGGTAATTGTTTATATCAGTTGAGAATGGAGGAGCAGTGGTTATTGGAGCCTTCGTTGATGTAGCCACATCTACTGTACCTAACATCACACCATCGTTTCCATATGCATTAGACATCCAAACGAAAGGAGCTCTTCCTGTAAATACACCTACACCACCACGGAGTTGAATAGAACGATCTCCACGTACGTCGTAGTTGAATCCAACACGAGGTGCCCATAAGAACTGAGCGCCGAGTGCCTTATCTGTTCTATAACCCTGATCTGCGAAAGTTTTTGCAATCTGCGCATTAGCTGCTGGCTTATCGTTCAACACGGGAATATCAAGTCGTACACCTGCTGTTAATCTAAAACCTTCGAAAGCTTCAAATTCGTCTTGTGCATAAACTGAGTATTGAGCTGCCTTGAATTTTGATGCAGGAAATTGCACACCATCCACATTAGAGTATGTTGCCTGTAGACGCTTAGGAGTACCGGCGAGATATGTCGCTAGATTATCGAATTCCCAATAGCCGTTGAAGTTATTGATATACAAGTTTCTAAACTTGAAAAATTCATTATGTGTACCAAAAGTAAAAGTATGCTTACCTGTATTATACTTGAAGTTGTTTGTTATTTCAAATATATCCTGATCTAACTGGTTCGCATATGAACTTCTCTCTGTTCCTAAGTTAGCTCTGTTTGAAGAAACCCCTTCAATATTATTAATCTGAACAAAAGGAAACAAATCTCCTGGCTCTCTTTTGTCCCGGATTCTGGAATATCCAAGAATCAAGTTGTTCGAGAATTGAGATGAGAAGTTGCTTCTTAACTCCGCTACAGTAATATTTTGTTTGTTAGTGAACTGATAGGCCGTATTTCCAAAATTGAAAATAGTTCCGCTTCTACTTAGATTATCATCAAAAGCGCTGATGTAGTTATGGCGAAGCATCAACTGGTGTATATTGTTAATATTCCAGTCAATACGCGCAAAAACCTTGTCATTGTTTCTCTTAAGATCCAGAGCATCGTAAGAGCCTACGTCATATCCATATTTCTCCAGCGTAAAATCCCTGATCTGCTTTGCTGTTGCAACAGAGATTGCAGAGCCATTTTCACCTGCATTATTTGCCAAAGGAGCACTTCTTCTGCCAAGCTCGCCGTTGACGAAAAAGAACAATTTGTCTTTAATCAGCGGTCCACCCAGACGAAGTCCATATTGATTGTCAGAAAAAGAAGGATACTTCTCATCTGTCAGCACATTCTTTCCTACGAAATCCTGGCTCTTCAAAAAGGTATATACAGATCCCTGGAATTCGTTAGTACCTGAACGGGTAATTGCGTTGATACCACCGCCAGTAAAGTTACCATAGGTAATGTCATAAGGAGCAAGAACAACTTGCACCTCCTGAATAGCATCCAGTGATATAGGCTGCGTACCTGCACCACTTCCCGGACCGCTACCAGCTGATGAAAGTCCAAAAACGTCGTTGTTCACAGCACCATCAATCGTAATATTGTTGTACTTTCCGCTTGTTCCTGAGAACGAGTTAGATGAAGTCATCTGAGGAGTCATCCGGGTAAAATCCTGAAGACTTCTGTTTACAGTTGGTAGTGTTTCAAGTTGTTTCTTGCTAATATTGGTAGCAGCACCTGTTCTTCTGCTATTCAATATCTGGTCCTGAGATCCAGTCACTACTACTTCCTGAAGCTCCCGACCAGTTGTACCTAAAATAGAATGAAGTACATAAGGTTCTCCAAGCTTGAGGTACACATTCTGAATCTTCTCAGAATCGAATCCAATGTAAGAAACAGCAATGGTGTAAGGTCCCCCTACTCGCATGTTTCCCATATTCACGCGCCCCTCTGTGTTGGTAGATGCACCATACGTCGTACCGGTCGGAGTGTGAACCGCTCTAACGGTTGCACCAATAAGAGGCTCTCCCTTTGCATCTCTTACGGTTCCCGTTAAACTACTTGTTGTCACCTGAGCCCTTACTGAGGCAAAACCAAGCAGTGCAACAAGTGTAAAAAGTAAAAACTTCTTCATAAATTTTAATTAATGACTTAATTCTGTGAATTATTGCCGCAAAGATAACTACGATTTCGGGATTTTCAGCGCTTTATATATGAATTTAATGTTAAGAATGTCATTATTTTAAACACTTTGTTGAGATCTTTTTAGCAAAAGCATTTTTTATTGTCAATTTTTTCAATATACTCCTAATTAAGCCGAATTTCTCGTTACGCCCCGTTTTTTCAACCAAACCTCTAAAACCTTGTTATAATATGTTTAAATCGGCTTTTTTATTCGTTTCTAAAAACCACATACAATTTGTAGATTTGGCCGTTTACATTTTATAAAATAGAATTCATGAATTACGACTTGATAGTTATCGGAAGCGGACCCGGCGGTTATGTTGCTGCAATTCGAGCTTCACAACTTGGGCTTAAAACAGCCATTATTGAGCGCGAATCTTTAGGCGGTATATGCCTTAACTGGGGATGTATTCCAACAAAGGCCCTTCTGAAAAGTGCGCAGGTATTCGAATACATCAATCACGCTTCAGATTACGGAATCAAGGTTCAGGGTGGCGAAGCCGATTTCGGTGCGGTAGTTAAACGCAGCAGAGGCGTTGCCGACGGCATGAGCAAAGGCATCCAGTTCCTGATGAAGAAAAACAAGATCGATGTGATCATGGGAACCGCTAAAATCAAAAAAGGCGGCAAAGTGGAAGTTAAAGCTGCTGACGGTTCAGCAAAAGAATATACTGCTAAACATACTATCCTGGCAACGGGAGCTCGTTCACGTGAACTTCCAAACCTGAAACAGGACGGAAAGAAGATTATCGGATATCGCCAGGCTATGAACCTTCCTGAGCAACCGAAAAGCCTTATCGTTGTAGGCTCCGGAGCAATCGGTATCGAGTTCGCTTACTTCTACAATGCAATGGGCACCAAAGTGACCGTTGTTGAGTTCATGGACAGAATCGTCCCTGTTGAAGATGAAGAAATTTCAAAACAACTGGAGCGCAGCCTGAAAAAAGCAGGTATCAATATCCTGACTAGTGCAAACGTTGAATCGGTTGACACTTCAGGTGCAGGCTGTAAAGCACAGGTTAAAACGGCTAAAGGCACAGAAACCCTCGAAGCTGATATCGTGCTTTCTGCAGTAGGTATCACTCCTAACATCGAAAATATCGGCCTTGAAGAGACTGGTGTAAAAACAGATAAAGGACGCGTATTGGTTGACGACTTCTACAAAACAAACATAGAAGGTGTTTATGCCATCGGCGACATCGTTAAAGGTCAGGCATTGGCACACGTAGCGTCTGCTGAAGGTATCATCTGCGTAGAAAAGATCGCAGGACATCATCCTGAGCCTCTTGACTACAATAACATCCCGGGATGTACATACTGCTCTCCTGAAATTGCTTCTGTCGGCTATACCGAAAAAGCAGCTAAAGAGGCTGGATATGAAATCAAAGTAGGTAAATTCCCATTCTCTGCTTCCGGAAAAGCAAGCGCTGGTGGAAATAAAGATGGTTTCGTGAAAGTAATCTTCGACGCGAAATACGGAGAATTCCTGGGTGCTCACCTGATCGGTGCTAACGTAACCGAAATGATCGCTGAAGTGGTGGTTGCCCGTAAACTGGAAACCACTGGTATGGACATCGTGAAAACTGTTCACCCTCACCCTACCATGAGCGAGGCAATCATGGAAGCGGCTGCCGATGCTTACGGCGAAGTGATCCACTTGTAATCATTCGTTCCATTGACATATTGAAAGACCTGCTGAATAGCAGGTCTTTTTTTTGATCTTTATTTTCTGAAAACCATGATGAAACTGTATTCAATAGCAAACGGATATTTCAAGCTCGACGGAGGCGCCATGTTTGGTGTTGTTCCCAAGACACTCTGGAGCAAAACTACTGCTGCCGACGATAATAACCTCGTCCGCTTAGCCATGCGGTCTCTTCTTATACAGAGCGGTGAGCGGCTGATCCTCGTAGATACGGGTATTGGGAACAAGCAGGATGACAAATTTCTGGCGCACTATCATCTTCATGGTGACGATTCAACAGATAAATCGCTGGCTGCTCATGGCTTCTCCCGCGCCGACGTGACCGATGTATACCTCACCCATCTCCATCTTGACCATGCAGGTGGTGCTATAAGCCGGGTTAATGGTGCGCTGGTCCCAGCCTTCCCCAATGCGCGGTACTGGACGCATCGGGATCAATGGGAATGGGCACTGAATCCAAATCCCCGCGAAAAATCATCTTTCCTCAAAGAAAACCTACTCCCTTTGATGGAACAGAATGTCCTCCATTTCCTCGATCCTGATGATCGCAGCCAATTTCCTCAAGAGTTGAGCACCCGCTTAAGCTCCGGCCACACCGAATCCATGATGATGCCCTTTGTCAGGTACAAAAACCGGACAATAGTCTTCGTTGCAGATCTTTTTCCTACAACTGCTCACATTCCGGTAGCATACGTCCCTTCATACGACGTCAACCCGCTGAAGACGATGCAGGAAAAAGCAGCCTTTCTTATTGAAGCTCTTGAAAATGAATACATTCTCTTTTTCGGGCACGATCCCGATATGGAGTGCTGTACATTGAGAATGACAGACAAAGGCATACGGGTGGACAGAACCTTCGCACTCACCGAAATTCCCGGGTGATTATGGTGTCCTAATATGTTGTTATTTGATTTTGAAATAATAATTTAATTAAGAATCTTTAACAACTTTTTTATACTTAATGTTGTTATTGCACTAATTGGAATTAACGATCAGAAAGGGGTAGCGTACTATAAATGAGGCAACTTAAAATTTCTCAGTCCATAACCAACAGGGAGTCACAGTCACTCGACAAATACCTCCACGAGATTGGTAAAGTAGATCTTATTACTGCAGAGGAGGAAGTTATTCTTGCTCAGAAAATCCGCGAAGGTGACAGAGCCGCTCTCGAACGGCTGACCAAAACCAATCTACGCTTCGTGGTGTCTGTGGCCAAGCAATATCAGAACCAGGGATTAACTCTGGGAGACCTGATCAATGAGGGCAATCTCGGGCTTATCAAGGCAGCAAAACGATTCGACGAGACCAAGGGCTTTAAATTTATTTCCTATGCCGTATGGTGGATCCGTCAGTCCATATTGCAAGCCATTGCTGAACAATCCCGCATTGTCAGACTTCCGCTTAACCAGGTTGGCTCTTTAAGCAAGATCAGCAAGGCCTTTTCCAAACTTGAGCAGGAGTACGAAAGAGAACCGTCTCCCGAAGAACTGGCAGATACGCTTGAAACAACCGTTGATAAGATATCCGACACCCTGAGTAATTCAGGGCGCCACGTTTCCATGGATGCTCCTTTTGTTCAGGGGGAAGAAAACACCTTGCTTGACGTACTCGAGAATTCAGATCCAAATACCGACAGCATCCTGATCAATGAGTCGCTTGCCGAAGAGATTAAAAGATCGCTCCTGACACTCACAGACAGAGAAAGAGAGATCGTTTCCTTATTCTTCGGAATTACCAACAATCAGCCATTGTCGCTTGAGGAAATCGGAGAGCAATTCAACCTGACACGTGAACGCGTACGTCAGATTAAAGACAAAGCATTACAGCGATTAAGACATACTTCCAGAAGCAAAATTCTTAAATCATACCTCGGTTAATTTCCGGGATATTTACTAATTTAAACCTGTGGAGATTTACTTTCAATTCTACAGGTTATACCTGGCCTGGTTCCTTATGGGCTGGATCGCAGGAATATATGGATGCCTGTATACCAGGTCTCTTCCTGCTGTACTCATCGTAAAAGTACTATTGTATATCATACTTTATTTCGCCAGTATCTCCCGCGCAAAGAGATACTGGTGTTATTTTCAAAACTGCGGCCACAGCATCACCAAACTCTACACACGCTCCTGTGTTGCTGACCTGCTCGTTTTCACATTCATTGCCAGCATATTAAATTTCTTTTTCCATGCTTGAACTGGATAGTCTAACCTTAGCTTTCGGTAAAAAGAACATCTTATCAGGCTGCTACATGTCCTGCAAGCGGGGCGAAGTGCTGGGACTGCTCGGCAGAAACGGAAGCGGCAAAACAAGCCTGATGAAGGTCATCTTCGGATCATTGAAGCCCCAGTTCATGCGTATCACCATCGACGGAAAAGCAGTGTCCAGGTGCTTTCTCAACGGAAAGGTCGCCTATCTTCCTCAAAGCAACTTCATGCCGCCTTTTCTACGCGTCAAAGATGTCATTGCCGCTTGTTCTCCAGCCTTCATCTCACCTGAGATCAGAGACAGGTATAGAGTTCTATCAGATATTCCCCTGACGGATGTTTCGGGTGGAGAGCGCAGGTTTCTCGAATGCCTCTGGATCTTATCGCGTCCTGCAGACTACTACCTGCTGGATGAGCCCTTCTCCGAAATAGCGCCCTATCAGGTGGAGAACCTACAGGATATCATCCGTGAACTGGGTAAAACGAAAGGAATCATCCTTACAGATCACATGTATCACTCGCTCATGGAAGTGAGCGGGCGCATTGTCCTCATGCATAACAATGCTGTCTACAACATCCGAGATGAGTCTGATCTCGTATTATACCAGTATATTTCTCAGTATTGAGGACGGTCTAGTATAGCCTTCTTGACCACCGCGTCCCTGATGTCAAATGCATAAGCAGGCTCTTCATCATGATGACTGATCCGGTCTGAAATGCTGACGCTCGTCGGGATCGCACTCTTCTTTTTGGGAGCAGTCTTCGGCTTCTCGTATTCCGCATACGCTGGTTGCTGATACACCGATTCGTACTTAGGTTCAGGATGGGCAGGGTCATAAACTTCCTTGACCAGAATGGGCTCTGCTGTTGTGTAGGTGGGCTTTACAGGCTTTCCCTGCAAGGATTTACCCTGCGAAGGCGTTGAACGCTGGGGCTTTTGCTTACCACGATCCTGCTCCCCCTCCCAGGGCTGCGACGGATTCCTCTTCCTTGCTTCCTCCTGTCCCTTCTTGAAGTTGTTATAAAAGCCGTACACTACGTATGCAATGGCAAACAAAAACGGTAAGTACTCTCCCATTCTTTAAAGTTAAGGCTTAAATACGGATTCTCATAATTCGTAGTAATTTCATTACTTTGCTGCTCAAAAATTCGCTCCAGAGGACGATAAGAGGGAAAAACACAAGGGACAATGCAACTAACACGGCTGGAAGTCAAAGGCTTCAAGAGTTTTGGAGATAAGATAACTATAAATTTTAACGAAGGAATTACAGCAATAGCCGGACCCAACGGCTGCGGAAAATCCAATGTCGTCGATGCCATCCGCTGGGTACTGGGTGAACAAAGCACAAAAATGCTGCGCTCTGAGAAGATGGAAAACATCATCTTCAACGGCACAAAGAACCGCAAGCCTTCACAGCTTGCTGAAGTATCGCTGACGTTCGACAATACCCGGAACATCCTCCCTACGGAGTTTGCTCACGTCACCATCACCCGGAAACTCTACAGGAACGGCGATAGCGAATACCGCCTGAACGACGTACAATGCCGACTGAAAGACATCAACGACCTCTTTCTGGATACAGGTATTGGCTCTGACTCCTACTCGATTATTGAACTTCGGATGATCGATGAGATCATCGCGAATAAAGAGGGTTCCAGGCGGGGCCTGTTTGAAGAAGCTTCCGGCATTTCCAAGTACAAGCTGCGCAAAAAACAGACCTTCAACAAACTCCGCGATACAGAGGCCGACCTCAGTCGCGTAAACGACCTGCTCTTCGAAATTGAGAAGAACATGAAGACGCTGGAAAACCAGGCCAAGAAAGCGGACCGCTACTACAAGCTAAAAGATCAGTACAAGAACCTGAGTGTATCTCTTGCTTCTTTCCACATCACCGGATTCCGGGATTCATTGAGCCGCATCGCCTCTCAGGAAGAGCAGCAGCTGGGTGAAAAAACAAGCATCTCAGCAAAGCTGGAAACCCTGGAAAACTCCCTTCACGAGTTGAAGACCGAAAACCTAACCCGTGAAAAAAACCTATCTGCACAGCAGAAGGCGAGCAACGAGTTCGTCTCCAGAATCCGGACGTTTGAAAACGAAAAGAAAATAAAAAATGAACAGCTGCGTCATCTCCGCGATAAGGAGCAGCGTCTCAGCGATGAGATCCTGAAAGACAAAAACCAGCTGGATAGTGTTAGCTATCAACTGAAGCGCCTGGCCGAAGAACATCTCCTCGAACAGGAGAATCTTAGCTCCATCGAATCCGGACTTTCTAACAGAAAGCTGGAACTGGATGAACTTCGCCTGCAGCAGCAAACGTCCAAGCAGAAGCTTGATCAGTTCGCCAGGCAGAATAACGAAGTCCAAAACCAGGTTTACACCACCGAAAAGGACCTGACGATCCTCAAGATCCAGCGCGATGCGCTCTATGAAGAAAGTAGGCGGCATCTGGAAGATACACAATCCAAGGAGGCGGAACTGAACCAGTTCAATATCGCGATTGAAGCACTCGATCAGCAGTTGAATAGCCGGACCCGCGAATTCGCAGAGCTTGAAGAGTTCGAAAAAAACCTGGCCGATCAGATCAGATTCTCCGAAGACATCATTCACCAGAGCCGTGAGCAGCAAGCTTCCGAAGGTCGCAAGCTCGATGCTCTTCGTAACGAATACAACCTTACCAAATCACTGGTAGACAACCTCGAAGGCTTTCCTGAATCGATCCGCTTCCTTAAAAAGAACACGACCTGGGCTAAGAAGGCTCCCCTCCTGTCTGACGTTCTCTTCTGTAAGGAAGAATATCGCGTGGCAATCGAGAATTACCTCGAAACGGTTATGAACCACTACGTGGTCGACTCCCAGGCGGAGGCCGTACATGCCATACAACTCCTGAGCAGCGCCTCCAGGGGAAGGGCAAACTTCTTCATTCTGGAAGCTCTGGAAACGCTTCCTGAGCCAGGAAAGGTGGCCATGGTGCCTGATAACGTCATCCCGGCTCTGAGCATCATCGAGACCGATCCGAAATATTACAGGCTCTGCCACCAGCTGCTGCGCAATGTATACCTGGTCACCTCCATGGACGAGGCCGAAATGGCCGAAGCCCTGCCCGACCAAAACGTCGTGTACCTGAGCAGCTCAGGAAAATACAGCAAAAGCCGCCTGACCATGTCGGGAGGTTCCGTTGGCCTGTTTGACGGTAAACGTATCGGTCGCGCGCGTAACCTGGATAAGCTCAGCAAAGACATACAGGTGCTCGATGCTCAGATCCAAACCCTGAAAGATACCCTGCTGAAGGAAATCCAGCGCCTGGAAACTCTCCGCGGCTCCTCCAAACGAAATGAGGTCAGGATCCTCGAACAAGATATCAACCGGCTGAACAATGAGCGGATCACTCTGCAGACACGCAGGGAACAATACCTCAGCTTCATTGAAAACAGCCAGAACCGCAAGCAGGATATCGAGCTGAAGATGCAGTCCATCAACGATGAGCTGTCCCTCGCCGAACCTGCACTCGCGAAACTGAAGGAAACCCGCCACGAAATGGGCATGGAGCTCATGGAGAAGCAACAGGACTATCAGGAGCTTACTGAGCTGGTGAATGAGAAGGCGAATGACTTCAATCAGGACAATATCCGCTTTCATCAGCAGCAGAATAAGGTATCCGGCCTGCAAAAGGATCTCGAGCACCGTGAAAACCAGCAGGAGTCCCTTGAAAAGAGTATGGCTGCCAACAGTCAGGAGCTAAGCAAATGCAAGGCTGCCATGGACGAGGTGCTCCAGCACGTCGATCTGTCGGATGAAGATCTTGCCAAAATGTACGCTCAGAAAGAGGAATTCGAAAAAGGCGTGAGCGAATCAGAAAAGCTCTACTTTACTTCGAGATCACTCATCACCGAAACAGAAAACAGCATTGCCACTCTTCGTAAAAACAAAGAGCATGCTGAACTCATGGCCTCAGAGCTCTCCGCAAAGAAGAACGATCTTCGCATGGGACTGACTTCCCTCAAAGAGAGGCTGGCCGTTGAGTTCTCCATAGATATTGAAGATCTCCTCGACTCAGAGGTACCGCAAGGCGAATCCGAAGACAGCCTGAAAGAGAAAACGCTGAAGATCAAGAAGCAGCTGGACGACTTCGGAGCCATCAATTCCATGGCGATGGAAGCCTTCCGTGAAATGACCGAACGCTACACCTTCATACAAAAGGAAAAACAGGATCTTGCAGAAGCGAAGGCCTCCCTGATGGCCACCATCAAGGAAATCGACGATACTGCCCGCAACAAGTTCATGGATGCCTTTACTCAGGTAAGAGAAAACTTCGTGCGCGTGTTCCGCTCTCTTTTCAATGAGGAAGACAGCTGCGATCTCATTTTATCAAACCCGCAATCACCTCTCGATTCCGACATTGATATCGTTGCCCGCCCTAAAGGAAAGCGCCCGCTGTCGATCAACCAGCTCTCCGGCGGTGAGAAGACCCTTACAGCCACTGCGCTGCTCTTCTCCCTTTACCTGCTGAAGCCGGCTCCATTCTGTATTTTCGATGAGGTGGATGCTCCGCTGGATGATACCAATATCGACAAGTTCAACAAGATCATCCGGAAGTTTTCCGCAGAGTCGCAGTTCATCGTGGTATCTCACAACAAGAGAACCATTGCCAGCACCGATGTGGTGTATGGCGTAACGATGGTCGAACAGGGTGTATCGAAAGTGGTTGCAGTAGATCTCAGGGAAGTCGCTTAATCGGCACCCGGAATTTAAACATATCCTTATTGCCCCTCATATCAAGAGCCGTGTTCAGCAGAACGCTGGCTCTTGCAGAAGTCGCGCCGCCTGCAGATGATACCGTTGCAGCGGGCTGCGTCAGGAACCTACCCGTCTCTGCATGATACAGGGCCTGGGCAAGGCAGTCCTCCCCGGCAGACCCAAATGACTCAAGCAAGTCATCGCGTTGTGTCCGGTCCGCTTCTATCCCCGCATAATAGCGTCCTTCGCCCCTGCTGTTCAGGGTCTCGAACGATACAGCATACAAATCAGTATCAAAGATCGGAATACCGAAAAACCCAACCGGCTTGCCGTATGTCCGCGCCTCGCCGATCAGCTGCACAGGCACATAGGGCCTGAGATTGTTGATCAGCAGTTCACTTGCAGAAGCCGTGCCCCGGGTAGTAATAAAATAAATATTGTTCGGGTTCAGTGAACCCTTCTTGTTGATGTAAACAGGTGCAAACCCTTTCTGAAAGTCTTTGTCAGCAGCCAGGTTCTTATTCATGTTGTATGAATACATCAGTTTACCATTGGCAGATGCCGGCGCGAGTAAATCAGTCAGGTATTCGGCAGTGCCAACAGAGCCGCCTCCATTATACCGGAGGTCTACAATGATGTCGCTTACTCCCGCGGTCTGAAAGCTGTTCATCACTTCATCTATCCTGGCCTTTGCCTGGGTCGGCGTCCGGCTGCCCGTGGAAATAGCAATAAAACTGTTGAACACGAAATAACCCACTTTCTTCCCGTTGCTCAAGGGGTATACCTTCGAAAAAAGCACCGGATTAATCGTGTATTGCTTACGCTGAAGGGTTACCGTAGTGGTTGAATTATCCGGCTTTTGCAGGCCCAGCGTGATGGAACTTCCTGCCAGCGCATCAAACAGAGCTTTGTAGTTGGCTTTCTCAAGAGCAGTCTGGCTGATATTCGAGTTCCCATTGATGCTCAGGATCCGCCAGCTTCTTGCGAGGCCTGCATCCCCTGCCGGCGATCCCGGCTGAACGAATTTAATCCGCAGATCGTCACCTGCATAATAGCGCACGTCAAAACCGAAGTCGCCCGCCAGTCCTTCCTGAATCTCCTCTGATACGGCACCCGTACGATCCAGAAAGCTGTACCGGTCTACAGGCTGGCCGCTCGCATCTTTTTTATACAGCATCAGCGCATCCAGAACATCCTCTGCCTTGCTATAGCTCCTCGTATCGAATGTAGTGGGCAAAGCATCCTCCCACAGATACACGAACTTGGTATATAAGTAAACAGAATCTTTCAGGAGCCTCTCCTTTTTCTCTGCACTGGTCCCCGGACCATCATTCTTGTCTTTCTTGCATGCGGCAAAAGAAAGTACGGTGATGCCCAGTGCCAGAACAGCACGAAGCAAATAAGGATGACCGGTTCGTATCATGGTTAAAGGTTTGTGCTAAGTAAGACAAATATTACACGCCTACAAACTCTATACCCGCATTTTTTGCAAAAAGTTTATCTTCCTCCCCGTTCCCGATGAACACGACTTCACTTGCACTTAATTCATAGTCTTTCAGAATATTAAGCAGCACACCGGGCGCAGGCTTCGCTTCCAGCTCATCGGTAAAAAACACCTTAAGGTAATTCTCCAGTCCGTTCCATTCCATGTGCCTGATCTTATTCAGCTGCTGAATAGGATTTCCGCCGGTTACCAGAAAGATCATCTTCCGATCAACGGTTATCTGCTGCAGCAGATCCAGCATCTCCTTATAGAGAAGAAGCTTCAAGGGCAACTTGGCCTCGCGGTGCAGACGCATGAAATTCTCGCGGTACTTCTCATCGATACCAAACACTTCCTGAGCCCGGTCGAAGATCCCCTCGTTCCCCTGGTGCTCGTAGGCCTTCTTCATAAAGGCAGTCAGATCAGCAGCAGCAGGCACGGTTTCTATATATTCCAGAAAGTTCGCAAAAAGATAATATACCTGCAGCAGGTAATCCTTCTCCGGATAAAGCACATTGTCCAATTCAAAAACAAAGGCTCTTTTAGCGGGATCGAAGTCTGAATAATTAATCATGGCTCTTTTCGAATGAATAGTCATCAGGTGTCACCACGCGAATTCCGTACTCCTCAAACAGCTGCCTCGCTGATACCAAACCTGCTATTTCCTGCGGTTTCAGCGGATAGACCTCTTTGACATCGTGATCCAGGCACAAGGCCAGAACCTCATGCACAAACGTGGAAGCATTTTCATCTGGGATCCGCAAAAAACGTTTGCTTTTTAACATAAAGGCAGGGAGCTCTGCCGAGTCGGCCAGAATAATATCATCAGGACGGTTCAGTAACCGCTCCAGCTGATAGGCCTTGGATGTTGTCGCTCCGGTAATCAGAATATTCAATCTCTACTCACTTAATATTAATCCATCTTTCATAAAGACCTTGCGGTCTGACATCTCACCGAGTTCCTCATTATGTGTCACGATAATGAACGTTTGCTGAAACTGGTCGCGAAGATCTTTGAACAGGCTGTGCAGGCTCAATGCATTCTCTGAATCCAGGTTTCCCGAAGGTTCATCCGCCAGGATCAGAGAAGGATTGTTGATCAGCGCGCGCGCTACCGCCACCCGCTGCTGTTCGCCACCCGACAACTCGGAAGGCTTATGGCTCGCTCTTGAACCAAGACCCAACATCTCCAGCAGTTCAAGTGCCCTCACTTCCGATTCCTTTTTCCCCTTTTTGGCGATAAAAGCAGGAATGCAGACATTCTCGAGTGCGGTAAATTCAGGCAGCAGATGATGGAACTGGAAAATGAAACCCAGGCGCTGATTACGAAAGGCGCTTAGCTTTGCCGTCGACAATGCGGAGACGTTTATTCCGTCAATAACCACCTGCCCGGCGTCTGATTTATCCAGCGTACCCACAATATGAAGAAGGGTACTCTTCCCTGCTCCCGAAGCACCCAGTATCGTCACAATCTCAGCTTTGGCAACATGCAGATCTACCCCTTTCAGGATCTCCAGCTGGCCATATTTCTTGTAAATTCCTGTCGCTTGCAGCATCCGACGAAATTACTTAAAAGAATGAATGTTCGGGTCTTTCGGTATTCTATAAAGAAAAAAAATACTAGCTTTACGCCACGCAAACTTCAAAATAATGAATATTCACGAATATCAAGGCAAAGCAATACTCAAAAGCTTCGGCGTCAGAGTGCAGGAAGGCATCGTTGCCGATACTCCCGAGCAGGCTGTTGAAGCCGCCAAGAAGCTGAAAGAAGATTTTAACTCTGACTGGGTGGTAGTAAAAGCTCAGATTCATGCGGGTGGCCGTGGTAAAGGCGGTGGTGTAAAGCTGGCGAAGAACCTCGATGAGGTTAAAGAAAGAGCAGAGCAGATCATCGGTATGCAGCTTGTAACTCCTCAGACTGGTCCTGAAGGTAAAAAAGTAAATAAGGTTCTCGTTGCTCAGGATGTTTACTATCCGGGAGAAACAGAGCCAAAAGAATTCTACATCAGCGTGTTGCTTGACCGTGCAAAAGGTCGTAACATCATCATGTACTCTACAGAAGGTGGAATGGATATCGAGCACGTAGCTGAAACCACTCCTCACCTCATCTTCAAAGAAGAAATTGATCCTCAGTTAGGTCTTCGCCCCTTCCAGGCAAGCCGTATTGCATATAACCTCGGTTTAAGTGGTGCAGCAATGAAAGAGATGACCAAATTCGTTACTGCTCTTTACAAGGCATACGAAGAAACGGATTCATCCATGTTCGAAATCAACCCTGTCCTGAAAACATCTGACAACAAGATCCTGGCGGTTGATGCCAAGGTTAACCTGGATGATAACGGTCTGTTCCGTCATAAGGACTATGCTGATCTGCGCGACGAAAGCGAAGAAGATCCAATGGAAGTGGAAGCAAGCAAATCAAACCTGAACTTCGTAAAGCTTGACGGAAACGTTGGCTGTATGGTTAACGGTGCTGGTCTTGCCATGGCTACCATGGATATCATCAAATTGGCAGGTGGTGAGCCGGCTAACTTCCTTGACGTGGGCGGAACAGCCAACGCACAGACTGTTAAAGCTGCTTTCAACATCATCCTTCAGGATCCAAATGTAAAAGCAATCCTGATCAACATCTTCGGTGGTATCGTTCGTTGTGACCGTGTAGCTCAGGGTGTGATCGACGCATATCAGGAACTTGGAAACATCCGCGTTCCAATCATCGTTCGTTTACAAGGAACAAATGCTGAAGAAGCGAAAAAGTTAATTGACGAATCAGGTCTTAAAGTTTACTCTGCTATCCTGTTGAAGGAAGCTGCTGAACTGGTGACTAAAGTATTGGCTGAAGAAGCTTAATCTAAAAGCCTTATAATTTGAAAGGACGGTATCCCAAAGGAGCCGTCCTTTTTTTATGCCTGGTATTTCCATGAACTTCTGAAAGTTCAAAGTTCACATCACCTTATGATTTGATAATAGAAGCACATCAACGTATATTGTAGCTATGTCAGACATCAAAAAACTACATACCACCAATTACTTCAACACCTTTATCGAAGTCGCCGAAGATACCAGGGCCCTCAGCGGAACCAGGCCTCCATCTAAAGGCGGAAAAGAAACGGTCGCCGGGATCCAGTATGAATTGATTGCCGGGAACCCCTACCTATACACCTCAGACGATATCCTCTTCGAGGCCTACGCCCGAAGGAACGATCTGACCGAAGACGAATACCCGAAAAGCAGGGAAGAATTTTTCTCCAAAGGGCAGCCATGCCTCAGAGCCTCGCCGCTGACAAAGGCCTATGGCTTCGGAATTCACTGTGATGCTGATGGAAAAGTTGCATTGTACGGAATGGAAACAAAGCCCTATCAATCATTATTAAACGACCCTGAACTCAGGAAAGTGAAAGCCATGCGAACATCAAAAAAGCAGTGACAGTTTCAAAAACGCTCCGTTTTCATTAAATTAGGTCGATTCACACACAATTTACTGAATGGGACACTTACCGAAACTAATAGAGGACTTAGCATTAATTTTGATTGTCGCGGCCTTCGTGACCTTACTTTTCAAAAGCATTAAGCAACCTTTAGTTTTAGGTTATATCATCGCAGGCTTACTCGTCGGCCCCTACCTCTCGCTTACTCCGAGTGTGGCCGACACAGAGAACGTGAAGACCTTTGCCGACATCGGCGTGATCTTCCTGCTCTTTAGTCTGGGTCTTGAATTCAGTTTCAAGAAGCTTGTCCGTGTAGGAGGCTCTGCATCCATCACGGCCTTTGTGGAAATCATCTTTATTACTACCGCAGGGTATCTCGCCGGCCATTGGATGGGCTGGTCTACCATGGATAGCCTGTTCCTCGGAGGGATGCTCGCCAGTTCCTCTACCACCATCATTATCAAGGCATTCGACGAATTAGGTGTCAAAACCAAGCAGTACGCCCGTATCGTATTTGGGGTACTCGTCGTCGAAGACATTGTGGTGATCCTCCTGATGGTATTACTATCCACAGTGGCGGTAACCAAACAGTTTGAAGGAACGGAGATGCTCTTTACCGTAGGTAAGCTCCTCTTCTTCCTGATCCTCTGGTTCCTCGCAGGGATATTCCTGATTCCTACTCTTCTAAGAAAAGCAAAGACCGTCCTCGATGAAGAGACGCTCCTGATCCTGTCCCTGGGCCTTTGTCTCGGGATGGTGGTTGTAGCCACTCAGGTGGGCTTCTCAGCCGAACTTGGAGCCTTTATCATGGGTTCCATCCTGGCCGAAACCACATCTGCGGAAAAGGTCGAACATATCACCCTTCCTATAAAGAACTTCTTCGGCGCTATATTCTTCGTGTCTGTCGGTATGCTGATCGATCCTGTCACCATCATGGAGCATGGCTGGACCGTCATTGGCGTTACGCTGCTTACCTTGTTTGGTAAGTTGTTCAGTACCACATTGGGAGCGCTGCTATCGGGACAGCCTCTGAAGCAGTCTGTACAGGTGGGGATGAGTATGGCGCAGATCGGCGAGTTTGCCTTCATCGTAGCGACGCTGGGATTGTCGCTGGGCGTTATCAGTGACTTCCTGTTCCCTGTCGCCGTAGGAGCTTCAGCCATCACAACCTTCACCACTCCATACATGATCAAGTATTCGGAGCGGTTCTATAATTTCCTGCAGCGTACACTTCCTGAAAAATGGGTCAAGAACCTCAACACTTACTCCACCAGTACCCAGAACATCCAGGCAGAAAATGAATGGAAGGTGGTACTGAAGTCTTATTCGAGCATCGCCTTTACCAACGGGATTATCCTCCTGGCGCTGATGCTGCTGTCGATCAAGATCCTTCTGCCCTTCCTTGATCAGGCAATCACCAATGACATTACGCGCAGCGTCATCGCTCTCGTCGTTTCATTCGGTATCGCCACACCTTTCCTCTGGGCACTAATGGCCAAAAGACCGCACAACATGGCCTATAAAGAGCTGTGGCTGAACAAACGGTATAGCCGCGGGCCGCTGCTCGTACTGGAGTTCCTGCGTATTGTGCTTGGTGTTCTGCTGATCGGCTTCTGGGTGAATGAGCTATTCCCAACAGCCATCGCCCTGATGGTAGCCATACCCGTTATTTCGATCATTCTGATCCTTTTCTCTCAACGTATACAGCAGTTCCACCAGCGTCTGGAAGGCAGGTTCCTCTCCAATCTGAACGCCCGCGAAACGGCTCAGGCAGATCTGAAAATGCAATCTGAAAATATCCTTCACAGGGAGTTCAATCCCGATACCGCCTCCCTCTCCCCCTGGGATGCACACATGGTAGATCTGGAAGTCAGCCAGCATGCCGAGTACATTGGAAAAACACTCGAAGAGTTATCCTGGCGGGAAAACTACGGTATCAATATCGCCTATATCAAACGTGGCGACAGGCTGATCTACGCTCCGGCCCGTCATAACAAGTTACTTCCTTTTGACCAGGTCGGCATTATTGCCACAGATGAACAGATGCAAGCCTTCAAGCCGGTGTTTGATGCCAAAGAACAGGTCGAATTTGTTGACCACAACGTCGAGAACATCGTTGTTCAGAAGATCGTCGTCGACGAACACAACAGGCTTAAGGGTCTCACCGTCCGCAACTCCGGAATCAGAGAACGCACAAACGGCCTCGTGGTGGGCATTGAACGGAACAACGAGCGTATGCTGAACCCTAACTCCACCACCGTGTTTGAATGGGGCGATATCGTCTGGATCGTAGGCGAAAAGAAAAAGATTCAGCTACTGAATACGACCACCTGATAACGAGAATATATTTTCCATCAGCATCGAATTTCGCGAGGCTGTGCCCTCCCGGTAAAGGCTCCTGGTATTTCCACAGCGAATCATCCCACACTCCTGCAGCCCCGGATTGGCGGCACGAGGCGACATCGCTTTTCAGAGGTCTGATTCCATTCTCAGGTCCGAAAGCTCTGGATCTTTCCGAACTCCGGCAAGGCCCTCTCTTTAATGGCAACGTTTCGCTGCTTCTCTTGCTGAATATCCAGGTTCATGCATTTGCTAAGCTTTCTCAGTAAGCGATTGCCTCTATAGCGGCACATTTCCATGAGCAAGCCGCCTTCTGCATCATCCGAAAGATCTGCCATTTCAGCTCCCTCTGGATTGGGCTCGCCCGGGTCTGCCGATTGATAGGCCGCGATGATGGCGCAGGGACTAAATCCCTTGTTGTTCAGTAAAAGGTACTCACCTGTATGATCTTTTTCGTCATATATTAATAGCGACATGCTGAGCATAACGATCCACCCCGGTTCTGCCTGCGCTTTCAGGCGAATCGTTTGCTCAGCCAGGGTCTGCGACGATGTAGCATCCAAATCAAGCATATCGAGATACATCAGGCATTCCCTCCGGAAGTTGAAAGCGACCGTCATCAAGCGAATGCGGTAAAGCGATGCGCGTTTCGGATAGCCCGCCGCCTTGCGTACATCCTGCCGTGGTTGGAACGTACCGAGCCTCAGTTCCAGATGATCCTTTTCCATTGCCACGCTGTAATTCATCTGCAGCACTTCTGAAAGCTTAGAGGAGCCGTTAAACTCCATACCGACCAGGTCCTGAAGGTTTGCATTATGCAGATCACGGCGGCCTGCCTCACAGCTGGGGCTATTCCGCAAGCTCCGGTACACCTGCTTTGTCGTACGACTCGCTGCCGCTCCGTCGCGATGGAAGTAGGCCGGCTCAAATGTTCTGCGGATGACTGCAGCAGCCGAGCTGCTCAAGCCAAACTCGGTGGCCGCGCGGATGCTGGCTCCACTCTGCTTGAACTTCCGGGGTTTGCCCTGAACGATATTCTTATTCCGGTAGGTACGAAAAACTACAGATCCGGCGATTCCGCGGATCCTTCCTTTGTTGTCGATGATTGCCATTTCTTTCTGATTAGGAAGGCAAGGTAGATCAGGGCTGGATGGATCACGATTTTAAAGCCAAAAAGGTCAAAATATTCTCGAATAAGTCGAAATATTCCTAAATATGCACATCTTGACCTCCTTCCCGCTAAAGTAGGACCGGCTCCCTCTGATCTGCTATTCCAGCAGTAATGGAACGATGATGAGTGCGACTTCCGACCTTATAAGTCGGACTCACCCTGCACACAGCGCTGCTGCTATACCGCCGCATAGAAAGCCATCACAAGAGAAGCGCTAAGTAGGTTATCGTGAATATCCCGAATAACAGGAGCCGGCCCTGTCGCAGGCTAAGACTTTAATACTGTTTGGCAAAGAAATACCATCTTGATTTTGTTTCTTTTTTTAGATTTGCACACATATGAAGCGCACAAAAATCAAAGACCTCTTAAATACGACTGACTTTGGGCAGGAGATTAATGTTCAAGGCTGGGTAAGAACGTTCAGGAACAATCAGTTCATTGCAATCAATGACGGTTCGACGATCAATAATTTACAAGCTGTTGTAGACTTCACCAATACCGATGAGGCCATATTAAAGCGCGTTACCACGGGTGCAGCGGTTTCCGTTACCGGAGATCTTGTTGAATCATTGGGTAAAGGCCAGCGTGTAGAATTAAAGGTAAAAAACCTGGAGATCCTGGGTGACAGCGATCCTGAGAAATACCCTCTTCAGCCAAAGAAACACAGTCTCGAGTTTCTGCGGGAGATTGCGCATCTACGTTTCCGTACCACGACTTTCAACGCCATTTTCAAGATCAGACATGCGCTGGCATTTGCCGTGCATCAGTTCTTTAACGAAAAAGGCTTTGTTTATATGCATACCCCGATCATCACCGGATCAGACGCTGAAGGCGCCGGAGAGATGTTCAGAGTATCGACTATCGACTTTGATAATGTACCACGCAACGAAGATGGTACAGTAAACTATAAAGAAGACTTCTTTGGCAAGTCGACCAACCTGACTGTTTCCGGACAGCTGGAGGGCGAACTTGCAGCCATGGCCTTCGGCGAGATCTACACATTCGGACCTACTTTCCGTGCAGAGAATTCCAATACCACCCGCCACCTGGCAGAGTTCTGGATGATCGAGCCGGAAATGGCATTCTTCGACATCCACGACAATATGGATCTGGCGGAGGAACTGCTGAAATACGTGATCCGCTATGCCCTTGACAATTGCGGCGAGGAACTTGAATTCCTGAAGTCGCGCTTAATGGAAGAAGAAAAGCAGAAGCCACAGGCAGAACGTTCAGAGATGGACCTTTTAGCAAAGCTGAACTTCTGTTTAGAGAACGACTTTGAACGCATCACCTATACCGAAGCGATCAAGATCCTGAAGAGCTCAAAACCAAACCAGAAGAAGCAATTCAAATATCTGATTGACGAATGGGGAGCTGATTTGCAGTCGGAACACGAACGTTTCCTGGTTGAGAAACACTTCAAAAAGCCGGTGATCCTGACCGACTACCCTGCGGATATCAAATCATTCTACATGCGTCAGAATGAGCCGGATGAGCTGGGTAGAAAAACCGTAGCGGCGATGGATATCCTGTTCCCGGGTATTGGTGAAATCGTCGGTGGATCTCAGCGTGAAGAGCGCCTGGAAAAACTGGAGCAAAGAATGCACGATATGCACATCCCTGTAGAAGAGATGTCGTGGTTCCTCGATACACGACGGTTCGGATCTGCACCGCATGCAGGCTTCGGGCTCGGCTTTGAGCGATTGGTGCTCTTTGTTACAGGCATGACCAATATCCGCGATGTCATCGCCTTCCCGCGGACACCGAAGAACGCTGAATTTTAAATATTCGACAACATTTTCTAAAGGCCTGGGTTTTAATAGCTCAGGCCTTTTTAATAACATTTCATTATGCTGATACGAATCTATCCGGAAAATCCTAACCCTAAAGCTATTGAACAAGTTGTTGATGTACTCAGAAACGGGGGAATCATCATTTACCCCACTGATACCATTTATGGACTGGGTTGCGACATCACCAATCAGAAAGCAATTGAAAAAATCTGTCAAATAAGAGGAATAAAGCCTGATAAGGCGAATTTCTCCTTCGTTTGCCATGATCTGCAGAACATCTCAGAATATGTCAAGCCGATTGACACCTCCGTGTTCCGCCTCATTAAAAAGGCGCTTCCGGGTCCTTTTACGTTCATTTTCGAGGCTTCCAACAAAGTTCCGAAACTACTGAGTTCCAAGAAAAAGGCTGTGGGAATACGTGTTCCAGACAATTCGATCGCCAGGGAAATCGTGAAACAGCTGGGAAATCCCATCCTGTCCACTTCGATCCGCGACGAGGACGAAATACTGGAGTATTCAACCGATCCGGAACTGATCCACGAGAAGTTTGAAGACCTGGTTGATCTCGTTATAGATGGTGGCTACGGAGGAAATGTCGCTTCGACCGTAGTGGATTGTACTACAGGTGATTTTACCGTCCTCAGAGAAGGAAAAGGCAAACTGGAGGAGTATGTTTAAGGTTCGAGTGCAAGGTCCGGGCACCCTTTAAGTCATTTTTTGTAAGTTTGCGGTATGGCTCGTAAAATCAACCTGAAAGCATTCAAAGACTTTTTTAGATCTGGACAAATCGGGGGCGTCCTCCTGCTTATCTCCGTTGTGATATCACTTGGTATTGCCAACAGTCCACTGTACGATTCTGTTGAAGACATTCTGCACTACACCTTCGGACTAAGTACAGCGTCTTTTCATCTGGAATATTCAACTGAGGTTTGGATCAACGATGGACTGATGGCGATCTTTTTCCTTCTTGTGGGACTGGAGATCAAACGTGAAATTGTAGAGGGAGAGCTATCATCACTCAAACAGGCAGCGATGCCCGTCTTTGCGGCACTGGGCGGTATGCTGGTTCCTGCAGCGATCTACGCGGCATTCAATCATGGCACTCCAGCCGCAGGTGGCTGGGGCATTCCCATGGCTACAGATATTGCCTTCGCCCTGGCTATCATTTCGATGCTGGGCGACCGTGTTCCGGCTTCGCTGAAGATATTTCTGGCTGCCCTGGCAATCGTGGATGACCTCGGTGCCATCGTCGTTATCGCCTTATTCTATACCAATGAGCTACATACTGATCAACTCCTGTACTCGGGAGGCATCCTGGCGCTACTAGTGCTCTTCAACAGGCTTGGCGTAAAAAACCTCGCGTTCTATTTGATTCCGGGAATGTTCTTATGGTATTTCGTACACCATTCAGGTATCCATGCCACTATTGCAGGTGTCCTGTTAGCCTTTACAATCCCAACCAACACGACTGATGAAGAGTCGCCTCTTGAGAAGCTGGAACATAGTCTGACTAAGCCGGTGAACTTCCTGATCATGCCTATATTCGCACTCTCCAATACACTGATCCGCTTCGAAAGCGGAATGGTCGAAGGATTAACCAGCTCATTGGGAATGGGAATTATTGCCGGACTGATCGTCGGCAAAACTTTGGGGATCTTCCTCTTCTCCTGGCTGTCTGTCAAGTTAAAATGGTCGGGACTTCCTTCAGAAGCACGATGGAAACATATCCTGGGCGTAGGTATGCTGGGCGGTATTGGTTTCACCATGTCCATTTTCATATCCCTTCTATCGTTCAGCGACATAGAGCACCAGTCGGAAGCCAAATTCTCCATTTTAGTAGCATCTGTATTAGCGGGCACCCTCGGTTTTATATACCTGAAAAGCCTGGACAAGACGAAAAAGCTGGAGGACTAACAATAAAGCCCGGGCATTTCAGTTTATATGGAAGAAAACATCACGTTTACTTCTATGAAATCTCGTTCGAATAATATTGTTACCGTTATTCTTTTCCAGGTTCTTCATCTTGACCGCCTGGCCAGATGGTTTAATAAATAAAACACCTGTTTATTGTCAACTTTGAGGCGCAAACAAAGAATCGTTACAATCAAGTTCCTCAGATAGAATCAATTTTGTAATTTTGCAAAGTGATTGCAATAAACAACCTTACCTTCGAGATTGGTTCGAGGGCTTTATATGATGAAGCAAATTGGCACATCAAGCCAGGTGACAAAACCGGTTTAATCGGGGCGAATGGTACTGGAAAAACTACCTTACTGAAATTGATCGTTGGCGATATGCAGCCAACAAGCGGTACCATCTCGATGGCTAAGGACATCAAGATCGGCTACCTGAACCAGGATCTGCTATCCTATCAATCAGACAAAAATATTCTGCATGTGGCAATGGAAGCCTTCGAGCGCCAGAATCAACTGCATACCGAAATTGAAGAACTGTTAAAGAAGCTGGAAACAGACTATTCTGAAGACGTTCTTCATAAGTTAAGCGATAAACAACACGAATTTGATGCGCTCGATGGTTACAACATCGAGTTTAAAGCACATGAGATCCTGGCGGGACTGGGTTTCAGCGAAGCCGACCAAAAGCGTCAGCTTGGAGAGTTTTCCGGAGGATGGCGCATGCGTGTCATGCTGGCCAAGATCCTTCTGCAGGCCCCCGATATCCTGTTGCTCGATGAGCCTACCAACCACCTGGACCTTCCGTCCATCAAATGGTTGGAAACCTATTTGCTGGGCTTCGAGGGTGCGATCGTTATTGTATCACACGATAGATGGTTCCTCGACAAGGTGGTAAACCGCATTGTGGAATCCCGTAAAGGTAAACTGACTCCCTTCGCAGGTAATTACAGCTTCTATCTGGAAGAAAAATCCTTACGCGGAGAGATCCAGCGCAACGAGTTCAAGAATCAGCAGCAGAAGATCAAGCAGGAAGAGCAGCTCATTAACCGCTTCCGCGCGAAGGCCAGCAAGGCAAAACTTGCGCAATCGCGTATTAAGATGCTCGATAAAATGGAGCGCATTGAGGATGTCGATGATGAGAATCCAAGCGTGAACTTCTCCTTTAAGTTCAGCAAGCAATCCGGCCGTCACGTTATCCGTATTGAGGATGTGAGCAAGGCCTACCCTTCCAACGTCATCCTGAAGCATGCAAATGCCGTGATCGAGAAGGGCGACAAGATCGCTTTAATTGGTGCAAACGGACGTGGTAAATCTACGCTCCTGCGGATCATTGCCGGAGTGGAGACTTTCGAAGGAGCATCAATCACCGGGCACAACGTTACACAAACCTTCTTTGCTCAGCATCAGCTGGAATCATTGCACCTGGAGAATGCTATTTTAGAAGAATTACAGGCTTTCGCGCCTAAACATACCGATACAGAACTCCGCTCTATACTGGGAAGCTTCCTGTTTACCGGAGACGATGTATTCAAGAAGATCAAGGTATTATCCGGAGGAGAGAAATCCAGGGTAGCACTTGCAAAAGCCCTTACGGCCGATGCAAACTTCCTGATTCTGGATGAGCCGACCAACCACCTGGACATGGCTTCGGTGAACATCCTGATACAGGCGCTTAACCAATATGAAGGTACGTTCATTGTGGTATCTCACGACAGGTATCTACTTGACAATGTAGCTAACAAGATCTGGTTTATCGAAGATCAGCAGATCAAGGAATATCCGGGTACCTATGCTGAATACGAAGAGTGGCTATCCAAGCGCCCGGTTGTGGCAGATAAGCCGCAGGCAGCCGTGCAGCCGAAGAAGGAAGAAAAACCTGTAAAAAAAGCACCTACAGAAGACAAAGGCAAGCAGATCAAAAAGCTGAACCAGACGCTTCAGCAGGTGGAAGAAAAGGTATCGCTTCTGGAGAAACAACTCGCGCAAGCAGAACTGGTTCTCGGACAGGAAGAAACCTATCAGGATCAGAAAAAACTGGAGGCTGCCAATCAACACTATCAATCTGTAAAGACCGAACTTCAGGCCTATCAGGCAGACTGGGAGAGTCTCGCAGAACAGATTATGGAGCTTGAATAAGCAGTTCAACATATCTTATTTGCAGCCAGGAGCTACGCGTTTTGCGATAGTCCTGGCTGCTTTGTTTTATATTATCCTGCCGGCTCAGGCACAAGAAACCGTATTTCAGGACCAGGTCTACAACAAGGCGCTGCGCTCGGTTGAGTTCTATAACCGGAACAAAGAGCAATCCCTGCCCCTTATTCACTTGAACTCGTCGGACGAGCTGCTGCTCAGCTTTGACGACCTCCGGGAAGGCAGCCGCTCCTACGCGTATACGATTGAGCATTGCGACATGAACTGGAAGAGCAGCAGGCTCTCCCCTCTCGACTACCTGGATGGCTTTGGTGAAGACCGGATCAACGATTATGACGTGTCGCTTAATACCCTGCAGGGATATACGCATTATCAGCTGTCGATCCCGAACCAGACGATCCGCCCTAAGATAGACGGCAATTATGTGCTGAAAGTCTACGAAGAAGGATACCCGGAACGTGTGCTGCTGACGCGCAGGTTCTATGTCCTCCAGGCTGCAGTGGTTCTCCGTTCGGAGATTGTGGCACCCACCCGCGTTTCAGACCGTAGAACCCACCAGAAGATCAACATAACCGTAGAGCACCCGCAGCTGAATATTCAGAATCCATATACCGAAGTGCAGCTTGTAGTAAGGCAGAACGGCCGTCCCGATGCAGAGCAAATCGTGAGGCGCCCCAATCAGATCAGATCGGGACAGCTGTTTTACAATGACCTCGGCACCCTGGAGTTTAATGGTTCAAACGAGTTCAGGAAGTTTGATATCCGGACTCTCCGGCTACAGACGGAGCAGGTGGAGCAGATCTACAAAGACTCGGTGAACACGGTTCAGCTGCTCCCCGATCAGCCCTATACGGCATCCAACTACTCCTCCACTTTCGATGAGAACGGGAGTTTCTTTATCAGGAATCAGGAGGGACGAGACCCAGCTACAGATGGCGACTATGCCTACGTCACGTTTACGCTTGAGGCTGCACGCCCTGGTGTAGATGGAGATGTGTATGTGGTGGGTAAGTTCAATGATTATCGACTGGTGGATAAGCTGGTCTATGACGCTGAGCGCTCACGTTTTTACGGCTCTGTTTACCTTAAACAGGGACTGTATGACTATCAGTACGTGTGGGTAGATAAAAATAATCCCCTCAAAGCCAGCAGCACCTTGTTTGAGGGCTCATTCTTTGAAACAAAAAACAGTTATCAGGCATTCTTGTACTATCGGCGACCCGGATCCCGGTGGGATCAGCTTGTCGGATTTCATGAATTCAACAATTAATTAAAAATACTCTATGACAGTTACCTCCAAGCCAGCAAGCTATTCGTTCACCATCATGAATGAGCTTGTTTTTCCGAATGACACGAACCCACTTCATAATCTGATGGGAGGACGCTTATTGCATTTAATGGATATTGCTGCGGCGATCTCCGCGCAAAAGCATTCAAATCATATCGTGGTGACAGCCTCTGTGGATAACGTGTCATTTAAGCATCCGGTAAAGCTTGGAGATGTGATCACCATTCATGCGAAGGTGACGCGGGCGTTCAGCACATCGATGGAGATCAGGCTGGAAGTATTCTCGGAAAACATTCATCCAAACAGCCGCATCAAGAGCAACGAGGCCTACTATACCTTTGTGGCGCTGGATGATCAGGGCAATCCGGTACGTGTACCTGAGCTCATTCCGGAGACCGATGAGGAGAAGCTGTTATATGAAACAGCGCTTTCCCGCCGTGAGCTTCGTCTGATCCTGGCGAACAAGATGAAGCCGGAGAATGCCACTCAGCTAAAGGCGTTATTCTTTCCCGAAGGTTAATCGGGAAAAAAAGGCTGTAGATGCCCCCTACCCGGGTTCATCTACAGCTGATATAAATTTATTCCTCGTTCGCGAGTTCCAAGATCCGGTCAAACTCTTCGGGCTTCATTCCCATGACGGATAATCTTCCTTGTTTAACCAGACCAATATTCTCCAGTCGCGGATCTTTCTTGATCTGCTCCAGGGTAACGGTTTTTTTCAGTGTTTCAACCGGAGATAGGTCTACCACCACCCAGTTGGTATCCTCAGTTGTAGGATCCTGATAAAATTCCTTGACGACTTTGGCAATGCCAACGACTTCTTTGCCTTCATTGCTGTGGTAAAAAAGCACCAGGTCGCCTTCTTTCATGGCTTTCATATTGTTGCGGGCCTGGTAATTGCGTACGCCGTCCCAGAATGTGCGGCCATCCTGATTGAATTTATCCCAGCTGTATTTAAAAGGTTCGGATTTGACGAGCCAATAGTTCATGTATGTATTTTGTTTAAAGTGAGTAGAGCGTGTTTTTGTCTATCGTTTTTAGACCTGCCGACAAAAGAGCCGACAAACACGATTTCCGAAAAGTACAAAGCGCTCCCAGCTTATTCACATTTGGGAATTCTATTTGAACATTCCACAAAGTTTTAAGGGAGGTACTAAACCTTTCGTCTTCTTTTATCATTTGAACGACAAAATTAAGAAATCTGAAAGGATTCGTAAATATGTAAAGAAGAATGACGGGGATATGAAGAAGTGAGGGAGGATGCTATAAAACTGGTTATTGATTTGGTGGAGCAATTGAAGACTAGACAGAATTCGGATAACGGATGACATGAGCAGCCCAAGTTGACTCCCGTTTCTGCCGTTAATGACCTCAGCAATTCTGTAATTGGGACTTGTGACCAATTTATTTATGAACGTTGTCCTGGGTAAATAATCCAAATTAATATTTCTATTATTGGCTAAAATACATAACGTATAATCAGCTAGCAGTTAATAGCGCAATCAAGTCTCTAATCACTTCCGATAACCACAAAATGTAAATCCTATCTCCCGTGATAAATTTTAAATATATTATTAGTTTTTTTATCATAGGTACTCTTTCCGTTAGAGGGTACTGTCAGAAAGCGGACTTGTATGTTGATCTTGTCAATCCCTCAAATAGGACCCTAAGAAGCACCTCTGCTTCAGTTAAAGGGTATGCCGAAAGTGGCGGCATCGCATGGCTTCACTTCGGTATATACTCTGATTACTTCTTTGAAGGAAAACTTCCGATAAGCTTCGAATGGATTGGAAGGAAGGACAATAACGTTATACCCACCAGAATCATTAAAAGGCGGGAGCTTAAGCAAATCGAATTGGTCAGCACAGACTATCTCCTTCGGTTGTTGGAAAAAGTGGGGTATAACTACAACAAAAGCTATCGGCTTTTCTTTGTAGAACCGTACAAGGGAAAAAAATATAAGATCATAAATGTCACGTTTAGCGGCGACCTCAGCAATAATGATGTGTTGACTCACTAACAAAGCGGGAGTCTATCTCAATTATTGATTTTATACATATTTGCTATACGTCTGAACATTAGTACTCTCAGGCTGATCAATTTCCGTTGATATTTGTTATTAGGGGAAATAACCTTTTGCATCAATTATGAAACTAACCAAAGATTCACTCACATCTAACTCCAGAAGAAAGTTCATTCATGATCTGGGTATTGCATCATTGGGTCTCTCAGCTTTATCGCTCTTTTCGGGGTTTAAAAGTCATGACGAGGACTCCAGTAAAGAACGTATGAGAAAGGAAAAAGCAGCAGGCAAGCTAGGTATTGCTCTCGTAGGATTGGGCAATTACGCTGGTGGGCAACTTGCACCGGCACTTACTGAAACATCGCATTGCTATCTTGCAGGCATTGTTACGGGCACGCCGGAGAAAGCGGAAAAATGGAAGAAACAATATGGCATTCCTGATTCCAATGTCTATGACTATAAGAATTTTGATCAGATAAAGAACAATCCCGATATAGACATCGTCTACGTGGTTCTTCCGAATTCTATGCACTCGGAGTATGTTATCAGAGCTGCACAGGCCGGAAAACATGTGATCTGCGAAAAGCCAATGGCTATTACGGTCCAGGAATGTGATCAGATGATCGCTGCCTGTAAAAAGGCGGGCAAGATGCTGGGTGTGGGATATCGCTTGCATTATGATCCCTACCACCTCGAACTCACGAGGCTTGGCCAGAAAAGGGTTTACGGGGATATCAAAAGCATGTCGGCAGGATTCGCCTTCAATGCCTCCAAGGGCATGTGGCGACTGGATAAGACCATGGCAGGAGGCGGTCCGCTCATGGATCTTGGGATTTACTGCGTACAGGCATTTTGCTATGTGACGGGGCAAACTCCGCTATCCGTGACGGCGAAAGAAGGTCCGAAGACAGATCCGGATCGTTTTCCTACTGTCGAGCAATCTCTTACCTGGCAGTTTGAAATGCCCGGGGGGATAAAAGCTGAAGGATTTACCAGCTATGCCGATAACCGGAATATGCTGAAAGTGGAGGCCGAAAAAGGCTCCTTTGAGCTTGCTCCTGCATTTAATTATAACGGACTTCGTGGTAAGGGACCAGAAGGGAACTTCAGCTTCCCGGCTGTGAATCAACAGGCGCGTCAGATGGATGATTTCGCATTATCACTGATCCAAAAGCGGCCGACTCGGGTTCCGGGAGAAATGGGAAGACGGGATGTAGCCTATCTTCAGGCGATCTACCAGGCGATGCGTAGCGGGCAAAAAGTGTCACTTAAAGCATAAAGGTCCGGCAAAATGATCAAACAACTAAGCGTTATGCTGCTGGCTGCGGTTTCCCTGGGAATGATGCAGCCTTCGCCGAAAACAATAGGGAGTATTGAACGCCTTGATCCTGAATTGGACAAGGTGATCAGTCCGGGTGCCCAAGCTGAAATTATTGCTACGGGCATGGATTGGAGTGAGGGACCGCTCTGGGTGGAGAAGCATAAGATGCTGCTCTGGTCTGACGTTCCGAGGGATACTGTTTGGAAGTGGACAGAGAAGGGCGGCAAGGAAGTTTACCTCACACCCTCGGGATATACAGGTAGTATTCCCAGAAAAGGGGAAAAAGGATCTAACGGCCTCCTGTTGGATCCTGAAGGGAACCTGGTACTCTGTATGTGCGGCGACAGGCGAATGGCGAGGATGGATGCGCCTTTAGATGCTCCTCAACCAAAGTTCATTACCCTGGCAGACAACTATAAAGGGAAGAAATTCGATAGTCCGAACGATGCTGCGTACTCTCCGGCGGGGGAACTTTATTTTACAGACCCACCCTATGGACTGGAGCGCCAGCACAATGATCCGCTAAAGGAAATGAAGTTCCAGGGAGTTTACAAAGTAAAAAAGAATGGAGAGGTCGTGTTGCTCATCGACTCTATCAGTCGCCCTAATGGAATTGCTTTCTTCCCCGGTGGAAAACAGCTGCTTATAGCCAGTTCAGACGGTGCTGCTCCGAACTGGTATATCTATGATGTAAACGAGAATGGCCTTTCGAACGGCAGGATCTTCTACAGCGCCAAAAATCAGGGACAAGGTTTGAGAGGGGCACCTGACGGGATGAAGATTGATAAAAACGGTTATGTGTTCTCGGGGGCACCCGGTGGGATCTGGATTTTCAACAGAAGCGGCAAGCTGATCGGCAAGCTAAGCGGCCTGAAAGCACCTGCTTCCAACTGTACGCTGTCGGGCGATGAGAAGACCTTGTATATCACGAATGACATGAATATTTTGAGGTTGAAGTTGAGGGATTAAAGCTCGTTAGCGAGACAGGACGCTGGGCGACTTTAGCCTTCATTGGCGGGGTAAAGAAGTTTCAGCTTGAGGATGTTGCTGACTAAACTTACTACATTTAAGACAAACCTAAACCCTTTTAATAATGGAAAATTTCGCCTTCCAGGAGTCTCCTGATCCCATCACTTTTGATACTTCATGCATCAAACAGTTAGATAAGACGCGTAAGTGGACGAAGTTCTTATCTATCGTTGGCTTTACTTTCTTAGCACTCATTTCTATTGTCTCTATCCTGGCTATTTTATTTACTTCTCGAAACTCCGGTGGCTTTCTCCCGGGTCTAGCGATTGCTCCCGCTGTACTATTGGTATTTGTCTATTTTCCTCCCCTTTATTTTCTAAATAAATTTTCCAGTCATTCAAAGGCTGCCATCGATAATTCCAGCGGGCAGTCACTGGCTGCAGCGCTAAGGTATCTGAAGCTGCATTACACATTTATGGGCATACTGGTAATTGTGGTGTTGACTTTTTATTTGATCGCGGCCATCGTATTTTTCAGCACAAGCCGAGGATTCCACATGTCCGGATTTTGAACCGATAGCGTACATCAGAATTAAAGCTAAGATCTTCTACAGAGACCTGCTCAGGGATATCGAATACTATAAATTACCTAAATTGACTGCAAAAGATGAAAAACAATGAACTGTTAAGGCCTCTGTTTTATTTCAGTTACGCTGCTTTTTTTACTGGTTCTGCATTAAAGATTACACATACCGCAGGATCGCTCGGCAAAATCACGCTCGCCTTCGCCGCTGTTTTATTTATTGGCTTCATGATCTTGTCCCTGGCTGAAATATACAGGTCAAAACGGCTCGTCCTCAGTGAAAAAATCATGTGGACAACCGGGTTCCTGTTTTTCAATCTTATTACGGGTCTTCTGTATTTCTTTGTGGGCAGAAATCGCATCACCAGAACCTATAATCTAAGATCTCCGGTGGACAGACATTCATCGTAGCATGATATTGGCTAAGCAATTATCATTTTTTTTAGTAGGTTTGGTTAGAGGTTATCGCTCGGGTGCATACAAGTGCATAGCAATAACCATAGCGGGTATATTAAGCAAACATGTTAACAGTAGAAAAAATAGGCGGCACTTCCATGAGTGCCCTGCAGGACGTTATCAACAATATCATTTTATTTGAACGTTCAGGTGACAAGCTTTACAACAGAGTCTTTGTTGTTTCAGCATTTTCAGGAGTGACAAACTTATTGTTGGAGAACAAGAAAACCGGTGAACCGGGTGTTTATCACAAGATCGTTAATCTACAGGACTTTCATAAGCCTATAAAGAACCTGATCATCAAGCTTAAGGCAATCAACAAGCAGTATGAACCTCTGGGACTGGATCTGGCAGTAGCTGATGAGTACATTGAAAAGCATGTTCTCGAAGCACAGACGATGCTGGACAATCTGGCCAATATCCTGGCTTCCGGCTATGTGAGTCAGACGGGAATTCTTCAGGCAGCACGAGAAATCCTGGCTTCCATTGGTGAAAGCCATTCGGCATTCAACTTCACCAACATCCTGCAGAACATGGGCATCCATACGACGCTGGTAGATCTGAGCGGATTCAACGATCCGAAAGCATATACTATTGATCAGCGGATTGAACGTGCGTTCAAGAATATTGAGTTTGACAAGACCATCTGCATTGTGACCGGCTATACGAAAGGTAAGGAAGGTATCATGCGGGAGTTTGACCGCGGATATTCTGAGGTTACCTTCAGCAAAATCGCTGTTCTGCTGAAGCCACAGGAAGCGATCATCCATAAGGAATATCATCTTTCAACGGCAGACCCTGCACTGGTTGGCGTGGACAACTGCTTCCCCGTTGGATATACCAATTACGACATTGCGGATCAGCTGGCGGATGTGGGTATGGAAGCTATCCATCCGAAGGCGACCAAGCCGCTGGAGATTAACGGCATCAATCTTCGTCTGAAGAATACCTTCGATCCCTCCCACCCGGGTACACTCATCACCAGGGAGTATATCAGCGAGCAAAAGCGTGTGGAAGTAATCACCGGAACTGACAAGCTCCTCATCATCGATGTTTACGACCCGCTGATGGTGGGCAACGTAGGAAGTGACCTGCAGATCATGCAGATTTTCTACGATAATCATGTGAGTTATACGTTTAAGGCGACCAGTGCCAATTGTATTTCACTTGTGATCTGGGAGCGTGACTTCGTGAACAAGCTGATTACGGATCTGGAGGCTAAATTCGAGAAGATCACAGTGGAAAAAGCAGCCATGGTGTGCTTGCTGGGTTCAAACATGGATGAGCCGGGTCTGCTGGCAAAAAGTGCTTATGCGCTGACGAAAAAGGGCATCAACATCATGAGCGCGGGATTCTCTTTGAGAAAGGTCAACATTCAGTTCCTTGTAGAGAGAGAGCATTTTGACGAGGCGATCATCTCGCTGAACGAAGTGTTTTCAAGCCAGTTGAGCTAAGAAGATATCTTCTGTCTGCTAGAACAAATCCATATTAATCGTACTTTACAGGTTAGAAGCGGGACCAGGTGTCCCGCGCTAATCAATACCCTGAACAAGGGTGCCTGACATACCTGTGCCCTATTCCCCGGCGGATCTTCTGAAAAGCAAAATATAATTCCATTTTGATTTGCTTTTAACTGAAAACCAGTAACTTTATAGTACAAACCTATAAAACGACTAACTATGGATCTGCACGAAACCAATGGAAAACCCAGCGAAAACGGCACTAAACCAATCTTAACGACGAGAAACGGCCACCCTGTCTATGATAATCAAAGCCTGAGAACTGTTGGAAGCCGTGGCCCTGCCACGCTTGAAAATTATCAGTTTCTGGAAAAGATGTCACACTTCGACAGAGAGCGTGTTCCTGAACGTGTTGTACATGCTCGGGGTGCGGGAGCTCATGGCGTCTTTGAATCGTACGGAATGGTAGGAAACGAGCCGGTATCGAAATATACCAGAGCAAAGTTCTTACAGGAGAAGGGAAAGCAGACACCCTGCTTTGTGCGTTTTTCGACCGTTATCCATGGAGGTCACTCTCCAGAGACGCTGCGTGATCCGCGAGGGTTTGCCGTGAAGATGTATACGGAGGAAGGCAACTGGGATCTGGTTGGAAACAACCTGAAGATCTTCTTCATACGCGACGCGCTGAAGTTCCCGGATTTCATCCATGCTTTTAAACCGGATCCTGTTACGAACCGTCAGGACGGAGAGAGACAATTTGACTTTATCAGCCATACTCCAGAGGCTTTGCACATGGTCACCTTCCTTTTCTCGCCCTGGGGAATACCGGCCAATTACCGGCAGATGCAGGGCTCAGGCGTGAATACCTATAAATGGGTGAATAAAGATGGTGTGGGCGTGCTGGTAAAATATCATTGGGAACCTCTCCAGGGCATTAAGAACCTGACAACTGCTCAGGCACAGGACATACAGGGCAAGAACTTTAACCATGCCACTCAGGATCTTTATGAAGCGATTGAGAGCGGAAACTTCCCTCAGTGGGAGCTCTGTGTGCAGATTATGGAAGATGGTGAACATCCTGAGCTGGACTTTGATCCGCTGGATGATACCAAGCTATGGCCGAAGGAACAGTTCCCGTGGCATCCCGTTGGAAAGATGACGCTGAACAAAAATCCGGAAAACTACTTTGCGGAGGTTGAGCAGAGTGCATTCGGTACAGGTGTGCTGGTTGATGGACTCGATTTCTCAGATGATAAGATGCTTCAGGGAAGAACCTTCTCCTATTCGGATACACAGCGTTACCGCGTGGGAACGAATTACCTGCAGTTGCCGATCAATGCTCCCAGGAATAAAGTATCGACCAACCAACGGGATGGACAGATGGCCTATAATCAGGGAGGTGACATTGTGAATAACCCGCACGTCAACTATGAGCCTTCGTCTCTGGGTGGCCAGATAGAGGCTCCAAGAACCGGAAAAGATCACACCCCGATGTATCATGCTGCATTGGTACGTCAAAAAATAGAAAAACAGAACAACTTTGCGCAAGCGGGAGAAACATACCGGAATTTTGAAGACTGGGAAAAAGATGAGCTGATTCTCAATCTGGTCAACACCCTGGCCACTGCAAACAAGGATATACAAGATCGAATGGTTGAGTTGTTCAGGAAGTGTGACGAAGATTACGGCAGACGTGTTGCTGAAGGGCTGGCTAATACAGACGTGGACATGAGCAACAAGGGGCCGATTGGTACTACAACATCTCATGAGGCTGTACAACAGGCCGAAGAGGAAGGCAGAGAAGCTAAGCCTTATTAATACATACAACCGATGGAAGAGATTGGCCGGGAAGGAAAGATTCTGGCCAATCTCATTTATAGCCAAAATCTTAAACATGAATCAACTGAATGATGATTTAATTCACAGCGCCCGCACGGGCGATATTGCTCATATAAAATCTTTACTCGACCAGGGAGCTGAGGTCAATACACAGGACCTAAGAGGGTATACGCCCCTCATTATCGCCAGTTACAATGAGCAGCTTGAGGCTTCAAAGCTCTTGATTGAATCCGGAGCTGATGTAAACATCCAGGATGCGGGTGGGAATACAGCCCTGATGGGTGTATGTTTCAAAGGCTATCCCGAAATAGCGGAACTCCTGATCGCTCAGGGTGCGGATCTTAACTTACAGCATGGGAACGGGGGAACAGCTCTGATGTTTGCTGTGCTCTTTGGGAGAAATGAGTTGGCGGAGATCCTGCTGCGGCACGGGGCAGATACAACGATCAAAGAGAAAAGAGGCCTTACTGCTCTGGATCTTGCCGTTCAGCAGGGTAACCTCGACGCTATCAGACTGCTGGAGGAAGCTGTGTAGTTCTCTATGAAATATTGCCTATGTTTCATCTTTCTACTGTTTTCGTCCAGGGCGCTTACTCAGCAGAACCACATCGCATTCAATCAGGCAGGCTTCTATACAGAAGGCCCTAAGCTGGCATTTCTGAGCTCGAAAATTGCTGCAAAGACTTTTGCCCTTATAGACTCAGCCAGCGGCGACACTGTTTTCAGTGGAACCCTGGGAGATGAGAAACTTTCCCGCTACTCGGCAACGAGCACACGGGCAGCAGATTTCAGCAGCTTCAGAAAAAAGGGGACCTATTTACTTCGTATCGGCTTACAGACATCAGCTCCATTTCACATCAACGACTCGGTTTTAAAACCCGCCGCTCTGTCTTCGTTGAAAGGCTTCTACTATCAACGGGTATCAGAGCCACTGGATAAGCGGTTTGCAGGGCAGTGGGCCCGATCTGCGGGACATCCGGATACTTCGGTTTTGATTCATCCCTCTGCTGCTTCCGGAACGAGGCCTGCAGGCACAAGGATAACCAGTCCCGGAGGCTGGTATGATGCCGGCGATTACAATAAGTACATCGTTAACTCAGGCATCACAATGAGTACGCTCCTCTCGGCCTACGAGGACTTCCCTTCTTATTTTGATCGTCTGCACACGAATATTCCGGAGAGCAGTAATGAAGTGCCGGATATCCTTGATGAAATAATTGTCAACCTCCGATGGATGTTAACGATGCAGGACCCGAATGACGGAGGCGTGTATCATAAGTGTACGAATGCGGCATTTGACGGAATGGTCATGCCTGGTGTGACTCAGGCGCCTCGGTATGTGGTTCAGAAGAGCACTGCTGCTTCGCTTGATTTTGCTGCGGTGGCTGCCCAGGCTTCCAGAGTTCTTAGAAAGTTCGGGAAGCAGCTGCCTGGGTTGAGCGACAGCTGTCTTGTCGCCGCAGAACGGGCATGGAGCTGGTCACTAAAAAACCCGGACCTACGATATGATCAGACACGCATCAATGAAGTCTATCACCCTCAAATCAGCACAGGTGCTTATGGCGACCGTGAATTTAAAGATGAACAATATTGGGCGGCCTGTGAATTGCTGGTCACCACGGGAAAGAAAACATACATAAAGCATGTTTCTGGACATGTCGTGGAAGAAATACGCCTTCCATCCTGGTCTAACGTCGAAGCTCTTGGCGTTTATACGCTTCTGAGAAACGCGAGGAGGCTGCCGTCTGCATTGCAGCCCGAAGCTCTACGCTTGAAGAACCTGCTCATCAAAAAGGCTGATCTTTATCTGGAGACGGGGAAGGATAATGCTTTTCGCACGGTCATGGGCCAGTCTAAGCAGGACTTCAACTGGGGAAGTAATGCAAATGCCGCCAATCAGGGAATTCTATTGCTGAATGCATATTCTCTAAGCCATAACAAAGCATACCTGAGCGGTGCACTGGGAAACCTCGATTATCTTCTGGGCCGCAATGCAACCGGCTACTGCTTTGTAACCGGGCTGGGGAGCAAGCGTGTTATGCACCCTCATCATCGCCCTTCGGCGGCGGACGGGATTAAAGAACCCGTCCCTGGTCTTTTATCCGGAGGTCCTAATTACGGCATGCAGGATGCAAAGGACGGATGTACGTATCCTCTTACTGATCCGGAAACGGCATTCGTTGATGATGAGCGCTCCTACGCATCAAACGAGATTGCGATTAACTGGAATGCTCCTTTGGTCTATCTTGCGAATGCGGTGGAAGCTCTGAACAAATCCCTCAGATAATTTCTACGTCTGCTTTACGGCTTTGCGGACTCACCTTCATTGAGGTGATCTTACCATTTTTGACTGTTGCTTCTATGGTTGTATTGTAAGGAGCGTGCAGTTTGAAGCTGGCATTCCAGTCTGACGGCCAGGCAGGCAGCAGATAGATCTTCCGTCCGTCGGTTTGCATGAGCATCTCCTGAAGGCCGATCATTCCTGATCCTCCCCAGTTATGATCAGGTGTCCAGTCGAAGCCGGGTCCCCAGAATGCAGGAAATCTTCTACCTGAATCTTTTAGCTTCAAGGAAGTCAGCCTTTGGGCCTCCTCTTTTAACCCCAGACGTGCTGCGAAAATATTGTCTTGTTTCCAACCTACATGGCTCCTGAACTTCAAAGCGTCTGTATCATAGCCGTACGTGTTCAGGGCGGTGTCCAGACCAGGTTTTCCGATTCCGTAGATTCCCCATGGGTACACAGGATAAAGCTGAGGCGTTTCTACGTTGTTGATGCGCTCCCATAGTTTAGCAGGTGCAATGGTTGGATGGCCGTTCTGCTGTCTGAAGCTTAGCGGGGGAATGCGCTTCAGCATTGCTGACCATTCTTCACGTTTCTTCGCAGTCAGATAGCTGTCGGGAAGCTCAAGCAAACGAGTCAGCACTGTCTTTAACGCTGCCACTGTAGATGTTGCGTTATACGCCATCTTATAGGTCTCTGCGGCAGAACCAGGATAAAGAACAAGGTGCCCATTTCCGTCGAATGCTTTGCTCCCGCGCTTCTTAGCGAGATATTGATAGTGCTCATTGAAGAAGGTAAGGGAACTTTCGATCAGAGGCATATACCCGGTGATATCCTTGTTCTGGTAGCGTTCCGTTTCCAGGATCATCTGACAGAACTCGAGGATAGTATCCCATTCATATTCCAACCAGGCATTGTACTCCATTCCCTTATCGTAATCTGCAGGTCTTTTCCAGTTGTATTCTGCCGGATTAGGTAATCCGAAGTTCTCGATCTGTTCGGTAAAGCTGGCCCCCTTGTGGTTCCAGTAAACCTCAGAACGGAGTTCTGCATTGCGGAGCATGTTTTTGTAGAAGTCGAACTGCGGCTTCATCATGTCGATATCCCCACTCCGGAGCATTGGCCAGTAGACCAGGCGCTGATTCTGCGCGGTATGGGTCCCACCGCCCCAGTTGCGGAAATCAGGTGTGAACTTCAGCGTGGAATCTGTAAACACCGGATCGACGGTAAAGAGCCCGCCGTTGAATTTGGTCGGGTATTCACCATAGGCATTACAAGCCAGCATATAACGGAACAGCTGATAGTTGCGTCCAACCTGCCATGCGGCTGATGATTTATCGGATACTGCGGAATCCAGATAGATATAGCTTCTGTCCCAATAGCTCTTCCACCAGTCTTCAGATTGCTTTTTTGCTGTTCCTGATTTTCTCTGACTTTCCTGAACAAGAGATTTGAGCTCTGAGCTCCAGGTTTGACTTGCCTTAGCGATGGGGAGATAGATCAGAAGCTCGTGACGTTTGGCAGGCTTTATACTTTTAAGGGTCCAGCCTGTAAACTCTGTATTGTGGTATTTGCCAGCATAGGTGCCACTGGCGGACATATTGGATCCCTTCATGAGTCCCCCGAAAGAGAGACCTGACAGAGGATTCATCATCTGGTTTTTGACACCCTCCATGCCCTGTTGCTTCACGACGATGTCGAAAGCAGTGTTCGTTCTGTTCTGATGATAAAAAAGAACACTATTACCGTCAAAGCGAACGGAGTCTTTATAGGTGACTACCGGTGATGGCGGCGCCCATTTCCAGGAGTTGGCATTATTTTCCTTCCCTTTAGGGAACAGATCGCGATTCCTCCAGCTTTCATAAGAGGCCTCGGCAATGAGAGGACTATTGCTATTCACATCGACATGCACCACGGGGCGGAACACGTCTACCCATACTCTGATGTTTGTGCTTGCTGAACCTTTCTTTGTACTGATGTCTACGTGGCCATTTTTCAGTATCAGAGCTTGCTTAAAGTCTTCCTGACTAAATGGGTTGGGACTAAGTTTCAACCTGACCCTTCCTAGCTTCAGCAGCGTATTGTTCTCATCGAATGTACCGCTGCGGGACATATAAAAGAACAGTTCGTCACCTTCCACCCAGACATTCAATCCAACGTCACCAGCACCACAAGGCATTGACTCTCCTGAGTTGATGCTTTGCTTATTCCACACCGGATTATATTGATCTATGCCCGTTTGGGCATTTGAACATATAACCGTAAAGCTCGCTGCAATAGCTAAAAATACCCTCTTCAACATCTTACCAATTGTCTGAACGAAATGATGACACCGGTAGACCTTCTGTGCTGTAAAGATCGCCTATCACGAAGTCTTTGAAAGCATAGCGGACGTGTACAGGCTGGCTGACGTAAGGCGAGGAAACAGAAATACTTGATCCTCCTACCATCGCCTCGGCGGGATGAAAGACCTTATCCTCTCCGGCAACTTCAAAAAGGCTGAGTTTCTTACCGTAAGATGTAAACCCGTTAGATGCGTTATTAAACTTAAGCACCATAATGCTGCCTTTCACTTCTGCAGAAACAAATTCTGGACTTGCAGCCCCAAAGCCTTTCATTCCGTACGTTTTCGCGAGAGCCAGGAGTGCCAGCCTTTTTCCACCGACTTCCTTGTTCATCGGGTGAATACAATTCTCCTCCCCAATGTCAAGCAACACGGCCATTGCCGAGTTGGGAATCGCTGCTGCGGACTTTCGCTGAGCATCTCTGAGATATGCGGAATTGTATTTACCTCCCATGTAATATGGAGGAAGCTGGGTGTAATTGAAAGGAGCGATCTGAGCATAATAGAACGGGAATTCACCCGCACCCCACTGCTTCCGCCATTGGTTAACCAGTGCCGGAAAGAGTTGCTCATATTGATCAGGACGTTCATAGTTTGACTCGCCCTGATACCAGATGCAGCCTTTGATGCCATATCCAATAATAGGGTAAATCATTCCGTTGTACAGGGTTGTCGGGGTCCGGCTTTTCTGCACAATAGGGTCATTCTTCGCGGGAACCTTGATATCCTTGAAGGGCTTTAGAGTCTCCGGGTTCATCCAGGCTTCTATGGATGAGCCGCCATAACTGGAGTTGATTACTCCAACGGGCACGTCAAGCATTTCATTTAATAGTCGCGCAAAGTAGTAAGCTGTGGCACTGAAATTAGACACTGCTTCCGGCTCTGCCTGCTTCCATGCAGAAGGCTTGCTATCTTGCTGCGGCTCGGTAAACGAAGACCTTGGCACTGTATAAATACGGATATTCTTGTTCCGGGATTTGAGGATGGCATCGTTGGCGCCATAAACCGGCTGGCCCTTGAATCCTTTCATAGGCATTTCCATGTTAGACTGTCCGGAACATAGCCATACCTCGCCGATCAGGACGTTATTTAGTTTCAGTGGCTGTCCGTCACTGATGCTGATCTGATAAGGACCTCCTGCTACCGGAGTAGCAATCTCAATCTTCCATCTACCTGCAGCGTTCGCCTTGACAGAATAAGACTTCTGATCCCAGGATGGAATGACCGTAACCGTTTGACCGGGCGATGCCCAGCCCCATAAAGGAGCGTTGGACTGCTGCTGCAAAACCATATTATCTGTGAATATGGAAGCCATTTTTATCTCAGCCCTGAGACTTAAATGAGCTACAAAAAAGAGGACTGCGGAAAAAAGATATTTCATTTGCGTAATTATCTGCTTAAAGGTAACCATACTGCCATTTCATTATGTCCACGGTTGCCCCATGCGTAATAAGGAACCAGACGGATCTGAACAGGCTTTTGCTGTGTTGATACTTCGCGGTAAAGGGTATTCTTCCAACCACCTTTTCCCGTGCTGATTGCACTGCCTTCAAGCATGGTAATAGGGCTGTTTTCGATTGTAGTCTTCACGGGTTTAAACGCAATATTGGCCGGGATGGTGATATCAAAAAGTTTCTCATCCTTGGGAATATCGTTCGACTCAAGGCAATAGACGACAGGCCCCCTTTTCACAGCTATCTGATTCCTGGTTTCTTCCACTAAAGGATTGGATTCCATCAGCATAGCAGGCATAGGAAGGGTTAGTTCAATATTATCGTTCCTCGACCATTTACGGTTGAGTTCTACATATTGGCCGGCAGTAAGATTAACATTTGCAGGCTTTCCGTTGATGGTTAGCTTCGCATTTTTACACCATCCGGGTATTCTGAAGAACATCGAGAATGCTTTCCGTGGTGCTTCCTGCAGGCTCACGCTTACTGTCTCATCCCAAGGGTAAGTTGTCACCTGGTTGAGCTTGATTTTAGATCCGTCGGCCAGGGTTGTAGACAATTCACTTCCACCATAGAGGTTGAACCAAAGACCTTTGTCAGAAACATTGTAGAGATAGCTTCCTATTTCAGCAACAGTACGTACCACATTTGGAGGGCAGCAGTTGGATAGCGCTATGTACCCCACCCTGTCTTTAGACCAGCGTTGCTGAAACGGAAGATCGTCAGACACGCTTAGTGGATTAGTATAAAGAAAGTTCTTACCATCAAGGCTGATACCGGATAGAACACTATTATAAAGAGCGAGCTCCATCACATCGGTGTAGCGGGCATCTCCGGTTAACTGCAGCATCCGCCAGTTCCAGAGCACGTTACCGATGTTGGCGCAAGTCTCTCCGTGGGCCGTGTGATTGGGCAGTTGGTAGTCGCGGCCATAAGCCTGATGGATCTTTTGGACGTCTGTAGGCTCATAAGAAGTACCATCAGGCGATACACCATCATAAAGCGCGCCGCAGGCACCCGTGATATACATTTTTCTTTCTGTCACGTCATCCCACATCAGGTTAAGACGGGAAATCAAGGATGTGTCGCCTGTTTCAGCATAAACATCTGCAACTCCGGCGTAAAGGTAGTTCGCTCTAACGGCGTGTCCCATTGCCTTGGTTTGCTTCCTGAAAGGTATGCGGTCCTGATTGTCGTCGGTTCCATTCTCTACAAGCCCGCGGATGTTAATCAGGTTTTTCGATAACTCCAGGTAACGTGGATCTTTAGTAGTGCGGTACATTTCGACAACCCCCATATAATGTGACGGGCATATCGCGTTCCTTGCAAGCTCCGGAGATGCTTTCTCATGAAAGTTATACAAGTAGTCAGTCGCCTTTTTAGCAATATTGAGAAGGGTGGTTTTGCCTGTGGCACGATAGTGAACACATGCAGCCGTCATCAGGTGGCCCAGATTATAGGTTTCAAAATGCAGGCGGTCTTTAAACTCTTTTGCGCCTGCTGCCTGATTTCTTTCCTCAATCATCGTAGGCGTATGGATATATCCATCCTCCCGCTGACATTTGGCAATTACCGGGATAACCTCATCTATCAGCTTATCAATTTTAGGATCTTTATTAACAGCGTACACTGAAGCGAGCGCTTCGATCAATTTGTAGAAATCACCATCATGAAACGGCGGCCCCGTGTGTTTTCCATCTTTAAGACCTGCTGCAATTTCAAAGTTGGTGAAAGCATGCGCCCTGTTTGGATCTTTATATAGATCCCACATATAGGGGATCATCTCATCTTCACATACTTTAAAACGATCAGCCCAGAAGCCGTTGGTAAGTTTCACAGCACTCATATTTACCCCTTTCAATTTCGCATAGGGGCTATTTGATGTGTTCACCAGGCTTTTCTGCTGAGCAAAGCCTGGGGTATTCGCCATGAACAGCAATCCTGCTGCGACCACGCCTGTACAAATCTTATTCATATTAATTCCTTTCAATGTTATTTCGACTTTATCAATTTCACGGGACCGATAAGACCTCCCTTCAATGGTTTTTTGCCCTGAAGGCGGAACGGTGCCGTTGTTTGTGTGATCCGCTTTTCCTGAGGTAGCTTTTGATCGGCCATCAGTCGGTTAGCCCAGGTATTGGTAACCCGCACTTCAATGGTATTCACGCCTTTTTTAATGAAGGAGGTAACGTCGGCGCGGTATGGAGCTGTCCATACAACCCCACAGCTCTGTCCGTTAACCGTCACTTCTGCGATGTTAGCTACGTTGCCAAGGTCCAGAAATACCTTCTTGGCAGCGGGTAGCGACTTTAATTTGAAAGTGCTTCTATACGCGGCCGTTCCAGAGTAGTTGCGGATCAGGGAGTCCGGATGCTCACTCCAGCTTAGGAGATCTTTGAACCGAACCGGTTCAGCAGGTCCTCCCAGGCTTGCGTCGAACCGGACAGTCCAAGGTTCTGACAAGGTCTGCAAATGCTCTGTCTCTATCCAGTTCTTCCCTTCCGCCCGCACAGATTGCGTAGCAGGTGTGGATAGTGTGATGAAAACAGAGGCATTGGGCTCAAACAAATAACTCAGTTGAGTTCTCCCGTTCTCTGAACTATAGCTCCGGGCCATAAACCGCTCTCCTGTGACAGCGTTATACAGCTCAGGAATACGAGCTGAGGCTCTTAATGAAATGCTAACTTCTTTCTTAACCGAGTCCTGGTTGGCGACAAAGTAGATATCCGTCTCTCCATCCTTTCTGTGCGTCCATACAAATCCGGAAGAAGGGTTTGATGATGAATCAAATATTTCCACATCCCTTGTTACGCCTAACTTAGCGAAGGAGGATCCGAGAAAAGGTCCTAATACCACCTTTCCTTTTCCTAAATTCTTCATCCGGAAGCTTTCTGCCCCATCCTGGACGGTCTCAAAGGTTCCTCCCCAAAGTTGTTCGGTGATCTCCTTTAAGCGCTGGTCTTTCAGTTTAGCCTGAGCAAGTCCCGGAGTACTTGCAGGTCTATCCATCAAGATGATCGTCGCGCCCTCACTTATTAACTGAAGAACCTTTTCAGCCACTTCAACAGACATTATCTGACTGTTTGGCTGCATCTGGTGTTTTCCGGGGAATACTAACAGTGCGTAGCTTGCGCCCCCAGGGAAAGTGACCCTTCCATTCTCAACCCGCGCGAGGCGTAAAAGAGCATCAGGATTGAAGGAGTCGTACGCATAACCCCTCAGAGGATCATGCCAGTTTTCGGGCTCATACAGGTTTGCCGAAACGTTTACGCCTTCAGGCATTTGCTTCATCGGCAATCCCTTGTTCGCGAGTCTTGCCTTTTCACTTGCAACGCGTTCTGACCCGAAGATTCCGGGCAATGTGCTGACCAGACGGTCTGGCAAAATTGCTCTTCTTGGGATCTCCTCCCCTGTAAATACGGCCACATCTGCAACGAAGGCACCCTTCTGCAGTTCTTTCTGCGCTCTTTCCGCATAGTCTACCCAGGCTTTTCCCGGCTTCCACCAGGTTTGGTCTCTCTGGAACAAGAGACCGACTCCGTCCAGTGTCATACCAGGTTTACGGTCAACCCATGGATTATGTGTAAATACATGATAGACGAGTCTGTTCACACCCATCGCATAGTTCCTGTCCTGCAATGCTTTCAACATACCGGGATGCTCATCCCAGGCCATCCTCAATTGTGTAAATGCCTCCGCCTGAACTATTGGCTTGCCATAGATATGAGCGCCGCTGATCGCGTCTACCATATCGTTGGGTTTATCATGAGACGGGCTTCTTAACCAGAATTCGCCCATGGGTATGTCTACTTCATTGAAGTGCATCAGTCCGTCGGACATCATTACCGGAGCGGTAGTCTCCGATCCAAACAGTGCGTTATTCTTGTGCGCCAGGTCCCTGGCCACGGTATAAAAGTTCTGGTTCAGCAACTCCGCAATCGTCACTCGTACGTCGTAGAGGAACCTTTCCGACACGTCTGCACTCTGTACAGGTATACCTGCCATAACAGGCATGTAGGGCTTCATGTCATACCCTCTTCGTGTTTTAAATTCTTCCTGAAATGCAGGTGTCCAGTTCTGACTTCCGCATTCCCAGCTATCGATATAAAAAACTTTCAAAGCACGGTTGGCGAGTTCCGGTCCTGCCGTACGTACCGCTTTACCAAACCAGCTGTTAAATTGTAAAGTAACTGCTTCAGGATTCAGCTTATCGGATTCAAGACCCTTTCCTGCACCCGCCGTTTCATTCATGTGGCCGGTTGATGTATGCCCGATGCGCAAGACTGTCCAGTTTCCTGCAGCAGGTTTCCATTTTAACTTACCATTTGCATCCAGATATTTGCCCAGGTCAACAATCTCATTTAAGGGGATGCACAGTTCGTCAGCTAACTGCTCTGTTGTGCTGCGGGGACTTACCCGCCATACCTCTCCTGTCTTACCTTCGAACTGATGAACCTTAGGCTCTGAAGACAGCTCGATTCCGGCAATCTTCAGATTCTGCTTCCACTTTGCACCGTCCAGATCCTCTCCGCCTGGTTCGGACCCTTCACGGTTATATACGAAGCGGAAGAATTTTGCGGTGACAGGTGGGATGGCATGTGTTACATCAGAATCCCAGTCGAGCCAGCCTGAACGAGGCGCCTGCATCTGTGTTACCCTCCGAAAATCTTTACCATTGTCGCTTACCTCGAGTGCCAGTCGCTGCGATTGCGTATTGAAATTATTTACGTGTATAGTCACGTTCCTGGCAGTAAACGGTTTGCTGAACTCATATTGAATCCAGCAGGGATCATTACTTGCAAAGTTTTCTTTATTTCCTTTTTTGATCAGGAAAGAAGCATCCTTGCCGGGAATGCTCGACGTGATCTTCGGAATCGTGTTGTATGTATTCTGTACTGCTCCGAAAGGAGTAGGATAGGCAAGAACGGCGATGTCTTTATAGTACCCCTTGTAAGACGGCGGACTGATCAGTGTATCGTTAAAAAGCTTAGCTCCCTTGATTTCCGTCTTGCTCCAAACTACTTTCTGCATCGATAGTTCAGGGGTGATCCATGGACCTGCGGCTGTTGCAAATCCATCACCTGGCAATAAGCCTACTTTTAAGCCCAGGCGATCTGCCTCCTCTATCGCAAACCGGATCATCTCCCACCACTCTGGTGTCAGTTGCTCGGTCACCGGCTGAAATAAGGGAGGATTGGTCTTCCCCTTAATGGTGGCAATATAGGCGCCGGCAATGCCTGCTTCTTTCATTGCCTGCAGATCTTTGGTAATTCCCTCCTTTGAAGAACTGGCATGCATCCAGTACCAAAGCACCCATGGTTTCGACGACTCCGCCAGATGTTTATCTGGCTGCGCGCTGGCATTGCTAAGGATACAAAGCAGGGCTATCAGGAACGTGAAATATCTCTTGATCATCTTTATCTTTCCTCTTTAAAACTTTATCTTCTTTGCCATAGTCCCCGGATCGGCTTGTTTTGACTTTACCGGCAACATATAAAATGTGTATTGATATGGCTTTGATGGGATCTGGTATTTTTCCAGAGGGGCCGACACATCAGTCCAGCTATCATTTCCACCTATACCCATTTGAATCAGGTCGATATTCAGTGTCAGATATCCGGCATCTTTCAACAAGTGCCAGTGTTTCGCTCTTACGATCTCCTCCTCAGTATACGGCCAGGCACTCATGCTAAGAAGACTGTCAGCAGCTACAATCAGCCCCTTTCCATTCTTCGCATCCGCCAATTGCATCCATCTTACATCGGTGCGGTTACCGTTCTCCTGGGGATAAACGTATGGCTCCATAAACTGCCCGATAGGCTGTGAATAGATAGCTGCATCGAAACCGTAACGCTTGTCCAGGTAGTTTTCTACAGGACCTCTTCCATACCAGGATATCTGCTCGTAATTTCTGCGGATACCCATCTGCATGCCCACTTTCGGAATATTAGGCAGACCCGCAGTCGGATTAAGGGAATAATCCACTTTTAATACGCCATTTCCGTTTAAGGTATAAACCACTTTTGCAGTCGCTTTTCCTTCAATCAGCGAATAATTGCTGCTCACCTGAACCACTCCGGCACCGGTTTTCTGTGCCTTAACATCTGTTAGTGTCAATTTTGCTTCGTACCACTCTTTCAGCTTTTTATTCGGCTTCCATCCTCTTCTGTCATTATCCGTCTGAGGTCTGGTAAAGTGAGGCAATAGCGGACTGAAGACCTGCTCTTCTCCGTCATTGACGTAAGATATTAATGCTCCATTCTCTTTGCTGATCGTCAATTTGAATGAAGGTCCGCTTAGGTTGATTGCGTTTGTCGTTTCATCCAACTTAACTTCAGGATATTTAACAGCGGCGGTGTTCTTGGTGGCAACACCTGTAATTGCGAACTGATTTGACGCAATCTCATGTCCCTTTGGTGCCCAAAGTTCGTTTTCAGGGAGCGTGAAGTGAATATCTGCGAGGTATTCAGAGCCACTCTTCAGTTTAGGTAAATAACGACTGATGTTTATCAGCGTGTCTTTCCCTGCAGCAAGATTCATCCGGGGAAGAACCCTGGTGATCACTGGTTTTCCGTCTTCGCGGATGATCAGCGTCACCTCATAACCTGCTAACGACTTAGCAGCATGTCTGTTTTCGATGTGCAGAATATTTCCCGATCTCATTGTGGTCTCAACAGGCTGATACACGCGCTTACACTCGTACATAGCGGCTTTAGGTCGCCCGTCAGAAGATACCATACCATCTATACTGAAATTGGAATCATGTCTCTTCTCTCCAAAGTCTCCTCCGTATGCGAAGAACTCCCTGCCCGTAGAGTCTTTCTTGATTAAGCCGTGATCTCTGAACTCCCAGATGCATCCACCAATTAAACGTGGATTAGAACGGAAGATATCCCAGAACTCTTTCATGTTCCCATTGGAGTTACCCATGGCATGAGAATACTCAACAAATATGATAGGCCTGTTATCGTTATTCTTCTGGTCAAGCAGCAATTTAGGTGTAAACACTCCCGGGTAGAAACGGCTGATCATATCCACGTAAGGCTGATCAGTCATATTACCTATGCGGTGTGAGTGGTCGTTTGACTTGAGATAGCGTGGATCTGAGGGATCCATATACCCTTCTGCACGGTGATTTCCCTGAGCCGGCTCATAGTGCACCGGGCGGGTAATATCAAAGTCGTGCAACCATTCAGCCATTGCAGCATGATTAGGGCCTCTGCCTGCTTCATTCCCCAGGCTCCAGATAATAATGCTCGGGTGATTTTTATCCCGCATGGCCATTCTGGTAACGCGTTCCATAAAAGCATGCGTCCAGGTAGGGTCATTACTCAGCTTACCGCCAAGCCCATGCGTTTCATGATTAGCTTCATCCATCACCAGGATACCGTATTCATCACAAAGGTCATAGAAGTACGGATCATTCGGGTAGTGACTGGTACGAATACAGTTAAAGTTAAACTGCTTGATCATTTGCACATCCTTACGGATATCTTCTCTGGATAATGCTTTTCCTTTGGATGGATGTTGATCATGACGATTTACACCGTACAGATAAGTCACCTTCCCATTAATCAGCAGTTTTCCATTTTCTTTAGAAAACTCGATAGAACGGAAACCCACTTTGCAGCTTTTAGCTTCCTGCACATTGCCTAGCGAATCTGTGAGCGTAAGTACCAGGGTATACAGGTTCGGAGTCTCATCACTCCATTTGTCGGGGTTCTTGATAGTCGTCTCTAAAAGTCCAAACTTCACATTATCCAGTCGCGGATAGATCTCATTCACGATAGATTCTGCAGAGCGCTCAAGGGCTTTCTCCAGAACCGGCTTGCCGTGCTTATCATATAGTTGCGCCTTCAGGTTATATCCCGGAATGGCCTTGCCGCTAAAGTTATCAATGCGCGGACGGATGCTGAATACAGCATCTTTGTAATCCTTGTCGAGCTTTGCCTGCCAGTGAAAGTCTGCAATGCGCACCTTTGGTTCAGCCATAAGCATTACCTCACGGTGAATTCCACTCATGCGCCAATGGTCCTGATCTTCCAGATAGGTACCATCGCTCCAGCGAATAACCTGAACGGAAACAATATTCTCTCCTGCTTGCAGGTAAGGTGTGATGTTAAACTCAGAAGGCAGGCAGCTATCCTCACCATAACCCAGGAATTTACCATTTAACCATACTTTGAACCCTGAACTTACTCCGCCAAAGTGGAGCGTAATGTTCATGTTCTTCCAGTCGGCCGGTAAATTAAATACCTTCTGAAAGGAACCTACCGCATTATAATCCTTCGGCACGCGGGGCGGATCGACGGGCTGGAACGGATAAACCGCACTCTTATAGATCGGAATATCATATCCCTTCATCTCCCAGCTTGATGGTACTTCGAGTTTTTTCCATCCGCTTACCCGCGACTTGTAGAAATCCTTCGGAGCATCATCAGGTTTGAATGCGAATGAAAAATCCCAGTCTCCGTTCAGCATCAGTATTCTTCCGCTTTTATCTCTGTCGCCGATAAGAGCTTCCTTCACAGACTTGAATGAATATCCTGTTGCCCGTGCCGGTTCTCTATTGATACTGGTTACTGTCTGATCTTCCCAGGGCTCGAGGTTAAAGATTCCAGGCACCGGAGGAACTACTGCCGGCAAACCATCTACAGTCTGGGCAGACACTGCACCGGCACACATGTATACCAGCGTCAGAAAATATGAACGAAGACTAATCTTAATCATGTTAAAGTTTATACGCAATTTTATAATCCTGGCCTTTTTCGAGAGCTATCTCATAAAGTCCATTTCCTTTTGACACTACAGCCGCGTTTTTACATACGGGCTTGGTACGGCTTTTTATTTTCAGGATTCCTTTACCTACCGGAGAGTTCACTCTGATTTCACTCGTGCTACAATATATTTTGATGTCGCCAGCAGGAGTCGGCACTGCCCCTTCCATCCACTTCAATCCTCCCAATGCGGGCTGAATCGAATAGGTTTCATAACCGGCGCTTAAGGGTTGCACGCCGAGATAATACCTGCCCATCAGATAAATGGGACTTGCACCCCATGCATGGCATAAGCTTTTGCCAAATTCTCTTCCGTACATGGCATAATGCTCTGCACCTTTTTTTGAAGGGTTATATTCTTCCCAGAACGATGTGGCGCCCAGGTCGAGCATCCCTCCCCAGTAATCTTTGATCTCCTTCAACACGTATGCCTGCTCTCCCATCGCACACAGTGCTTCTAATTCGTAGAAGCGCATATACGGCGTTACGATCTTCTGAACTTTGTCATTCAGCAATACACTTTGTTTAACCTGTTCTTTCTGCTCTTTACTGAAATAATCGAAGAAGATTCCAAACATGTTGGCGTAGCGGGTGACGTTATCAGACTGCACACCGTTTACGCGACTGTGTACCAATGCCTTCTTGTCATCATTCCAGTATGCAGCAAAGATTTTAGATTTCAGGTCTGTTGCCATCTTTCTGTAATTGGCAGCATCTGATTTATGATCAGCCAGATCAGCGCACTGAGCCATGGTCTCCAAACTTCTGCACAACAGCAACTGTTCAAAGCTCACCTCACCCTGCTTGCTTAATTTCTCTGCCCAATCAATGAACACCCAGTCACCCGCAAGGCCTTCCATCATGCCGTTTGCATTTCTGCGGGACAAACAGTAGTCTATCAGGGTTTTCATCCTCGGATATAGCTGGGTTACAAACTCTTTATCCCCGGTATATTTATAGTAATCATGCACACTCAGGAACCAGTAGAAGGTATAATCCATGATCGTGTTGATATGGCTGCTCACCGGCTCCTTTCCTCTTAATGCCAGGATGGTTCTGGTAACAGAGGGTGAGTCAAATGCCAGGTAGTAGTTCATCAGATAACTTTGATAAGCATCTCCCGACCATATCCACCTGTCGCGTTTAATCCCGTCGATAAAGAACTCACGGGTGGTCAGTTCCATGGTATATTTAGATATATCCCAGATCTTATTCAACTGTGCGTCGGAAGATCTGAATTTACCTCTGTCCGCCACCGGCAGATACTCATATAACATAGATGCGGAGTCGAGTTGAACACCACCTTCAAGCTGAATATTAATAAACCGGAAAGCTTTTGACAGGTTAATCAACGAATCCTGCACTGCAGAGCCGCCGATCTCGAGATTGTCCATGGTCTCGCAGGTCTCTGTAGCCAGCGCCTCTTCTTTCGATTCGCCATAGTAGATGTTCACCTTACCTTTACCTCTTAGCCCGTGAAGTTTCACAAAGCCAAAGGTCTCTTTGCCAAAATCAACCAGCAGGCTGTTATTGGTTCGCTTGCTAGATACTGCATATTGTGGACGCGTAGCTAACTTGAAGGTTGAAGGGGGAAGATCCGGGCGATTGAAGTTCCATGATCCTGCTTTCAGCCAGGTAGTACCCGACTGATCAGATGCCTTTCCCGTTTCGTCTATCCATTCCTTGTCTTCAAACGTTACCAACCAGCTGGAGTCAGAAACGATCGTTTTTCCCTTCACATAGATAGAAGGCACCTGCGCCTGGTTATGAACTTTGAGGTTTAACTTGTGTTTACCCGCGGGAATGGTGATTTTCTTCGGATAGCCGCTGATCATCTTTCCATCAAGCTTGACATTATATTGGCCCTCCGCCCTGATTTCAACTTCTTCAGCTTCCTTCAGATCAAACACCTTGTGGAAATCAATGAGTACGTAGTGGCTGTCCTGCCTCCAGAAAGGGGGGAAAAACGTTCCTCTTTCGGTACGGCGGTTCTGCATATCATTGCTTAACCATACCTCAAAGTCACCCGGGTACCAGATCCAGGTAGCCTTGCTTTGCGCAAAGCTCCCGCTTCCGGTGGATAGTAAGAATAAGCAGCAAGCAAAAAAAGCTTTGCTGATGTTTCCGTATTTCTTCATAACCTTTTCAAAAATTAAGCTATTGTATAATGGTTGTTAGTGCTGAGCCCTTTTGTCGCGGCAGCTGCCCGAAGGAGAAAGAGATAAAATCAGAAGTATAGCTGTTTGGAACTTACCATAAGCGGACCTTACTTTGTAGGTGGTTGAACAAAATTCAACTTGCTGGTACCTTTATCAATGGATGTGGCGACAGCAATACCACGCTGATCTTTCTTATTTACAGCGCAATAGAAGTGATATACCACTCCTTTGTGTTTCACTACAAAAGACTTGTGAGCAAACAGTTCATCGTAAGGAGTGGAAGGCTCGATCAGGTTCGCCCCTTTCCAATCCGTCCAATTCACCAGATCATAGGAGCACGCAAACCGGTTAAACGCGCCTTTTGTACCTTGCCAGAATGCACCAAAATAGAACATGACCCACATATCACCCATCTTCTGCACCACGGCATCTCCGGTAATTCCTTTATTGAACTTCCCTAATACCGGATCTTTCTGAAACCTTCTCCAGTTTACCATATCATCTGAAAGTGCCATTCCGATACGCTCACTGCCACGATGAGGCTTCAGGCTATCTCCGCGGGCATTGTAATACATCACAAAGGGTGCTCCTGTAGTCTTCGATTTATCGTACACAATTGAGTTCTTATACATCGTGCTGTTCTCCCACCATCTTACATCTTTATCGTGGGGCGTCAGAACAGGCTTATCCAGCCTATCCCATTCATGCACTTTTGTAGGATCCTTTTTGGTATAGGCCATGCCTATAGACAGTACTCCTGCCTCGTACCCCTTGGAGTTTCCTCCGAAATAAGACATCCAATGCTTTCCTTTATAAGACTTCCACTTATAGTTACCTCCCCATTTCGGGTTCTGCAACGCTACATAGCCTGCTTTCTGGTTGACGTCCCAGTCTGTCGTATCTGAAAAAGACATGATTCTGCCTTTTACTTTCCAATCCAGCAAATTCTTACTTTCTGCCAACCAGGTCTCGTAACCCCGGCCGCCGTAGATCAGATAAGTCATGTACCACTTGTTTCCCTTGCGGAACACGCTCGGACAATCCATTTTCTCGGAATTATCCGGAGGTACCATTACGAGCCCGTATTTATAGGGAGTTTTGATTTCGTTGTAAACTGCCTGCATCCGTTCTTCCGAAACAGTCTTTTTTTCAGTTTGAGCGTTTGCAACGCCAGTCAGACCGAATGCACAAAGAGAAACAAGCAATAGGTTTCTAAAATTCATGGATATCATCTAAATTATTGAACACTAAATACATACAAGCCAGATCCAACTGAAATAGCTGCTCTGCCCTTTACAAACTTGATATTACCGAACTCCCTGCTCTCCTTTATATTCTTCCCACTTTCCCTGATGACACTACCGGGATCAGCAGGTAAATACACAGTAGCAGAAGTATTGGATGGAATGCGAACATGAAGCTCAAACGAAGCGTCTTTTTTCACCCAGCTACTTTCGATCGTTCCATAGGGAGAATTGAACTCTCCTTTTGCACTGGTCAGATCTCCAACAGGCTCCGGATGGATCACTACCTTCTTGTAGGCAACGCTGCCTTCATCAGCTCTAATGCCTGCCAGACCACTATAGAACCACTCCATCAGGTGCCCCAGCATGAAGTGATTGTTAGAGACGTTTTCTAAAGCCTGCCAGGATTCTGTAAGCGCGGTGGCGCCTTTGGCAAGCTGATAGCCATAACCCGGCACGTCTGAACGGCTGTTCATATCGTATATCACGTCTGAACGGCCGGCTTCTTCCAGCACGCGGAGAAGGTACCTGTAGCCAATGTCGCCGGCGGTGAGACTGTTATTTTTATTCCGGATATCCTTGATCAAATTGGCAAGCACAGCATCTCTATCCTTCGGATCTACCAGATCCATGTATAGGGCCATAGCGTTCGATGTCTGACTTCCGGTAGCATACTGATTAGTCGCTTTATTGAAGAACTTATCATTGAACGCCTTCTTTACCTTCACTGCCAGGGCATCATACTCAGCTGCATCTTCGGGCTTCCCAATCTTGCGGGCTATTTTACTCATGATCCCAAGATCATAATAGAAAGTCGCCGTACCTGTTACGCCCATAGGTGTGAGCTGAGATACACCGGGACGGTTAGGACCCAGATCAAACCAGTCTCCTAATCCCTGATACAGAATATCTTCTTTGGCCTGGCTCTTAAGATAAGCGATGTAACGCTTCATCACATCATAGTTTTCCTCCAGGATGCGTTCATCTCCATACCAGTGGTATGCATACCAGGGCGCGATGATACTGGAACTTCCCCATTCCGGCGAATCTCTGAACATCGTGCCTCCCCAGGAGAATGTAACGTATTCTGGTGCTATCTCGGGAACTAATCCTTCGCTCGTCTGCGAGTACCGGATGTCTCCCATCGTCTTCTTGTAGAGATTAAGAACATCATAATTGTACATCAGGGATCCGCCCATTAAATGTACCTGCTCCAGCCAGCCGAGCTTCTCGCGATGCGGACAATCCGTAAGCACACTCATCATGTTGCTTTTCATCGCCCATTCAATCAAGACATCGGTTTTATTAAATAGATCGGAAGAGGAGGAGAAAGTTCCCACATCTGCAGCCGCATTACGGATGTGCAGGCTCTGCAATGTCTGGAGAGTTGGCTTAGCTTCCTGGTTAGGTTTTCCTGCAGGCACAGCACCGCTCACCTCCAGATAACGAAAGCCATAATAAGTAAAGCGGGGATGCCAGGTCTCTACGCCATCACCTTTTAAGATATATTCATAATAGTGCGGACTACCTGTCGCCTTCTGATTGACCGTGCCGTCTGCTTTTAGCAACTCTGCCGGAGTGATCCTGACTGTATCGCCTTTCTTCCCTTTTACCTGGATAAAGGGAACTGCGGAGGCATTCTGCCCCATATCATAAACCCATATTCCTGATGCCGGACTCGCCACTTTAACAGGTGAAAACCGTTCTGCTATCTTGACCGGCTCAGCCAGCTGTGGATCAAGTTTCGGAGGACCATCAACGGTTACAACCGGTCTCCACGATTTTGCTTTGAAGCCCGGAGAATCCCAGCCCTTCTGCTCCAAATTAGCGTTATAATCTTCTCCGCCATAAATACTCGAAAATATAACGGGACTTTGCGCTGTCTTCCATGATGTATCACTGATCACATTATCCGTGCTTCCATCGGCGTATTCTATAGCAATCCGGCAGATCATTTTCGGATAACCGAACGAGGTTTTGAGCTTTCTGAATCGCTTCCTAACAGGAGGCACATAGTAGAAGCCGTTTCCCAGCATAACACCTACGGCGTTATCACCCTTTTTCAGCAGCTCAGTAGCATCAAAAGTCACATAGAGTGCCTGCTTATCGTACTTGGTCCATCCTGGATCCAGGAAATTCTCCCCTACTTTTTTACCATTCAGACTCAGCTCAAAATGTCCGAGACCAGAAATGAAAACAGTCGCTTTTCTTACCTGCTTCTTGACCCGGAAATCTTTTCTCAGTAAAGGAAGTATATTGTTATCATTGGTTTTATCCTTCTTGGCATCAGAAACCAAAGGATTTGCAAGCGAATCGGGGATTCTCTCGTAAGCGATCCACCTGGCATTCATCCAGTCGCCCGCTTTCAGCAAACCCATCTGCCACATAGCACTTTGACTCCACGAAGAGGTTCGCTTCTTATTATCGCTTATTTTAACTTTCCAGTAATAGGTCTTTGCTGACTGCAGGGGCTGCCCTTTATAAGCAACCTGGATAGAGGCATCCGATTGAACGAGTTTACTATCCCACACATTGCCGATGTTCTTGTCAAGAAGTGATAGATTGTCTGATACTAAGATGTGATAAGCAGTCTGAGAAACATTCCGGTCAGCAGCAAGCAGCTCCCAGCTAAAGCGGGGCGCCTTCAAGTCCAGTCCCAAAGGGTTGGTCTTGTATTCCGTGCGAAGATTCGTCACCTCCAGATCCTTTCCAATAACCTGTGCTGAAAAAAACAACAGGCAAATAACAACTGCTAGTTTGTGCATATTTTATCTAAGTATCCTGGTTAGAACAACAAAAATACTCCAAGCACGCAGGTTATTGTTATAAGAAGTTGGCTATATATTGTATGATGTTATCTTCAACAATTATATTACAAATTAATTCTGGAATACCGATTTAACGTAGGCAGTGTTTGCAGAGAAGTTCCACTTGACGTTTCGTGGATCCTTCGCGTCCCGCGAACGCTCAATGACCAGCCAGCCTCTCCAGCCCATATCGTCAAGCGTTGCTTTCACCCTCTTCATATCGATACGGGGGTTATTCTGCAGCCATACACCATCGTCATCCGTACAGTGTATCTGACAGATATTTTTTCTGCCCAAAATGCGGAGCTCTTCGTTCAGATCCCGGTTATTCTTCAATGCATTTGAAAAGTTGAAATAACTTTTCACGTTTTTTGATCCGATGTCTTTTAAGAGACGGACTTCTTCCTTCGCATCGAGAGCAGTTTCAATTCCAATCACAACCCCTGCCTTCTTCGCCATCTTGCCGGCTACCTTCAACCGCTCCACTATGGCCGGACGCAGTTCCGGGTTTTTAACCAGATCACCCTGTACGCCAAGCGGCAGGAATGCAACCTTTACGTTCATGGCTTTTGCCGTATCCAGGCAATCCTGGATCATTCGTTTATAAGTGGGACGAGTGGCGAGCGACTGCGCATAAAAGCCTGTCATGGCCAGCGAGCAAATCTCAACGTTCATGGCCCTGGCTTGCTTAATAAACTCAGCCCGCGTATTGGGATCTGCCAGCTTATTATCAAAGGTATCACGCTGTCCCAGTCCGCCCATGTCTATCTCCAGGCCATCAGCACCGATGTCCCTTGTCAAAGCGATTGCACTTAACTTCTGCCTCTTCAAGATCATCAGGTCAACAACTGCCACTTTGTAGCGGGAGAGATCTGCTGTAAACAATGACGCCAACTCTTCGGCCTTTGTCAGTCTGGGCAGTATCAGAGTGCCTGCAAGTGCCAGCCCCGCCTGGCTAAGAAACTTTCGTCTGTGTATTTTTCCTGTCTGATCTTCCATTTTCTAAACTAAAGCAGCGTGAATCTATCTATTTTTTGCGGTCTCCGCTTTGAACACCTTCTCCAGGTTCTCAAAGCCTTTCACTGCATGCGCCGGCAACTTCTCGCCATTATCTCCAAAGACATACAGCGCTTTTTCCGGTTCAATGGTAATTCCACTCTCCTGACCGTTTACGTATTGAATCTGACTTTCGTCAAGCTTAAAATGCTTTGCCAAAAATGCATAAAGGGCTTTCCTCTTAGAGATTCCATAGTCATGTCCTTCCTCAGGTAAATGGACGTTCTCCACATTACCCGATTTGCCGTAATAGCCATAGATCTTCTGCAGATATGGAAAATCATGCTCAGGCATCCTGTCTGTCCAGTCTTTACCGTCAGACACGACAAGTTGCGGTCGTGGTGCTGCCATGGCGGCAAGCTCCACATTGTTCGTCCCTCCTCCGCACTGATGGATAGGCATTCCACTTTCGCATGGACAGCCTCCAAAGAAGTAAGATGAAAGGGAAACAACCGGCGCAGCCAGCGTAATCCTGTCGTCCATTGCCGTCATCAGCGTAGTATGACTACCACCTCCCGATCCACCACTAATTCCTACACGCTTTTTATCCACCTGATCCAGACTCAGCAGATAATCCAATATGCGGATTCCGCCTAAGGCTTGGATAGTTACAGCCAGACTTCTCCGGTGATCTTCACTATTGAACTGAAGCAAGGATTCGCCCCAGGCAAAAAGATCATAGCTGAACGCCATAGCACCCATTCTGGCTATCGAAGCACAACGAAGCTGTGCATCCTTCCGGAAACGGTGTCCTCCCCAGTGGCCGTCGGGACTCAATACAACCGGAATCTTCCCCTTGATCCTTGCAGGTTTGTACAATGAACCGTTGATATATACACCTGGCAGGATTTCAATAGCAATATTTTCTACGGTATAGCCATTCATCACGCGCTTAGGTGTGATAATGGGTTTCGACAATGGCCTTGCAGGCATATTCGCCAGACCCAGAGCCGCGTAGAGCTCCTGTTTAAGCACGACTTTTCGTCTTGCCCATGTAGCCACATCATGATAAGAAGCAGCAATCTTATCGTGATGCTCCCAGCCGTCTTCAACTGACCAACGATGATATTCAAAGTTCTTCAGCTTATACTTACCGGGGCCTTCTTTGTTGACCTTGAGGTCTAAAGGCGCGAGCACATTGTTCAGGGTAACATCTGCATCGTCTCGAAAACGCCAGTCCGCATAAGTCACCCACTTATCTTTTACAAGCGCCTGATCTGCTTTGATGGTCACGTTGAAACGCTTCTGAATATCATCAAGCACCACCTGAAGAGGCTTGCGGTACTGGTCATCCGAGTTCTGCGCTCTGGCTATAAAGCTCAGACCGAACAAGAGAAAAAATAAGCTATACTGTCTGCCACCTAACATATTCTTCTACAAATCTTCATGAGCCTCAGCACCTACAGGCGCAACATACCCCTTAAGAGCAGGCCACTTTCCTTTTTTGATCTTCTTTGTCTTCAGCTTAGCAGGATCAACCACCACATGCTTCATCTTCTGTCTTCTCCAGGTATAGGCGAAATGAAGCATTCCGTCTGATGTCTGAATAACGGCAGGGTAAGAGTATTGACTGATCGGCGAGTCTTCCAGAATCAAAGCTGCCTTCCATTTCTTGCCATCTTTTGAAACAGCAACATTTAACGGTGTCCTGGCACCCTTTGCCAATTTCCCCGGAGGCAAAACATGATTATAAACAAGTACATGCAAACCATCTTTGGTTGTTACAGCATCTGTACCGGAATTATTATTTGGCAGGCTGGTCTTTGCTAAAGGCGTCCATGTTTCACCGTTGTCGTTTGACCATGATTCCACAATCGCCCTGTTGCGTGTACGTGCAAGAATCTGCAGCTTGCCCTTTCCATGATCAAGGATACTTGGCTGAATCGCGTCTACAGTATCTTTGCCCTGATCCAGAGGACCTATCTTACGCCATGTTTTACCGAAATCAGGAGTTACCTCAAAATGTATTCTCCACCCTTTGCCCTCTGTACTGGTTGGGCAAAACAGGTTGCCATTGCTCAATAAGACAGGCTTGTTCTTCACCGGACCGAGATATCCTTCTGGCAATTTCTGCGCTTCTGACCAGGTAGCTCCACCATCTTTAGAGGTTTTTAACATCCCCCACCACTCTGAGGGCTTCGGACCTACTTTGTAAAACAACAGGAGGTCTCCTCCTTCTACCTGGTACAAAACAGGATTCCAGGTAGGAAGACGCTTACCGTCAGGCTGAATGCCGTGTGCTGCAGAGACTGGCGCAAGCCACTTTCCATTTACCTGTCTGGACACATAGATCTCCACATCAGGATGACGTTCTTTGGTGCCCCCAAAAAACGCATAAACCAATCCGGTTGGGGTTTCTGCAATCGTGGCTGAGTGACAGGAAGGAAACGGTGCTGAATCATAGATAAACTCATCCTGAACAATCCCATTCCTCCATTTCTGGCTTTGCGCATTAGCCGACACTGATATCGTTGCACAAAGTAAAAACACCCATGTGCCTATTCCTTTTATCTTCATCTTATATATTGCTTGTAAATTTGTACTGTCCCGATCCTATTTCGAAGATGGCTTTTCCGTCTTCTGTCCGGATAAACTTTACCCCCTTTGCTCCTGATGCTGCCTTTCCGCTTTCTTTCACGTCTTTAGCAGACTTTGCCGGAACGTAAATCAAGGCTGTTGTATTCACAGGAACTTCAATATCCCAGGTAAAAGACCTGCCCTGTTTGCTCCAGCTACTCGAGATCCTTCCATAAGGTGAGTGATAAGACCCGTCAACGGATGTTAGTCCCGCAGGGAAAGAAGGATTCATCACGATCTGCTTGAAGGCTGTTTGTTCGGCCGACTTGATACCCGCCAGGTTCTCATAATACCATACGATCAGGTCACCCAATAGCATCACGTGGTTTTGTGAGTTCATCTTCGGACTAGCCGTATTACCATTCCACAGTTCCCAGATCGTCGTCGCACCATTCTCTACCATATAGCCCCAGCTTGGATAGCTGCGGTTCGACGCAATCCGGTAAGCGATGTCTGACCTTCCGTTGTCGGTCAACCCTCTCATCAGCATCTGCGTACCAATGACTCCTGTACTGATATGCCCTTTGTTTTCTACCAGGATCTTCTCTTCGATATTCCGGAATACCCGGGACTTCAGATCTGCAGGAACCATATCGTAATATAATGGCAACAGGTTGGCTGTTACCGTGTTGTTGCCATAACGATAAGTCGCTTTATCAAGGAACTTCTCATTGAAAGCAGTTTTGATCTTCCCCGCCAGAGCGGTATATAGTTCGATATCCTCCCGCTGATTAACCAGGGTTGCAAAATGCTTCATCTTCATCAGCAGATCGTAGAAAGTCGCCGTTGCGATCAGAACTCCGTCTGTCTGCCTGGCCGGATCTTGCGAATGAATAAGCTCTTTAGACTCCGGCGGAACGCACCAGTCGCCGTATTTATCTTTGGTGATCAGGTCGTTCTCCATATACCTGCCGGTCATGTAGACGATCCACTTTTTCATAGATCCATAATGACGTTCAACAGAACGAACATCTCCATACTGATGCAAAAGCATGTTCGCAACCGTGATATAGGTTCCCGGCCAGGTGACGTTGTCCCCATAATATCTCCAGAAAGCTGGGGCTACATCAGGGATGCTGCCATCCGCCTTCTGAGCCTGCTGAATATCGTCAAGCCATTTAGCGTAAAGACGACCATTGTTGAAAATAAAGCTCTCGCCATAGGCTCCCGTCGTGCGGTCTCCTAACCAGGGCTGTCTCTCGTTACGCTGCGGACAATCCACCGGCATACCCTTATAGTTGCTCAGGATACCCCAATATGCATTTTTATATATCTGGTTGACCGTACGATCCGAAGTCTGGAAGCTACCAACCGTCTTCATCTCATCATATACCACCTCGCCTTCAAAGTCTTCCGCTTTCGGAGTTCCCGGATACCCTTTGATCTCCACATATCGGAATCCGTGATAAACAAATGAAGGCTGCCAGGTTTCCACACCATCCCCTTTCAGGATATAGAGATCGTTAACCTTGGCGTCTCTCATGTTCTCCACAAACAGCTCACCATCTTTCTGAAGTGTCTCTGCAAAGCGCAACGAAACAGCTGTTCCGCGCTTGCCTTTCACTTTCATTTTGACCCAGCCCGCCATGTTCTGCCCCATGTCCATGATGTACACACCTGGCTTCAATAACTTGATGCTAACCGGTTTAACTGTCGCCATGATACGCATATTCGGCGTCATCTGCGCCTCGTACATACCTCCCGGCTCCTGAACGTATTCTGCCTTGAGCCACCTGGTATCGTCGAAACCCGGAGTATTCCATCCCGGCATCTCCTTAGTCGCATCATATTCTTCTCCATCATACTCATTGTTGGAGCGGATAGGACCATCTGCCGTAACCTTCCAGCTGTCATCAGTGGAAATCGTTTCAGAGGTTCCGTCAGTATAAGTCACCTCCAGATTAAGCAGCATCTTCGGGTATCCGAAGGTCTTGATCTTATAGGGCTTGTAGCTCTGTCTCATCGTATAAAAACGACCGTTACCCAATACCGTTCCCACTGTGTTTACTCCGCTTTTCAGGCAGTCAGTAACATCAAATACATTATACTTCACACCCTGGGTATAGTCGGTTGGAACCGGAGCCAGTACCTGGTTTCCAATCTTTGCTCCATTGATATAGAGCTCGTACATGCCCATCCCCATGATGTATACAGATGCCGACTTAACGGTTTTCTTCGCCTTGAACTCCTTACGGAAATATCGCGCGGAGAGACGTGACCACTGGCCTTCGTCATCCCACTTAAAAGAACGGTCCAGACCTATCCAGCGTCCTTTCCAGTCAACGGGACTCAATAAACCCATAGACCATTTCGCGATGCCACTGGAAGCATTACTGCCATCGTTCATCCAAACGATCACCTTCCAATAGGCTTTATCTTTACTCTTAAGCTTCCGCCCGGAATAAATAACATGCTGTGATTCATCAGAATTCTTCTTTCCTGAATCCCAAAGGTCTGCCTTGCCAGCCTCAAGCTTTTCAGGCGCAGTAGCAACCAATACCTGATAAGCACTCTGGCGCAGCCCTCTTCCTGCAGAGCTCATTTCCCAGCTCAGGCGCGGCTGCTGAACATCGATCCCCTGAGGGTCTGTCAGCATTTCTGTGCGCAGATTCTGCAGCTGAAAGCCTGCTGCCTGACTGCCCAGACAAACCAGCATCATGATGAAGCTAAGTCCTACCCTTGAAACAAGACTTTGATATGCTCTTAAATTCATTCTATTTTCCTGAAAAGTTAAAGTACAAAGTTATCTCTTTTGCTCTGGTTGGATCCTTCTCATAATCGTAAAAGATATTCTTCATACCCATAGGTCCTGTTGTCTCAGTCTTCTGGGTCTTGGTTCCGATTCCTGAAATACCCTGCATAAAGGATATATCACCTGAAGGGAATACCGGAGCGACGTTATTATACGGATCGTCAGAAACTTTCGGTGTGAACAAGCGGACATACAGGTCTTCATTCTCGGTTACGACAGCGAAAGACTGATCTTTACCCTGGAAGTTTAACCAGTACATATTAGCGTGGTAGCCTTTAAATTCCGGATACTGGAATGGGGGTTCTCCCGTAGCAGAGTTATTGTACTCCTTCTCCCATACACCAATCTGATTCCCTTTCATCCTGTTCTTCCATACGCGGTATGGTCCTGAACCCATGTATTCAACTCCCTTGGTGTTGCTCTCCGGATAAGAGAAGTTCAGTCCTACTACAGATGTAAAATATTGTCCCGGGAAGTAGTTCACTTTCATCTTCAGCCAGCCTGAAGGGTAAATGGTCCACTGTAAAGTATTATAGCTGGTCTTCCTGTCGAACTTTGATTCAATAACAACATTCTTCCCTTCCATCTTGTAGCTAAACCCACTGAAATTATTCACGCCTTCCTGTAAGATCGGTCCATTAGTAAACGGAATAATACCTTTAGCATTTTTCACTTCACGTAAAATTCCTGTTCGTTTACTGAAAGATACAGTAAGATCTCCCACGGAAACACGGTATAATGAATCGATTTCAGATACCTTCACCTGATTAGCGGCTTCCTTTTTGACCATGCGCGCAGCAACATGAGCCGGACGGACAATCGGGTAACTCCAGGTAAAGATTTCCTTTTTGTCTAATCCCGTAGCGGTGATATAGAGCACATCATAGGATTTCCAGTTTGCCGGAAGATCAACTTTCAATGAACCTTTCTCAAGAGGCTTCAGATCAGGACTCTGAATTTGTCCCTTAATGGAATCAGCTGCAGCACCGTTCATTTGCTTCATCTTCGCCAGCTTCCATGAGAAACCAATCTGATTCAAGTTAGCGAATGAATAGCGGTTCTCTACCTGGAAAACTCCATTAAAGCCTTCCGCAATCTCTCTTCTCTCAATGTAAACCGGACTCCATATCTCCTTAATGGCATAGAAGCTTCCCTCCTTTTCATGGTAAGGCCCAACGATGCCGTCGGCAGCATGGTTACCATCTGTATCGATAATATTATTTTTGTCGGTCCTTACAACTCCCTGATCAGCGTAATCCCAAAGAAAGCCACCTGCAGAAAGCGGACTGCGCCACATTTCTTTCCAGTAGTCTTCTAATCCTGCACCGTGTCCACCGTCATACATACCGTGCAGAAACTCTGTCGGCATAACGATCTCACGTCCATGCATGTAATTACCTATTCCATAATCATATTCCCGGTAATGCTGAGTCTCAAAACCATCGAATAGCTGCCATGGATGAATAACCGGCCTCTTCTGAAGATCCATCTGTCTGAAAATGGTATCCAGCTCCAGATTATGACCGCCCTCATTTCCATTCGCCCAGAATACGATCGACGGGTGGTTCTCATCGTTGATGATCATCTCTTTAAGCAACTTGGTACCCGTTGGCGTATCATATGTTCCATGCCATCCGGCCAACTCGTCCATCACATAGAGACCTAAAGAATCACAAACATCCAGAAAATGTCCATCCGGTGGATAGTGCGACATCCTCACGGCATTCATATTCATCTCCTTCATCAGCAGAACGTCGGTAACGCTCAGCTTCTTGCTCGTTGTACGACCTGAAGTAGGCCAAAAGGAATGGCGGTTTACGCCTTTAAACTTGATTTTCGCGCCGTTAATATACATACCGTCGCGAGGCTTCACTTCCACAGTCCTGAAGCCGAATTTCTTGCTGATGGTGTGTACAGCTTTATTGTTCTGGTAAAGCGTGAACTCTGCTTTGTAGAGATTAGGAAACTCAGCAGACCATAGCTTAGGCGACTGATACGAACCGCTTAACAAAACCGAACCCGTCTTCTTGTTCAGCGTACTTCTCACTTCACCGCCGAACTGTTTCCCGTTCGTATCGAAAAGTTTAACACCTACTTCTGTAGCCGATCCTGCAGCAATAACATTTGCACGGAACTTACCATCTGCTTTTGCATCAATCGACACGCGTTCCATATGACTTTTAGGCAAGGCTTCCAGAAAAACCGGACGGAATATACCTCCGAACAACCAGAAGTCAGCCTCCCGCTCAGCAGCGTTGACCGACTTGTTAGCCGAATGTTCCGATACCTTTACTTCCAATAAGTTTTCTGATCCAAACTTGACCAGTTTTGATATATCGTATCTGAATACATAAAAAGATCCCTGATGAATCGGCCCTGCCAATTTACCATTGATCTTCACCTCGGTATCCGTCATAGATCCCTCAAATACAATGTTAATTTTCTTATTCTTCCAATCATCAGATAAGCGGAACGTACGTTTATACAGTCCCTGCTCTTTTCCGCGAAGGCTATCTTTAGAAAAGCCATAGTCATAGGAGCCAAAGCCCTGAAGTTCCCAGTTAGATGGCACCGGAATAGTGGACCATTTCCCGGCCTTCATGCCGCCGGTAACAAAAAAGTCCCAGTTAACGGTATGATCATTGCCGGTACCGGAGAGCATTTGTTTCTGTGTCTCCTGAGCATTTGCAGTCAGAGAAAAAAGGAAAAGAGCGAAAATGAAACGTATGTGAAGTACTTTCATGTTAATTAGTGGTGTATAAGAATTCATTATTTTTCAGCCCGGGAGGCCGGTCTGTTCTAAACGGAGCAGCAGGCAAGCCCTCTCTGTTGAATAGGTTGGGCTGATCCGCCTCGCTCCATGCAAAGCGTACGCTCTGCGGTTTTTTCACCGATGGCGCGGAAACGATAACCTTGCCGCGGCGTATGGAAGCCTGCGCAGGTACGAACCTGCCGCTTTTGTCCGCTATGCTGAAGCATCTGAGTGGCTGTCCGTCTTTACTATAAAGCCCGGAGCCTCTGAAATCAAAACTAAGTTCAGCTGCAGCCCCTTTGATGCGTAGTTTTTTAAACACAGGACCACGTCCCGTAATATTTGCCTTGTAAGTACGACTCAAGGCCAAAAGCGCGAGTCTCCTGCCTATCTCCCATTTGAACGGAGGATGTATGTCGTTAATGTCGCTCGCCAGATCGGTAGTTACGATCATACCTGTGTGCGACACCTGCAGAACCTGTTCCTGCGCTTCCCTGAACTCTGGCAGGGATAAGCTGTCCAGCTTCACTTTACCGTCACTCCTTGAATAATAGAAGGGAGCCAACTGTACGTAGTAGAACGGAAGCTCGCCCTTTCCCCAGGCATTCCTCCAGCTGTTGATCAGCAGTGTCATTTTCTCCGTATAAGATGCTCTCTCGTTCAGAAAGCAGTTACTTTCGCCCTGATACCATAGGAAACCTTTAATGGCAAATGGTTGAAGGGGCTCGATCATCGGCGTATAAAACTTGCCGGGGTCACCCTCGCCATTCTTCAAAAGGTCCGCTGGTATCCAGGGTTCAATCCTGCTTCCCGGCACTGCTGAAGAGATCATGCCTACAGGAACACCCAGTTTTCCGCTGAGCTCCTTGGCAAAGAAGTAGGCGGCAGCCGAGAACGACCTTAAAGCTGAATCTCTCGCGACGCTCCAGCCCTGATGCGCAGGATCTGGCTTGATGAGTTCTTTCCGGTTGACCAGAAAGATTCGTATACTGTCGTTATTGGCATAGTCCAGTTCATCCACCGGATTACGCCCACTGTATGGCTTGGCTACCTTGCTGTTCTTCCGCATGGTATATTCCATGTTCGACTGTCCGGAACAGACCCAGACCTCGCCCACCAGAATATTCTTCAGCACAATGTTGTTTGATGCGGAGATCAGGAGCTCTTCAGCCTTGCCCGACGCCTTCATGGGGTCTAGTACAACCTTCCACTTTCCGCTTGCATCAGCCTGCGTATTCTTCAACTGAGCACCAAACTTCACCTGAACCTTTTCGCCGGCAGAGGCTGTACCCCAGATGGGCACAGGTTCTTCGCGCTGAAGCACCATATTGTGTCCCAGTACCCGGGGAAGTACCACTTCGGCGTGTACCGATGCCAGAGCAGTTAAACAGATGACCAGAGCGAAGAACCGTTTGATCATAGCGCAGAAGTTTTCAGATGTCCGATCGTGTATTTCGCCTCACGCACCGGTGTTCCCGGCTGAGACAGATCGTAGGTCTGGTCTGCAGGCGTATCGATATCAGGAAAACGGCGCACGTCACCTGTACGGTAAACAACACGTTCTATTGATGCAACCGGCGAAAATGCAATACCGTTCCAGCTCTTATCTCCGTTTACGTTGACGGTACACATGCGCGTCTCGGTGTTCAAAGTCACTTTGATGGTATATTTTTTTCCCGCTTCGTATTTGATGATACCTTTATAACGTGATCCTGCCTTGAAGTTCAGGTTCCCTACTGAATCTAAAGTCAGGCGTACAAAAGGGGTCCCCTTGCTGTCCTGGAACTCGATATCCAGCGAACCGAAATCATTCTGTGCCGGGGTAACGTCAAACTCGGCAACAAGCTTCTTCGTCGCAGGGATAACACGCTCCGCTTTGGCATAATCGTAGCGGTCTTTGTCTTTTAATGTCAGATATTTTATTCCATCTGCTGCTTTGTCCACAGAGACGGGTGCCCAAAGCGGGCTGTAAATATTCCACATCTTCAACTCCTGCTTTGCAGTCAGTGTGTTGAATTGATCGTCTGCGTGTTGGCTAACTTTATCCATAATTGGAACAGGTACCTTTGCAACCCAGATATCTTCCTTATTCATGCTGTACGACAGCCACATATTGTTGTCCGGTGGGATACCATCTCCCTCCGAGATACCGCGGATATACTGAGGACCGTATGACTTATAGTTCCCTCCGTAACGCATCGGCGATATCTCGCCGTTAACAAGCAGAAGGTTCTTGTAGTTCAAACCATCGTCGCTCACAGAAAGCGCCAGGGGCCAGCGATATTCAGACGGATTATAAACCGTTGCATATTTACCGTCAGAGGTTCTTTGTCCCCAGATCTTGGCGTTACTGTTCACAAATCCAGGTGCCCTTACCGCATTCTCCGGCCAGGTTTTTCCACCATCTTTGCTGATCGCCGTCAATGCATGTTTCCATAGTCCTACTACCCTTCCATCCGGCAGATGATAGGAGCTCAGTCCTTTATACTGCTTTTTCAAAGGAATCAACTCATCATCCCGGTCTGCCTCTTCAACCCACTGCTGCGTTACCAACGGATTCGCTAACAGCTCCTTGCAAGCATCAACAAAGCCTTTATCCTTACTCTTTGAAAACAGCGGGTAAGCAGATTTTTTCTGATCCCAGCTTTTATTGTAGCGGATAAAATAGATCGGTCCGTATGAGCCGTCCTTGCGGATCTCTCTTACCACGCGGCCTATACCCTTACCATCATTCGGATCATCTTTCGCGTCCATGGCGATCCCGTAATAGGCAAGCGCCAGCAGACGTTGCTTTTTGGAAACAAAGAAACCCATCCGCTGATGCATGATCGCGTACAGATCCTTTGCCACTCCCTTAACACCGGCTTTCTGATAGCCATCAGGAATTTTATAGGGCGGGAAAATCACATCCGGCTTCGTCCAGTTGTAACCATCTTTTGAGGTCATCAGCAACGTCTGGCTCGGTGGAATATGCTCCCCTACCGGATCGCTCAGGTAGTGCAGAAAAAAGGTATTGTTCCAATAGGCCATGTTGGTCGCATGGTTATAGGTCCAGCCGTAACTGTTCTCCTGACCAGGCTGCTCCCTGTTAGCCCGCATAATCTGGATATTATGAACGCCCACGGCCGGACTAAGCTGACCGTGGTGGTAATCTACATTAGACAGGGTTGTACCTGTATAGTGAACAACATCCTGAGCCTGTATCGTATTCACGATGCCAGTACCTGCTATGAACATAAATGCAGCCAGGCTGGCTCTGTATTTCTTTATAATCATATTCTTTATATGCAATGTCAGTTCTTTTCCTGCCCCGATTCTTTCAGGATTTTGTTGATCACACGCTGTGGGACGGGAACGATCGTACCATGTTTATGGCCTTCCGGGATAGATAGCTTGCTGGTGGCGTCTTCAAATTTTACAAAGTCCTTCGTGCTCAGTGCCCGATAAGTCTTTTCTCCGTAGGCGTCATAATACATCAGCCAGCGGTCCTTCACTCTGACCACACAAGGACCTTCTGTAAGTACGCCTGTTACCGCGCTTGTCACGCCGGTATAAGGCCCGGTTGCCTTATCAGAGTAGGCGATCTTCATATTCCGGTTCGGACGGGTGTTATCCTTCAGCACCAACGCATACTTCCCTTTTTCCATCTTCACAATAACTGCATCAATAACGCTGAACCCTGGATCAAGGAAAAGCTTTGTATCGCTAAATGTCTGAAAATCCTTCGTAGTGACGTAGTACATCCTGTGATTGTTACTTTCCTCCTCTACTCCTTTCGGAAAGCGATGAGGTATCGTGGAAGCCCAGATAATAACGAATTGCTTCTCCTCATCGTCATAGAATATCTCCGGAGCCCATACGTTTACCGTTGAAGGCTCATGCTTCATCACCTCGATAGAGCGCTGTGGCGACCAGTTGATAAGATCTTTGGAACTCGCATATCCGAATCCCTTCGTTCCCTTCCAGCCCGTTGTCCATACCAGATGATAGGTCCCGTCAGGTCCCTGAACCATTGAAGGGTCCCGCAGGATCTTCTGGTCTCCGATCTCCGGCTTCATGAAAACACGGCCGAAGTCGTTCCATTTATACCCATCCTGGCTGTACAACATTCTCAAACCCGCAGTTGCGGGTTCGTTGAACGATGTGAAGACATATGCCTGCCGGGAGCATGATGTCGCGAGAAGCGCGACCGATGCAAGTGCTATGAACAAACGTGTCATCATTTCTAAGCTTTATCCAGAATAAGAACCCAGTCATTACCTGCTTTCACTTCAGCAGGAGGGTCAAATTCATGGGTACCTGTATTTGGGAACTCACCGATTTCCGTTGTCTTACCATCTCTCGGATTGAACCAGCTGGCCTTAACCTTATCACCACCGATCTTTCCCATATTTACTTTGAAGTTGCGACCTGTATAGGTGTACACAAAGGCGTAGTCAGCACCACGTGTTGCCACCAGATAGTCGTACTTCTCACCGTTATCCGCAATCAAAGACTGATCTGGAACACGCTCAAGGAAAGGACGTGACAGCATCAGCGTCTTGATATGAACCATCTGTCCCGCTCCCGGCTCATTCATCGCGTCATCCCAGTACTGGTGAGAACCGTAAGCACTTCCTGTATCTTTAGCATTGTGCATTTGCATCACCGAGTTCTGTCCGTATGTATATCCGAACGCACCTGCAAAAACAGACCAGTAGCCATAACGACGCACGTCGCTGTCTGTCCAGCGTGGCTGCAAAGTATCGTGTAATCCCTGAGGAATACCTTCATATGATGGCTCCCCATCGATAGTCGGCTTCGCTGGCTTAAGCGAGTAATCATACTGCACATGCCTCCAGTTATCCTCTCCGTAATGGTGTTTCTCCTTTGCGGTAGTATCCTGATCGTAACGACGGTGTCCTGACTGGAACATATTGAAGTCCAACCATTTTTCGTTATGGAACCACTCTGTAGATGAAGTACGTCCTCTCGGGTGGAAAGTGATCAGGTGATTTGGATCTTGTGCCCTAAGCCCCTTTCCTATAGTCTGCCAAACAGCGATGGAGTCACTGCCTTTTATATCGCCACCATTCAACCAGATGATGTTCGAACGGTTCTTATAACGGTCTGCAATAAACTTAGTATAAGATTCAGCCTGCTCTACAGAGACATAACCATTCTTTACATTATTGCCCCAAACCGGCACCATTGCCATATACAAGCCCTTTTCTGCTGCTTTGTCTACTATGTAGTCTACATGGTCCCAGAAATCATACTGCAGCGAGTCGCCTGCAGCATTACCCTCGGTGATCAGAGGCTTCGAAAGATCTTTATTCACCAAAGCCGAATCTCCGTAGAAATTTTCTGCTGCAACCGAATGCAGCATCATCACCTGGATCACATTAAAACCTTTGTCTTTTCTATTTTGAAGATATTTGTCGGCTTCCTCGCGGCTAAGCTTTCCAAACAGCAGCCAGCCTGTATCCCCTAACCAGAAAAAAGGATCTCCATTTTCTTTGACTATATATCTTCCGTTCTCAGAAACCTTTAACGGTCCTGTTGTTTGCAAAGCTTCCCTCCCCGTATTACATGCTACTAAGACGGATAATGTTAAAAGCGATAAATAAAAAATACGACGCATTATGAACAATTTAAGTGTGTAACTAAATAAGACTTACCAAAAGCACCGATTCACCGGCTGTAGGTTTGTCTACCTTCAGGATCCCTCCTGCCTTTACTATATTTGATTTTCTTTGGTTCTGACCGTTCTTCGGATCAATCCAGGTCAATCTGCATGATCCTTTATATTCGCGCAGATCTATCTGCAGATCCTTACCTGAAACGGAATAGACGATCAATCCGTTTTTACCTTTCAGATCGTACCTTCCTTCTGCTGATTTTTCCACAGGACTCATCGTTGAAGCTGCGCGGAGAAAATCTGCATTTACAGACGCCGGTAACTGCGCCAACGATCCCCCTGCCATGAATGCAGCCCATCCGAAACTATCATAGCTATCGCCTGAATACATCACCCCCTTCGTAGGATACTTCTTCCTGTACTCGCTCACTGCGCGGTAGACCTGATCGAAGGATGTTTTCTTAGGCTTAAGCAATCTTGCATGCTGTCTGGGTGCCAGGTTCAGACCTCCTTCAGGCGCATAGGCAGAGCCGTCAGCCTGATAATGCCAATACCGGATGTCCACCAGGTCGATAATCGCCGATCTTGACGCATCAGCCAGAATAGCGTCCTGAACATCCTTCGTGGTACTCAGACCGATGACAACTTTTTTATTCGTTTCATTCTCCCATTCCTTGATCACATCAAGCCAGAACTCTACAAAGTGACGCGGGCCTGTAAACTCAGCACCAATCAGCTGGATTACGCCATTGTTGTCTTTGAAATTATTCAGGCACTGTCTGATATAAGCCCTGTGAAGCGCTCTTCTTTCCGGATGAGACACATCATAGAACTGCTCCGCCATGAAAATACGCTTGTCGCCGGCATAAGGAACCGGTTCAGGGAACCCTGGATTATTGATATTGTTGGCAGTTCTCCACGGGAAGTCGGCATAGTGTGCACCAGCCTCAATAATATTATGTTGAAAATAGTTCTGGTGGATCAGCACAAGTCCTTTCTCATCAGCCAGGTCAGCAAACTGCTTCAACCTGCCCCAGTACCAGGCATTGTATTTAGTCAGATCGTATTTGCTCAGTCCGTCCCATGCTCTTCCCTCACCACTGCGGGCAAAAGGTTGCTCATAGAAAGGAGCCCATACTTCACCGTCCATACGACGGATACGCTCATGGTCATCCCTGCGGCGCTCATACCATAAGCCATAGTTATGATCAAGAGCCACAATGTTATTTTCTTTCATGCTATCCGTAACCTCATTGAGGTCATCGGTCAGGCCCAGCCCCGTTCTTCCTGGTACGAAACGGGTCACAGCCGCCTGAGACTTACTCAGATCATCCGGCTGCAGGGTACCCCTCCACCATGGAACATTGTGTCTGGAACCGGTGAGCACCTGATTGCCTCTAAGAAGCCATCCATTCTCAACGTGTGCAATACCGGCCTGCTGTTTCCTGGCAGGTTCTTTAACCCCTATCTGGTCGATCGTTTTAACCCCTTTTGCTTCCACAGATATCGGATTACGCGATCCTGCCTGAGCAATCCAGTCCTCAAGCCTTACCCCAGGGTTCCTTGAAGCCCTGGTAAGCTCAGCAGCTACTTCAACCTTCGGACTGCTCGACGCTTCTGTAGGAACCTCCATCAGGTAAGCGCGCGTAGCGGATTCTGCACCCATTCTATCCGATAATTGAGCGTAGTACAAGCTGCGCGGATTGATATGTTCATTAGATTGATCCCAGTAACCATCCCCTGAAAACTGCGCCCAGGTACCAAAGGCCCAGTTACTTGCAGTAGGAGGCGCATAATTATTAACAAGCGAGGCAGTACATTGCCAGAACACGCTGTTTGCTGCGGTCCATCCGGCTCCTTGTGCATCCTGGCTTCTGTTCATATAGCTCAATGCCTGACCGTCGACGTTCACGATATCAAACAAAACGCCCGAAGCCCAGCTGTCTATCGTTCCGCTGAAACTATGTGGCAGCGACGATTCGCATTGTACAAAGACATTTGGACCGGCAGCACAATAACCTACAGCAAAATCATGATATCCATCCTCCGCATAACACCTCTGAAACAAGGTTTGCTGCCCAAGAGTATAAAATGTATAACGGCGCTGCCCTCCTATTTCCGAAACAGGAGAACGCGAGATACAATCCTCAACAGTAATACGCTTTGCTGAAGGCAGTATTTGAACTGCCGACCCGGCAAAATGCTCAAATTTCACCTGCCTCACCCACGCATCAAGCACATTATCAAGAGTCACAGCCATCCAGCGGTGATCTTCGTCTTTCTTATTTGCGGCATCAAATTCAGAACGCATCAGCATGTTTTCCACACCAGTCTCAGCAATGCGCCCTGCCCAGGTGTAAGCAGATACCGTTCCTCCTCCGAATAGGGGATCCAAAGCTGTCGTTATAGGCGCATCAAGAATAAGCTTGTTGCCTTTTACCTCAACGATCGTTCTGTCCCATTCAAGATCTTTATCTCCGGGCTTCCAACCCAGACTGGTTAGCCCGCCACCAAAATGCGCAGTCCCCAGAGCCTCAATCCAGTTCTTGGTGGAAGGTCTGTGAACAACGATGGTTTGTCCGGCTTTGAATTTATGCGAACCAGACAAAGTCAGTTCTCTCGTGTTTACAGGGTGATAGATATCCGCTAGCTTAGTGGCTTCCGCTTTGCGATGTCCGTTAAGTCCGGCAACGGTAATAAGCGTTTCACGGCTCTTTCCGGCTCCAAGCAGAACCGTCCCTTTTTCGTCCATACCGCTTCCCCTCAGGACTACCCCCGAAGTAGAAATCTTCAGCGAGCCGAGGATCTCATAAAGTCCCTTTTGCAGCAGCACTGCCCCTCTGATTCCATTCTTGTCAGGCTGCAAAGATGATACATAATCAATAGCTGATTGAATTCGGTTGGTCGCGTCACCGCTTTTCACGGGAACCACTACCTTAACTGGAGCATTCGGAATTGCCTTCTCTCCCGCCCTATAGCCCGCATAGGAGAAATCAGGAATACGGTTTCCAAGAGAATCCGGTGAATATGTCAGTTTGCTCTCTTTATATGAGATAGGCAGCACAGGCTCAACCTTCTCTTTTTGCGCAAATGACGGAGAAACAGACACCATGCAAGCCAGCAGGCCAGCAATCAAATATTTACGGCAAAGATTCAAATCGTTCATTCAGAGAAGATTTTATCTGGTGTGTTTAAATGATATAACGAGATCTAATTACAATCCAGGTCTCAACAAAATAATTTAGTAATACCTTTGGTTAGAAAGTATATCTCATTACAAATGTATAGGCAGTGCCGCTTAGTTTTATATAGCATTTTCTCAATCTTCTGTAGCATCTTATCCTGAAAGCTCAAGCCGCTATATTGTTACAATTCATGCCTCTGTTTGAATAAAGCCTTGTGTATTGTCTCTATTCAACACGATTATTAAGTCCAAGGAGAATCCAATAAAAAACGATCCTCTCAAACAGTGAATGATCGTCCAAAAAGCACCTTAACAAAAAAGGGACAATCATTTTAGTGATTATCCCTTTTTTGTTAAGGTGCTAATTTACTTTAGCGGATCAAAAGTACCCGGCCCGTTTAGTCCGTTCCATCCTGTAGTTTGTTCTAAATATGGAGAACTGATGAGAATGCCTTGAGGCAATCCAAAGAAGTAGTACTCTTTATACCAGATAAACTTCCAGTTAGCAGGACTAGTCTTATCAAGATCGTCCTTAACGGTTACCTTAAAGTATTTGTCATACAACTCATCAATCGGAGTTGCATCGCGATCCGCAAGCGGAGCTGATGCACCGGATTTAATCAGCGGATCCGCGTTCCCAACGTAATCAGCTCCTGCAGTAGTTTTAACCGATATAGTGTAACCTGTTCTGCGTGTTCCGTTGAGAGGTTTCATTCCCAACCTCTTTACAGTACCATAGGTATCATCAAATAACAACCAGCGTCTAAGGTCCCAGAAGCGCTTGCCTTCATACGCGAACTCAACCTTGCGTTCGTTAAGTACTGAAGCAAAAAGCATATCTCTGTTTCCAGCAGCGCCTGTTAGACCATAGTTGCCGTCAAGGTTCTCAACACCGGCTCTGGCTCTGATTGACTTAATTCCTTCGAGTCCTTCAGCAAGTTTATCCGATCCGATCGCAGATTCAGCAAGGTTCAACACCACTTCAGCGAAACGCAGTTCCATAAAGTCTGTTCCACTCATTACGAAGTTACCCAATGCATTACTAGCTGCAGGGTTGCTCGCTTTACACAAGTATATACCACTTGCGTTTCCACCCTTTGTTTCTGTTGATGCATTGTAACTTGATGCAGTTGCTGTTTTTTTCCAAACATACGTCCACTGCTTGTATCCTGGCACTGAACCATTTGCAGACACATAAGGCCACGCTGCACCATTATAAACGAATGTCTTGTAAAACCTTGGATCACGGTTTTTATAAAACTTGTTTGCATCATATGCGTAGGTAGACTCACCAGGCATTTTTCCGTCCTTCATAGGGAATGCATCCACCATTTCCTTTGTTGGAGATATAGAACCAGCTCCTAATATATCTCTTGGTCGTATCGCATTCTCCCAGCCATTGTTCTTCGTGTTGTTATTACCAGCTGCACCGTTATTAAAACCGAATACAATTACGCCCTCAGGATTGATTGCTGATCCTCCTTCTTCCAGGAACATATTTCCCCATGCGGTCGCATTCGCTAAAGAGCCCTTCTTATATAATCCGAAGCCGTTTGACTCCAGAAGAGTTTTTGCTGCTAAATTTGCCTCGTATGCACGTTGCCATCTAGCTCTATCGTCAGACCTGTTAAACAAAGGACTGGCCCATGTTAACAAAACACGCCCTTTGAGTGCTGCAGCTGCACCACTAGTTATCCTTCCCCAATCTGAGCTGCCCCAAACTCCTGGAAGCAAGCTTTGTGCTAGATCAAGATCTTTGATTATCTGCTCAATTGTTTCAGAAGAAGTACTACGAGGAATATTACTGATATCCTGGCCAGAAATCGGGTCAGTCGGTGTCAGTACAATCGGCACGCCTCCATAAAGCCTCACAAGTTCAAAATACTGCCACGCTCTCCAGAAGTAAAGCTGACCCTTCAACTTGTTTTTAACATCTTCTGCCATGCCATACTTATCGACCTCAGTAAGGAAGATATTGATCTGTCTTAACCGCGTCCAGGTATTGTTGTTTACGCTCGTAGGCATCCGCTGACCGAAATATTTGTTAGCATGCAAAAACTCATATGAAATACTTGGATACTCCTTGTTCCAGTCGGTCTCGCCTGCCAACTCTTCGGTTGTTTGACTAAAAACATTGCTATAAGTTCCGTTGTCGCTCGCGGAATTGCTTATTATGAAAGCTTGAGCATTATTCGCAGGTTCAAATAGACCATAGATGTAATCAACGTAAGCTTGAGCTAAGATTGGATCTTTGAAAACCTGATTATCAACAGCTCCATAATCCCTCTTTTCTTCCAGAAAGTCATCTTTACATCCCGCTGCTACGAATAGCAGAGCGAAGAATATATATTTTAATTTGCTATTTTTCATTTCTTCTAAATTAATGTTTACCAGTTACAAGGTCAGATTCAAACCGAATGAATACGTTTTCAATGAAGGATATGAATTCCATGAAACGGAAGGATCTTTGTAACCGTACGGATTGTATAGGTTAAATGGATTCATACCGCTGAGATATACTCTTGCATTGCTAATCTTCAATCTGTCAGTGAAACTCTTAGGAATGCTATACCCCAGGTTTATACTCGCAATACGCATTCTGAAAGAGTTTACCTGCCAAAAATCCGATGGTTTGTTGTACATGTTATCCCAGTTTGGATTCGGCATCGTTCCTGAAGGATTGATAACAGGATCGTATATGTCGCCCCAGATTTGAGGTAAACTTGTAAATACTCTGCTGATGTCATTATTTAGCTTTGTGGTTTCTTCAATGGCAGCCCAACCGCCAAAGGTTCCCGCTAATACGCAGTCAAAACTAAATCCTTTGTAGCCAGCTTTCAGTGTAACACCATAGCCATAATGATTGTCCTTCCGCTTCTTCAGCAATATCTGGTCGTTTTCATCAATGATGCCGTCAGGTGCAGCAAACGATCCATCAGGCTGAAGGGGTCCTCTCACGTCTCTGTAATATAACATTCCAGGTTTCAAGTCTTCTGCACCATTAATCTTTTGACCAAACACGGATGTAACCTTGTATTCGTTATAATAAGCATTGATGTCGTCTTGCGTCTTGAACATTCCGAGATAATCATATCCCCACATACCCACATCACTAGATTTACCGGGTTGAGCATTCCATGGATATTTGATATCCGTTTCATTGAAGTCTCCTCTCACAACCTTGTTATCTCCCCAGTTGAATCGGGCATTGATGCCATAATTGAAATCTTTACCGACTTGGGATGTCCAGCCTAACTCGATTTCGTAACCAAATGAGTTAGCCTTACCATAGTTTTCCTGTGCAACAGATCCACCTACTGTAACAGGAACGCTTCCAACTCTCTTGATCAACAAGTCTGATCCATAGTTGTAGTATCCTTCCACAGTTGCGGATAGGCGGTTTTCTAAGAACCTCGCATCTACACCGACGTTATTTTTGAATTCCTTACTCCAATGTGCGTCCCTGTTCGGTGAAGCATCCATTTTCAGGCCGATCGTGCTTGATCCGTTACCACCAAAGACCGCACCTTTTCCTTCTTGAAATGTATAACGCTGATTCCACAGCCAAGATCCAAATTGATCGTTACCCAGCAAACCGACTGAATATCTTAGCTTGAGGAAATTGATTGTATTAGATTTGAAGAAATCTTCCTGAGAAACAACCCATCCCACTGAACCAGAGTAGAAATTACCCCAGTAATTTTCTGGCGCAAATTTGGTTGAGGCATCGGTCCTGAACAAGAACTCCAAAAGATACTTTTCTGCGTAACGGTAGTTCAATCTTCCAATATATCCTAAGGTACCAGCCTCATTTCTGGCTGTTCTTCCGGAGAAAGCACCAAATGCAGTGTTAAACTGTCCATTCGTTGCTTGAATCGGATCTTCCTTCCACACATCCTCCTGTGTATTATTTGACTCTCCTTTTTCAACTGTGAATAAACCACTGACGTTATGCTTACCAAACTGACGCTCATAGTTCAGAATGAAGTTCATCTGCACGTTTGACTCATTCGTGTTTGAATAATATAAACGGTTACCATTACTTACGGTCAGAGGGGTAGACTTTGTAGCACCGTCATAAATATGTTCATGGTCTCCAACTCCGGTAAATTGGTAAACCGTATATTTTGTACCTATCTGCGAACCATGGGAACTAGATGCATTTCTAGCATATGAAGCTCGCGCCTTCAAGCCTTCTATAAACGGAACTTTGTATTCCGCTGATATATTAACGGTATAAAATTTAGATCCTGTTTCAGCAAGATTGCCCAGGCGCTCTAACTCATAAAAGTGATAACGGGAAAGGTCATTGGTGGTTCCTGGGATTTTTACTGGTAATCCATCAATGAACATAGGAACATACCTTGGAGTCAACAGAAGATTTTTGTAGTCGTCTTCAGCTCCTTCACCTGAAACTTTGTTAAATGTTTTAACCAGGTTATCGTTATTTCCTGAAACTTGCAACCCAACTTTCAGATTAGATGCAACCTGCATGTCGGTACCTGCACGGAAGTTCCATCTGTCGTAGTCAAGCGTTCCGATGTTACCATTCTGCTTATTGTAACCGATACTTGCAAAATATGTAGCTTTTTCTGCACCACCACTTAAACTAAGAGCGTGACGTGTATTATAACTGGCAGACCAGGCATCTTCTAACCAATTATAGTCAGTTGTCCTGAACTTCTCAAGCTCGTCTTCACTAAAAACGAAGTTCTTGTAAGTAGCTCCAGTCTGCGCCGCTGTCTTATTAGATCCGTTAGGCCCGTTCATGATATTGAAATACTGCCCAAATTGGTAAGCATTCATCATTTTCGTACGGTATGCCTCGTCGTTAAGTGCCACGGATCCGTTATAAGAAATTTTCGGAGGCCCTGATTTCCCTTTCTTTGTAGTTACAATAACTACACCGTTCGCTCCTCTCACACCGTAAACGGCGGCTGCAGCATCCTTCAATATGGAGATACTTTCAACTTCCGCTGGATCAAGATTATTAAACAAGGTTGCGTCAGGTTGATTCTGACCGGTGATCTGAATAACGCCGTCGATGACGTATAATGGGGAACTTCCTGCTCCAGGTATCGGAGTTCTGATCGTGATTGACGCCTTCGAACCCGGCCTTGAATTTCCACCGCTTACCCCAACCCCTTGTAGACGACCTGATAACGCTGCACCAATATTGGTAACAGGAAGATCTGCAATCTCTTCAGCTTTGATTTCAACTACGGCACCAGTTAAGTGCGCTTTTTTCTGTGTACCATAACCAACCACAACAACTTCGTCGAGATTACTTGACGATTCGATCATCTGCACGGTAAGCTTAGTTCCCGAAGCTACCACTTCTTTAGTCTGAAAACCGATGTAAGTAAAAACGAGTGTTTCGTTACCTTTCGCAAGATTTATGCGAAATACACCATTCACATCCGTGCTGGTTCCCGAATTGGTTCCTTTAATTTTGACGGTAACACCCGGAAGAGGTTCTCCCTTTGTGTCAGTAACCGTTCCCGTAATGTTCACTCGTGCATTCGCCGACTTCTCTGCCGGAATAAGATATGCCGAACTTGTAGCAAAAGATGTATTTTGTAATACAAACAGACAGACCAAGATCATCGCCGGAACTTTAGTCCGTTGAAGGCTTGATTGTAAAAGTAAGTTCATAAAATATTAGATTAATGTTAGTTGTTAGATTTCAATAATTTGAGGTGGGGTGATAAGCCGTGATAATTCACGTGGCTATCCGAGTAGTAAAGCTTTATCTCATATTCAATAATTTTAAGTACAATGGTCTATTTACTAAGCAGATGAACAATACAGATCAACTGCTTAGTGTATTATTTAGGATATTGATAATTTGGTTGTGAACAAATATATCGAGTAGTTATTCCGATATATTGTAGTATTTTTTCATGATCCTGTAGCATATTAGCATTGCTACCTTATACGGAAAACTACTTGGTTTGTTCCCGCTCTTTTAACTTCTGCTCCCACTCTTCCCTGGCCTTCTTGGTTTCTACGCCCTGTGCAGATAAGTAGTTGTTGATCTTGCCTTTATATTTACCAAACCAGGCATGCTTTTTATCAGAGGAACCGGCGTTCATCGCATATTCTCTGGCTTCAGTCAGGTAAGCAAGGATCTGTTCCTTCTGTGATTCGTTCAGATTGGGTAGCATTTCCATATAACCCTTATACGTGATCGGAAGTACAGAGTAGGTCATCCCGTCCTTTACCTTCTCTATTTGCTGTCTGCTCAGCTGTTTGCTGAGTTTAGCCATGTATTCGTTATGAAGACGCGCCAGCTTCGGACCGGCTTCTGCCTCAACCTGACTGATCTTCAATACCCGGGCCGCTTTATCCAGGCTTTGATCTGCCTTCAACGCTTTGATCTTTTCATCACGTGCTGAATGGATGTCGTTCAAGGCTATATACTGGTCCGCGATGATATCGCGAACCAGGTCTTTCTTTGATGCATCTGTGATGTCAAGCTTGACGGCTATCTTGTCAGCGCGCTCCGTAATCACTTTCCGGTAGGCAGCTTTTTCTGCATCATTTCCTTGCTGTGCAAAACCTGCTGATGTGAAGCAAGCAAAAGCCAATGCAAATAACAGTGTTTTTTTCATGACGATTAGTTTTGGGAACCGTTATAATCTACGTTTCCGCAGAAGTGAACTTCTATACCCAGTCCGGTCATTGCCGCGGCTTTTAGTCTGCAAAGCTCCTGCGCTTTCGCTGCATCTGGTGCGTATGCTACCTGAATATGATTTGCTTTATGACGTGCCATCATCTGATCACGTGTTACTCCGTTCAGCACGGCATGCATCACCGGCCACTCAGGATTGGTCTCTGCCCATATTTTCTGAGTTTCTTCAAGCGGAAGAGATACAGCCTCTCCTACTCCCAGGTCGCAATGAAGTTTGTTATCCATTACAAAAACACGGCTCCATACAATACTTCCCGGTTTGCTGATACCTTTAAGGGTTCCACCGCCGAAAGGAAAGAACATGGATGGCTGACGAACACTTGAAGCTCCTTTATAACCATCGATAAAATGTGAAGCCGGAGCTGCTCCTGAAATCATGAACAACCAAACGAACTCGTCTACGCCGTTCACATTCCGTTGCTGTCCCCAGCGAAGGTCATGCAAGGTGTTCGATCCGTCAAGTCCCTGCTGCTCCCATAAATGATAGGTCACATATCCGTCGATACCGGCACACTCATCAACTTCATTGAAGTGAGGAAGAGCATGTCCTGCATTGATTTCTTCACCCGACTCAGATAATACAGGCGGACGTAATTTATTATTCAACAAGCCTTCTGTCAGGTCGCTTGCTGCGGTAAGATCCTTTAATCCCTGCTGATACTGGATACCGATTGTATCACAACCGAAATCGTCAGCGATACGCAATGAAGCGATATACATCTTCAACTGCTCGAGCGTCTGCTCACGGGTAAGTTCCGTTTCCGGGTTTTCACCCCACTCAAACGTCATACCCTGCTCCAGAAGCCAGTTCAATGCTTCTTCGGCCTCATCTACGCTTACTTTACGCATAGCAGCAAAGAGAGCCGACTGGCTTAAACGTTCCTTGAAGAAACCAGTGCGGTGTAACAGATCATCCGGTACGATCGCATTGTACATTCCCATACAACCTTCGTCGAAGATTCCCATGATTCCCTTGCGGGTTTTAAATGCTTTAGCAAACTCTTTACCGATCTGCTCTTCACGTTGCGGGATCTTAACCAGGCTGTAATCTTTAACATGACTCTGATCGTGTTTGATGACTCCGGTCTCAAACCACTCAGTTAGTGAGTTGATGAAAAACTCGTCTTCAAACGTTTCGCTCCAGAGTGAACTATATTCTACTCCTGCCTTGCTCAGGGAACCGTTCAGGTTCAGCATACCTACCAGGCCAGGCCACTGTCCGCTCCAGTTAGCTACCGTAAGGATCGGTCCTTTATGGGTCGTCAATCCGGATAGCACGTGATGGCTGTATTGCCATACGCTCTCCGCAACGATAATAGGCTGTTCAGGATCAAGGTTGCGAAATACCTCCATTCCCATCTTCTGAGAATCGATAAAACCGTGTTTTTTTACCTCATTGTAAGTATGCGCACGTTTCACTGTCCATCCAAGCTTTTCGATTGCCTTCGTCAGAAGCTGCTCCATCTCGTTCTGGGTAGCCCAGCAATTCTGGTTTGCAGCTATGCGAAGATCTCCACTGGCAACTAATAAAACTTCCTTATTTCCTTTCAACATTGTATAATTTTTATAGGTTCTTTATGAATTTGTCAATAATGAATTGACTCTGTTAACAAACTCAAAAACACGTATTTCCCTCGCTAATTTTTTAGAATATCGGAGGAAAATATCCCGCTGAGTCCTACAAATATGCACCAGGCTGTAATAGTATTGTTGCAGGTTGTTATCCAATTTCTATAGGATCTTAGCATTCTAATTAGATTATTTGGCGTATACTTGTCAAAGGAAAGAAACGCTAAAAACCATTCAGATGAAGCCCTTATTTCATAAAGTTCCGGTTAAACTTCAGAGCTCTTTTAGTATCAGACATGATATCCGACCCAGGTTTGATACGATCTGGCATTACCACCCGGAGCTGGAACTGCATCTGACGGTAAGGGGTGAAGGCGTAAGGTTTATAGGCGATAATATCAGTAACTTTTCTTCGGGGGAATTGATTCTTCTTGGAGAAAACTTGCCTCACACCTGGCGCTGTAAGGACGAGTACTTCGCGGCCGATTCTAACCTGGAGGTGGAGGCCATCGTGATCCACTTCTTGCCCGATTGCCTGGGTAAGGATATTCTGCACCTCCCTGAGGCTTACCTGATCCCCAAACTGCTTGAAAAAGCGAAACAGGGCATGGTTATCCATGGTGCAAGCAAGGATAAACTTCGTGAACTGATGTTCTCTGCCATAGATGCATCCGGATTGGATAAGATCATCATCCTGCTTTCAATCCTGAAAACCCTGGCGGAAGCCGAGGACTATAAAAGCATCGTCACCGGCCAGCATACGTTGAACAAATCCACTGAAACGGATACCATCCGCCTAAATAAGGTCTATAACTATACCCTGACGCACTATAAAAAGGAAATAAGCCTGGAAGAAATTTCGGAGATCAGCAATCTGAGTATTACCTCTTTCTGCAGGTATTTCAAATTGATGACAAAGAAAACGTATTATGATTTCCTGATTGAAATCAGGATCAGCCATGCCTGCCGGGCGCTTATTGAAGATAAGCTGCCTACCGAGGTGATCTGCTTTGACTGCGGGTTCAACAACGTGTCAAACTTCTACAGGCATTTCAAGAAGGTAACGGGACTTACGCCGCTTGATTATAAAAGGCAGTATCTGCAAAAGATATAAAATCAGAATGAGGGGTTGGATGTAAAAGCGTAACATCCAAAATAATGCTTCCGCACCCAACCCCTCAGTCCGCTATAGTTGTATGCGAAGCTCTAATTCCTGCTGAAGGTAATTGTAATCCTTAAACAGTGTCTCAATCTGGTTAGTTACTGCACCGGTAAACTCCCCTACTTTTCTTCTGGTGAAGGTGGAAATATTCAGTCCACGTTTTTGCAGGAAGTATTTCGATACAATCGGATATACATTGTGCATAACATCCATATTGTCGTTCAGGAACTGCTGTACCTTCTCCACTTCGCCTGCCAGTGCCGCATTATTGTAATTATCACATAACCAAACGATCAGCTCCGGAAAGTAATTTCCCTGGATACATGATAAACCGGATGATCCTGCTTTTAACGATTCCACCGCGTGAACCATATAGGCATCATACAGACCGAATTTCGCGCCTTCCGTAGCTTTCAGCTTGGCCCTTACCTGATCGATATCCAGACAGGTATCCTTGTGGTAGATCACTCTCTTGGTATCCACGAAGCTCTTCAGCTGTTCAGCAGATAAAAGTCTTTTGTAAGGAACCGGACACTCGTAAAAGCCCAATGGCACTCCTGGAGTCTGATCAATCAGATCAAAAACCTGGGAATTGAAATACTCTTCCGAGTCAGACTCTTCAGCCAGCAGACTGGTGATCACGATAACCGCCTCTGTGCCTGTATCATTTACCCTCTTCACAAAATCTGCCTGCTTGGCAATAGGTCCGCCGAACGTACCTGTAGCGATTACCGGAACTGCTCCGTTTACCGTTTTGATGATATGCTTGATAGCGTCGATACGCTCTGTATCTGAAAGCTCAAACATTTCACTTGAAAGGCAATTGGCAAACAATCCAGCCGCACCCGCTTGAAGGTAAACCTCAGTCAATCTGGTTAAAGTACTATAATCAATTTCTCCATTGTCTTTAAAAGGAGTGAGCATCACGGGAATGAAGCCCTTTTTCGAGTTATCCATATTCTTAAAATATCTATTCTATTGAGCGTTTTCTGATCCTTGTCAGCAGCACACCCACCAGGAAAATGGTTAGCGTACCCACAACAATGATCATGTTATAATGAAGTGTATTACGTAAGTATTCGTATTCTACAGGAAGCAGCGGCGAGAACGTCATCCAGATAATGACCAGGATACCGATGATCGTTGCGATAATTGCTTCGTGATTCCTGCTTTGTTTACTGATCAGTCCCAACAGGAAGAGACCAAGCATACCGGCCGCGAAAATTCCCGATAACTGCCACCACACGTCCAGGATGCTCTTCACACCGATCATGGCGATACCTGCTCCCATACCCAGCAGTCCGAAAACCACTGTCGACATATGAAGCACAGACATGGTCTGCTTCTCGTTTATATCTTGCTTGAAATAGCGCTTGTAAATATCCACGGAGAAGACCGTCGCAGATGCGTTCATGCCTGAACTGATGGTCGACATAGCAGCCGACAGGATCGCCGACACGATTAATCCTACCAACCCCGCAGGGATCTTCGTCACCATAAAGTGTGGCATCACCTTATCGCCGTAATCCGCGGGTTTCAGCGTTGCTGCTAGCTCGTTGATCTGAGCGACTGATGCACCCACCGGAAGCCGTTCTACAGCCACCTGCTGCTTCAGCACTTCGGTAAACTCCGGATTCACACTGTAAAAAGCAAACAGCGCAGAGCCAATGATAAAGAACAACAACGAAGCCGGAACATATAGGAAAACACAGAGCCACAGCGATTTCGAAGCCTCCTTCGAATTAGGAGCGGTATGATAACGCTGCACATAGTTCTGATCCATCCCGAAATTATTCAGATTGATAAAGAACCCATACAGCAGCACGACCCAGAACGAGGATTGGACAAAATTAAAATCGAAACTACCCAGACTGAACTTGTCGTTCGCCTTGCCAATCTCCATGATAGAAGATACGCCACCAGGCATTCCGTCAACTATCAGATATAGAATGAGCATAGCACCCAGGGTTTTGATAACTCCCTGCACCACTTCAGTCCAGATAACTGCCTCAATACCACCCAGTACAGTATAGATAATGATACATATCCCCATAACGATCATGATCATCGACATGGAATAACCGGTCAGAGCCTGAAGGCTAAGGGCAATACCAAAGAAGATGGAGCCCATGCGCGCAAGTTGCGTGAGAAGGAAACAGACTACCGCATACGTTCTGGCCCAGGCACCGAAGCGCTTTTCCAGGTTCGTATAAGCAGAAATCTCTCCTGTACTCCGGTAAAAAGGAACGAAATACTTGGATGCTACCCATGCGGCGAGCGGCATGGAAAGACTGAACACAAAGGCATTCCAGTTATCGCCAAACGCTTTCCCCGGTACTCCCAGGAAGGTGTTACTACTTAAAAAAGTAGCGTAAATAGACATCCCTATCGCCCATCCCGGAATCGTTCCTGAGGCTTTGGTAAAATGATCAGAACTTTTGTTTTTCCGCGAAAAATAAAAGCCGACAACGATCATCCCTAGAAGATAAATTGCTATAACAGCTAAATCAAAAATTGGTAGGTTCTTCATATCAATAGCCAAATAACTAATATTATTTGACTGCTTTAAGTTCGTTTGGTATAATTAGAGGAAACCCCTTTCAACGTGACAAATCTAGGCTCCATCGCCTCGCATTTCCTGTATCATTTTTTCTGAGTATTATAGGATGTTATCAAGAAGCGTTTTCAAGACGCTTTTTTGCTGATGAATCACTATCAAATGCCTGATTCCTCCCCGGAAACGCATAAAATAAAAGAGGCTGATCATCCCGAAAATGATCAGCCTCCCCATAGAATTATTTCATAAGAAACGCGCTAGTAGCCGCTATTCTGAAATCCTGAAGGATTGGATATCGCATCCATTTGTCCCTGTGGAATTGGCCGCAAGCCGTGCGTACCGTCTACAAAGTACTGACCCACATCCGGGTTTTTCTCACTCAGGTATGCCTTCGTGAGCTTTCCTGTACGCTTCAGATCATACCAGCGTGTGTATTCCCCGCACAATTCACGTGCGCGCTCGTCAAGCAGGAACTGCAGCGTCATATCGCCTGCGTTTACACGCTGTGCTTTCACCCGGTCTCTCAGGGCATTGATATATGTTGCCGCATTGCCAGCCCTGTTCAGATAGAACTCCGCTTCTGCAGCAATCAGATATACCTCACCAAGCCGCATCACAATAGCGGATGCATCACTGGTATAATTGTTTGCTTTCGGACTGACCAGGGATCCGCTGTTGAACTTAACCAGTGATGGATAAAATTTCAGAAACGGATTATCAGCCTCTCCCGGATCAACATTCACACGGTTGTACTTCATCTTTACGCGGTTGTCATCTCCGTAAAGATCCTTCATATCTACCCAGATATACTTTTGACCCAGCTTCGTTGCCGCCTCTTCAGCATATCCTGGCTCACCCGGACGACTGATCTTGATCGCCAGCTCACCATTTGCAACCGGCGTACCTGCCGTCACATTGCTGCTGCGGTCAAACTGCTTGATGGCATCTACAGTCCACTTGTAATTGGTGTTCGCCGTCCAGCTTGTCTGGAACGACAAATGGTACCGCGGATCGAGACTACCGTCTGCGTTCCTGAACACATCCATCAGATATTTGCTGGGCATAAAGCTGCCGCCTGTCCAGCGTCCTACTTCCAGCTGAAAACCTGCTGAGAGGATCGCTCCAAAAGCTGTTGGTGTTGCGTAGAACTTCTTGAAATCGGTGTTATGGTCAAAAACGTTCGTCGACCCGTATGCCTGCGAATAGGGTGTTTCGTAAAGCGCCTCTTTATTGTTCTTATTGTTTGCGGCGTTGAAGTTGTCGATAAAATTGGCATATAGCTGCACATTATAACTACCCGGAGATTCGATCAGCTTTTTCGCATTCGCCAGAGCCTCTTCCAGATGATCATTGGTACCATATTCCTTGGTCTGCAAACAGGCTTTGGCCAGCAAACCTATAGCCGCCTTTTTAGATGGGCGCCCCTGCTCTGCTGTTACCGCCGGCAGATTGTCTGCTGCAAAGCGCAGATCCGGCAGTATTGCTTTTTCGTAAACTTCCAGAGCTGGAGTACGGATGGCCTCGGTAGCCGCTGTAGTGGTTTCTGACAAGGTCAGCACGACCGGTCCGAACTGCTCCACCAGATGAAAATAATAAAGTGCGCGCAGGAAATGAGCCTGCCCCAGCATATCGTTTTTCTGAGCCTCACTGCTGAAATCCTGAACCTGACCAACACGCTCGATCACCAGGTTACAATAATTGATGGCATCGTATGCCCCGTTCCAGTAATCTTTAGCCATATCAATCGACATAGCTCCACCGGAAGCATACTTCATGTAGTTCTGGTTATTATTGGAATTCAGATCCGAGGTCCAGATATCCGTCCCGCCCTCGGTTACCAACAGCAGGTTTCTGCCATAGAAATAACGCGGAAGGTCAAAATAACAACTGTTCAACAGCTTATTGTAGCCGGCTACGGTTGATGCCATCTTATCCACCGTCACTCCTGATGGGTTTACTTCATCAAGCGAGCATGACGACATTCCCATCCACGCTGCCAATATAGCGATATATACGTTTCTTGTTTTCATGTTTTTACTCTTAGAATGTTACGTTAAGGCCAAATACAAACTGCTTGGTAAGCGGGAAGTTATCTGCTCCTCCGCGCTCCGGATCCTGATATTTCAGCAGGTCGCTCTTCGCAAAGATGAACGGATTGTTTGCGGTCAGATACAGCCTGAATTTGTCTACCCCCACTTTGCTCATCACCTTTTTATCTAAACTGTATCCCAGTGTGATGTTCCTTACCTTAAAAAAAGAACCATCTACATATTTGAGTGCGTCAAAGCCGATGTATCCGGCAGTGCTCGAGTGGAGCCCTGGTCTTGGCAGATACGCACCGGGATTTTCTGGAGTCCAGTAGTCGATATCTTCCGGACTGTTCGCCGTACCCAGCGTTGGGTTGTAGCGTGTAATCAGGTTGCTCGACATCATTTGTCCCCAGCGGGCGGTCAGCAACACACTGGCATCAAAGCCCCTGAAGGTGAAATTATTTTGAAGTCCGCCTGTCCAATCGGGTACAGAAGAGCCCAGGATTACCTTATCATTTGCGCTGTACGCGTGGGTTCCGTCTTCTTTGACTGTCCCGTCAGTAGCCAGCTTGATATCTCCGGGTTTGGAATTATATTTAGCGGCTTCTGCGGCCTCACTCTCCTGCCATATTCCGAGATATTTATAATCGAAAAACGTTTTGATCGGCTGATTCATAAACAGGCCGTCAGAGATCAGGTTCTGTTCGCCGGGCAGGGAAACGATCTTCTCCTTATTGCGTGCGAAGGTAATAACCGAGCTCCAGGAGAAATTCTTCTTGTTGATGTTGTTCGTATTCAGCATCACCTCTATCCCGCGGTTGTTCGTGGCACCGATATTCTGCCACATACGGAACGGACTTCCCCATGAACCACCCAGAGTGGCAGGCATACTGCGCTTGTATAAGAGGTCTTTGGTATCTGTATTGTACCAGTCGATCGTCAGGTTGATCAGCCCCTTCATGAATTCGGCATCGAGACCCACGTTCGTATTGTACGACTTTTCCCATCCAAGACCCGTGTTTGCGAGCTCCTGGTTCAGAATAAATGCAGGACCCGCAGTATTCAGGCCGAATCCTACCGGCTTAGGGGCATTATAGCCACCAGCCTGTGTACCGTAAGCACCAACACCTCCTGAGTTACCTGTTACACCATAACCTACTCTGAGCTTCAGGTTAGATATGTTTTTGATATCCTTAAAGAATGCCTCATCACTGATTCTCCAGGCAATTGCTCCTGCCGGGAAAACATCCCATTTGTTCCCTTCGGAAAGTCGGGAAACACCATCCCAGCGATTGGAAAACGACAGAAGGTACTTGCCACGGAAGTTATAGTTTACCCTTCCGACGAAGGACAGCGACTGCGTTTGAATATAAGATGAGCGGATCACGGAAGTGGTAGCACCTGCCAGATTATAGAAGGAGTAGGAGTCCAGATCAAAACCCGAACCACCCGCATAGGCCTGTTCCCATTGGTTCTTTGCCCAGGCGGTTACACCGGTCAGGTTAAAACGGTGATCGTCCCGGATGCTGAACTCATATCCGATGATATTCTCCCAGCGGTAGTTATAGTCGCGGTCATTGGTAATCACCGCTGCAGGTAGTTTAAAGCCAGCTTCCGGATTGGCAATGGACTGGCGACCAAAGTACTTCCCGAGTCTTGAAGAGCCCAGGGTAGCACCGAAAACCGACCGGTAGGTCAATCCTTTGACCGGATTGATGTCAATGAATGCGTTCCCTGCGAAATAGGTGTTCAGCGTATTGTTCACATACTGGTCAGGAATCTCATCCGACAGCGGGTTCGTCACCTCGTCAATGGGAATATGGTTGATATTACCATTATCATCGAAAGCCCTTCCCAAAGGAAGGAAGCTCAGGCTGTTCCCAAAAACATTCTGAGCAGCCTGGTCATTGTCTGTATAAGTCAGCTGCAGATTCGTCCCTACCTTGACCTTCTGGGATATCTGATGATCAATATTGGCTCTTACAGCATATTTTTTGTACTGATCGCTCCGGAGTAAGCCTTCTTCGTTATTATAGTTGAGGGATAAATATGCGTTGGTCTTCTCATTTCCTCCCGTCACCGATGCACTATAATTCTGCTGCGTCCCATCGTGAAACGCAAGATCCACCCAGTCTACCCATTCATTCGCTTCGTAGGCGGCAAGATGTGCCGGATTGGTGAAAATATCATTCATGAATTCCGGATAGTTGCCCCGCTCCCCGCGATATGCTTCGCGCTTAAGCTGCAGATAGGCATCACCGGTGAGACCATGCGGATATTTCGGAAAGCCATTGTATCCATAAAACGCATCGAAATTCACAGAAGATCTGCCAGCCTTCCCTTTCTTGGTGGTGATGATCACTACCCCGTTCGATCCCGCCGAACCGTAGATCGCCGTAGATGAGGCATCTTTCAACACATCGATACTCTCAATATCTGCCGGGTTCAGGCTCGAATAGCTTCCTGCAATCCCGTCGATGATGTACAACGGCGTATTATCTCCATAGATGGACCTGCTTCCCCTGACCACAATATCCACTCCTGCTCCTGCCCTTCCTGAGGACTTCAGGATATCCATTCCGGAAACTTTTCCCTGAAGAGCGTCCATCACGTTAGCCGTAGGTGTCAGCACAATATCGCTTGCACTTACCGATGAAACCGCACCTGTCAGATCTCGCTTCTTAACTGTTCCGAAGCCGATGACAACCACCTCATCCAGACTGCTGTTTGTTTCGGTGAGTTGTACCTGAATCACCGTGCCGGATACGGCGACCTCTTTCGTTTCAAATCCGACATAGGAGAAAACGAGCGTCTCGTTTCCTTTGGGCAGGTTCAGCCTGAACGTACCGGTGATATCCGTGCTGGTTCCCGCTGTTGAGCCCTTCACTTTAACAGTTACGCCGACAAGGGGCTCTCCTTTAGCATCTTTCACCGTACCGGTGATATTCACTTTTCGCGAAGATGATGTTTTAAGTACCGGAAGAATCGGTGGCTCGGCCGCAAAAACGGCCTGTTTTAGTAAGGGGGAACAAAGTAGTCCCACTGACAAGACCGTAGTCCGCCAATGACTTACTCGTAAAAACAAGTTCATAATAATTGGTTAATGGTGAATAATCAGTTTGATTGAAAGGAAACACATAGTGTTCTCCCTGGAAATGGAAGCATTTAAGTCATAGTATCTAATTTGGTTAGTAATGGCTAGAAAGCCGTATTTTCAGGTATTATTAAGCGATTACCACGCCTAAGAGATTAGCCTTAGTGTCAAATATAAAGCGAAGCTACAGAAGATTTCTGTACCATATTGGCTTACTATTATAGCATCTTACCAAGACAAAGCACCTGCGGAAGTACAGCCAGGCGGGAAAGCAGCAGCCTGCCAGGAGCAAGGTGGGAAGCCAGCCAATAAAATCTTTGACCTTCTTAAGGTCTGTCTGGGCTTTTGCGTGTAACGGGCGAATGGTCTGCATGAGGTTTGCGTGTGACCGACTTCGGGGTGTAGCAACGGTGACCCCACGGTGTAGCCACGGTGAAGCCACCTTTTCCCGGCAAAACGTGGCTTCACCGTGGCTACACCGTGGCTGCAAGGCGGCTATATACCTGCGCAGGTCACCAGCTTCTGTCAGCTTGGTTGCCGCTTAGGATAGACAGGATTACCTGTAGCTATTAGCGTGGTCATTCTCATGAAGGTCGCATCTGTATAGGGCCTTTACGCTTTCCTGGTTTATGGTGGCCGCACAGATAAAGTGAACCCCAAAAGCTTTGTCTAACTTTTGGGGTTCATCAGCTTGATACAGCCTCTTTTGATTTATTCAGGCCGATGCTTACTGCACGTCTAGTGCTGAAACGCTGAGACCTTCAGCATCGATGGCGATAATCTTGTATTTGTAGGTTCCCGCGTTGATCATGGAGCCCGACGTTCCGTTCAGGTAGTTCCACTTTCCGGGTTTACTTGTGGTAAGCTCCACTATTTCCTCTTTAAGGAGTGTACCATCCCTCATCACCAGCTGAATCTTCGCCTTCATGGTCTTCGGCGTCGTATTGGCATAGCGCAAGGTCAGGGAATAGGTATCCGCGACTCCTACGGAGAACGTGAATTCCAAAACATCACCAGTTGCCTTCTGGAAGGTAACGGCGTCTTTTTCGTTTACTTTTCCGGCTTTGATATTGGACGTAAACTTCGCAATGTGCGATTTATAGGTTTCCACCTTCTTCAGGTCAAATGCAGGCTGAAGTGTACTGGCCGGCAAAACGGCTGTTGTCAATGCTGATGAAATCTGCACGGACTGGCCTTTTTCAAAGCGCTTACGATAAACCTTGAATTTAAAGTTCGCAGTCTGGCTATTCTCCAGATAGGACTTGGTGTCTTCGTAGTCCTTCAACCAGGCAGGTAGGGACTGACCTTCAGGCAGGGCAACAAACACATCGCCTTCTTCAGCAAGTGTAAAGGTCGCCTGTCCTCCTTTATCAGAGGTTCTGATCCAGTCTGCTCCGTACAATACGGGCGGCAAGGCGGTAAAGGCCACCTTTTCTACTCCATTGTACTGGCGGTCTCCGGCATCCATCCAGGTCTCTAATGACCAGTCGGATGGGGCGTTCAGGTTCTGCACCAGGCTGGCAGGTGCTCCCGCAGGCTTGATGTTCTTATCGGCAGATGCAATGGCGATCGCTGAGATCACGGCCTGCCCTGATAATACTTTAGGGAAAGATATGTTCAGTTTACCACCGCGTACCTTCACTTTCAGTGTCTTTTTAAGGGCACCATCATGTCCGGCTTCTTTCCAGATATCCAGATTTCTGATCTCCGTTTTGCCATTCACGGCCACATCAAACAGTCTGAATCCAGAACAATCCATTCCGCCACCTGTACCTAGCCAGGGCTCGTTGAAATAGAGCTCAACAGTGTACTCGCCATCAGGCACAGGGAAATCAAAATTCAGCTTCTCCCTTCCGTATCGGAAAGTCTGGAAAAGCGCCCAGTCTTTGGTTCCTTTTATCGGATCGTGCGTTTTTCGCTGACTGGCGAAGAAGGCCGGTGTTCCGGGGAAATCTTTCGTCCACGAGTTTGACCCCCAGGTATCTGCAGATGTTTGCTGCCTGTCGGCTTGCCAAACATTTCCGTTGATATCTTTATAGTCGGGTCCACCGAGGTTTACCCGGTAGAGATAGTTCAGATTTTTCCCGGGCGCAGTCAGATTTTTTGCGCCCCGATAGAAGTCCTCAAAGCGCGGCGACTGAGGCAGGTGGTTCAGTACGATATAATCGCGTGCTACTGCTTTCCCGTTTACATATCCTACTGCGTAGAGCACATTGTAACGGATGTCGGCTTTCGACCAGGAGAAATGTGTACCCACTCCGCCTCTGGTTCTTTTGCCAAGGGAGACGTCATTCACATCGTTGAACAGTTCCACTTCATCGCAATTGGAATAGATGGTGATGCTGTCTTTGATGCCCGGCGACTTCCACCTGTTTGCCCAGGTATGCGATACGATGTACACCATCGGGTCCGTTTCTTTGGGAGCATAGTTGGATCTGAACATGTAGTACACGTCCAGGGGCTCTTCCCAAGGGGTTAATAGGCCTTTGTAGTTAACAGGACCGATCCTGTCGAGTTCGCGAAGGCCTTCGCCTCCCTGTACCCTGCCTGGATTATCATGCGAGGTAAAGAGCCAGAAATAGTGACCTGATGCTTCGTTCTTTACAGAATCGGCCAGACGAACCTTCATCTCCATTAACTGAGTCATGCGGTCTTCGCTGAACACGCCATTCTGATCAAACGGTCCTTCTGTATGCAGATCGAGTGTACGCCATGCGCCATATTCACCAATGAGCACCTGACGCTTCACATCTTCACCGTAGAGTTTCGGATCACCACCGTAGGTTCCTGTCCAGTTCTGAGGCACATCCCAGTCTGTACCCTGACCACCGTTACAGGTAGTTACCAAACGCTGGGAGGATGCTGTCGGATCCATCTCTCTGATGATCTCCGTGCATTCGCGGGCAAAGCCTTCGGGCAGTGTACTTTCATTTTCCAGTCCCCATAATACAACGGATGGGCTGTTTCTGCGCTCTTTTACCCACTCCCTCATCAGGGTTTTAAAATTCTTCTTAAACTCAGGATTGTCAAACCAGATATGTGCGGCCATCTGCGTCCACAGCAGAATTCCCATCTTATCCCAATGCTCCTGATAGCGGAGGTTGTGCGGCTGATGGGCGTCGCGGAAGGAATTGAATCCAGCGGCCTTCATCTGCATAACCCGTGAGCGGATCTGCTCCGCGCTGAATGCGTGGCTTGCACCAATAAGGTGTTCATATTCGGCGATTCCGTTAATAAATACCGGCTTACCGTTCAGAAAGAAGCGCTTGTCGTTTGAGGCGCGCCCGATTGGCCAGCTGATCCAGCGGATTCCGTAAGGGGTTTCCAGCCTGTCGACCACCTTGCCATTGTCTACCACCTCTGTGACGATGGTGTACAGGTAGGGATCTTCGATAGACCACAGATGAGGGTCTTTGATCTCGGGACTCTCATTTTTTACCGTTTCGGTGACTCCCGGCTGCAGCATCCTTTGTGTACTTGTTTCAAAAACCTTTTTTCTTTCGCGGTTCTCGAGACGGTTCACGATGCGGAGCTGCTTAGGCGTATTGCCGTAATTTTTAACTTCTACAGCCAGGTTGATCCGGGCTGAGCGTGCAGAGATCTTATTATCATTCCAGGCATGTACTCCAAAAGGTTCGATGCGGACATTGTTGGTAACTACCAGATGAACCGGACGGAAGATTCCCATGGGTTGTGAACCTTCGGAGAAACCCCGTTCTTCTGAGCCTCCACCGTCTACCCAGGGCAGATCACGGATTTCATCAGGATGGTCAGCGCGGACTGCGAGGGTATTGTTGCCATTCAGGCGGATCGCTGAAGTTACGTCCAGTGTAAAGGTGGTACGTCCACCCGCATGATAGCCCACTTTTTTACCGTTCAGCCATACCGTGGCATAGGAGCCTACCCCTTCAAAGAAGAGAAAGTAGCGGTCGTTCTTTCCTTTGGCTTTTACGCTGAAGTTCTTCCTGTACCAGGCATATCCGTGCCGGTTGCCTTTCAGCAACCTTCTGTAGCCCTCGTAAGCGTCCCAGTTATGCGGAACATCTACCTGTTTCCAGTTGGCATCTTTAAATCCTTCACTCTCGAAACCATTATAGAGATTCTGATCCTTGTCGTGAGCTACAGTGCGCCAGCCATCATTCAGGGAAATTTCCCGGCGAACCTGGGCTTCTGTAGTCAGGTTCAGAAACAGGCCCGCAAATAGAACGAGCATAAACCTTCGTATATCGTACATATTATTTCATTAATTGTAATGCGGCATTGATAGTATATCGTTTTCCGCGTACTGTTGGAAAGGTCAGTTCCCTTCCCTGATATTTGACCGTGCAGCTGTTGCCGGCCGTGGATAAAACCTCCAGAGCAGACAGCTTACCGTTCTGCCATTTCATGTCGATCTCGAAACCTCCGCGGGCACGCAAGCCTTTGATCTCCCCGTCGCGAAGTGCGGAGGGAAGTGCAGGCAGCAGGTCAAGATAGCCGGAGTGACTTTGAAGCAGCATTTCAGCTATACCTGCAGCTCCTCCGAAGTTCCCGTCGATCTGGAAAGGCGGGTGAGCGTCGAAGAGGTTGACGTAAGAACCTCCACCTTTTGCGGCAGGACTGATCAGCATGTGAACCATCTTCCAGGCGTGGTTACCGTCTTTGAAGCGCGACCAGAAGTTGATCTTCCAGGCCAGGCTCCATCCCGTACCTTCATCACCTCTGTAGATGAGCGACTGTCTGGCAGCCTTCATCATTTCAGGATCTTTATCCCAGGTGATATCAGTACCAGGATGTACTCCCCATAAATGGGAAACATGGCGATGCTTGTTGGTGGTATCATCAATGTCTACGGTCCACTCCTGTAACTGTCCGTAGCGGCCAATCTTATTTGGTGTCAGCCGGTCGCGGTTGCTCTTCATAACCTTGCGCAGTTCTGCATCGGTATCCAGAATCTCTGAAGCACGGATACATGCATTGTAGAGGTCGCGGATAATCTGGTGATCCATCGCCGTCCCCATAACCAATCCGCCCTGCTCGGGAGAGTTGGTAGGTCCGCTGACCAGCAATCCGGTCTGGGGATCTTTAACCAGATAGGAATTGAAGAACAGGGCAAGCTGACGCATCAGCGGATAAGCCTTATTTTTCAAAAACTCCTTATCCTGACTGAAGTTATAGTGTTCCCAGAGGTGCGTACTCAACCAGGCTCCCCCGGTTACCCAGATGCCGTGGTTGGAATTGTTGATCGGTGCAGTACCTCTCCATATATCGGTATTATGGTGTACCACAAATCCCGGGGCGTTGTAGTATTTCTTTGCTGTTTCTGCACCGGTTTCACTGAGCTCGCTGATCATATCGAAAAGGGGCTCATGCATCTCGGAAAGATTCAGTCCCTCAGCAGGCCAATAGTTCATCTCCAAATTGATGTTGGTGGTGTACTTGCTGCCCCACGACGGTGTCAGGAGATCGTTCCAGATACCCTGCAGGTTGGCAGGACGCGTGCCGGGACGAGAGGTTGAGATGAGCAGATATCTTCCGTACTGCAGATATAAAGCTGCTAAAGCAGGGTCATTATCGCGGGCAAACTGCTCGATACGCTGGTCTGTAGGCAGCGCGCTCTGAGGAGATGATCCAAAGTTAACAGACAACCTGTTGAAGTATTGCTGGTACTCTTTTAGATGAGCCTCCCTGACGTCGGAATAGCTCCGTTTCGCCAACTTATCCATGTCTGCTTTTGCAATCGCAGCGGGGTTACCGGAGACGTCTTTGTAGTTCTTGTAATTGGTGGCAGCACTCAGGTAGATAAGCACCTCATCGGCTTTGCTCACTGAGATCTGACCATTCTTTGCAGTTGTTTTACCGCCTGTGGCCTGTACCTTTAAGATGCTCTCCCCTTTCAGGACGCCATCTTTTACCTGGACAGCCAGGCTGAGCGAATTATGGCCTGTTACGCGAACGGCTGATTGTTTATGAGAACTTCTCAGGCCTGCCTGGAAGGATATGGATTTCTTTTTGTCTGCCGTCAAGCGGACCACGATACATTGGTCAGGCTGACTGACAAAATACTCGCGGGTATAGCGAACACCATCAGACACGTATGTAGTGCGGGATATAGCAGTACTGAGGTCAAGCTCCCGTTTGTAAGCGGAAACTTTGCTTCGGTAAGCAGGGAACGTTAGCATGATATCGCCGAAAGGCTGATAGCTCGCCTGATAAGCCCCCACGAGTGGCGGATTATCGTCCTGAATTTTGTATTTCCAGGTCTTGCTCAGCTTAAGCGCCTGAACCTCGGATGTGCCCTGAGGGTAGACCATCAGCGGACGCGTTACATCTTTATAGCCAACCAGGCCGCCTTTGTCGGAGTAGTTCAGCACCTGAATGGAAATATGGTTAAGTCCTTTGCGCAGCTTGCCTGCGGCCACTACATATTTTCTGCCATCGGTAGCATTGTCGGTTGTCCCCACAAATTGACCGTTGACATAGGTAAAGTCGTGATCACGTATCTTGCCCAAGTCGAAGACCAGGTCCTTTCCTACCCAGCTATCGGGGAGAACGAATGAATTGCGAAGCCATACTGCACCGTCGAGACCTTCCAGTCCAACCGCTTCCCATCCGTTTATGGATGGCAGCTGAATGGTTTTCCAGTTGCGATCGTCAATATTTACAGATGAAGGGTCCTCTTTAAGCTGTTTCAGGTCTCTGACTTTTGCTACCCAGGGCGCCCTTTCTTCTTCTTTCGACTTCAGGCCCATAAAATGCCTGGCGGCAAGTTCTTCTGCCTGACGTTGCTTGCCGGCAAACAGCAACTGACGGATTTCATTGAGATACTTCGCACCATCGGGCATGTTGTATTCTCTCGGAGATCCGGTCCAGAGTGTTTCCTCATTGAACTGAATATGCTCCTGGTTTACACCACCAAAGACCATGGCCCCTATACGGCCATTGCCCAGAGGGAGCGCATCGGTCCACTGCTGGGCTGGCTGGTTATACCACAATTTAAGGTCCTGTGCCTGCAGGCTGCCAAAGGACAATCCTGCAAACACAAAACCGAGCGCTAAACGCGTATATCTTATCATTAATCTAACTTTATCTTTTCCTTCACATCAGACTCCTGGATGACAGCAGTCTTCACATTTCCGAGGTGGTTTGCCTTACCTACGACACCGTTTGTTTTCGTGCCCTTTGCTTTCAGGTAAACATCTGTTCCCTTTGCTGGAAAGGCGTTATGGATGAACACGTCTTCCACGTCGTTGAGTTCAACAACGGCCTCTCCGGCAACTGGCTTCTGTGATTTAACACCATTGAGTTCCAGTCCGACAACATTTTCTGCCTGTACAACCGGGCCCTTCTGGGTGTTAACGCGGATGTTGTGAAACTCAATGTCTTTAGACATCTTCACGACAAATCCGGTTTTTACATCCATGTTGATATCATTGAAGGAGATATTCTCAATCGGCATTTCCTCCAGACCATTCAGGTAGGCTGCCTGGTTGCCCTGCGCAGTAATATTGCTGAAATGGATATTACGGAAAGCAGGAGTACGCTCAGACACCGGTTCTACAGTAGTTTTAGCGTACTGCATGTCGAGAACGATAGCCTGATCACGGATATTCTTCATGATTACATTATCTACGCGGATATCCTCCACTACCCCTCCCCTTCCACGGGCAGTTTTGATACGTAAACCACGGTCAGTACCATCAAATACACAGTTTGAAATCGTGATCTTTTTCACGCCACCGGACATCTCACTTCCGATAACTACACCACCGTGACCTCTTAACATGGTGCAATTGGTAATGGTATGGTTCTCTGCAGGAACATTTGATTTTCTTCCTGAACGGTCTTTACCGGATTTGATGGTGATACAATCGTCGCCTACACTGATATGGCAGTCTGAAATATGTACGTTGCGGCACGATTCAGGATTGATACCATCGGTGTTTGGAGAAGGCGGATTATCAATCGTTACTTTGGTGATGGTTACGTTATCACAATACTGGGGATTGATGGTCCAGAATGGTGAATTTTGAATTTTGATACCTTCGATCAGCACGTTTTTGCAGTTCATCATCTGGATGAAAGGAGGACGAAGAAATCCGCGCTCGATCCAGCCTGGAAGATCCGGAGCCAGTACGTCTTTGTTTAGACGCTTGAATTCTTCCTGCCAGCGAGAGGTAGGAATCTTCTTTACGTGAACCTCAGAATATGCCCACCATTTCTTACCATGACCGTCAATAAGACCCCGGCCTTTGATGGCAATATTCTCTGCATCTATGGCATAGAATAAAGGTGAAAAGTTCATTACGTCGGTACCTTCCCAACGGCTTTTTACCATAGGAAGATAGTGGTCGAAGTTATCGCTGAAATGAAGCTCAGCTCCTGCATCAATGAAAATGGTAATGTTGCTCTTCAGGTGGATGGGACCGGTGAGATATTTTCCTGCCGGAAAATAAACGGTACCGCCGCCTGCCTTTGATGCTGCCGCGATGGCCTTCTTTATGGATTCTGTAGCCAGCTTACTGCTATCATTCTTTGCACCGTACTTTAAAACATTATAATAATCCTGAGCCGAAGCAGTAGTAACGTAGAAACACGTTACGATCAAGGTCAGAATCAAACTCAACTTAGCGTACCTTTTCATTTTATAATTTAGCTTTAACTTCTTTTAATTTTGCTGAATACATGATCTGTTTGCCGTCAGCAAACACGCGGAATCCCTTTCCTTTTCCATATTTCTCACCTGTTTTATCCCAAAGAACAGTGATGATCTTTCCGTGATACAGTACGTTATCAAGGCAGAACCAGTCCCACTGATTCTGCGGGATCAAAGGCTGGATACGCAGGATATTATCGTCTGAAGGCTTCAGTCCCACGAGATCATTGATGATCAGGTCGCAATAACCTGAGTGGTTGTAGAAACGACTTCTCGGGTGGTCGCCCTTCAGCCAATAACCTGTTTTTTCATCCTGATACTCTCCCAGATAAATTTCTCCATTAAACGTGTGTGAAAGTGCATACTGCTTCATTTCATCAAAGAAGACAGTGGGAGAACTGGTGCTGGTTTTCTTATAGTTCGTCAGGAAGTTGGATAATCCTTTAAGTGTCTGAGTAGTGGCAAATGGCCAGATAGCGCCGTCCCACTCACACCCGTGACCTGAACCGCGAGTACGGAATGTAGGCTCTCTGCGTTCAGCAGTAGTAAGTCCCCATGGCGCATCAAAACCTGCTGTATCAGTTACCTGAAGCCAGGCCTTGGCGAATTCTTTCGTATCGGGTGCCAGGTTGAAATACCATGGAATAAAGCCGATAGCCTCACGAGGTGCCAGGGAGCCATCTACTTCCAGCTTCGCGCTGAAGAATTTCCGGTTTTTATCCCAAAGGCTGTCTACGACCAGCTTTTTGATGGATGCTGCCTTGCGGTTGTAGGTATTTTTGAGGCTGTCCTGACCAAAAAGATCGGCCATCTTCGCTATTGCAAGTGCATTACCATACATATAGCTGTTGATAGAAGGACGTCTGTTCTTCACTTTACGTCCCCCGCTGACAGATTCCTCCATCGCATCTTTCACATCGTACTGCCAGAACAGGCCGCTTGGAGCTTGCCTTTCGTTTTCCCAGACGGCATAATCTTCCGTCAGGGCAGGCAGGATGTGTTTTACGTAGTTTTTATCCTGGTTTACCAGATACAGGTTATAAACTGCATCATCAACCCAGCTGCTGAATGCATGGAACCTTGGCGCTGCGAAAGTTTTGTCTTTCAACAACCAGAAATCCAGATACTGGTTGATATATTCGGGATTATGAATCCAGCGGCCTTCATAGACCTGGTGACCCAGTCCACTGCTGATCGCATTGTATTTTCCGGCATGCTTTACGGGCGTGATAAATTCGGTAAAGATAAAACCGGCAGGAGTTTCTTTAAGATGCTTCCTGAAGGTCCACCAGCGGTAATAATAGACCTTTTGCATGGCAGAATCAGGACATTCAAATAAGGGCACATTCTTAGACAGCCATTCAAACGTTTGTGCATTGGGCACATAGTTTTTAACATCTTCACTATCCAGCGAGTTGAAATACTGCGTGTACTCCCTGAGTTGATCTGTGTTTAATATACGGGCTTTGCTTTGAGCGGATACGTCTTTCCCCAACAAGACGGCCAAAAAGGCGACTCCAAAGTACTTAAGCATATTATTCATCCTTATGTTCATATATGTGTGTATATCTTTTAACGCGGTTTAAGCTTCTTTATTCAAAGAGCCAGTCGATGTCTTTCTTATTCCCTCTGACGCCGATGCCTGCATCGTACAAGCGGACGCGATCTCCTGCGTCTACAAATCCAAGAATCACGCAGGCACCTTTGGCCAGCTTCAGTGTATGTTTCCCTTCAGGGAAGGAATAAGAGTGGACGTTGACTGGCGCGTAAGTTCCTGCAAGTAAGGCGTTGGCTATCTTGATCTCAGACTGCCCGAAATCATTAGCGCTCACGTCGTGCTCCAAGTCCGGAGGACCTAGAAGACCGGGGCGTTTCTCATTGTAGAAGCCTACAAGGACTTTTACCGGCCGGCTTGTGCTGAACTCGATAGCGGTACCATTCTTCGCCTGATCCTTCTTCGACACCTGAACGCCTTTTAAACCCGCGATCTCAGGCGCAAATTCCTGAATCTGCAAGCTGGTATCGGCATAAATCTTTGCTCCCTTCTGCACCGTAAAGAATTTGAGGCGCGAATTCAGCAGCTTCACCGGAGCATTCCTGTAGACCGTCAGCCTGGCGGTTCCCTGTGCGGCGGCAGGATTCTTTAGCGAGTCTATGCTTCTTCTGAAATGAGCAAGCTCTTTTTCATATACCGGAAGCACCTCTACCCAGTGTTTATAGGTGGCATCTACCCCACGCATCGGGATCTTGCGGTGTTTGGTTTGCAGACTGTTGGCATAGAGATAAGTATCTTTTGTAAGATCTGCCAGCTTTCTGTAGTGAACTACACTCTTTTCAAGCAGCGGAAGCGCACGCTCCAGGTCCGCGATATCTTCTGAGTATTTGTAGCGCAACACGGAAAGAGCGGCCTGAACCTTTGCGGCGTAGAAAGCGGCAAGCTCGTTATAGCTGTAGACATCGTTCCTGAGTCTGGCAAATTCGTCTTTGTTCAAGGTTACTGATCGAGAAGCAGCATCAATGGCTTCTATCGCTTTCCTTCCATGTACGAGCACCTCATCTGCAACGCGCACAGGCGTTTCACCGATATGGGCCTGCTTATTCCAATCCTTCTCCGCGTATTCGATGATCATTTCACCCTCAGGGGCTTCAGACTCGTACAACATGGTGAAGAGATTATAGCGGAAAGGGTTGATCAGCTGGGTCATGGTCATACCCAGGGTAAGTGTCTGGCGATTTCCGTCGGTAATACCGTAACGGCGCAACAGCTTTGGTGCGATTTCTCCGGTCTCTTCGTATGCTTTCAGGATGTTCTCACCAGCCTTTCGACCGGCACCGAAAGTATTTCCCAGTTGGTCTGACCAGTAGGACACTTCATTATTGCGGTCGCGGCGACTGTTCCAGGCATATCTGGCCCAGGCTTTATACCATATCGCATCGCGGTCTACCTGATAGAGACGATCTTTTGCCTTATCGGCAGCATATGGCCAGTCCCAGTAAGATGCCTGCGGATAGATGTGAATAGCGTTCGACTCGTATATATCATGCATGGCCTGAACCGACTTCTGTATAAAGTCAGCAGAACCATAGCGGAAAGGCTCCAGATTCGCCAGGATGTGTACGTTTTGAACGTGAACCGTGCCTATGCGGCTGAGGCTCCGGTGCAGTTCTGCCCATGATCCGCGGGGTGTATAGGTTGTCAGAGCTTCACCATTGAACTTCGCCATCGTGTACAGGTTCTTGTAGATGGGCAATGATTCTTTCATAACCCTTGGAGCATCTGTATCATGCGCACGGAGCACAATAGGCGGCTGCAAGTCTGTTTTTAATGCGCGAAGGCCATCTTTCACACCTGGGATGATGGTTTTAGTAAACCAGTCAACGTCATCCTGACCAGTTCCTTCCATAGCTTCCCCGAGGGTTACAAGTAAACCAACGTTCGGATACTTCTCTACGAAGGCTGCGATAGATTTGCGTGTATAGTCAGCAATGATGGGGATAATGGGACGGTTACGATCTTGTGTGGCAAGGCCATGCTTCTCTGCGAAAGGCTTTGGAATGATAATATTGTAGAACATCTGAATCACCCAGATACCACGCTTGTCGGCTTCCTCCGTCAGAAAGCGAAAAACCTCCTCGTTCTTTTTAAAGGTCTCTTCAGACACTTCCAGAGCATAGGGATATTCCTTCACTTTCACGAGTGAGGAAAAAGGATGACCATTCCAGAGATAAAGAGAATTATAGCGGTTCTCCACCATCATGTCCAGATATTTGATCCATAGCGCCTTATCATAGAACCATGGAAAATCTTCGGGTGTGTAGGGATACTCGTACATGCCTCTTCCGGGAAGCTCAGTAGGCTTCTGCATACCGATGCTGGTACCTCTTAAAACCATTTCGGGGTGGTCGTTCAGGCTGAGAGATTGAGGCAATTTTGAAGATCGGGCAATTTGCTCGCTAAGCTCCAGACAGCCATAAAGTGCACCGGTAGCGTCGGCTCCGACGATGACTGCCTTATTGTTTTGATGGGAGTTCAGCAAAAAGCCTTCTTTGTGATTAAGACTATTATTCCCTGAACCTTCGAGCTTCAGAAGATCTGCACCCTGAGGGGTGTTCTTTTCTACGATCAGGATCGTGTTGTTGCGAGACTGAAAGTGATTCTGGTGCTGAATTTTAGTTCTATACCCTGCTTTGTTTAGTGCTTCGGCAACTTTCCGGGCACCAAACTGAATACGTTGATGCGCATTTTTTGGAATGATGATATCAATATTTTCCTTCTGAGACGTTGGCGACTCTGCAGATACCGCGCTTCCGCACCATATCAAAAACGCACAACACAAGTAAATAAAATTCCTCATCTATAATTTAATCTTGTTTCTTAATTAGGTTAACTGATATTCAGGTTACAATTATCAGTCTTCAAAATTAAATGCAAGCATTGGTTCTTTCTTGTACAAAATTCCCATCATACTATAGCATGTTATCTTAGGGATTAACAATGCTGTGACAGAGGATAAGGACTCCGGGAGAGGGCTGCAGCGGGACGATGAAAAATTATTAGCCTATGAGACAAGCAGTCAGCTCCTGACCGGTAATCTTTTTATAGAAAAGCATTGCACTTTTAAATCAACATCCTATATTTGCTCTCCTTAATGCCCGGGTGGCGAAATTGGTAAACGTTGCGGTCTCAGAAGCCGTTGGGAATTGTCCCTTGAGAGTTCGAGTCTCTCCTCGGGCACCAAGCATTAAGAAGTCCGGGTGGCGAAATTGGTAGACGCACCACCTTGAGGGGGTGGCGCCTGTACGGGTGTGTGAGTTCGAATCTCATCTCGGACACAAAAAGGAAAGACGCGAAAGCGATCTTTCCTTTTTTCATTTATAGGTTCTGCTGACCAATCAAACTCAGCGTCTTAGTATCCTTAGCCCCTTTGAAAAACTTATCCAGAACAGCCTGAAATACAGGATCTGCGCCGTCGACCGAAGCAAACAAGGTCATCGATGATTTGAGCTTCAGATCGTCCGGAGAGCCAAAGATCTGATGGGCATTGCTTTCTTCCAACTGAAGCAATTCGCTTGTGATGCGCAACAATCTGCTTCCGAGGACTTCATGGTCCAGATAGTCTTCGGCTTCCTGGAGATCTTTCAAGGCGTAAAAACGAGAGGTCTGACTAAATCCGAGACCCTGGATCTGAGGGAAGATGTACCACATCCAGTGGCTGCGTTTGCGACCGCTGGTAATTTCAGAAAGGGCGGATTCATAATCGTTTTCCTGAGCGCTGACGAATCTTTCCAGGTTATAAGCAGAGGTCATATTTTATCGTTATTATTTGAGATACAGGGCTATAACAAGATAAATATAGCTGTGTTTGCATCATTATCGGCAAATGCAGAGGAACGGGAACTTTTATGCGCAAATCTGGACAGTGCCTGTATCAGGTGATCATACCGGAACGCTGAAATGACAGCCAACTGTCTTTTCTTTCGAACTCGTTGTCGCGCACGAAAAATTAAAGCATTTTTGCAGCCGCATTCCGCGATATCCTCGCGAATGCATTTATAAATGAAGAAGATAATGCTGATCATACTTTTCGTCCTGATAGCGGTCGCTATCCTTGCTGTGATTATTCTTAGCAGAGATGTTTTTGGAGCGAGACCTGCGGGCGCGCGACTGGAGCTGATCCAAAAATCACCTAATTACCGGGATGGCAAATTCCAGAATTTAAGTCCCACGCCAGCGCTCACCGAAGGTCATAGCTATCCGGCCGTGCTGTATAACTTCTTTTTCGGGAAGAAGGACAATGTTGCGCCGGAAGACAGCATTCCGTCTATACGAACAGACCTGAAACATATTCCGAAAGAGGCGAATGCGCTGGTTTGGTTCGGGCATTCCTCCTACTGGATGCAGATAGACGGAAAAAGCATTTTGGTAGATCCGGTACTTAATGAGTATGCAGCACCATTTAATCTCACGAACAAGGCCTTTAAAGGCTCGGCATCCTATACCACCAAAGATCTTCCCTACATCGACTATCTGGTCATCACCCATGATCACTATGATCATCTTGATTACGAAACGATAAGGGAGCTCAAAGGCCGGGTAGGCAAAGTGATATGCGCACTGGGTGTCGGCGCCCATTTTGAGGCCTGGGGATATGAACCGGAGCAGCTCATTGAAAAAGACTGGGGAGATCAGGTTACTTTGGACGAAGATATAACCATGCACTTTACTCCAGCACGGCATTTCTCTGGAAGAAGCCTCTTTTCGAATAATACGCTCTGGACCTCTTATGTACTGGAAACGCCATCGAAGAAGATCTTTTTAGGCGGGGATAGTGGCTATGATGAACATTTCAAAGAAATTGGAAAGAAGTTTGGTGGCTTTGACCTGGCTATATTGGAGAACGGCCAGTATAATATAGCCTGGAAATATATTCATATGATGCCTGAGGAAGTACTGCGTGCAGGAAGAGACCTTGGAGCCCGCCGGATATTACCGGTCCACTCAGGCAAGTTTGCGCTGGCACTCCACGCATGGTATGAGCCCCTCTCCCGGCTGACCGAACTCAACAAGGCTTCAGGAGAATCTCTCCTCACCCCCATGATCGGAGAAATAGTTAACCTTGATGACGAGAATCAAGAATTTAAGCACTGGTGGATTGGTTTAAAATAACAAAGAGGGGCTCTGCAATGCAGAGCCCCTCTTTGTTTAACCGGGCAGTTTTAGTAATTCGGATTTTGAACAAGCTGATTATTGGAAGCCTGAATCTCCGCTCTCGGGATAGGAAGCCAATAGTGTTGTGGCAGGAATGCCCTACCCTCCAGCGCTATCTTTCTCTCGTAGCGTAGCGTTCCGTTTGCTTGTTTGGTGATCGTAATACCATAGACGGGAACATTCTCGGTTACATCTGCGATCTTCCACCGCCTAACATCATAGAAGCGATGTTCTTCGAAGGCCAGTTCAACCTGACGTTCGCGAATGATGCGCTGCCTCATCTGTTCTTTAGTCAGCCCCGCAGGGAGAGCCGGCAGGGAGACGCCTGTACGCCCGCGAATGGCATTGATAGCTGCATATACAGACTGATCAGGACCTACGGCTTCGTTCTGCGCTTCGGCATAGTTGAGCAGAACTTCAGCATAGCGGAAATATATCCAGGGCTGCAGTCCCGCTACATTCCATGGGTTGTTGATAGGCATGCTCTCGTCAACAAATTTCCGAAGGTAATAACCTGTTTTGGAAGTATTCCAGTTTGAGGGCCCGTCTTTACTATCCTGCCCACCGGGTACGAAGGTTTCCACGTTCCGGCCGCGATAAGGCGCTCCGTTGTACAAAACGGTTGCTGTGAGTCTCGGATCACGGTTGGCGTATGGATTTTGCGGGTCGTATCCGGAGGCAGGATCCGTGATAGGAAGTCCCGCAGTGGTTTCGTATGCATCAACTAAGTTCTGCATGGGCAGGTTACCACCCCAGCCATCATAGCCGTTGGGCCCGTTCGCAATTTCCATAGGTACGTGGCGGGAACCGATCGTATAATAGCGTGCGAAGATTACTTCATTACTGTTACCAGGATTGATGAAGAGATTCTGATAGTTGGAATGCAGACCGTAGCGGTTCAGATCCATGACCGCTTTGGCAGCTGCGGCTGCCTGTTCCCAGGAGCCGGAGTTGTAGAGGGGACTAGCGGCATACAGGAGAAGACGCGACTTGAGGGCCAAAGCAGCGCCCTTTGTAGCACGCCCGTTGAGCCAGCTGGAACTATTTGCCAGGGGCAATACCGCAGCGGCTTCGTCAAGCTGTGAGACCGCATAGTTAATACATTCGGCTATAGTAGCCCGCTTGTACAATGCTGGATCTGAGAAATCATCTTCCAGGTTGTAGACCTTGTCGCCGATCAGCGGTACTCCTCCATAGTTCCTGATGAGATCGTGGTAACGAAATGCGCGGATAAACTTCAGCTCGGCGATCAAGCGGTCTTTATGCGCTGCGCTCATCTGTACCTTGTCCACATTAGCCAATGCATAGTTTACCTCGCGGATGCTTCTGTAGCTCCGGGACCAAAGCGTGCCTGCAATACCGGTATTCTCGGGGGACAACTGCCCTCTCTGAACCAACCAGGTATTATCATCATTATTGTAGAGAGACTCGTCGGTCAGAGAGCTCCACATGGCATATTCGAACCCACGTCCGAAGCCTGGAAGCGTTCCTTCGGCCTCCTTATCTGTTATTCTTGCTCCCAGATAGCGGTTGATGACGAAAGATTCAAAAAGCGTAGAATCTCCTACAATCGCGGCATCCGTCACACGGTCTGTCGGTGTGACATCTAAAAAGTCATTCTTGCAAGATGCTATAGAAACAGCCAGCAAGGATATATAAAGGGAGGATCGTAATCCTTTTATCGTTTTCATAAGATCATTAAAATTTAACGTTAACACCCAGGTTGATGATCCTCTGCTGAGGATAGAACTGTCCGCTTTCCTGACTTCCTTCAGGGTCAAAATCTTTGACTTTAGTCACTGTAAAGACGTTGAAGGCACTTGCGTAGATGCGGATTCCCTGCATCTTGATCTTATCCAGGGCGGCTTTCGGAAGCGTGTATCCCAGTTCGATATTTTTCAGGCGGAAGAAAGCGGTGTTAAACAACCAAAAGTCGTTGCGGTAAAGACCGCCGCTGATGGCAGCCGAAGCGCGTTCGGGCACACGGGGATAAGTTCCAGTGGTATTGGACGGGCTCCATCTATTGTCGGCCCATGTACTGTAAAAGTTCCCTACCGTTCCGGCTTCTGTAAGCACATACTGTCTGACGCGGCCCTGTCCGGAGAACACAGCCGAAAGATCGAAGTTCTTATACCCCGCATTCAGGTTGATACCATAGGTGATCTGGGGTATATTGCTGAAGTCCGTTCTGATCTGGTCATCTGCGGTAATCTTCCCATCATTGTTGAAGTCGCGATACTTCAGGTCGCCTACCTGAGCTCCGGGAACGTGAGGATAGGCATTCAACTCTTCCTGAGTTCTGAAAATACCTAAGGATTCATACAGCAGGTAGGTATCCAGGGGCCTTCCGGTTTGACGTTGATGATCTAATACGGCCGGAGATTCGTCCCTAAAGCGCACCTCGCTCTTCGCATAGGTGATATTTCCGGAAATGCCATAAGTGAAGTCCCCGCGATGGGTGTATCCCAGGGTGGCTTCCACCCCTTTGTTATCCACACGGCCGATATTCTCTGAAGGTACGAGTGGGTCGGCATCAAAAGGATTCACAATACCGGTCAGGCCTGGCACCGATGCATTACGGGCCATCAGGATATCCGTTCTCTTCTCGTTGAAGTAAATGAACTCAAGGTTGATGTCCTTAAACAGTGTGGCATTCAGACCGACGTCTGTTTTGGTGGATTTCTCCCAGGTGATAGCCGTATTGGCAAGTTTGACAAGATCGAGACCAGGGTAAACGCCTGTTCCGAGCGTATATTGATTATTGAAAGAGTAGTTGTTGATAAACTGGTTTCTGCCTACATTATCTCCACCAAGCTGACCATAAGAAGCCCTGAACTTAAGGTCGTTCACAAACCTTACGCGCTCTTTAAACCAGCCCTCTTCGGATATCCTCCAGCCGGCGGATACACCCGGGAAATAGCCGTATCTGTTATCGCGCGGAAAAATAGAAGAGCCGTCTACACGTAGCTGCACCTCGGCCAGGTATTTCTGCTGATAGTTATAATTCGCGCGACCGATAAAGCTCACGCGGCTTTCTCTCCAGCTAAATCCGGAGTTGGTGCGGTCTGTAGGATCGGTACCTCCCTGGGAGAGCTCAGGCGTCAGGGTTGTGGGGAAGTTACGGCGACCCGCTTCAAAGTGTTCAAGCGTTCTCTCACTCTGCTCGTAAGCTACGAAACTGTTTATGCTATGGCCATCAAATGTCTTTTGATAGTTCAGCTTCAGGTTGGCTGTCGACAGGGTTGAATTTTCCTGCATCTGTGTTAGTGCGGCCCTCGGCTCTCCTACCGTTCTGGATGAGTAAGCATCGGTGGTGCTGTTATAGGAATAAACCAGATAAGGGGTAGTAAAGTTCCGCTGAGAATACTGGCTCTTATCAAGCGCATAGAATCCATCCACAGATAGTCCGCTTACAAACGGAATCGCATAGCTCGCCCGTAGGATCCCATTGAAAAATAGGCGAGGGTTTTTGATCAGTCCGCCCGCATCCGTTACCATCATAACGGGGTTATTATTTTCGATCCCTGTTGAGGGGTATCCATTGGGATAGGTGGCAATCACAGTAGGATAAGAACGGTATATCGATCTGAAGATATCACCCGCGCCAGCAATCGGGAAGCGTCTGTCTTCCTGGCGGCCCGATAAGGAGAGACCGATTTTGAAGTCGTCGGTGATATTGGCATCGATATTGGACCGCAGGTTATATTGTTTGTATTTGGTAGCCCCTTCTTTGTAAATACCCTCCTGATTGATGGTACCGAGAGACATGAAATATTTCGTATTCTCAGTACCGCCGTTAACAGAAAGATTATGCTGGTTTTGCGGAGCCGAACCTCTCAGGGTAGTCTTGATCCAGTCGGTATTAGGATAGTTTGTCGGATCAGATCCGTCACGGAAACGGGCAATCTGCTCTTCCGTATAGAACTGATTCATGCCGCCCGCGGGATTATTGTAGTAGTTGATTTCATTTACAATAGCCGCATAGGTGGCTGCATCGGCCATCTTTGGAAGACGCGTGGGCGAAGAAAAGCCCTGATTAAAGCTGTACGACACGGAAGGCTTTCCGGCAGTACCGCGCTTGGTTGTGACCAGGATTACACCGTTTGCCGCCCTGCTTCCATAAACAGATGCGGAAGCATCTTTCAGTACGGTTACGCTCTCGATATCATTGGGATCAAGACGTTCGAAGCCGCCTATCTGCCCGGGAACACCGTCTACAACAACAAGAACGTCTTTGTTCCCGGTGGTCGAGATTCCTCTGATGCGTATTTCAGAAGCATCATAGCCAGGTTCGCCGCCCCGGTTAGTAGCGATGACTCCCGAAAAGCGTCCGGCTAGAGAGTTCGACAGGTTGGGCTGAGGGCTTTTTACCAGTTCAGCACCTTTCACTTCCGAAACCGAGCCCGTAAGCGTTGCTCGTTTCTGAGTTCCGTAGCCTACCACAACAACCTCGTTCAGGGATTTGGATTCAGGCTGCAGCTGTACGTTGATTACGCTTTGATTGCGTACAGGAAGTTCCCGCGTTACATATCCGATAAACGAAAAGGTTAATACGCTGGTGCCCGAAGGAACATTCAGCCTGTACATACCGTTAGCGTCGGTAGAGGCTCCGCCGGTCGCCCCTTTGACGAGGATACTCACACCTGGCAAGGGAGCACCGCTCTCATCGGTCACTTTACCGCTAACCGGGATCCCCTGTCCGGTTACCACTATTGATTTGCGGCTTCCTATTGCCAGGACGCTCGTTGACAACATCAGCAGGAGCACTAAAGAAAATAAGATCTTGTTCCTCTTTCCATAAAGGACAAGGACATGCGGTAGCTGTCGTTTCATAATTGTAGTTATAGATTGTATGGTTTAATAGATGATGCGAATTCACGGGCATTGCCTGTGCTGTCGATTAGTTTTAACTCAGCAAAGTTAGCTGTGATCAAACTGGATTCAAGAGGGGCAAATTCGTAATAAAGCAGGGGGAATCCGTACCTGGACTAAGTTTCCGATATTTCGATAATTCTCTTATTTAATTTATAAGATTCATGAAATGACTTCCTGTATTTCTTGATGTACTCGGAAGGTTTCAGTCCGAAAAGCTTGGTAAACTGCTCCCGGAAGTATTTAATATCATTGAAGCCAGCTTCGAATGAGGCCTGACTAACATTACAGTCTGAATTGATCATCAGCTCTGCTGCTTTACGAAGTCGCACATAACGTATGAACTCGCTGACGGACTTGCCCGATATCGATTTCACGCGCTTGTAAAGGTTTGAATGGCTCATCCCCAGTTCTTCAGCAAAGGCTCTGGCACTAAACGAGGGGTCCTGCAAGTGTGCCTCTATGACGGCTATGCATCTGTTTAAAAAGTCACGGTATTCAGGTGAAATCTTCAGGTTGTCAGACTGGAGGGTTATATGGTTATAAAAATACTGCTGCAAGTTGTTCCGGCTTTTCAAGATGTTCGCCACTCTCGCTACAAGCATATCACGCTCAAAAGGCTTGGTAATATAATCTGCCGCACCTGTTTCGAGTCCTTTCAGCTTTGCTTCATCTGATGTAGCCGAGGTAAGAAGGATTACCGGAATATGGCTGAGAGTTGCATTCTCCTTGATCTTCTGGCAAAGCTCAATCCCCGTCATCTCTGGCATGGAAATGTCGCTGATGATCATATCAGGCGTATATCGCTCTGCCATACGTAATGCTTCCACACCATCCGCCGCTTCAAGGACATTATAAGACTGCATGAAAGTCTTTCTGATGTAGCTGCGGATTTCGGGGTTGTCGTCTACAATGAGGAGCGACAAACGCTCAGACACCTGAAGTTCAATATCCGTCAACTCGAGCTGATTGCGACCAGCCGGGGACTGATCTTCAAGAATGGCTTCCTCGAGCACAATGCCTCTCTCCTGGACCGGTTCAGGCGCAGGTGACAAGTCGATCTGACCAAAGTGAGCATGCCCTTTCAAAAGAACAATACTAAAAGTTGAGCCTTCGCCAATTGTGCTGACATAGCTCACGCTTCCTTTATGTGCAGATACAAACTTTTTCACCAGATAAAGCCCAATTCCGAAACCATTCCGATATCCTTTTTCAGGTTGAGTAACCTGGTAGAACCTTTCAAAAATCTGCTCTCCGATTTGCGGAGCGATTCCCCTGCCGGTATCTCCCACCTCGATTATCAGCTCTCCTTCCGTTTCTTTCAGGCTGAGCGTAACACTCCCGCCAGCTGAAGTGTATTTAAAGGCGTTAGACACCAAATTAAAAATAGCGATCTCCACTTTCTGCCTGTCGCCATAAATTTCCAGATCCTTGTTGTCGCAATTGAAGGTATAATGGATTTTCTTAGAGCTTGCCTGACTACTGAAACATAGAAATACCTCGTGGCAAAGATCGTGAATATTAAAGGAGGCTATCTTCAGCTTATCATCTTCGCCCTCTGCCTTTCCAAAAAGCAGCAGCTGATCAACGAGGCTTAAAAGACGTTTGGCATTTCTGAAAACGCCCGCCATATCCTCAACATTGACTTTCTTGTTATCCGAGCTCAGAAGTTCTTTCACAGGATTCATGATCAGTGTCAGCGGTGTACGGAATTCATGAGCGATATGCGTAAAAAACGAAATCTTTTTCTCATTCAGCTCCCGCTCCTTCTGCGTGTTAAGGTTTGCCGACTGGATTTCATACCGGAGCTGCGACTGTCGAAGGTGATAACCGATATAGAAGTAGATCAGGCTGAAAAAGGCGGCAACGTAGAGCATGTATGCCCACCAGGATCTGTACCAGGGCGGCAGCACTTTAATTTTCAGGATCTTTTCTGTGTTGGTCCACAAGCCATCCTCATCCGTCGATTTTATCCTCAGGATGTAATTACCTTCCCATAATTGAGAGTAGTTTGCAGTACGGGCTTTCCCTGAATAATTCCAGATCTTATCCCAGCCCTCAAGAAAGTACTTGTATAGTATCCGGTCTGTGCCGGAGTATTCAGGGGTGGTATAATCTATGGAAAGGACTGCCTTATCATAGGGCAGCACTAATTCTGATATGGAATATATACTGGCTTCTTTCTCGAAACTACCCTCCTGCTGGATCGGAATGTTATTGATGCGGATTCCCGTAATCTGAACTTTTGAGGGGCTGTATTCCCGAACGACATTCGCTGGGGAAAATATATTGAAGCCCTTGATCCCACCGAAAAGGATCTCTCCGGAACGAAGTTTCAGAGAAGCATTGAAGGAAAATTGATTGCTTTGCAAGCCATCCTCTTCGTAGAAATTAATAAATCGTTTGCTGGCTTGGTCCCATTTAGAAATACCATTAAAGGTACTCATCCATAAGTTGCCCGCCTCGTCTTCCTGAATATTGAGAACGCTGTTATTGCAAAGGCCCTCTGCCTCTGTCATCACGGAGAATTTCCCGCTGTTTTGGTGATCAAACTTGACCAGCCCCGTGTATTGCACTCCTACCCAAAGGTTTCCTGTGCGGTCACACACGATTGATCTGATCTGATTTTTCAGATTGTAAATCCGGTGATTTCCGGTGTGTTCATCAATCCTGACGAGCTGGCCGCGTTCTGTTCCCAACCACACATTGCCGGCCTTGTCTTCACCAAAGCTGGTTACGTATTTAAACCTGGAGTCGAAAGGTTCAAACTTCTGTGTCTTCCTGTTAAACTTATAGGTTGCTTCGCTCCCGAATGATGTACCAGCCCAAATGTTGTTCTTAGAATCTTTAAAGAGTTTCCAGACGTTCTTATCCTCCTGCCCGTTGTTGACACATGCAAAGCGTGTAAAGGTGCCGCTCCGCTTATCGTATTTGTTGATGCCACCACCAAACGTAGCCACCCATATCACATCATCGTCATCACGAATAATGCTGGTTATGTTATTGTTGCTGATGGATTCAGGCTGATTTGCCCGGTGTGTGTAATTGCGAAACGTATTTGTTTTCCGGTTCCAGACGGAGATGCCTGCCCCGTCGGTACCTACCCAGACGCTCCCATCCTTGTCTTCACAGAAGGAAAGCACAAAATCACTTATCAGGCTGTTTTGGCTATTGGGTAAATGCGAAACCTTCCTGAACTTATTTTTTTTCTGGTCAAGCACGTTTATACCTCCGCGGAGGGTTCCTAACCAGACGCGGTCTTCATCATCCCGATAGATCGACATGACAGCATTGCTGCTTAATGCATTTCCATCAGGAGTGCTTATGATCTTGTTCTGTTTGCCGGTTTTGCTATCCAGGATATCTACCCCCCCACCATCCGTTGCAATCCAAAGCTGCTGCCCCTGAAAGCTGAGATCCATCACTCGCGAGGCTGAAAGCTCTACCTTTTCACGTGTCAGGCTATTTGGATCCCCGGCATGCAGGTTATACTTGAAAAGTCCGCTATCGTTACCGATCCAGAGGATGCCGTCCTTTGCCACCATGCAGTTTGCCCGGCGTATAGCATTGGTTATTAAACGCATTTTACCGGTAGCGTTATTGTAAACACACAAACCCAGGTTTGTAACTACCCAGGTCTGATTTGGCGAGAAGGCAATCCCAGAGGCATGATACGGAACAGATTTCCCCCGACCATCTTTCAGGATGACAGGCCTAAGTTCGCCTGACGATTGCAGAACCAGCAGCCCTCTGTTCTGAACCCCGACAAAGATATTTCCCTTCAGATCTGATTTAATGGTATTAACCGGATCTGTTGCACGAACTCTCTTGCCGGCGTAAGTAAAAGTCGGCGTGTGGAACCTGGACGTATAATGGTTGAAAACGGATAATCCGCGACTGGTACCTATCCAGATTGCGCCTTTATTATCTCCCCCAAGTGAACCGATCCGGTTATGGATCAGGCTCTCCTGTTCTTTGATATTGCTCTTAAAAACGTTGAAGGTAAAGCCATCGTAGCGGTTAAGACCATCGTCTGTTCCGAACCACATAAAGCCGTAACGATCCTTGTATACCGCATTAACGGAGTTATTTGACAAGCCCTTCTCGATGTTAAGATGTGAAAAAGGTGCTTGTGCTTTTGCGAAAAGAAAAATAAAAATAAAAACAACCGTAAATCCCCAAGCCTTCATGGTTTCCTAATTGGTAGCATGTTTGTCGAAACTTCCGACAGAAGCCGAAAGGTAAGAAAATACCCACGTAGCTCCAATTTTGAGCTACACTTTGCTACTATGAAGCGCCACGCAGGTTGGTTTTTCTCAGGCTTGTTTCAGCCAGAGAGGATTGGCACGGAGCACCTCTTTGTAAACGGGACAATCCTCGCTATGCGCGCCCTTTTTCATGCCGATGCTCGTCAGAAATTCATTTACAATCTCTCCACCTGTAAACCTGAAAGTTTTCTTGAAGAGCTTTATCCACTCCTCTTTTGTTTTGGGATGATGATGGTTCAGCCAGTTTTGAAAAGACCCATATTCTTGCTGAAGCACCTGGATAGTCTTTGCGTTCTCTATCGCTGCATTGATCTTTAAACGATTTCTGATAATTCCCGGATCAGAGAGTAACCTCTCTCTGTCCTCTTCTCCATAAGCAGCAACCTTGCTGATGTCGAAATTATCATAAGCTTTCCTGAATGACTCCTGCTTTTTAAGGATGGTTTCCCAACTTAAGCCTGCCTGATTGATCTCCAGAATCAGCCTGCAAAAGAGTTCATTATCGCTGTTGATAGGAAAACCATATTGTAGATCATGATAGGCTTTGTGAAGAGCCTTTCTGCTTTCAGGCATTGATTCGATAGCGTTGCAGTAGGACATAGAAATAAGTCGTCTTTATGATGCTAATATCGGCATAAAGACTGCATGGTGTATAATTAAAACTTTCACCAGATGTTCAGTACAACATAGAAAGGCGATCTGCTTCATATCGATAATCTGATATGGAGCAAATCGCCTGTTCGAGGTATACTGTGGAGTTCTAGAGTATGTAGAAGATTTTAGCACCTGCTGAGCGCTTTTCTTCAGCGCGGTAGTTCTCCTTCAACATTTGCATAATGTCACGGTCAATCGTCCTGGAAATCGTTGTGGTAGGCGTATCAGTTGGCCTGTTCTCAAACGGATCCTGAAGATGAATAGCCATTTTTTCGATAAGGAAAAAGGAAGAAGAAATGGCCAGTACCAGTGGGATCTCAATAATTCCGAAGAATTCAATCAATCCGAAAGGCAGGAGCATCACAAAAAGTAAGAGGGCAAAATGGATGTAAACCCCGTAAGTGGCAGGAAATATCGTGTTCTTGATGCGCTCGCAGCCACCCATATGATTTGAGAAGCGTGTAAGTGTCCTGTCTATTTCTACCTGCTGATATTCGTTGATCCAGCCCAGTTTATACGCGTTGCGAAGATCAGACGCTTGCAGTTCGAGCAGACCGAGCGGAGCATTGGCATATCTTTTAAGGTAGTCCATATCATGGCCTGAAATAAATTGTCCGATACCTTCAAGAGGATTTTGTCCTCTCAGGTGCCTGCTGAGACAGTAGCTCCATGCGATTTGCCGCTTGGCCATCCGTTCACAAAAATGCTTTTGTTCCACAGAGCCGCCATGCGTATCAATAAATGTAAGCAGCTGCCTGGTGAGACTTCTGGAGTCATTTACGATAGCTCCCCAAATTGTTCTGGCTTCCCACCAGCGGTCGTAGGCCTGATTTGATTTAAATGCCAGCAGCAGGGATATCACCGTGCCTAACATCGTTGGTACGGCAATAGGGATAGAAAGCCTCGTGAAATGGAAGCTATTATAACCGATGGCAATCAGCACGGCATATACCGTTACCATGATCATCTCCTTCCGGATCTTACCGAAAATATAACTGATGGGGATATTTTTTCTAAGTAGCATGATTCAAGGTTTATAGTGAAACGTCTGATAGAACAGGCACCGATTTGGTGGGAGCATCGGCGTAAGCAAGATCTTCAACAAATATGTTTTTCTGTCCCCTGAGTAAGGGAACACTGCAGCGATCAATCAGAATTGCAGGATCAAGACTTGACTTGTTTAGGCTCGAAACAGAACAATCTGCAGGATGAAGAATGTAATCTATCTGATTGGCCCCTATAAAGTTCTTGAAGCTGCTTAGTGTACTGCCGTAGAAAAATTCAATCCTTATTGTTTGTACGGGCTTGTTTTCAGCTTTAACTTGCTCACATTGTGCATAGAAATCGTCACTTACATATTCATACTCCCTACTCCTTCTGCTTAGAAGTAAAAGATCATTAATTGAATCAGAAAGCTTGAAAAGATGAATGAACACAACGTTCAATTCTTCATTCTTGAACTGTGCGCATAGAGAAGGAATACAGTTAAACGCGCTGCTGGTAAAATCGGTAGGAATAAGTATTGTTTTCATAATCAGAATAATTTGTTTTCTGATACAATACTATACAGGTGTTATTAAGATCTTTTAAGACAATTATTAGACTTTCATTAGAAATATTGAATGTTACTAATACAAATAATCAGCTTTCATCCTTCAAAATTTCACAAAAACTGAATTAGCAGGGAAATTGTTAATAGATATTAGAAAATGATTAGAAAACACCAATCATAAAAGCTTGCAGTTTCAAATTCAAGACACAATTGGCAGTAAAATCATCATTTCGGTACCGACTTTTTCTTCTGAACGAATTCCTATAGAACCTTTGTGGATTCTGACTATATTCAGCGTAAGCGGCAGCCCTATCCCATATCCCTCAAAATCGTTTGTATTCGATGCGCGGAAAAATGGCTCAAAGATGTGCTGTTGCTCTATCTCAGGTATTCCAATGCCCTGGTCCTTAACAGCGATTATAATCCTGTCATTTTCAGTGCTGAGTCTGATACTTACAGGTTTATTATTCGAATATTTGCATGCATTTAAGACAATATTACTCACTGCAAGATGAAGAAGGTGGGTATTCCCTTCGGTGCAGAGCTGGGTTTCATTTTCTGGTAGCGAATCCATATCCAGGTCAATCCTGCAATCTGGTTCGATCTTTTTTACAGAGTCTATTACGGTCCAGATCAACTCATCAACCCGTATTTTCTGCCAATCCTGCTTCTTACCGTCAAATCCCGATTGTGCGAGCCCCAGCAGACTGGCTAGAATATTATTGAGTTTCTCCGCCTCCTTTAGTATCGTTTTTGCTGAAGATTCGCTCTCCGGACTGAGCGAATGCGCCGACAAGAGAAGCTCCGTTTCACTTGTAATAATGGCAAGCGGAGTACGCAGTTCATGAGATGCGTTACTCACGAAGTTATTCTGGGTTTCGAATGCTGTCTCCAGGCGGGTGAGCATGTTATTAAAAGTCAGCACGAGTTCAGCAATCTCGTCTTTTCCTTTGACCTCCGGAAGGCGTGAATGCAGATTGTTTGCAGATACGTTCTTTACACTTCTAATGATCTCCCTAACCGGCCTCACCGTATATAGAGAGAATAATCTTCCAGCAAGGAAGGTTAAAGCGAGAGAAACAACAAAGCAGATGAACAGCACTCTTCTCAGCTCCGCAAGCTCTTTAAAACCATAGGGATTGGAAGCCGATACGATAACCAGATAGTCTGCGCCGGCACCCTTAACCAGAGAACCAGCAAAGAAGCGGTTATCTTCATTATACCGTGACTTTCCATTTTGAAGTATCGAGTTGTAAAAAGATTCCGGGAGATTGATCGGCCTGCGACTTAACTTACCTGTGCTGTCCAGCCTGACAATATAGTCTCTCTCTTCGCTGAGCTTTTCCATGTACTTACTCCTTACTTCCTGATAGGCAGCAGATTTCTCGTCAGAAAAGATATTGATCTGAGCGCTAAGATTTACCCGGGCCTCCAATCGCTCAAAAAAATCCTCGAAATTGAAATCTGATATAAAATAAAAGATAGAGGCATTAAGCAGAATTAAGCCAGAAGTAGAGATAATAAAGAACAGCAGGGTAATCTTAGTCTGTATTTTCATGCTCCGGTTCTTGTTTGAAGATGTAGCCCATTCCGAACACGGTGTGGATTAATTTAACCGGATGCCCATTATCTACCTTCTTCCGGAGGTAATTCACATAAACGTCTACCACATTCGTTCCCATATTAAAGTCGATATTCCAGACATTCTCCAGGATGTGAATACGCGAAAGAACTTTATTTTGGTTTTGAATAAAATACTCCAGCAAACGGTACTCGGTAGCAGTCAGGTTGATGGGTTTGTTGTAGCGTTTAGCAGTTTTGGAATTGAGGTCAACTTCCAAGCCAGCGATCTCAACTTTGGTACTCGCTACGACCGGGGCACTGCTCCTTCGGATCAGAGACCGCATTCGTGCCTCCAACTCCGCAAATTTGAATGGCTTAACCAGGTAGTCGTCGGCTCCGCTATCAAGACCTGTTATGATATTCTCCGTGCTTCCCAGAGCGGTAAGCATTAAGACAGGGACATTCGGATCCTTTTTACGTAACTCCCGGCAAACCTGAATTCCGTTCATTCCCGGAAGCAACACGTCAAGAATAATCAGGTCAAACGTGTGCTTCGTAGCCATTTCCAGACCCAATACACCGTCTCCGGCTACACTAATTTCCACTCCTGATTCACTTAAACCCCGGATAATGACAGAAACCAAGCCAGGTTCATCCTCTATCAGGAGTACTTTTTTATTCAGCATAAAGGAAAAGTATCACTTTAATGATAAATCACCACAAAGAAGGGCTTTATTGACAAAAATTTTACGTAATCACAGACCTTTTAAACGCCAAAAGCGGCCAATTCGTGTGAATCGACCGCTTTTGGTTCTTTGAAGATGCTTTTTCTAAGTTACACATCTGTAAATATGAGCAAGCAGCATGGACCACTTGTTATTTCATCATCAGACTCTATTTTGTCCGCTCATATTCAAGGCTCGCCAAAATGAATGGACCTATTGCTTTACCTTCATTTTCGGTGACGGTAACATCCTTACCACAGAGGTAATAGTTAGCGGTGCCTGTTCTTGATATATCTTTAAACGGCCCCAGACCTGCAGATGCACAAGATTGCAGAATGTCAATTTCTCCTGCTCTTTCTTCGCGTATAAAATTCTTTAGCAAGCCTTTGTAAGCTTTTTCAGCAACGGGATGATAGGTTGATTTCTCCAGAACACCGATTCGCATACCTTTAAGATAGGCGTAGGTAAACATGGAAGAAGCGGAAGATTCCAGGTAATTGGCATGATCACATTTGTTATAAACTTCCCCGCCGATTTCGTCTCCCTTGCCATCAGCACGCTTTGAAGCATCATATTGGAGCAGCTGATACCATGAGCCACTTTTGTCCTGATATTTCGCCAGCCCGGCAGCCACTTGATTGACAATCATCGTCAGGTTCTTGTAATCTGCGTGTTCTTTTGGCATAACCTCGAGAACATCTACCAATGCAGCGAAATACCAACCCATTCCACGGGCCCAAAACTCCGGAGACGTACCTTTGTAAGGTCCCTCCTTCTTTGCCCAAAAGGAGTTTTCGTCGCTCGGATCAGCACTCCAGCCATGATAATTCAGCTGTTTGTTTTGATCGTATGTAAACTGATGGATAGTCTTAAACTGCAGTGCGATATCGGCCCAGGATTGCCTATTGGCTTCTGCACCCTCCTCTTTACCATAGGAGTACTGCCACCCTGCATAAAGTGCAGGTCCCATATAAAGACCATCTAACCACATCTGGTTGGGATATATTCCTTTATGAAAGAAGCCGCCTGTGCCCGGCTTTGACGCATCGATTCGGCTATGTTGAAACTTAAGTTTATTTCTCAGGAAGGTCGCGCAATTTTTATAACGCTGAGCATCTGCCATATTCCCTTTCTTCAACTCCTCCTGGTAAAGCGTAAAAAGAATCTTCCCGGCTGCCAGATCATCTATATTGCTCTCTTTAACATGAACAGTATCTCGTCCCTGCAGGCAATGATCAGCATAAGCTTTCACAAGATTGTAGTATTCTGTCTTTTCGGGATATTGCTTCCAGGCTTCCAGCACACTATATGCTACCAATCCGGGTACATAATCCCAGTGAGCTTTTGCAAGCTGTTGTTCGTTGCGGTTGGTGTTGAAGGTTTTCATCGCCCTATTCTCCACCATCTTTTGAGAATAGACCGAACTGCTCTTAATGCCCTTTAAAGTACCTGAACAAGATGACAAACATCCGGCAAGAAAAAGGAGATATACATACTGTCTCATAGGCGGGCAAATTAGCAAATTTTTAGGGATTCAGCCTTTCTGGAAGCGCAGCAACAAAAAAGTTATGAACTACCGATGTGCCAGGAGATCGAAAATGAGCTTTATTTCCGCTATAATGGAACCGGTAATTTGGGCAACCTTTTCATCGTCAGACTCGCTTAACCGCTCCAACTCGCTGGCAAGCACCGAAAGATCGTACATGCCGGAGGAGGACGCCGTTCCATATAATTTGTGCCCGGCCGAATTTAAATCCGGGAGACTCCCCCTGGCGGCAGCCTGCGTGATGGTTGTTATTGAAGAAGACAATTCATTTTCTACTAACTGCAGCACTTCGTTGATCAGGGCTTCGTCATTCCCCACATAGCTCTTCAGTATGTTCATATCAAAATGATGTAAATCATCGCTACTCACAGGGGCGTTTTCCGTCTCAGACCCATTGGCGCCCAAGGTGAGCCATTTCTGCAAGGATGCAGAAATATCTGCTTCGACAATAGGCTTTACCAGAAAATCATCCATCCCTGCAGCCAGGCATTTTTCCTTTTCGCCTTTTACATTCCCTGCTGTCAGAGCGACTATCGGAATTCGCGAGTGATGAGTTAACTCGCGGATAGCCTTGGTTGCTTCATAGCCATTCATTTCTGGCATCTGCACATCCATCAGGATGAGGTCAGGCCGCCGGGTTTTACAAAGCTCCACTGCTTCAGCTCCGTTTGCTGCCTCTAATAAAGTAAAATTGGGTGCAATCTTATTGATTATGGTGCGTGCGAGAAGCATATTTACCGAGTTGTCTTCCGCGATCAAAATCGTCATGCTATCATCTGTGACCTCGGGGCGCTCAGGCTCATTGAAAGTAGTCTTGAAATCTTTCCGACTCAGCCTGGAAAGGGCATCATATATATCCTGCATTTTGATAGGCTTTACCACCCTGTAACTCACCTGAAGCTCATCGCAAACTTTCATGATGGCTGCATCGTCTGAAGAACTGTGCAGGAGAATAACAGGTAATTCCAGAGCCGTAGATGAGAAACTTTCGCGGATTTTGCGTATCGTTTCGAGTCCATCCATGTACGGCATATGGTAATCCATCAAAACGACGTCGTACATCTTACCGCTTGCCAGCATTTGTAAAGCCTCAAATCCGTTCTTGGCTTCTGTTGTCGTGATGTTTTTCAGGCGAAGCGTCTTTGTCAGAATAATCCTGTTGTTCTCGTTGTCATCTACGATCAGTACATTTTTAATGGTACCAAGATCATCCCAGATTACAGCTTCCCCCTGCTCCGATTGAAACGTGACTTCGAAGTAAAAACAGCTACCTACACCCGGAGTACTTTCCAATTGGAGCCGGCTACCCATCATTCCGAGTAGCTTATTTGTAATAGTAAGCCCTAAACCAGTGCCTCCATACTTCTTGGTAGTAGACGCATCTTCCTGAGAGAATGCCTCAAAGATCTTACCCTGCTTCTCCGGCTTGATACCGATACCTGTATCCCTGACGGAAAACCTGATTGTAGCCTGGTTCTCTGCTATTTGCACAGGTTCAATTTTCAGTTCGATCTCACCTTTCTCTGTAAACTTCGACGAGTTGCCAAGCAGGTTTACCAGAACCTGCTTAAGCCTCACAGGGTCCGCGTAGACAAATCTCGGTACCTCGGGCGATATATTCAGCAACATTTCAAGACCTTTAGTCTGCACCTGATAGCTGATAATATCAGTGGCCTGACCGCTCATCTCATATAGATCACACTTTTCCATCTCCAGCTCCAGCTTACCGGCTTCAATCTTCGAAAAGTCAAGAATATCGTTGATGATGCCCAACAGGGCGTTGGCAGATTGATTAACAATGGTAAGGTATTGGAGTTGAGTGTCATTTAATTTCGTTTTCAACACGAGATCCGTAAACCCGATCACACCGTTGAGCGGTGTTCGAATTTCGTGGCTCATATTAGCGAGAAACTCAGACTTTGCAACACTAGCCTGTTCTGCATGGCGCTTCGCAACATCCAACTCGTTCCTCTGATTGATAATATGCGTGATATTTTGAGTGAATATCATCATACCTCCAACTTTTCCGTCATATTGAAACCACGGGCGCATTTCCCAGGTAATATATTGAACCTCTGGATCTCCCGGTAGCTGGAGGATATCTTCTTCATTCCTTTCCACCGCCCCATTTAATATTCTCTCGTGCCTCTGCCTTCGGACATCATCGGTGCTATCAACAAAGTCATAATGTGAAGCACCTATCACCTTCCTTCCATGCAAGCGATAGTCTTCTATCCAGCGGTTGCTGACAGCAATATACCGCATATCATTATCCAGCATGGCAACTGCCGCAGGCGTGTGCTCAACAAAAGCGGTTAATCTGGCTTTCTCAGTAATAAGCGCCTGCTCAATCAAACGTCGTTCCGTGACGTCCGTCGCAATGCCCAAAAAGCCGTCTATATCATCATTGAGGTCCCTTATCGGTGTGACAACCAGCATCACCTTCCTTTCTCCACCGTCCTTACAGATGTAAGTCCACTCACGTTGTTCAAAACCCTCTTTTTCTGCCTTTTCAGCTAAAACACGATAGCCTTCAACACGATAGCCGAATTCTTCACTCAGTTCTTCCGCCCTGAGTTTAAGCTCCTCCTCAGAATGAATGAGCAGCGGTTGCCGCCCGATCATTTCTTCTGCGGTGTACCCCAGCATCTTCTCAGCTCCTTTGTTGAACAGGGTAATAAAGCCGTTAACATCCGAGGCTATTATGCTGATTTCGGAAGCGGACTGCAAGACGTCGTTTAACAATTTCCGCGAGCCAAAGAGCTCCAATTCCGCCTTTTTCGTTTTGTCTATATCCTGAAAGGTTCCGAAGATCCGCTTACAAACGCCGTCTTCCATCTCTGCATATCCCAGAGTACGGATCCATACATCTTTCCCATTCTTGTTTGTGATCTGCAATTCGAGATCCCAGGGAAGCCCATGGTTTATAGCCGCTTCAATTGCAGCTGAAATTTTCTCTCTGTCCTCACCCCGCTTATAAAAGCAAATAGCTATGTCCAGTTGAGGTTCATACGATTCATCTACACCATGGATTTCCCGTGTTACAGGTGTCCAGGACATTTTTCGACTAGCAATATCCATTTCCCAGCCACCTACGCGGGCAACGCGGTTGGTGCGTTCCAGGATTTCTTTCGTATTTCTCAGGTCCTGCTCCAGAAAATGCCTTTCCGTAATATCAGCAGCATTTCCGATCACATACACCTCCCCATCCGAGTCCCTTCCAAGTATGTTATTATACAACCATATACGGGTACCCCCATCTCTCCGGAACGTTACCATTTGTCCCTGAGCCTGACCTTCATTGACGATTCTTAACAGGTATTCCCGCAAGTTTACATGACGGGATGGAGGAACGATATCGAACAGGGTCATCGTTAGAATTTCTTCCTTCGTGTACCCAAGAATAGTAGCACCAGCATCATTCACATTTAAAAAGGCCCCATTAAGATCGTGCGTACACATGAAGCCTTGCGAATTCTCGAAAAATGCCCTTGCTCGCTCCTCACTAAGAACCAGAAGACGCTCCTTATTTTTTTCTTCAGACACATCACGTGCAATTGCAAAGAGGTTTTCAGTCAGGGGTTCTGGAGTGACCACCCACTGGAGTATCTTATAGTCGCCGTTCCTGGCCTTAACCCGATGGGTAAAATTGATCGTGTTAAGACCTGCCTTCAGGTGATCCACCTGCTGCCTTGTAATTTCAAGATCATCAGGATGAACAAGGTCGAAAAAATGTGTACTAAGCAGCGTTTCTCTGTCCCAACCCAGGACTCTTTCAAATGCAGGATTGACCTTCTTGAAATGTCCGTTAAGTCCGGCAACACAGATCAGATCATTTGACAGTTCAAACAGCGTTTCAAAATTTCTAAGTTCGGCCTTCTGCCTTCGTTCAACGATAAGCGTCACCACGTTGTGCGCTAGTAGTTGCAGGGCACGTCTTTGTCGCGTTGTTAAGCTACGGGGCTTGTTATCAATAACGCATAAGGTTCCCAGTGCATAACCCTTCGGATCAACTAATGGTTGGCCCGCATAGAAACGAATTTTGGTTCCTCCGGTTACAAATGGATTATCTTTGAATCTGTTGTCGTTTAAAGTATCAACTACTTCGAGTAGCTCGCTACCCCGGATCGCGTGGTCGCAAAAAGAAATTTCTCTGTGCGTCTCATTTAGAGCGAAGCCTACTTTCGATTTAAACCACTGCCGATCCGCATCGATCAGCGAGATCAGAGAAATCGGCGCATCACAAATAATAGATGCCAGTTCCGTAATCCGGTCAAACTCTTCTTCACTTATTGAATCGAGTATCTCATAGCTTTTCAAAGCCGCAACCCGGTTCCTGTCCTCTCTGTTATTCTGCACTTCTTCCAAGGTAATCTGTTGTTTATGCTAATAACACAAGATAAACATTATCATCCACATACACCCCTTAACACTTATATTCAAAAATCTTTAGCATTCAGACGCAGCTGGTTTACATTGAGCATCCGGGACGATGATTTATTGACTCTCTTTATGTTTGTCCATCGTGTCCATTACTGTTTCTGGTCTTATATCGCGTGCTAGCTCATCCAGTTCGGGTTGCTTAGCTTCCTCAATATCCATCTTATTTGCTATTGCCTTAACAAGTGACACCAGCCTGGTGATTTCATGTTCCGCTAATAAACTCACCTGCAGATCAAGGTCTGCCCGACGATCTGCAAGCGCATTGGCCCTATTCTGACTGATCAGCACAAAGGTGGACAGGAAGATAGCTTCAACAGACGCAAACATAGCTAAAACGACAAACGAGGGATCGAAGGGCTTCAGTCCTATCCACTCCAGATTCCAAACTATCCATAAGCCGAAGAAGATCAGATGCAGGTATACAAATACCATACTTCCCGTAAAGTTCGTAACGGCGTCCGCAAGCTTTTCATTCGGGCGCCGTTTTTCATCCTCCTGCTGACGACGCTGCATCAACACCCTGATATTACGCTCCACGACTTCCGCCATTCCCGATGGGTCCGTACGTTCCTGCTTGTTATTCATATATCTCAGACGGCAATTTCTGTTCCATTCTGGCAAGCTTACGCTGCAGCGGGCAGAATAATTGATTTATCTGTTCATCAAGGTTCCTTTTACTTCGTGCAGATAGTCAACAAGCTCTTGTGCGCGATGTGCTGCAGTATGGCTTTTCAAGATTTTCTGCCTTGCACGTTCGCCAATAGCCTGTCGCTCAACGTCGTCAATGTCCTTCAGATAGGCCAGAGTTTCTTCACCTGAGGCAGAAATCAGAATTTCCTTTCCAAGCTCAAACACAGACTCGAGTCCATCCCAATAGTCGCTGATAATAGGAACTCCGCAGGCAGCGGCCTCAAACAGCCTGACACTTGGAGAATACCCGGCCCTGATCATATCTGCGCGGGTTATATTCAAGGTATAACGTTGGGAATTATAGAACTTTCTATGTTCTGCGGGAGGCAGATGATGGATATGACGAACGTTTGCCGGCCATACAATCGAATCAGGGTACTGCGGACCCGCTACTACGAACTTGCCTTCAGACCATCCTTTGGCTGCATCAAAAAGCAGGCGCTCCAATGGCGGTTGACGATCATCGCTATAGGTTCCGAGATAGCCCAGATCGTCGGTTATCTCTACACGCTCAGGATAATATAAGGCCGGCTCAACTGAACAGTACAAAGCCCTGGCGCAGGGAGAGCCGTATTGTTCTTCCAGGAGTTTAAGCGTCGGCCCGCCTGTAAAGGACAGGTACAGGTCATACATGGGAATAAGTTCAGGCGAGAGGTACTCGTAGTCATTCCTCTGCAACTTGGCCAGCGTTACGGGAGTATCAATATCATAGAAAGCCGTTACGCCTTCAGCTTCATTACATACCCAGGTACCAACAGCCACGCCTTCCGGCACATAGGAACCTACTATCACCATATCAGCACTCCGAACCAGGTCCGCGTATTCATTCTTAAGTTCGTTCAGGTCCTGATAAAGAATGACCTTACAAAAATCCGGATTAACGAGATCCCGGTTATTTGCATACCACGGCACATCTCTTTCCAGAAAAGTCACCCGGTGTCCTGCTCTATGCAATTCTTTTACTATTCCTCTGAATGTTGTGGCGTGCCCATTCCCCCAGGAAGACGTAATTGACAAGCCAAGAATGGTGATCTCTAAAGGAACTTTGTTCATACTTCGCTGATATTTAGTAATTGAAAATGTGCCGAAAATAGCTTTTGAACTTCCTTTGCCCGATGCTCATAGGTATGAGATCTCAGAACTCTTTCTTTAGCCGCCTCCCCGATCGCTTTAGCGTCCTCAACAGACAGGTTGCGCAGAATTTCAGCCACCTCATCACCACTACCCGCTACCAATATCTCCTTCCCTGGTTCGAAGAAGAAGTCTATCCCCAGCCAGTAGTCCGTTATGATACATGCTCCGGCTCCGGCAGCCTCAAAAACACGGGTTGCTGGTGAGAATCCCATTTTGGCCATACTGTCTCTGCTGATATTTAAGACAGCCTTCGGAGTGCAGTTAAACGCATTATGGTCCTTTGTATAAACATGACCCACGTATTCCACATTTTCGGTCATCGGCTTATCGCCCCAACCACTTCCTCCGATTTTGAACTTTTGCTCAGGCAATTTCCCGGCAGCTTTCAAAAAGAACTCTTCCACCCGGGCTTCTCTGTCGGGCAGCCTGTTTCCTAAAAAAGCGAGGTCGCAGTCAAATCTTGCGTCTTCCGATACCGGATAATGGGTTTCCGGATCGAGTGCATTATATACAGGAATACAACGTTTTGCACCAAAGGCCGTATATGCATCAATTACCGGCTGACCACCACCATACGTCAATACCATGTCGTATTGAGGCACCAGGTCACGGAATGGATCCGCTGGATTGTTTGTCATACGCTCCAATGTTGCCGGTGCATCCACATCCCAGAAAATAACCAATTGGTTTTCTTTCCTTAGTTTGAGCACCTGCTCTTCCAGCAGTTCATCAAACACACCAACTCCACTCGCCTTAATCACTATGTCTGCATGTGCTGCTTCAGCGAGTACTTTGAATGCACTTTCCTCACTATTATCATACACGACGACCTTTGCCCATTCAGGATCAGGGATGTCACGATGCTGCTGACGCTCGTAGGCATCAGGTTCATAAAATGTAACTTGATAACCGAGTCTGCTTAGCTCCTTTATAATTCCGCGGTAGTAGGTAGCTGCACCATTCCAGTAAGCCGAGACCAAACTTGAACCATAAAAAGCGACTTTAAATTTGTTTTCCATTTTATCTAAGGTTATTCCACCGCGTGTGCAGTTGAAGAAATTTCCGATTTAAGTGATTCCACAATTTGTAAAAGCTCATCTACGCGGTGAGCACAGGTATGCCTGTCTTGAATGGTCTGCAAGCCCTGCGCCGCCAGAGATTGTGCCGTATCAGCGTCATTCAGGATTTTCAAGAGTTGCTGCTTCATGCTTTCCTTGCTGTCGGCTACCAGAAAATCTTTTCCCGGCGTAAAGAGGTTCTCTGCATCATTCCATGGAGAGCAGACCAGCGGTATACCACAGGCCATAGCCTCAAAAGGGCGGATGGTAGGTATGCCGGGCAGCGACTCCACGTAAGGTCTGCGTGGTACATGTACCGTTACTTTGTACTTCGAAAACACCTCCGGAGCTTTATAGTTGGGCAGCCAGTTTCCATATTCTATGCCGGCATCTTCCAGCGCCTTCAACGCTGAATCCGGATAACGTACGCCGTATATCTTCGCTTTAAGCCCCAATTCCTTAACCGGTTCGATAAGAAACGTCTGCAGTTCCTGGGTACGCTCATCATCACCCCAGTTTCCAACCCAGACCAGATCACCTTCTTTGTCTGCGTTTTCAACAGGATGGAAGATGCGGGTATCAGCAGCTTCATGCCAGGTCCAGGCTTTCCTGGTCCAACGTTCTTTGAGGTAAATATCCCGGATGATGTTGCCAAAGGCAAGCACCCCATCGTAGTGCTGCAGATCGTATTGTTCCATGCTCGATTTCTCCGTCACTGCACGATGGTGTGTATCGTGGAACAACAGTTTAAACCGGTCTGACTTCGACCGGCATTCCCCAATTTTTTTAACCAGACTGTGTTCATTCCATTCATGCACGATCACCAGATCCTGGTCCTTTAACAGCTCTGGCAGATCAATATCATTTGCGTCGTAGAATATGGATTGCAATTGCGGATAAGTCTGACGGAATTCTTCCAGAAAAGAATCTCCATGACCATTTATAAGGTTGCTTAAACTCCAGTTATCTTTAGGTTCATACACTTTTACATCGTGCCCTCTGCTTAAAAGCTCGGCCACAACACCGCGAAGGAAGTGTGCGTTGCCGTGATTCCAGTCAGACAGCAGCGAGTGATAAAACATGCTAATCTTCATAGTTCAGTATTTGTTAGTACGTGTTAATTGCTTTTCCGGCGACCTTCAGGGATTTGTATAGCTCTAAATAAGTGTCGACGGTTCTATCTAGAGAAAACAGCTTTGCCCTGGCAAGTGATTTATCCACCAATAGCTCACATTCCTCCCCGCGCTCTGCGGCAAAATCCAGCAGATCATCCAGCTCTTCCGGTTTTTCGGGATTGAAATATAAGGCGGAGTCCTGCCACAATTCTTTCAAAGTAGGTATATCGGCCAGCAACAGTAAACACCCTGATAAAGCTGCTTCCAGAACGGCTAAACCAAAGGGCTCGTATTTTGAAGGTGAGATATACGCATAAGATGTAGCGAGTTGCCACTTGACGCGTTCCTGGCTCAGCACGCCCATTAACTCAACATCCGACAGATTGACCGGCACCCCGGTGTCCGGATGCCGGTTATCTCCCGCAACACAGATAGGTAAGCGGTGCTTGTTCGTAATTTCTCCTAAAATGGACAGATTTTTAGCTTCATCCCATATTCTGCCCATGGCAAATGCCTGCATCTTTTTATCCCCTACATAGAAATCATCTGCCTCTCGTCCATTGTAGATCACATTCATATTCTCCAGCGGACCATATAATCTGTTGAGCTCATCCGCATAGCTCTGCGAGATCGTTACCACCTGATCTGCCGCTCGCAGTCCCTGTTTTACGCATTCGCGATAGGTCGTCCATTCCGGCGGTGCCGCAGTATGCTTGACTGCCTGCCACCAGGATAATACGCAAGAATGGGCAACCACCAACACCGGGGCGCTCCAGTTCAAAGCAGCATGTGCATATCCATTCAGGTGAATAATATCAGGCTTAAAGCGCCGATCCAGTGACAGGAGCCATTCTCCGGCTTCTTCAATATCTGTCCAGGGATCGTCCATCCACTCCAGCTTGTAATCGCCGGAACATATCTCAAGACCCTGAATTGCTGCTGCATCAGCCTGCTGATTGGCAGATAAAGGACCTCCCATTGTAGCGAGACATACGTTGATGCCCCCGGCAGAATAAGCCCGACAGAGATCAAGCGCATAAGTCCATACCCCCCCTACCGTATCGGCCGTCATGAGTATCCTTTCTATAGGTGCAGGAGATACAAACATATCACAGATTTATTTTCGCTTGTATATCCAATCCAGTATCTCTGCGGATCTGATGTATTGATAAGCGTCGCTGTTAAAACTATTGCCGTTTACCGCAAGTTCATTTGCCCAATGAGTAGCAGCCTTACCGCCCCAGGCATCTCCCGGTGTACTGATTGTCTGCCGGCTTGTACCGAAGAAGCGTTCAGTGACGAAGTCATAAAAAGATCCATTGACGTTCTTGAATGACACGCCGCCCTTGGTACCGTAGAAACTCGCTTCTATCACGGCATCCACACCAGCTGGTAAATTCCAGGAGCAGGCCAGTTGCACAGCCATACTATTGTTCAAAAGCAATTGGGCAAGAGCATAATCCTCTACCTGTTCATTTGTGTCGGTGATCAGTTTCCCTTGCGAGAACAGCTGACTGCTAACGTCTGTAACTTCCGGATTATCGAATAACCAAACCAGCAAATCAACCAGGTGAATACCCAGGTCTACTACACAACCCCCGCCCGCAAGCTTGGGGTCGAAGTACCAGGACTTATCCGGACCGTAAGCATTGTGAAAAACCAAATTTGCCCCATAGATCGTGCCCAACTCACCTGAATCCAGAACATCCTTCAGGGCTTTGATCCCGTTTGTAAAACGGTAAGAGAAATCAACGGAGAGACGTACATTATTCCGGTGTGCTGCTTCGACAACGGCAGCAACCTCCTGAGCATTTCTACCTAGCGGCTTCTGGCAAAAAACAGCCTTTCCGCTATTGAGTGCGTCAATAGACTGGGCAGCATGCAGGGCGCTCGGCGTGGCAATGATTACTCCATCGAGGTCAGCAGCAATCACGTCATCAATAGACGGAAGCAATTCGGCCTGTGGGGCAATCTTCAGAGCCTCGTCAGCATATTCTGTATTTAAATCGGATATCGCTTTGATAGTTGCAGAACCCTCGTTTGCAATGGCTTCGAGGCGACTCCTGCCAATCCAGCCTACTCCAACGAATCCCAGGTTAGGTTTAGTTCCTGTTAGTGTGTCGTTCATTAATCTTTCTCATTAAACGTTATCAATGCCTTGATGAAACCTTCCGGATTTTCGTGATGAAGTTCAAAGGCCTGCTGCAATTCCTCTGCAGGAAAAACGTGCGTAAATAGTTGTTGTGGTTCCAGCCGACCGTCCTTTACTGCGTCAACAGCGTTACGCATTCCCTGGAGATACGCTTCCGGATCTCGTTCATGTGCGTTGATTACATCTAATCCGCGCCAGTTCCATAGTTGCATATTGACTTGTCGCGGACCGTCCTGATGATAGCCTGCAATGATGAGCTTACCGCGGATTGCTGTCAGTTCAGCCGCAAGGTCCAGAGGCCATTGCTTCCCGGTTGCCTCAATTACGCGTTCACAGAAGTTTTCATGAGAAAGCTGTTTGACTTTCTCAATAATCTGCCAATGATCCTCCAGGGGTATCACTTCATCTGCGCCTAGCCTCTCAGCAAGCTCCAGAGCAGATTTCTTGCGGGAGAGCGCAATCACGCGTGCGCCCGCCTTATGAGCGAGCTGTACGAGCATAGCACCTAAAAATCCTATTCCTATGATGGCAACAGTTTGGCCTTCACGTATGTCACTACGCTCGAAGATGTTCATGGCACAACCAAGAGGCTCTGCCGGAAAAGGAATTCCGTTAAGCTCCGCGGGCAGTTTAATCAGATTGCTTGCTTTGGTAATATCATATTGAGCAAAGGCATTATACGTGATGGCCGCAACGCGATCTCCTTCACTAAAGCCTCTAACATCCCGCCCGAGGGCATCAACGATACCCCAACCTTCGTGTCCCGGCTTGCCCGTTTCTATTGGATATGTAAACCACTCGCGGCCTTCCCAGACGGGAAGATTTGATGCACAAAGGCCGCAACCTTCCATTTTGATCCTGACCTCGTCAGGGGCAGGCTCAGGAAGTGGCACTTGTTTAAACGTGATTTGTCGTGGAGCCGTAATTTCAAAAGCTCCCATTAACTGCATTTCAGTTGTAATCTCTTTTTCCTTTGAAGTCTCTGTTTCCATTAAGTTGACTGCCTCGAATATACTTTCTTGTTTGTTTCACCAAATTCGGTAAGCCAGTGATACAGGTTTTCAATTCCCTGATAAACCGACACCTTCCGTAACCAGCCGGCTTCTCTGTTGAACTTAGCAATATCAGACACATAATAACGCTGGTCTCCCGTGCGCCAGTCGCCAAAGTCTACATCTACCTTTTCGCCGTGCAGGTTTTCAATCATCTGAATAAGTTCAAGCAGACTGATCGTGTTTTCAACGCCTCCGCCTATGTTGAAGGCTTTTCCGGACAAGGTGCTCATTTGCTCCTGGGCGAGCTTCATTGCGTTGATCAGATCGGCTATATACAGGATATCCCTTACTTGTTTGCCATCCCCGTAAATCGTGATAGGTTCGCCCTTTAGTACACTGATAAGGAAATGAGCAATCCAGCCCTGATCTTCCGTTCCAAACTGATGTGGACCATAGATGCAGCTCATTCTGAAAACAACGGCTTTTAAGTCATACGTTCTCGCATAATCAAGAATATACGCGTCTGCCGTTCCCTTTGAACATCCGTAGGGGCTGTGAAAATCGACTTTGCGATCTTCAGATACGCCATTCGCAGCGATTTCCACGTCTTCGGGCTCATACCGGTCGCCCTTCAGGATCACATTCAGATCTTCAAGGCCGCCGTAGACCTTATTGGTCGACGTAAACACCAGTGGCGGTTGTTTTTCTGATTGGCGGATAGCCTCAAGCAGGTTAACTGTACCGCGTGCGTTCACTTCAAAGTCCATCAAAGGATCCAGGCAACTCGTTGTAACGGCAACCTGCGCTGCAAAATGATAGACGGCATCGGCAGAATTAACCGCTTCCCGCAATGTGGTCTCATTTCTTACATCTGCTATTTCGATTCTTAAGTTCGTGTCATATTTATCCCTTAACCACTGCAGGTTCTTTTCAACGCCCTTTCTGGACAGGTTATCATAGATAATGACAGATTTTCCCTCGGATAAAAGGGCATCAGCCAGGTTCGTTCCGATAAAGCCGGCTCCACCGGTAATCAAGGTGGTATGTGGAGCACTGCCGTTAACCCCCTTAAGCTGCGGTTCTGGTAGTTTAATATTGTTCGGATGTTTAAGTATCTTGCTACTCATAATACCGTGGTTGTTTTAAATTTAATCTTAAACGGTTAATCCTCTTGCAGCCAGCTCGCTCTTTGCCTGCTCCACGCTGTCTACTGCAACCTGATCTTTCAGCCACATCGCCAACTCCTCCAATCCGTCTTCAAGAGCAACGCTCGGTTTGAAACCTAATATTTCTCTGGCTTTGCTGATATCACCGAAACAGTGTCTGATGTCGCCCACGCGATATTCGCCCGTGGCGATAGGTTGTAAATGGTCTACTCCCATGGTGCTGCTCAGCTTCTGTGCAATATCCCAAACGGTATAGCTGTTGCCACTACCAATGTTGAATACTTCGTAAGCAGCTTCTTCTACTTCAAGGGCCAGCCTGCATGCCACAGCAACATCTTTAACACTCACGAAATCGCGCTTTTGATTGCCATCTTCAAAAATGATCGGTGCTTTATCGTTTAGATACCGGGACGCGAAAATCGCCAACACTCCTGTATAAGGATTAGATAAGGCCTGACGCGTACCATAAACATTGAAAAAGCGCAAGGCCACCGTAGGTATATTATAGGCCTTACCGCAGATCAGACTCATGACTTCCTGATCGTATTTAGACAATGCATACACAGACGCCAGACAAGGCTTCTTTGTTTCAGGTGTTGGGATAGGAGTTAACAGCTCTCCATCCAGTTCCAGCTCCCAGTTGCTGTTCCGCAACTGACTTAGCGGACGGGCAGCATCTTCTACAACACTCCCGCCAACCGTAGAGTACAGACCCTCTCCATAGATACTCATGCTAGAAGCCACTACCAACCTTTTTACAGGTTTTTCTATCAACGCCTCCAGCAGAACTGCAGTACCTCTGTTATTTACATCGGTGTATTCGTTCACCTCGTACATGCTTTGTCCCACTCCCACGCGGGCTGCAAAGTGATATACAGCGTCTATACCCTCCAGAGCTTCTAAAACTTTTGCTTTATCCCTTACATCGCCTACAACTAACTCAACCTGCGGGTTAAGATAATCCGGTCTCCCGGCACCCGGCCCATGAACCTGGGCTATTAAACTGTCCAGAACACGTACCGAATAGCCGTGTTCGATTAGCTCGTCACAAAGATGGGAACCTATGAAACCTGCTCCCCCTGTTATCAGAATTTTCTCCATAGAAGGTGTATTATGTATTTGAATAAGAGCTACATACCTGCGCATGTAGGTAAAAGTTCTATCAGATCTTTGGTCTATTGATTCCGCGTCACCAGCTTCTTCAAACCAGCATATCCCAGGTTTATAAAAGGCCGCTTTATCGATTTTTCAATACGTTCAGAACAATGTCGTTACAACATAGTTTTAACATTTAGGTAAATTTTTCAAGAACGTACGCAGCACCGAGTACTTTACAATTAAAAAGACCTATAAAAAACAATAAACATAAAAGATTGTCTAAATCAATCTCAAGACATGTTGATACAGGCTGCGGGGTGTTTGGGCTTGAGATTTCACTTCATTAAACCGTAAAATGAACAATCAAAGTAATTCCTATTCAGAACTGTCCATGGAACAAATACGGGAAGATGTCAGCAAACTAGGCAAATGGTTCCATAACATCGATTTAAAGGGCGTCAAAACTGCCCCCGACCATTTCCTTGGCGATTATCCGAACATCAAGTTCAAGAACTTTGCCGATGCCATACCACAAGATCTCACTGGTAAATCAGTATTGGACATCGGCTGCAATGCCGGCTTTTACTCTATTGAGATGAAAAAACGCGGAGCTGAACGTGTTCTCGGAATTGATTCCGACGAGGTATATCTGGCGCAGGCCCGCTATGCAGCACAGGTACTTGGTGCTGACATCGAATTCAGAAACATGTCTGTATATGATGTCGCATCTCTCGGCGAAAAATTCGATGTCGTTATTTTCATGGGTGTTCTATACCACCTGCGCCATCCCCTGCTGGCACTCGACCTCTTGTATGACAATGTCGTTAAAGATCTGCTGATCTTCCAATCCATGCAGCGCGGCAGTGATAAAGTACAGCCTGTTGAAGCTGATTATGATTTCTGGAACACCGAAATCTTTGAAGGTCGGGATTTTCCCAAGATGTTTTTTATCGAACACCGCTACTCGGAAGACCCCACCAACTGGTGGATACCAAACCGCTCAGGCATGGAAGCCATGCTACGCAGTGCAGGCTTCGACATCATTGAACATCCTGAACTGGAGGTTTATATATGCCGCCGAGGCTCCCTTATAGACGATCAAACACGCGCCGTTTACCCTAAAAAATAATTGCAACCTAAACACTATGATTGAAGCAGTCAAGTTCTGGAACGAACCGAATAACAAATCGCATTGGGATTTTGAGGTCGATCCAGGATGGCACATGTATGCCGAAATGGTAAAGCTCGCAGCACAGGCTGCCAAAGCCGAAAACAGCGGAATTAAACGAGTACTAGGAGGAATGTCTCCTATTGATCCGGGCTTCCTTGTCCGCTTGAAGGACGCCGGAGCACTTGATGATCTGAATGCGGTAGCTGTACATGGCTTTCCGCTCGACTGGAACCTCTGGAATATTAATGAATGGCCAGACAAAATAGCGGAGATTGAAGCTGTTACGGATCTGCCTGTGTGGGTCACCGAAGTGGGCGTATCCACGTTTGGCGCAGAAGAAGTGCAGGAATTTGGATTCCGCCGTACTGCTGAACTGCTGTCAGGCCGTGTAGAGCGGGTACACTGGTACAGTCTTTTTGATTTGCCCCAGGCCTGGGAGGCCACAACACGCCATCGCGAAGCGGAAGGATCTTCTTACTACCGTCATTTCTATATGGGTCTGGTAAATGAAAAGGGTGAACCCAAACTCGCACTTAAACATTTCTCCGATTATACTCCCGAGTTTGGTATCTGTCAATGGTTTCACTTCGAAGACCCACGTCTTGATGCGGGAGTGGAATGGCTGCGCCGACTGGGGGTAAAACGCTTGCGAACCGGACTAAGCTGGGCCGACTACCTGCGTCCTGATGCCATTCAGTGGTTTGACCGGATGATGAAAGCACTCGATGAGTTTGATTTAACCGTGACCTTCTGCTTCACGCCCGAATCCAAAGGTATTCAGCCTCATCATACCAGTGCGCCTCAACGCATTGAAGAATATGCTGATTTTTGTAGAGAAATGATGCGCAGATATGCCTGATATGAATCTCAACCATGATCCGGAACCATCTGGATCATGGTTAACCTGTATGCAAAAAGGTAACTTCGAAGACGCCTGGAAATTCAGTGACATAGCACTCGCCGAGGGTGTGAACAGAGACTACGACAGCCTGCCGCGCCATCTTCAAAACATTTGGAACGGCACGCCGCTGAACGGAAAGCGTGTGCTGGTCCGCTGCTACCACGGTCTTGGTGACACCATCCAGTTTATACGATATGCTCCCCTGCTAAAGCGGATTGCCGCTGAAGTGATTGTTTGGGCACAGCCGGTACTTATTGACTTACTGAAATCAGTAAGCGGGATCGATCAACTTTTACCACTTCATGATGGCGTACCGGAAGTAGAATATGACGTGGATATAGAGGTGATGGAACTGCCTTTTATTTTCCGCAGCAGCATCGAAACCATTCCTTCAACAATCCCATACTTGCACGTAGAACCGCTAAAAACTTCAGCTACAAATAAAAACCTAACTGTAGGCCTATCCTGGCATCCCAGTAACTGGGCTCCCGAGCGCAGTATTCCCTTTCCATTACTGAAAGATCTGATGCAAATCCCTGGTGTTGATATCCTGATCCTCCAGGCGGATGCCCCTGCCGCCGGTTGGGAGGAAGGATATGGAATTCACCCGGGTGAGTTTGATTTGTACAACTATGCCCGGACGATCAAAGGTCTGGATCTGATGATTACGATAGACTCCATGCAAGCGCACTTGGCAGGCGCGCTGGACGTACCTGTCTGGACATTACTAAGAAAGAATGCCGACTGGCGGTGGATGGAGAATCGCAACGATAGTCCCTGGTACCCCTCAATGAAACTTTTCAGACAAACTGAGGAAGGCGACTGGACATCAGTGATCGACACTGTTGCATCTGAGTTGAAAAAAGTGGCATACAACAGGCCCTAAGCTCAGGACCCAAGCTGTTTGAAGCGTTCAAGCATTTCATTCCTCTTACCCTGATGATACGCGATCCCATGGTACAGGGCTGCTACAGATCGCGCCCAAAAGAGGTAGATCCCCGGCTTGCCGAGTTTGCGGCTAAGCCAGAAAAACTTATGACTCCACTTAGATATATTGAAGCGAACCTTATAGATCCTCTTGCGATCTTCAGCAGGCCTGTTTGCATCAGGTGCTACGCGCTTCACGGGCTGTACCCGCTTTGCTGCCCAGGTAAGTCTGTAAGCCAGGCCCTCGCGCCGTTGCCGCAGTCCCGCAGCCTGCGTTTGCTCAACAAATGCATCATCTACCTGCTCCAGCTTCAACCTGCCCGCATCAATCGCATCTTTGATCATCTTTTCGATAAAAGATGATCTTACCATAACTACATTCGTTCCTTTGCCATCTGAAGAATAAGGCTCCACCCAGGCATCTCCGAAGGAAATGTCAGCTGTCTCGGCCACCACATCGTCACAAAAGTTGCACGCAGAATTCATGAAAAAGCCAGCTCCCCAATCGCCATCTTTCAGATGCCACCAGTCACGGTTGATCATATTACCATCCCGCAGCTTCAGCATAGCATTATACCAGTTTGCAGGCCTGTCAGGATACTTATAGCGATACTCCACCTCGTCGACCTGATCAACCGGTACATCCATTTGCCACGCGAAGCTTTCCGCAAATCTGGCACTCTTCATGTGACCACAAAAAAGCCCAAGGGTAAACTTGATCCGTTCGCGGAAGATGGGGTTCTCCTGCCTAAGCAACTGCACAGCTTTTATCATACAAGGCACAGCTATTACGGCATATCTTCCGGGCACATCATGAATAGTTTGCAGGATCTCGGACATCTCCACGGGATAATATCGCGATTTGGCACCCCCGCGGATTTCCTGTTCACTACGCGATATCCGATAATTGAAGAAGCGGCCTTCCTTCTGAGGCTCTTTCGTTGCAATCACATGAGCCACACCATCAATCAGCCCACGACGCATCAGTTCAGAAGCTACCCAGGTCACCATTCCGCCGGAGCTTCCCTGCAAACGGTAATCTTCCTCAGAAACATGGCCTACGTAGTTGCTTTGGAATCTGCCAACAGCAACACTGCTTCCGGGTGCATCCGGGAAAAGCTTAGCTGCCAGGTAATCCTCGTTCCTCGCAAGCGGCGAGAAAGGACATGTTTTAGTAAAACCTTCATCGGGCGCATCAAACCATGCAGACGAGCCCTCAGGCTTCAACTCACCATGTGCATCGAAACGCATCTGCGCACCCACCTTATTCGTCTGAGCCTGTGCTACGCAGCTGCCACAGCCGATACACAAGCCTGAATGAACGATATCGTTCGGACTCAAAAGCTCTTTCATGATAGTTCGAACTGCTTAGGTGCCAGGGCCGCGTCAATATAGCTGTCTGATATCTCCCTCAACTCTGCAATACGTTTAGGTATGTGGCTGTTCAGAGGTGCTGTCAAGCGCAGGTTATACACTTCTGAAGGAGTACTCTCATCAACCAAATGCTGCTCGCCTCCCACTGTTTGTAATAAACCCTGCACTTTGATGCTCCGGTAAGATGATGTCTCACATACAAAGGGCTTCTGGTTGTTCAATGCGAACACACAACCATGGAAGAAATTTGTCACCACTGCTTCTGCACCTGCTATGAAGTTGGCAAAATCGTGAGGGTCAGCTGTCAGCCATTGTTCATCAGCCCAATCGTTACGATATCCGATACTGATCAGTTTGATATTTCTATTAGTGGCCCACTCCTTTATCTTCCTGATGTAGTAGTCAGAGAAGTTATGACCGTAAACTGCCACGTAAGGACCCTTTATATGGCTCAAATCCCGCTTCTCTGCATGGATGGGGAATTGCAGACAGGGATCGAGCACCAAATCAGGTTCAAAGCCCATAGCATTTTTGATAATATTCCATGAATTTTCATCACGAACGGATATTTTCTGGAAGTTATAGAGCTTCTTTGCCCAATCGGGATCTATTCCCCAGGAAGAAGGATAATTGCCAAAACTGGCTGCATAAGAAATTAAGCGCCTGGCCTTTATACCATCGCCATAGAAAAGCGGACAATGATTGTACCAGGGATGGGTTAAATTCCACACCTCATCACTACCCACTACCACGACATCATACTCGTCCATCTGTGAAGGATCATCCAATGGGAAAGGCTTTGAAAGCGGTAGCTTACCGAACAATTCAAAAAACTTCTCCATTTTTTCCCGGTAAAATGGTCGATCAGTTGCCGGTACGGGAGTTGGCAGAACGGGTTGCATGGCGCATTTCCATTCAGCAAAGTTTACGCGGTTAGACTGATGATCAAGAATTTCTACGATATGGCCACGTTGCTGAAGTCCCTCTGCCAGTGCTCGTGCCTGCCAGTAACTTCCATAATTTATACACCGATGGAACGTAAGTATGCCTATTTTCAGGAGATCAATGTTCGTATTGCTCAAATCAATGATTTTATGTGAGTTCGTAAATGAGTAGCGTATTCTAAACAATAAACCACCTATTCGGTTTAGAAAAGCATGACTAAATTTTTACTGCTTCGACATGGACAAACTGATTTCACGGGTAAATTGCTATTGGGCAGACGTCCTGGTATATCGCTGAATGACGAGGGCCGCGAACAAGCGAGGGCGCTTGCAAGCCGCCTTTCAGATATGCCGATTTCCGCTATTTACAGCAGTCCACTCGAACGCGTTGCCGAAACTGCTGCAGCACTGGCTCAAACACACCACCTCTCCTGCAACATCTCCGAAGCTTTTCTGGAGCTGGATTTTGGAAACTGGACAAATAAAAGTATTCAGGAACTCGAAAGCGATGCACATTTTAAACTTTTCAACCTATTCAGAAGCAGCGCACGCATCCCCGGGGGTGAAATGATGCTCGAAGCCCAAATGCGCATAGTAACAGGCCTCGAGAGACTGCGACATGAGCATCGGGATCAGACTGTAGCCATATTCAGCCACGCCGACATCATCAAGTCCGCCATATGTTATTATGCCGGAATACACCTGGATATGTCCCAGCGCATTGAGATCAGCCCTGCGTCATTGAGTATTCTGGAGATCTACGATGAAACGGCCCGCATCGTGGTTGTGAATGACACAAGTCACCTAAGCCGCTTATGACTTTTATGTGGAAGTACACTCCTGGCTGCTAAATCAACACACTTATTCAGCGGTTTGTGGAACATAGTCAAACCAGTCAAAATCCGCATATCCCCCGCTTTTATAACGCGACTCAGCAAAAAGTCCCAGGTACACGCCTGTGAAACCTCCCGCCGTTTCGGAGCTCAGAAAGCGTACATCCAGCGATCCCATTTTGTCGAACTTTTGCCCCTGGTAAGAATAGAAGAAATGGTAATGATCATTGGTGCCCTCTATCTTCAGATAAACCTCCTTCTCTGCCAGCGAAACCTCCTTCACCACCTGTTTCAAACTGCCCAGAGTATAAGCCAAGCACAGAACAGGCTTTTTATTCCGAATAGTAACATATAGATCATAATGATAGTCGTTCATCATATAGCTGGTGATTCCTGCTTTTGCCCCTTCTCGGAGCTTGCTAAAATCGACTACTGTTTTTGCCGAAAACAAACTATGCTGCTGCCTACGTCCAAGGAATGTTGGAGAATCCTTATCGTTAAGTGAAATCATCGAGGTTTTCAACCGAAGATGTCCTTTTCTCTCCTGAAGTGAATAGTTCGCCGATGTAGGATTGCAGATGTAATTCCATTCATTACCCGGTCTTGGTGAATCGAAGTTCTCTTTTGAAGGTTGCTCCGGAACCTTTACCTGTGGCAAGGTACGCACGTCCATATTCAAAGAAACTGTTCCGTTTCCATTAACAACGGGCCATAAATTTTCTTGCCAGCTTACAGGAGCAAGAAATGTCTCTCTTCCCAGAACATGATGCAGATAAGATTGCGGCCTGAACCCAAGAAAAACGGTCCACCACGAACCATCATGGGCTTGTATGAGATCAGCATGTCCGGTACCCTGAATAGGGTTACTGGCGGCGATTTTATTAATATGCGTCAAAATAGGATTGGCCGGATTTGACTCAAACGGACCATCGACAGACCGGCTTCGGGCAATGGTAACTTTATGTCCATATTCTGTGCCTCCTTCAGCTATCATCAAATAGTAATAACCGTCCTTTTTGTAGATATGTGGACCTTCCGGGTAACGTCCACCGGTACCATTCCAGATCACTTTCGACTCCGTCAGGCGCTTACCCGTCTTAATGTCCATTTCACAAAGAACAAGTCCTCTGTCGGCCGAAACGAAATAAACCTTACCGTCCTCGTTGAAAAAGATATCCGGATCGATACCGCCCTGATCAACCCAAATCGGTTCAGACCATTCGCCTGCCGGATCATCCGTGTACACGTAAAAGTTTCCTTTATCCGACACGTTCGTCGTGATCATATAAAACCTACCCTTATGATAACGGATCGATGGCGCATAAATACCTCCCGAGGAGTTAATCTTCTCCAGCTTTACCTGGGACGGACGGGATAGTACATAACCGATGCTTTCCCAGTTGATCAGATCCTTGCTCCGGTGAATGGGAACGGCGGGAAAGTACTGAAAACTACTGTTTACCAGATAGTAGTATTCGCCTGCCCGGCACACGCTCGGATCAGGATAAAATCCCGGTAATACAGGGTTCTTATACCCCTGCCCGGTGCTCTGCAGGGATGAGAAAAGAAGAAGAAAAAGGCAACAGAAAAAGGTTCTTTTCATAGCTCATCTGATCAGGTTAAGGATCTTCATGATTAAGCGGTTTAATAAGCTATTGGTTAGCTCTAATAAAGATAGGCTTTTGTTTTCAAAACCACTCACAGCTATTATCCGTTGAAACATGAGCTGAAAACAAACATAAGTTTGTCTTAATTGTGGCTCAATAAAAGGAGTATGAACTATATTGACCTCATCTTACTAGCGATTGTTGCTTTCCTCATCTGGACGGACTATCGGCGCGGTTTTATACTCTCTGCTTTGATGTTGTTAACCTGGATCGGCAGCTTAGTGATTGCTTTTTTAGCCTACGCGCCTTTAAGCAGTTTCCTGCTTAGATTATCACCATCTCTAAACTACTGGGCAGAACCCCTTTCATTTCTCATCGCGCTAATCATATCCCGGCTTATCCTGGAGCGACTGAGCTCTGATATCGTGCAGCAAGTACCCCTAAACACACACCGGCACATGCTAAACAAAATACTAGGCGTTATCCCGGGGATGGTAAACGGACTTATTTGGGCAGCCTTACTCGCCACCATGTTTCTCCTGATGCCCCTGACAAAAATATCAACAGAGACCCACGAAAGTAAATTTTCAGAAGTCCTGGTATCTAAAGTCAGCTGGTTACAAAACGAGCTATCACCTGTATTCAGCGGAGCCTTGAATAGAATAGCCAGCAAAACCACAATCGAAAGTAGTAATGAAGAGACGATCAAACTTCCTTTTACCACTAAAAACACCAAAACAAGGCCGGACTTAGCAGCAGAAATGCTCGTGTTGATCAATAAAGAACGAACACAAAGAGGCCTAAACACGCTGGAGGCTGACCCCGAGCTGGCAGCTGTAGCCCTTCAACATTCAGGAGATATGCTGGCCAGAGGCTATTTTTCTCATTACACGCCCGAGGGACTCAGTCCGTTTGACCGGATCAATAAAGCGAAAGTGCGCTTTATTACGGCAGGTGAAAACCTGGCGCTTGCTCCTAATCTGGATCAGGCACACACCGGCTTGATGAATTCAGCGGGGCACCGGGCCAACATCCTCAACAGGGGCTTTGGCCGGGTAGGTATCGGCATTTTGGATGCTGGTATTCGTGGTTTGATGATCACACAGAATTTCAGGAACTAAAGGTGCGTAGTTGGTAGGACGTTGCCTAGAAGATGTGGGAAACTTGTTCTCGTCATGGGCACCTGACATACCCTTGTCACTCACCCTGTTTATCTTCGCATTGGAAGAAGCAAATACCTACATTCAAAAGCTATTTTGTTTGAACAATGGAAAAAGAAGAAATTGACATATTCTATCCGGCTAACGCGGCAGAATGGCGAAACTGGATGGAAAAAAACCATATCTCTAAACGAGCGGTATGGCTGAAGTTTTATACCAAAGCGTCAGGAAAAGATTCGCTCACCTGGAGTGAAGCAGTAGATGTGGCCCTTTGCTTTGGCTGGATAGATAGTAAAAAGATTAAGATTGATCAGGAAACGTCGCATCAGTTTTTTAGCAAGCGGAAGGCTATCAGCACCTGGTCGAAGATCAACAAAGAAAAAGTAGAAGCACTCATCAGTACGGGATTGATGGCTCCGGCAGGTTATCAAAGCATCGAAACTGCCAAACAAAATGGATCCTGGACTATCTTAGACGACGTCGAAGCGCTAAAGACACCAGAAGATCTTCAAGCGAAATTTGAGAATAATCCGGATGCTGAAGCATTCTTCCTGAGCTTAAGCAAATCTACCAGAAAAGCCATTTTCCAATGGCTCGTACTTGCCAGACTGCCGGAAACTCGTCAGAGGCGAATCTGCGAAATAGTTGAGTTAGCGGCTCAAAAGAAAAAGCCGAAACACATGCAATAAGCCTATTTCAATATGGAATCAATCGCACGGATTTCTTCTGCTGTAAAGCTCGTATTCTTCAATGCCTGGATGGAATCGACAATCTGCTCAGGTTTGCTTGAGCCGATAAGCACAGAGGTCACTCTCTCGTCTTTAAGCAACCAAGCAAGAGCCATATGCGCGAGCTTCTGTCCCCTTTCTAGTGCCAGCTAATTCAATTGAGCTATCTTCTCCAGGTTTTCAGCGGTGATATGCTTCTCGTTTAAAAACTTACCGCTTGTCTTCACCCTGGAATCTTCGGGTATTCCATCGAGATACTTATCAGTAAGAAGTCCCTGTGCCAATGGTGAAAACGGGATGCAACCCACACCTTCCCGGCTAAGCAGATCAAGCAGACCATCTTCAACCCAACGTTCGAACATCGAGTACTTGGGCTGATGAATCAGGCAGGGGGTACCAAGATCGTTAAGGATCTGTATAGCTTTAGCGGCTTCTTCCGGTCGGTAATTGGAAATGCCAACGTATAAAGCCTTCCCCTGACGAACAATCAGGTCAAGGGCAGACATGGTTTCTTCCAGCGGGGTTTCAGGGTCCGGACGATGATGATAAAATATATCGACATAGTCCAGGTTCATCCTCTTCAAGCTCTGATCCAGACTTGCTACGAGATACTTCTTAGATCCCCAGTTTCCGTATGGTCCTTCCCACATATCATAACCTGCCTTGCTGGAAATAATGAGTTCATCACGGTATGGACGAAAGTCGAGATCCAGGATCTTTCCAAAATTCGCTTCGGCAGAACCGTAAGGGGGCCCGTAATTATTTGCCAGATCGAAGTGTGTAATACCATTATCGAAAGCCGTTTTCAAAAGATTTCGCGAATTCTCGAAGTTATTCACATAACCGAAGTTATGCCATAAGCCTAGAGAGAAAGCTGATAATTTAAGTCCGGATTTTCCGCAACGGCGGTATTCCATTCCCTGATAGCGGTTTGTGTCTGGGGTATAGGTCATGTTTGCTTTATAAAGTAGCTAGAAGAATGATGTTGGTTGACAATATAATCCTTAGTCCCTTAAAGACTTCGCCATAGATCTGAGGTCGTTTTCCAACAAGCTCTTGTTCCCGGCGATAGTCCAGCCAAGGACCTTATAGAAATGAGTTTTCGTCGACACGGCTGAGACAATCATATAAGTCTCGACATCATCACTCTTCCATGTAAACGATGCTTGTGAAATGGCATTGCCCCCGGACGTTGACTCGGTGATGGCCCCCACTACTCTGTCTGCAGCGTCCTCTTGGTATGTTTTTAAGAAATCTTCCAGGAATTCTTTAGAACTGACATACTTTATTCCAAGACTCGCCAATTCTTCTTTGGAGTCCTCGATAACAATCACATAAGCCTCCTTTGCTTTATTTTGATACTCCAATGTCGCTGCATCATTCAAATCAAATGTCTTAAGCATATAATCAGGAACGTCCATGGTGTAGGAATGTCCCCCTTTTTGCGTTACGAAGCGGGATTGACCACTTACTTCTGCCGCAAGTAAAAAGATAAAGATGAGCGTGAAGAATTTATTCATGATAAAAGTTTAAGTCCGGTAAAAATATGAAAAGGATTGTGATCCAGACACATTGAGAACATTTCATATTCATTAGAAAAGAACCGGCCTTTTACCTTTACCATTTCAACAAAGCCCATCACGCTACTATATTTATTATCAGCGAATTATAGTGATTTCTGTGGCTCTGATACATCAGCATTATTTCCCTCGAATTTTTCCTCACCATCCTCAATAACGCGCTTCCGGTGCCAGTAGGATGCAAGCAAGGAACCTGTAATATTCATGAATGAAGAAAAGATTACCGGCGCCAAACCTACAGTTGCTATTTTCCCCATTCCTTTTGCCAGACCTGAAGCCAGGCCACCATTCTGCATCCCAACTTCTATGGCAATGGTACGGCAATCCCGCTCGTTCATTCTAAACAACCTGCCAGACCAGTAACCCAGCAAATAGCCGCATACATTATGTACAAGCACGAGCACAACGAGAATAAGACCTACGTTCAATAAACTATCCCTTCCGGCTGCGGTAATGATCACAATGATCCCGATAATCCCGAACATTGAGAGGAATGGCATAGCGGTATCAAACCACTTCATCTTTCCGCTAAAGAGCTTATTAAACAGCAATCCCGCACCTATAGGGATGATGACCATTTTTAGAATATCCCACATCATATGCAGCACGTTGATCTCAACAAACTGACCAGCGAGTAGCTTCATTAACAAAGGAGTTACCAGTGGTGCCAGCATGGTCGAAATAGCAGTAATGGTGATCGACAATGCCAGATTCGCCTTCGCCAGATAAGATATCACATTAGATGCCATCCCGTTTGGCGAGCATCCGATCAGGATAATTCCGGCTGCAATCTCCGGACTAAAATTAAAGAAGCTCATTCCTACGTTGGCTAAACTAAAGCCCAGCAAAGGCATGATAATGAAATGGCTGACCACGCCAATGAAAACTCCCTTAGGAGCTTTAACGACGCCGACAAAATCATCAAAGCTCATGGAGGTACCCATGCCGAACATGATCAGTTGTATCAGTGGAATGATAAGCGCAGCAAACTTGAACCCATTCCATTCAACAAAAAGATGTGGATAAAACAAAGCTGACACCGCCGCGGCGAAGATCATGACTGTATATGAGTAACCTTTCAAAGAGTCGTACCCTCTGAATCCGGTAGCCAGCGCTAAAAAGGCCAGCACAAGGAATATCCCTGACCCGGGCACGTCGCCCGAGACTGCGACACCGATGGATGCGAGCAGAAAGAGGAGTGCCAACACAAGTATTGACTTATAGATAGTTCGTTTTTTCATCACTTAGGTTTATAGCAAAGCCGGGGTGATTATTCCGGCTTTGCATGAGACTGGTCGTTAACTATTCGAAATACGGAAGGCCCGGAATTGCATATTTCTTGAGTCCTTCTTCGTTGATATCGACTCCGATTCCGGGCTTGTCTGATACCGTTAAAAATCCTTTCTCCACCCAGGGCTTATCGTAGATCACGATCTCCTTCCATTTCGGTTCAACGTCAAAATAAGTCTGCCATTCCATGATCTGGAAGTTGGGTACGGACACACAACAATGGGCGCAGGCCATAGCTCCCAGGAAAGAGGCTACCATATGCGGAGAGAAAGGCACGTAGTAGAGGTTTGCCAGGTTGGCGATGCGCTGTCCTTCGCCCAGGCCTCCTGTCTTTTGCAGATCGGGCATGACGATATCTACCGCACCTTCAGATAACAGGCGGGTGAAGCCATAAGCCAGATAGACGTTTTCACCCGTACAGATGGGCGTACTTGTTTCTTTCGTGATGTGTTTATAAGCATCTACATTGTCTGCTGGAACAGGTTCTTCGAGCCACATTAAGTTAAGCGGCTCCATGAGTTTGGCGACACGGTGCCCCGTAGTTGCATCGTAGCGACCGTGCATATCCACGCAGATGTCTATTTTATTCCCAACTGCTTTCCTCGCTGCAGCGATTGAATTATACATCCGTTCGAGTTCGGCAGGGCCGGCTGTCCAGTTGAAACGATCATACTTCGCAGGATCGTTCCCTGCATCTATATCAAACTTGATGGCGGTATATCCCTTTGCCACTGAGCCTGCGGCTGCTTTTGCATAATCCTCAGGAGTAGGCAGATTACGGGTGTACAGGGCGGTATCGCAATAAACCCGGCACTTGTCGCGGAACTTCCCTCCCAGCAGCTGGTAAACAGGCAGGCCCAGCGCCTTTCCTGTGAGGTCCCACAAGGCGGTTTCTATAGCAGAAAGAACGGCGATATACACCCCCGATTGTGCTCCCCCAAAGAAGGCTCCTTTTCTGAGTTGTTCAATGAGACGATTGGGATTAAGTGGACTCTGGTTGGTGATCTGCATACCGAGGCGCTTTACCAGGTGGTAAGTTCCGCCGACGGCATCAACTCCTTCGCCATAGCCGGTAATGCCCTGGTTGGAGCTTATCTTAACGAAGAGACTGCCTGCTGAAAACGCACAGTTAACCGCTGTAATTTTAAGGTCTGAGGGCGCGGAAGCCTTTGACGTACGTTCATTTGCATCAATTAACCCTTGCCCCCAGCTAAGTGCAGGCGCACTCAATATTCCCGCCCCGGCCAAAGCAGTTTTAGTTAAAAAGGAACGCCGGTTCTGTTTTAATGACATATTATTCGGTTTATAATTTGAGGATGTTATGCTGATTTTACCAGGTGCGGGATTTGAGAAGCTCCTGGATCTGTTCTTTAGGGACAGGAAGTTCATCAATATGTGCGTTGAGCCATTTGGAGAAGTCACGCTCTATTTCTTCAGACCAGCGGGCATCAATCTGACCCGCGGTGTATTTACCCTCTCTAAGTCTTTCATGGCCAAATAAATCACGGAGGCGAACAACCTCGGAAGTCTTGACAACTTCCTCTACCAGGTGTGCCGGAATGAATGCTACAGCTCCATCGCGCCCCAGGACGACATCGCCCGCCATCACTGTTGCATTGCGAATGCGGGTAGGACGGTTGATCCCGATCAGCATCGTGTTCAGGGCATTTGGATTGGGATTGTGGTAAGATGGATGATAGCTGGTAAAGAACGATGTAAAGCCACCCAGTTCCTTCAATCCTGAAATATCACGCAGCGCTCCATCGTAGACGATGCCGTTACCCGTTTTGGCGTATATCGCATTGGCGACATTGTCACCGATAGTCGGCCCATCAATGTGCGCGCCGAACTGATCCGCCACATATACATCCCCTTTCACAAGCAGATCAACCGGCCAGCTATTTTGTCCGCGCTTGCCTTCTTTCTTTCCACGATCATCAATGGCTTTCCAGATATCTGGTCTTCCGGGCATGAATGTGGCAGTAACGGCTCTTCCCACCAGTACACTGTCCCGGTTGATTGTTTCCCAACCTTCAGCATACTGATACGCGTAGCCCTTATTTTTCATTACGGCCCAGGCTTCTTCGTGCGTGACCAGTTTAATTCGCTTCAACAGGTCGTCTGCTACTTTGGGGCGCCCATCTGCAAACCGCTCCCCTTTCCAGAGCGGGGTCAGGAAAAGCATTTCATCTTTGGAGATCTGTTGTGAAAAAGTCCGCAACGGCATGACTGCCATAACAGCCAGTGCCAGAAAAATGGTAGATTTCATCATATTCATGGTTAGTTTTTTTATTTAGGAACTAGCAATAACGTTCTGTATAACGAGCACCCCTATCAAGCCAATAATGGATACCATACTCTCCATAACTGTCCATGACAGGAATGTCTCTCTCAAGGTGAGATTGAAATATTCTTTAAACATCCAGAAGGCTGTGTCATTCACATGAGACCCGAAGAGGCTCCCTGCTCCAACAGTTAACACGAATAGTTCCGGAGGAATACCCGTCTGCGCTACGAGCGGAAAAATCACGCCTGCAGCGGTTAATCCTGCGATGGTAGCTGAGCCAAGACTCAGCCTTAATCCTGCAGTGATCAGCCATGCAAGGACCAGAGGAGGCAATGGGCAATTCTGCATCCAGGAGGTGATCTCCACACTGAGGCTGCTATCGACGACAATCTGCTTCAGCATTCCGGCACTTCCAATGATCAGCAGGATCATCGCAATTTCTTTCACTGATTCGGCATAGCTGGTCATCAAATCTTTTAAGTCGATCCCTGCAGAGAGCCCCAAACTGATACTGCAGACGATCAAAGACAACAGCATCGCAATTGCAGGTTGACAGAGGAAGTCGGCCGTATCTTTAAGCACTGGATTTCCGTTGCTCATGAATCCAAGTACTGAAGCAAAGGCAATAAAAAGCACCGGTGATAATGAGCAACAAACTGCATTTACAATTCCTGGAATCGAACCCTCCCGGGGCGCCGGCACCACGATCACTGAAGACTCCCTATCCTGCCTCTTCCTGAAAAAAGAGGCAAAAAGAGGACCTGCAATAACGATGGCGGGAATGGCAACAATAACACCGTATATGAAGGTCTTTACCAAGTCAGCTTTGAATTGTATGGCAAGTACCATGGCAGCGGGGTGAGGAGGCAAAAAGCCGTGCATCACTGAAAGCGCTGTAAGCATAGGCAAACCAATATAAACCTTGGATAGTTTGTAGTGATAAGCCACGGAAAAAATGATAGGTACCAGTAACACGAACCCAACATTATAATACAGTGGGATCCCCACCACAAAGCCCGTAAAGGCCATTGCCCACGTTATGTATTTCTCACCAAAAAGCTCGCGGATAGTTCCTGCGATGCGATCTGCAGCTCCACTCTCACCAATTAAACGGCCCAGCATAGCACCCAGTACGATGATCACCAGAATGGAACCCAGCGTGTCTCCTACGCCCTTATTCACTGATGCAACTACATCTTTGACGGGCATGCCCAATAGCAAACCGCAAAGAAGAGAAACGACAAGAAAGGCCAGAAACGCATTCCACTTAAATCTTGCGATAAGGAAAATAAGAAGGGTGATGCAGGCAACGAGAATGATCATGCTCATAGGCGGGGAAGTATCTTAATGTGAATCACGCAACACCTCATCTCCCGATTTACCTGTCAGGAAGTCGAGATCGGCTCCCTTGTCAGCTTGCTGAACATGTCTTACGTACATTCCCACATACCCCCGATCTGTTACATAAGCGGGTTTAAGCCAGTTTTTTCGTCTGAGCGACAGCTCCTCGTCAGACACATCTACATTGATTAAGCGGTTTCTGGTATCGAGCGTAATCATGTCTCCGTTTTGTACCAGTGCCAGGTTTCCTCCGATGGCTGATTCGGGTGATACATGCAGAATAACAGTCCCGAATGCAGTACCGCTCATCCTTCCGTCGGAGATTCTGACCATATCGGTTACTCCCTTTTCAAGGAGCTTCTTGGGCAAGACCATGTTCCCCACTTCCGGCATTCCGGGATATCCCACAGGCCCTACGTGCTTCAGTACCATCACGCAGGTCTCATCAATGTCCAGGTCAGGATCATCCACCCGGGCATGGTAGTCCTCAATATTTTCAAAGACCACTGCCCGGCCGGTATGTTGCATTAGTGCCGGTGTGGCAGCAGATGGCTTCATAACCGCACCATTTATAGCCAGGTTTCCCTTCAGCACGACGATGCCGGCTTCGGGAATAAGTGGATCTTCATAGGTGGTAATCACTTCACGGTTATGGCATTGGCACTTTCCAACGATGTTTTCTCTGTGCGATTTCCCATTTACCGTAAGCGTGTCGAGGTTCATCTTGTCGTTTAGCTCGTTCATGATTACGGGAATGCCGCCTGCATAGTAGAAATCTTCCATCAGGAACTTTCCTGATGGCATCAGGTTTAAAAGCAAGGGAATACTACTTCCCAGATTATCATAATCTTCCAGGTGAATATCCACTCCGATACGTCCGGCAATCGCTGTCAGATGGATGATAAAATTGGATGATCCACCAATCGCCGCATTTACCTTGATGGCATTCTCAAACGCATCGCGTGTCAGGATCTTCGACATACGCAGATCTTCTTTCACCATTTCGACGATCCGTCTGCCCGACATTCTGGCCAAGACCTTTCTCCTGGAGTCTACGGCTGGGATAGCCGCGCCTCCCGGGAGGCACATGCCGAGCGACTCTACCATACAGGCCATGGTAGATGCAGTGCCCATCGTCATGCAATGACCGGCACTTCTGGACATGCAGCTCTCTGCAGCCAGATATTCGTCCTGTGTTATTTTACCTAATTTCAGATCGTCTGTTAGTTTCCATACCGCAGTACCTGATCCGATCTGTTCGCCATTATAGTGGCCGTTTAACATCGGTCCACCCGGAACAACGATCGTCGGCAGGTCTACGCTTGCAGCTCCCATCATGGTAGAAGGAGTTGTTTTGTCGCACCCGGTCAGGAGTACTACTCCATCCATCGGGTTCCCTCTTATAGATTCCTCCGCATCCATGCTCGCCAGGTTGCGGAAGAGCATGGCAGTAGGCTTCAGCAATGTTTCACCTAAAGACATGATTGGAAATTCTACAGGAAAGCCTCCCGCTTCTAGAACGCCCTTCTTCACCGCTTCGGCAATGTCGCGGAGGTGAGCGTTACAGGGAGTAAGCTCAGACCACGTATTGCAAATTCCAATCACGGGCCGACCGTCGAACATGTCATCCGGTATACCCTGATTCTTCATCCAGCTTCGGTAAAGGAAGCCCATTTTACCTGTTTTTCCGAACCATTCGGAGCTTCTGTAAGCACACATAAATTCCGGTTATATATTAGTTAGTACGTACACCATTCAATAGACGCCAGATGCCAAGCGGATTTTCATCTTTCAATTCATCCGGAAGCAGTGAGCCGGGAAATGACTGATAACAAACCGGCCGGGTAAACCTGTAAATAGCAGCAGTGCCGACCGATGTTGAACGGGAATCACTTGTTGCAGGATAGGGTCCTCCGTGCACCATTGCATGGCTGACTTCTACTCCGGTAGGAAAACCATTTATCAGTACTCTCCCCACCTTCTGTTCGAGGATATCAAACAGCTCTTTATATTCTACCAAATCTTCATCAGTAGCATGTACGGTAGCCGTAAGATGACCCGAAAGATTTCTGGCAAATTGAAGAAGCTCATTCTTAGATGGCGTGTTGACGACGATGCCTGAGGGGCCAAATAATTCTTCTTCCAAGGTTGGATTTTCGAGGAACGCAGTATAATCAGCGGAAAACAGTGTTGGAATGGGTTGTTTCTCCGCAGCAGTACTACTGGCAAGTACCGCAAGCCCCTGATGTGAGCTTCGCTCTGCAATTCCCTTCGAAAAAGCTGAACCGATTGCTTCAGTAAGCAGAGGATGTGTGCTTGCCTGGCTAATGCTGTCCTTTAATGCAGAACGAAACACACTGGTTTCCTGAGAACTATCTTCCTCATAAACCAGAAGTCCCGGGTTTGTGCAAAACTGACCCGCTCCTAATGTAAGTGACTGCACATAGGCCGATGCTATTTTCTCATGATGTTGTTTAAGCGCGCGGGGTAATACAAAAACAGGGTTTGAGCTTCCCATCTCGGCGAACACCGGGATAGGATGCGGCCGCTTAGACGCAGCGTCCATAATCGACCGTCCCCCCTTAAAGGATCCTGTGAAGCCCACAGCTTTAATGGAGGGATGAACAACAAGCGCCGCGCCGGTGGTAGGCCCGTCGCCATGAACCATCGAAAACACACCTTCGGGGAGATTGGAAGCTTTTGCTGCTCTGAGTATGGCTTTGCCAACCAGTTCGCTCGTCATAGGGTGAGCTGGGTGGGCTTTGAATACAACAGAACAGCCAGATGCCAGCGCCGAAACAGTATCTCCTCCGGCTACAGAAAAAGCAAATGGAAAATTGCTTGCGCCAAAAACAGCTACGGGACCCAGAGGAATAAGCATGGAGCGGAGATCCGGCTTAGGAAGCGGAGCTCTGTCGGGAATAGCAGTATCAATTCGAGCATCTACCCATGATCCTTCTTCAATAACGCTCGCAAACAGCTTTAACTGATTGACGGTACGTACGACCTCTCCTTCCAGCCGTCCCTGAGGTAGAGCAGTCTCTGATCCGCAAATCCGAACCAACTCGGCAGCATCCTGCGTTAATTCATCAGCAATCCTGAGCAAAAAAGCGGATCTATCCTGACCAGAGATCTTGCGGTATATAGAAAAAGCGCGCTCAGCTAATTCTGCAGCCCGATTTACTTCATCGGATGTGGCTTTGTAAAAACGAGAGGGAGATTCAATACCGGACGAAGGATCAACCGAATGGAAATATTCATTCCCCTCAGCCGATTCCTCATACCCGATTAACTGTTTTCCATTGATAGTGTGGATATCCATATTCGATTATTGTGAAACTGTATTGGTTAGTGTACCGATGCCTTCGATGCTGATGCTAATGTTGTCTCCAACAGCAAGCGAAAAGTCGTCTGATGGAACAATTCCGGTTCCCGTCATGAGGAATACCCCCTTGGGAAATGACATCTCCCGAAAAAGATAAGAAGAAAGCTCCGACAAGGATCTTTTCATTTTACTCAACAAAATCGTGTCTGAAAAAAGCTCAACATCGTCGCGCTTTATTGAGAGACTTATTTTTGTATCCTGGTCGATAGGACTTTCCGGCACGTACAAACACGGCCCTACGGCTGCGGCACCATCGTAACACTTTGCCTGAGGCAGATACAAGGGGTTTTCCCCTTCGATATCGCGGGAAGACATATCGTTTCCGATGGCATATCCTTCTATAGAACCTTCTGAACACATGAACAATGTTAGTTCCGGCTCAGGAACATTCCACTTGGAGTCTTTACGGATGCGGACCACTCCATTATGTCCGGTGACTCTGTAGGGCGCCGCTTTGAAGAAAAGTTCAGGCCGCTCTGCATCATATACCCGCGAGTAGAAATCTCCTCCGGTAGCATCTTTCGCCTCTTCTATCCGCGCTTCCCGGCTCCGGAGATAGGTCACGCCAGACGCCCATACTTCCTGGGAATTCAATGGCGCTAGAACGGTCTCCGGAATAGTTAATTCTGTTTGGTTAGCCTGAGGACAGTTATTTATTTCCTCAAGCAAACAAGAGTATAAAGAAGGTCGATTGATAAAGCTGTCCCAATCACGGTCGGGAAATGAATAAGATTTGTTCGAAAAGTTAACTAGAATCGAATCTGGCGTGCGATATACATGCATAATTGGTTAAAATTTAGTCCGAAAGAAGCGACCGTTACAAGGGATGCCTGCGTCAGTTAGTTTATGTATGCAAGTTTCACATTTTATACAATCAGCGATTCCAATAAAAATCGCCGTTGATTTTTGTACAAAAAAGCTGTACTTATTGCGTAAACTTGTGTTGAGACATACAATCCTTGCCAACCACTAACCATGTAAATGAACCAATTCTTACTGCAGCAGGGTACCTCACGGGAACTGGAACGCTTCCCTCACCTGATTGAGTTTGCATTAAAGCGAATTAACACTGTCCAACTGGATGAATTTTATCAGGAGGCTCCTGATTTGATTCGTGTATATTACATTATTGAAGGTAAATTTGAGTGGCAGGTACAGGATCAGAACCACACGCTTTATCCGGGCGACGTATTACTGGTACTTCCTAAACAGAAGCTAATGGGTCAGGAACGAATCCTCAATGTTGGAACCTTATGTTGGTTGAAGATCAAGGTATCGAACAGCTCCAACCAACCCAGTATGAGTAAATGGAGCGGGCTCACTCATCCGGATATTCAGCAAATCTGGCGTACCCTCAACATCAAGCATGGCCGTTCCATTATGAAACTCAAAGACGCAGGAGCCCTGTTCAACGCTATCTACGTGGAGTTAATGAATCGGGAAATTGGCCATTACACGCGTATCAACTCCATGCTTGCTGAACTGTTTATTCAGTTTACCCGGAACATCATCAATCAAAGTACTTCTACCCGCGATTTTCCGCAGATCTTCCTGAAGCTTGACCAGACGCTGCGTCAGAATCTGGGACATCAGTGGACGGTTGAGGAGATGGCAGCTATAGCAGACATGGGGACGACGACCTTTACAGAGAAGGTGAAAAATTATTCGGGGTTCTCCCCTCTGAACTATCTGATTAATATTCGAATTTCGGAGGCAATTAAGCAGCTGAAGAAATGTGATGCCAATGTAACGGAGATTGCGCTAAGCACCGGATTTTACTCTTCACAACATTTTTCAACAACATTCAAGAAATTAACAGGTTATACACCCAGCCAGTTCCGTAAAAAGAATCTATCTGAATAATATGAATTGCATCATAACAATCGAAATGGGTACCAATGCTGTCAGGATCTTTGCATTTAAGACCGACGGAACTTTGATTGGCTCCAGCAAAGGACACTACCCTACTTTTCACGACGAACAGGATTATAGCGAGCAGGACCCTGAGCAGATGTTCATAACCATGCTGTTTGTTCTGAAAAACCTTTTAATAGAAAAGATTCACCCCCAAAAATATCGCGTGGACAGCATCTGCTTTTCCGCATCCATGCATAGTTTACTTGCAGTAGATAAAAACGGGGTCCCTATCGGGAATGCAATAACCTGGGCCGATAACCGGGGGAAGAAAGAAGCAACTGAGCTTAAGAACTCCGATCTTGGTAAGGAGATTTACAGGCTGACGGGGACACCACTTCATCCGATGTCGCCTCTTGTTAAAATTGCCTGGATTAAGAACAACTTACCCGATAGGTTTAAAAAAACATGGAAATTCCTGTCTATCAAGAGTTACGTTATCCAGCAGCTAACCGGCCAGTATGTTATCGACCAGAGTATAGCTTCGGCTACAGGTCTTTTTAACATACATGACCTGCAGTGGGAGCAGAAATCGCTTGATTATGCAGGAATTAACAAGGATAAGCTTCCTGATCTATGCGAAGTTTTCTTCTCTGATCTAAAGCTCAGAAAGGAATATCTGAACACGCTTAAGCTTGACCCTAATACCCAAATAATTGTCGGCTCGAGTGACGGATGTATGGCAACACTTGGCGCTGGAATATGGGACGGGAATAAAGCCACCATTACGATCGAAGACAGTGGCGCTTTGCGGGTGCTGAGTAATAAGCCGATCCACGACGAGAATCAACGATTGTTTAATTATGTACTAACCAGCCAGCACATCATCTCAGGAGGACCAACCAACAACGGCGGCCTGATCTTTGACTGGTTCAATACCCAGTTCGGTGATCTTAAAACCGGCTTCAATACTGACCTGTCGGCCGAAGGTCTGATCGAAGAAGCGGCAGAGGTCGCTGCAGGATCAAATGGCGCTATATTCTTGCCGTATTTACTTGGTGAACGTGCTCCAATCTGGAATCCTAATGCACGTGGAGTTTACTTTGGACTGAATATCCGTCATCAGCGTAAACACCTGATCAGAGCAACCATAGAAGGAATACTGTACGGCATTTACAACATTGGAAAATCAATGGAAGCTCATCGTACGATCGACTCACTCTCCCTCAACGGCAGCTTCGCGACTATCCCTTTTTGCGCTCAGATGATCTCAGATATTTTTAATAAACCGGTGGGTATTATCAGCGAACGTAATAGCGTTGGTAAAGGAGCATTTTTACTCAGCGCCATCAATATGGGGATATACAACAATATAGATGAGGCGGCAAGATCCGTGACGCTCCCCGTTGATTATAAGCCCAATAAGCAGAACCACAAAACATACAGTCAATACTTTAAAATATTTGAGCGGCTCAGCGTGAAGCTGGAGGATGAATTCGAGGCAATCTCTGCGCTTCAGCAGGAAAATGAATTGTAACAACATGGCTATCTTTGTATAACATCCACCGCCGAAAATATTTGGAAGTATTTAAACACTTGCGGCTATACTTTTACTATCGGAATAAAGATCATAAATCTAACAACTAACCTTCTTCCGAATTATGGCCGCAAAACTATCTTGCCTTTACCGCAGTATGCGGAGTAGACACTTATTGTCTGTATTAATTTTAGTCCTTACCGCCTATATATCTCAGGCACAAACGATTAGAGGAACAGTAAAAGACCAAAAGGGCGAAGCACTCGTCGGAGTATCCGTTGTGGTTAAAGGAACAACCACCGGAACGAGTACCAGTGTGTCGGGCGAGTACTCGATCCAGGCCGCCTCCGATGCTACTCTTACTTTCAACATGGTGGGATTTAAACGGATCGAGGTGCCTGTGAATAAAAGAACCGTCGTGAATGTGCAGCTGATGGAGGACTCGCAGGATCTCAGCGAAGTAGTGGTGACCGCCCTGGGTATCAAGAAGGACTCGAGAAAGCTGGGCTACGCTGCAGAAACTGTTAAAATGCAGGAGATTCAGCAAAATCGCACCACGAATGTGATGACCTCTCTCGAAGGTAAAATAGCGGGACTCGAAATCGCTCCACCTTCTTCCGGCGCAGGCGGAAGTAACAGAATCCGTCTTAGGGGGCAGGCCGCATTTTCCGGTGCGAACAACTCTCCCCTGATTGTAATCAACGGCTTACCGATGGATCAGGGAGCACGTGGAGCAGACGGAAACAACGGTCTTGACCTTGGTGATAACATGCAGCAGATCAATCCCGATGATGTTGAAACCATGACCGTCCTGAAGGGCGCTACGGCGGCCGCACTATACGGATCAAGAGCGGCAAATGGCGCGATTATCATTACAACAAAGACCGGTAAGAAGAATTCGAAGTTCGGAGTTGAGGTTACCTCTAACTTCACGTCAGACGAAGTTCTCGATTTCACCGATTTTCAATATGAATACGGACAGGGACAGGCAGGCATACGCCCTGCAACGCAGGGAGCTGCTATAAGCACAGGACAGTTTGGCTGGGGAGAAAAATACGACGGAGTTCCAACTATTCAGTTCGACGGAGAACTCAGACCCTACTTGCCTCAGAAAGACAGAATAACAAACTTTTACAGAACTGGAACTTCGGCCATCAATACGATCGCCTTGTCCGGCGGAAATGCGACCGGAAGTTTTCGTACATCCTTTTCAAATCAGGACGTAAAGGGCATTTCACCCAACAATGACTACCACAAAAAAATCTTCAACCTGGGGGTAAACCAAAATATCACCGAGAAGTTGTCGCTTCAGGTCAACATCAACTATACCAACGAAAAGAACCAGAATCCTCCTGAAGTAGGTATCCAGGGTATGGGCGCACCTAACTTCCTTTACCGGTTGGCCAATTCAATATCGCTGGACGTATTGAAAGAGAAAGCGCTTGCCGACAACGGCATCACGGAAAGACAGACTTCAGGGTTCCAAACCACATTAATAAACCCTTACTTTCTGATGCCACGGCAGTTTATCAGAAACAACCGCGACCGCTTCCTTGGAACGACCACGGTCAGGTATGACTTCTTCAACTGGCTTTATCTGCAGGGTCGGGTAAACATGGATTATGCTACCCCATTTTTTGAAAGGAACACTCCGACAGGTATGGGAACATCCACTGCTCTCAATGGTTCCGGTGCGGGATATAACGGCGCCTATGCGGTGAATTCTAGTACCGAAAAACAAATGAATATGGACTTCTTGCTGGGCGTAAGTCACAAGTTTGGCGACATTAGCGTTGATGCAAGCTTCGGAGGAAACAGATTTACCATAAAGAACAACAACGTCACTCAAAGTGTAACCGACTTTACGGCTCTAAACCTTTACTCTATCGAAAATGGTATAACGAAAGACCAAAACTTCGGCGTCTACCGCGAGCAAGTAAATTCACTATATGCTTTTGCTGATATCGGCTACAAAAACCTGGTTTACTTAAACGTAACCGCGAGACAAGACTGGTTCTCGGTACTGGATCCGGAAAACAATTCGTACTTATATCCATCTGTAAGCGGTAGTTTCATATTCTCTGAACTATTAAAAGGCTCCTCCTGGCTTAACTATGGTAAACTGAGAGCTACTTACGCTGATGTGGGTAGTGCAAACGGTATCGGAGCATTTTCCAATCGTCTTGCTTATGGAGTGGAACCAAACCCCTTTAATTCAGTAAGCCTGGGAACTATTCGCAACGGCAACAGTCCAAATCCTCTGATAAAGCCATTTGGTGTCAGTGAAAAAGAAATTGGACTTGAACTAAAAACATTTGGAAGCAGAGTTAATCTCGACATAGCGTTCTATGATAAACAAACTCGCGACCAGATCATTATAGTGCCGGTCTCAAATGCTTCCGGATACACGGGTACTCCGCTAAATCTCGGGTCACTTGAAAATCGAGGAATGGAAGTAATGCTGGATCTTATCCCGGTAAATACTCAAAGCTTCCAATGGAATACATCATTCAACACGGCTTTAAACAACTCAAAAGTACTTGCATTAGCACCCGGCGTAAATCGTCAGATTGTGTCTCAGTTTGGAGGGAATGAATTTATCGGCTCTCTCGTATATGAAGTCGGTAAGCCGTTGAATCAACTTGCCGCCAGAACATATTTGAGAAATGAAAACGGCGAGATCGTCGTGGGAAATAATGGAAGGCTTCTGGCCAATAACAGTGATGTCCTTTTCGGAAGCGGTACGCCTAAATACACTGGTGGTTGGAACAACACTTTCAGGTACAGGAACCTGACCATGTTAGTGCATTTAGACTACAAATTCGGAGGCAAGATCCTCTCCTCTACAGCGCTTAACGGCTTAAGACAAGGACATACTAAAGCTTCTTTAGTTGGCCGTGAAGGCGGGGTTGTATTCCCTGGAGTAAGAGCTGATGGAACTCCGAACACGACAGCAGTTGATCCTCAGACCTTCTATACAGACTATCGTACCCTACAGATAGCAGATCCCTTTATCTACAAATCAGACTTCATTAAACTGAGGAATATCACACTCGCTTACGATTTCTCGAACATGATTGGGACAAAATGGAAGTTTGTTAAAGGACTCACATTATCTGCTTCTTGCCGCAACGTACTCATCATCAAAAAATACATAGATGACCTTGATCCTGAAGCTTTCGCGTCATCAGGAGATAATCGTGTTGGTTACGAACAAACTACTCTACCGACCACGCGAACTTACGGGCTTAACCTAAATGTGAAATTCTAAGACTTAGTATCATGAACAGACTAAAATACTATATATACTCATTCCTGATTATATTTTTGTTGCCCGCCTGCGACAAGGACTTCGAAGAAGTAAATACCAATCCGTACGCACTTACGGATATTAACCCTGCATTGCTCTTTGCCAATGCCCAACGGCTTACCAGCGGAGGATTCTATGAAGCCGAGCAGACAGTTGTTCAGCAATTTGTTAATGCCTATAACCTGGGCGCTACTGCAGGATTCAACTTCAATGAGGATAATAACATTTTCAACGTACCCCGCTGGAACGATAACTATCCGGGACCTATTAAATTTCTGGAGCAGGCAATCCAGCTGGTGAAAGACGATCCTGCACGTACCAACCTGTATAGCGAGATGAGAATATGGAGGGCATACATCTATATGACCTTAGTGGATACATACGGTGATATTCCCTACAGTGAAGCAGGAAAAGCGTATTTAGGAGGTCTTTACTATCCGAAATACGATAAGGACGAGGTGATTTACGAAGATCTTTATAACGAGATCAAGACGGCAGTCGCCACCCTCTCGCCTGATAAGGATCAGGTCAGAGAAGAGCTTTTCTTTGGAACAACCGGCTCTGCAGCTATACAGTCCGAAAAGTGGAAAAAAATCGGAAATTCCCTGCTTCTTCGTTTAGGTATGCGTTATTCAAAGCTTGACCCTACTAAGGCCGCATCCATTGTGCAAGAGGCCTATCGGGGTGGTGTTATTGCATCCAATGCTGACAACGCGTTCCTGGTATTTAATGCAACATACAATAACCCGTTGAATGCGGCTGTGAGAACCGGTAACGTCTATTATTTCTATTTGGCTGAACCGTTTGTAAACAGATTGAAGGCAGCTTCAGATCCAAGGCTAAAGTATATTTCAGGAAAATACGCTGATCCGAATCAGGCTCTGGCACAAGTTCCAGATACCACTATGGCCAATCAGTTCGGCTTCCCTATTGGCTACGATCAAACAAGTGTTAAGAACGCTCCTGGCTATAGAGGAACCGCCGGTACAGGTCAGAACTACTCACAGATAAACCTCAGGGTGTTCGGAAGCGCAACGGCTTCATTATTCTATATAACAAACGCCCAGACTAAATTACTTCTGGCGGAAGCAGCTTTTCGTGGCTGGTTACCCGCAGGTGCTTCTACGGCGAGAGAATACTACAATGCGGGTGTTAAGGCATCTATGGATGAATATTCCCTCTATCCGACGGTGCCAAATCCGGCAATTCCAACTGCGACGCAGGATAGCTATCTGAATCAGGCAAGCGTAGCATACAATGAGGCGAATGCACTTGAACGCATTAATACGCAGTACTGGATAGCTTCTTTTGGAAACGGCGCTGAATCATACGCCAACTTCCGCAGAAGCGGATATCCGGCACTTACACCGAACAGTTACAATAACAATCTTCAGGGAGGATTCGCCAGACGCTTCTCGTATCCTAACGAAGAGTCTGCACGGAACAGCGAAAGTTATCAGGCAGCTGTTGCCAGCTTCGGCCCTGACAATCCACTAACTCGGGTGTTCTGGGATAAACCATAGTAGAAAACTGGTTTATTCTATCTGAGATAACCGTTAAAAATACAAAAGACCGTTCACGTGAACGGTCTTTTGTATTTTTAACTATCGGGTACTACCTGATGCAAATTGTGAAGACTTTAAAATACTATTTAGCTGCTATACTCGCCTTCTCTATATGGGGATTCTTTAGTCTCGTACTGAAGCCACTCCATGCATACGCATCATTGGATATCCTGTTTTATAGAGTATTCAGTTGCGCTTTGATTATGTCTGTTATATCTGTTCTTTTCAAAAGAGAGACAATAAAAGACAATTTAATTCTTTTCAGATCTTTACAGAAAAAGAACCAACGCATAATTATCTGGCTAAACGTTGGGGCTAGCACTTTCCTCACTGTTAACTGGTTTTCTTTCATCTATGTAATGAACCACGTCAGTGTAAGGGCAACGTCGATTGCCTACCTCGTATGCCCGATCTTAACCACGGTCCTCGCGTACTTTCTATTGCAGGACCACTTGAACCGGATTAAATGGATATCCGTCGGGCTGAGCTTTCTGGGGTGCCTGTTGCTGTCGTATACCAGCCTATCGGCGATGTTTTATAGCACCTTCGTGGGTTTCACCTATGCTTGCTACCTGATTAGTCAAAACAAGAACGATGGATTCGACAAGTTTCTGATTCTTAATTTCCATATTCTTATATCCGCCCTGATCCTGCTACCGTTTTATCCGGTGTACGCAGGCCCTGTCCCAACAGACATTAAGTTCTATCTTTACGTGGAGATCATTGCCGTCTTGTACACGATCGTACCCTTGTTCTTAAACCTGTATGCACTAAGCGGGATCAGTTCCTCGACTGTCGGTATGATCTTAAATATAAACCCTATCATCGCATTTGTTTTATCCGGGCTGGTGTATCACGAGCCCTTAGGATTCTTGCAGATATTCGCTTATGCACTGATCTTCCTGGCCGTGATTATTTTCAACAGCAATCAGCTTCTCAATTATAAGAATCCTAAATAACCGGCAAGACTAGCCTCATTCAATCCTGAAGCAAATCAGGTGACTACTCTGCCTTATCATAGACGTCCAATGCAGTCTCAAGACAACTAGCCACTCCCTTTAGGCCACAAACCGACAGCGTGATTAAAATTGTATCCCGGATTTCTTCTCTGGTTGCTCCCAGTCTCTTTGCCATTTGAACATGAAAAAATACGGCTGAAGTATCTCCCGTCGAAGATTTAATACCGATGTAGACCAATTGCTTTGTCTTGGCATCTAAGCCGGTTGAGTTTTTTAAAGCTTCGATAAGTCCATCGAAAGCAGTCGCAACATCCGGCGCTTCTTTGTACAGCAGGTCAAGAGTATTCATGTAATTTGATTATTGGTGAGGATAATTGATTCACAAATCTATCATTCTACTGAATCAAAATACATGAATACTACAATTTAATGTGCCCTGAAATTCCATTTCGAATTATCGCTTTTCATGTCAAACTCTGCAAGTGTCGGCGTACTGTCTCCGGAAGACACCAGGGCGAGTTGCTTCTGTGATCCAGGAACCACTTTAGGCATGATCCGAAACGTTCCGTCAGTCAGCTGGTCTATACGCCACAGCTGCTCCGCTGCCCCTGAAAACTCTGAAACCGTAACTATCTCCCCTTCTGCGGTAGCAGCTAAGGCTCGTTTTGTTCCTTCAATGACTATTTTATAGTAGGGAGCACCTAAATAGCCTCCCGCATCCTGCACTGCTGTTATAGTCCATTTCTGATGTGGGCGAAACATGTAATCACCTATTCTTACATCGATATTCCCTGTAGGCCATAACTTAATCACGTCAGCAAGCTGCTGCGACGGCACGGGTTTTATTGGTTCGTTATTATCGCGGTTGAACCCACGCATTCCGCCTGGCATTCTTGTAAAATCGACAGCCAATTCCAATGCATAACCTCTTCGCTCTGATTCTATCTCATAGGTTCCTTCTTTGAATTGCTCTCCTGCCACAGGCCATCCGTTCTTCCAGATCAAAGGTCTTATGCCCAACACACTGCGGCCACTTTGATCCAGATCTGCTTCGAAGTGACATGACATCTTCTCTATACCATCACCGAGGATCATCCGGCCAAAATGACCAGGCCCATTGACTCTACCTCCTGCGGCAATAACCATTTTTCCGCCCCCTTTTAACATATCCCTTCCAACATTATCCAGGTAAGGACCAGTTACTTTACGAGAGCGCCCAACTACAATATTATAAGTGGAGTTAGGCCCGTCGCAGCAGGTTCCATGCGTCCCCAGAAGGTAATACCATCCATCTCTATACATCAAGGTGGTGGCTTCGCAGTCAATGGCAATATTAATAGCTTCATTGCCTTCAACGCGTTTACCGGTTTTCGGGTCAAGTTCTACAAGGCGAATAAAACCAAAATATGTTCCGTAGGACAGCCACAGCCGTCCGTCTGTTGGATCAAGAAGAAGTCCTGGATCAATGGCATCACAATCTTCGGTTCCATCAGATGAGGCCACAACAACAGCTTCTGTGTATTTAAAATCGGGCGACTTAGGATCAAGAGTTTTATTCCACATGGTCAGTATCCTACCATTATGACCACCACCTAATCCACCGCCAGTCGCTCCATAAGCTATAAGATAACGAGCACCGATCTTCAGTACATCCGGCGCCGCACCTCCGCCGGGCCTCACTCCACCACTGTTCCAGGTCCAGCCATCCTCAGATATCAACCCGCCCGACCCTGTGCCAAACGTGTAATACCTACCATCACATTCCATAATGGTTGAAGGATCATGTATAAATGGTTTGCCAACCTGTGCGACTGCTGTTCCTGTTAAACAATAAGCTAAAAGGGGTAATACCCTCGTGATGTTAATTCCTTTGATCATAGTACTTCAATTCCGTATGTTGAGATAAATAGGATGGCTGTTTATTTGTTAGTAATGCGCAGATCTTTGATGGGTTCACCCTTCTCGTCTAAGAAACGAACACAAAAATCGCTCATCCCGGGACCGTTGATCACTGCTCCGCGAATGATGTTCCTCCCTTTATTGAGCGTTATCCGCTTAGAAACACCATCATCCATTACCATACGCCTGTCGCCCGAAAGCAGCAACGTCTCCTTTCCGTTTAACCACCACATCGACGCTGAGTTAGAGCCTACAGCCATCCGCACATTTTGCATTTCCCGCGGACTATCTACTACAGTCACAGCCCAGAATAACACTCCATAAATCTGTTTCTCCAGGCCATGAGCAAACCTAAATAGCTTCACATTGAAGTTTTTGCTGTCGAGTGCATGCCATTTTAACTGCTGCTCTCCGGCTTTGACCATATCTCCGTCTTTTGGAATGACGGTAAACTGATTAGGAAAGTACTTGGTTGCGAACGCTTCTCTTAAATAGCTGTCGGTAAAAACTGTGTTGCTACGGTTTGGCTTATTAATCGGCTCCAGGAGCAGCCATCGTTGAATGAATCCTTCCGCATCAGGCGTCTTTTTAGACGAGGTTGAGGGAGTGAAATACGCTTCAATTCCCACGACTGAATCGCGCCGGGCAATGACTTTATTCTTAAATTCTTCAGTTACCGAACGCGCTTGTATCCTTAATTCCGATGAAAAAACAACGCCCGCGAGAAGCAAGGCCATTACGTACTTCTTATTCATAGAAGATCTCTGTGGTTTATAATTTAGTCGATTACGGGATGATTAGCTTTCTGCCCTGGTTAACAATCAACCGGAGCTATGCAATAGTAGTGGATAAAGGCGATGTTGAATCGCAGTTATGTCAAAATTTCTAGGACATTTGTCATCCCCGCACTCGTAACAAGGCAGATGAACACCCGGGCACTTCTCGCAGCAGCCTTAATCAATCAAATCACCGTTCAACCAATCTGACCTCTATCCTGCTTTGAAAAAAACTTCAGAATAGAATTTAATTGAATGAGCACTATAGAAACATGTCTTAAGGAGTGTTAACCAGCCTACATTGATGTACGCCATAAAGTGCCTGGCGGCACACCGAGCTAATTGACAAACCCGCCCGTCAATATCGGTCCACACCAGATACTTTGGAGACTGCTTTTATCATCACTGTTTCAATAAAGGATTCTTGCAAATAAGCCTGCAGAAAACAATTATCTACCTGGCCTGAAACATCTAACCTGACAACCAATTTCTCTCAGATCCTAATTCGTCTCTTCAGAAAGCTCGTTCAAACAAGCCTATTATCCACTACCTCCAGCCTAACCCAGGTGCAACGTGCTCCAGAATCGACGACAACACATGCACATTGTAGTCCACCCCTAATGTATTCGGGATGGTTAAAAGCAGCGTATCCGCTTCCTGAATCGCTTCATCTTCAGCCAGCTCCTTGATGAGCCGGTCCGGTTCCGCGGCATAGCTCTTTCCAAAAATCGCCCGCCTATCGCTTTCGATATAGCCAATTTTGTCCCCGCTGCCGCCTTGCTGCCCAAAGTAATGTCTGTCCTGGTCAGTAACCAACGCAAAAATAGAACGACTTACGGACACACGCGGTTCACGCTCGTGACCGGCATTTTTCCAGGCCTCTTTGAACAGTCTGATCTGTTCGGCCTGCTGCACATGAAATGGCTTTCTACTTTCATCATATTTTAAGGTTGAGCTCTGGAGGTGCATTCCGTTTTCAGCAGCCCATACCGCCGTAGCGTTAGATGCAGCTCCCCACCAAATACGTTCTCGAAGACCGTCTGAATGAGGTTCCAATCGCAACAAGCCCGGCGGGTTAGGAAACATGGGATTCGGGTTAGGCTTCGCGAACCCAGCACCCTTTAGCTTATCTAAGAACTCCAGCGCCTTTCTACGCCCCATATCGGCATCAGTTTCTCCTTCTGCAGGTTCATAACCGAAGTAACGCCACCCGTCAATCACCTGCTCTGGTGAACCGCGACTGATCCCGAGCTGCAAACGGCCACGGGAGATCAGATCAGCAGAACCGGCATCTTCCACCATATACAAAGGGTTTTCATATCGCATATCAATTACCCCTGTCCCAATCTCTATATTACGCGTTTTAGCGCCAACAGCAGCCAGCAACGGAAATGGAGATGCCAGTTGTGCGGCAAAATGATGAACCCGAAAATAGGCACCATCCAAACCGAGCTCCTCCGCGGCAACAGCCAGATCAATAGACTGCAGCAAAGTATCGCCCGCTGTACGGGTTGCGTATGACGGATGATTGGACCAGTGTCCGAATGATAAGAAGCCAATTTTCTTCATGTAATAACCAATTTAGTGGATCAAACACAACCTAAAAAACCCATGTGTGCAGAAGCTTAATTCTGATTATATCCCTTCTCTTTTAGTTTCTGCACAATTTTTAAACCAATCTCTTTACCCCACGCCTGACCCGCAATCATAGATTCCTGGGTGATCAGCGGGGTCTTCTCCGCGAACTTCTTACCCACAGGAGTCTTATAAAATGCGACAACGCCGAGTATGTCCTGTTCAGTTAAATGCTTCTGGTATACTGGCACAAGCAAATTAAGAAGCTGATTCGTTACATCTCTGTTCATTTCTGCAGATAACTCGTTCCAAAATTCTTCGGGCACATTCGATTGCTGTTGTTTGAACATGGAGATCATCTGAAGTACAGCGCCTTTGTAAGCCGTTTCCGAACCCGATATCTGTATCAGTTTCATCAGGGACGACCTGTAGCTGCTATTTTCCTGACCGAAGGACACAAGGGTGCATAATACAAAGAAGAGTGTGGCAATGGAGACTTTCATATTGATTGATTAAGGTTTAATATGGATACTTAGCTAAGGTTATCGTAAAATCAGGTCAATTAATTTCCTTCACCATAACAAGGTTCATTCACTTCTAAATAGGGTGCCGGATGATCCGCTGCCAATATAACATTAATTTTCTAACACGTCCGTTGTAAACATAACGTGAAGATCATTCCGATATTTCTTCAGAAAAAATATACTATCAAACCTGCGTTTTGAAAAAACATCATGAATATCTTAGGTATAAGATATGCAATAGCGATGAAAAAGAATCCAGACGAATTATCAAGCACCAAAGCGGCACCCTTTGCTCAGACATACTTCCACGGCACCAAAGCAGATCTGAAAATCGGAGATTACATTGAAGTTGGTTTCAATTCAAACTTTGGTCAGCGAAAGAAGACCAAATATATTTTTCTATCAGCAACCCTGGATGCCGCTATCTGGGGAGCAGAACTAGCCTTTGGAAATGCACGCGAAAGAATTTATTTAGTGGAACCCACCGGACCGATAGAGGACGACCCTGATCTAACCGACAGAAAGTTCAAGGGCAACCCAACGAAGTCATATCGTTCAGTCCACCCTTTCAAAATAGTTGGTGAAGTAAGCGCCTGGCACGGACATGATCCTGAACAGATTAGAGTAATGCGTGACGGCATTTCCAAACTTTTGGATCAAGGCATCACTTCACTGAACGACTAGCCTGTACCAGGAAGCAGCTACTGCCGACAGTCCTTTCCTGCAGTTCAGAGCCTATGATTCTTTTATAGCATCGTGCCGTACTGCCTGTAAAGGCTATAAAAAAGAAAGGCTGTATCCTCTTAGAGAAGATACAGCCTTTCTTTTTATAACATAGATTAATATACGTCCTTAACTCTACTATCACCCGAGCCATAGTAAAAGTTAACGATCTTCCTATCTCCCTTATTTGGAAGCAAGTAAGTAGTATTAATAGTTAAGTTATTCGCCACATTTAGATTTGTTTGAAAATTGAGCGTATAGAGGTTCTGATATGAATCATACAATGTCGCTCTCGTAAATAATCCTTTTGCATTTGGAACTAAAGCTCCTGAAGCGTCTCTTCTGAGCTGAACATAGCTATTTCCTCCTTCTGGTGGATAAACATTAACAATTCGTCCATTAGAATTTGTGGTAGCACTTAAAAGTGGCGAGTTCTTAACAATCTTGCCCGATATATCTATAACATCCAAATCTAGTTTGGTATTTGGTTCATAAATATACTGACTGAAATCAACGTACATTCCGTTGTCATAATAATTTACGTTACTGATAATTAAACGCTCAGCCTGAAAACCACCCGCAACCGGGCTAAGATAGATGTTATTACTGTAGTAGTTTATTGGCAGATAAAATTCCTTGCCCACTTTATCTTTAGGAAAACGGATATAAATTGGAGTCAAAATCGAAGGGACCGCAGCATTAAAACTGTTTACATTAAAATATGTCTTAATAGTAGTCAGATAGGGCAGTTTCGTAGGAGGTGTTTTGGTTGAATCATCGCTGGTGGCAACAACATACATCTTTTGATCAGCTTCTACTTGCCCAAAAGTGAGCGTATATCCATTTGGAGCTGCGGGCAATTTTATCGAATATGTACCATCCGCTAAAGAGTAGGCCGGGAAAGAAACCGAATACGTACTGTTATATCCATTAGGGATCTTGGCAGAAGCAGTTATCAGGACGTTCGCCCCAACCTTTTCCGGAGCCGGGGTAGTCAGGTCTGTATCGATATACAATGTACCCGAAATTTCGTTAGATAATTCTGCAGTATTCCAAAGCTTCGCAGTGCCCAACGTGACGTCTTTACGCATGATCTGTGTAGCTGCATAGCCACTCTTGGTTATCAAAAATGTACTTGTTGGGAACAGATACAAAGAATTGAACATTGCTATTCCTTGTGCGTTTGATTTGGCAGAAAACACCTTTCCTTCCGACGACACAATCACATCTGCGTCAGCTATCGGAGCATTGGTCACAACGTCGACTACTGCGACACTGTAATCCTGCTTAGCCGCAGCAATAGCACTCGCACGTGATAAGCTGTCGTTGAATCTCAGTTGTTCTAACGCTGCCGTGTTGATAAGCTGCTGAAGTGCACTTGCGCCTTTTTGCTTCAATGCCTCCAGGTCCATCTCATGCTGGTATTTGAGGTCCAATAATTCTTTTTGTGCAGCGATAGCATCGGCTTCGCTAAATTGATCTTTTGAGCAACCTGTTGCTAAGATTCCCAAGGCGACTAAAAATAGTCCGGTAAATTTAAAATTCATATAAATGATAAAGTTTGTGGATTTATTAATTGGAGACTAGCGGATTGGGATAACGATTCCCAATTTAGAAACAAAGGAGCTGGATCTGATATCACTTCCGAAACCGAGCTTTTCAATATAAGAATAATGCTCTCGTGCCGGACTAAGGCCCTCCATATACCTGAAGTCCAAAAGCATCTTCACACCTCTGCATAATGGCAAGTGAACATTTGCCCCCACGATCAGGTTTATTCTCTCTCTTTTAAACAGAGTTGTAACATTTTCTGAATCTTCTACTGTCGCAATGATATCTTCTCCGGGAAGCAGGCTACCCGTTTTCTGATAATGATCGGTAGTGTTCACATTGTACGCATAGCTACCACCGAAATAGAGCTGCGGATACCACGACTGTTTAAGTTTAAAAGCGTATTGTAGAAGAAGAGGTATTTCGAAGCTATTGAAACTAATTGAACTATTTCTCACATTTTTGGTGGAGAACATCTCTGGCAAGCCTAACCTTGTATCGTCCTTGAACGTAATCAGCTGCCCACCCTGCTGTAAAAGATTCGCTTCAATTTGAATGCTCCATTGTCTATACATCTTGTAATTCAGCGATAGCCCTCCAGTGTAGCCCAGACTCACGCCTGTTTGAGGTTGCCCCTCGCTAAATCGGTTTAAACTAAGCCCCCCGGCTAGACCTATTTCAATTCTACTAATAGGATTACTGCTTTTTGATGTATCGCACTTAGGCTGGGCACTACAAAAGTTTCCTAACGGACATAAAGCTAGGATAAGGAATGACGAGTACGCGACCCGCCTGATCACAGAGGTCTGTGATATTGTTGAAGAAAAGAGCATTTAAATGATAAGGTTTGGTTTTCAAAACTATAAAATTTTCGCACAAAGAAACAGAAGATGGATTTTTTTCTTCAAAAGTTTAATTACTCGCCGCAGCGTTAATTCCAACACGATTAAAGCACACAATCATGGTCGTCAACAGACAAGATTCTTGCAATGGTATAGCCTCTGCAAAATAACACCTCCCCAACCATTTCTTAATCTCTACAAAAACTCCTGTTAACATCACAGCTTCATCTTCGTGCCATAAAAACTACTTAAAACTATTATGGTCAAAAAACTGCTTTTTACAGTGCTTATCATGTGTCTTTGCATCAAGAACACCTTGCTTGCGCAAACCACACAGGCATCTATTCTAGGTGTTGTTACCGGACAGGATAAAAAACCCATTCCGGGGGCTTCCGTGCAAGTAACAAATAACTCCACCGGCTTCACCACGAGAACCTCCACCGATGCAAAAGGAGAATACACCTTTCGGGAACTGCCTCTTGGTGGCCCTTATTCTGTTAAAGTAGCCTTCATGGGATACGGTGAGCAAACCAAAACAGGCTACATGCTGAACTTCGGAGATGCGGTGCGCGCAAATATTATTCTCGAGGAAGCATCGCATAACCTGGAAGCCGTTCAGGTGGTAGCATCAGGACTGCAAAATAAGGTTCAGAACTTCGGTGCCTCCACGGAGATTTCCGCGAAAACCATGAACCAGTTGCCCGTAAACGGACGAAACTTCTCCAACCTGATGGACCTCTCTCCATTAAGTCGCGGCGGAGGTATCTCCGGACAACTCGGTTCATCTACCAACTACACCATTGACGGCATGACGGCGAAGAACCCCACCTCCGCAGGTAGTACAACCAGCCGAAGCGGTGCGCCCTACTCCATCTCCATTGAAGCGGTGCGCGAATTCAAAGTCGTGACCAACCAATACGACGTAACCATGGGAAGAGCAGGCGGCGGTACCGTTACGGCGGTAACCAAATCCGGAACTAACACCACCAGTGGCAGTGCATTCATGTATGGCCGTGCAGATTGGCTAGCTAGCCCATACGATATCAGAGGGATCAAACGCGACAACGACTTCTCTACCTATCAGTATGGATTTACCTTAGGTGGACCGATCATTAAGAACAAACTCCATTACTTTGTCGGGTTAGACCATCAGAAAGATGCACGTCCTTTGATTATTGCAGATGTTAACGGACCTGCAGATGAAGCACGATTCCGTATTTCTAATGCTACGCTGACTGACTTCCTTGCCATCGCGAGGGCAAAATACGGCGTATCCAACGCACCCCAATATGGTACCTTCGACAAAAAGCGTGGAAGCGATGCCGCATTTGCCCGTTTAGACTGGCAGATCAACGACCGTAACCTACTAACTGTCCGCGACAACTACACTAACGACAGAAATCCGCTGGGCCTTGGAGACAACACTGCAATCAACTTCTTTGAGAGCTACGGTAACGATAAGAACATTGACAATAGCTTACTCGCAACCCTCCGTTCTACGCTAAGCAGCAAAGTCACCAATGAACTAAAAGTGCAGCACCTGTACACCTACCAGGCAAGTACGCAGAACGATCAGCTCGGTTTCGCCATCCCCAGAGCGATAGTAGGAAACGTTCAATCAACCTTGTCTGACGGATCATTAGCAAACACAGCCATCCAGATCGGTGGGCACCGCTTTGCTCAGGAAGGGTTTACCAACAACGTTTTTCAATTGGTCGATAACTTCTACTACAATACCGATAAGATCAACTATACTTTTGGTCTCGACCTGATGTACACCCATGCCAAGTCGCTTTATGGAAGCGAAGTGAACGGACGTTTTGAATATACCAACTCCACTACGGCTACTTCGCTTCAGAACTTCAACAACCTGGTTCCAAACAGATTTTACCGGGAGGTGCCCTTGGTGGATGATCCGACAGTTAAAGCAGGAATCTGGAACACGGCGCTCTACGGACAAATGCAGACGAAATTAGCTAAAGGATTAGACTTCATCGGAGGTTTACGCGTCGACTACAGTAAGTATCCCACTTCTCCACTTAATCAGACTTTGCTGGATGAAGTTGGTGTCAGGACAGACAATGAACTGCAGCAGTTTCTGGTTCAACCCAGAATCCAGCTTAACTGGGATATCAATGAAAACAGAACAGACTTTGTACGATTTGGAGCAGGTATCTTCGGATCCGACGTAAACAACTACGTAACGATCAACAACCTGACATTTGATGGTAAACACCTCGCAACAGTTGACGTATTTGGTACCAATGTACCTCCCGTGGACTTCATCGGATATAGAAATGGAACCGTACAGGCGCCAAGTTTGCCTGGCCAGCAGGTTCCAACAATTAACACCTATGCGGAAGACGCAAAAATCCCCGTCGTCTATAAAGCAAATTTGTCGTATAGCAAGCTAATTACAAACAGGCTGAAACTCGGAGTAACGGGCTATGCAACATTTGGGCGAAACAACTACATGTATGTAGACCGCAATATGGCAGCTAACCCATATTTTACGCTGCCGAATGAAGCAGACAGAGGCGTGTTTGTACCCATAATGCCTTCCAACGGAACCCCCGACTGGAAGACAGGACGAATCACCGAAAAGTTCGGTCGCGTTCTGGAACTAAACAGCAAAGGAAAAGTAAACCAATTTGCCGTCGTTGTAGACGCAACATGGCAGTACTTCAGGGATGGTGAAATCTCGGCAAGCTATACCTGGAACGACACGAAAGACAATACCTCTTTCAACGGCAATGTGGCCAACTCCGCAACCCTCTCCCTTCCGGTAAAAGATGATCCGAGGAACCTGAGCAACATGAGCTATTCTGACAATCATTTCAGGAATAAGGTCGTCATCTATGGTACGCTGCCTACATTCTACGGTGTAACGGTAGGCGTTCGCTACTCAGGAATCGGAGGTACACGCTATAGCCTGTTATCAGGCACAAACAACAATGGGGACTTCGTAGCTACCAATGACCTGGCTTTTGTCTTTGACAGAAACAATCCAAATGTACCCCAAAACGTACGTACCGGATTACAGACCATTATGGATAATCCTGAAGCCAGTCAGAGTTTGAAAGATTACATCAATAAATACTCCGGACAAATTGCAGAACGCAACGGAGGGATCAATGAATTCTTCGGGATTGTCGATCTGAGAGTCAGCAAAAAGTTCAAGCTGTACAACACCCATACTCTTGAAGTCTCAGGCGATATTTTCAACTTTGCGAATCTCCTGAATAAGGATTGGGGCGTAAACAAATCGTTGGGAAATCAAGCACTATACGCATTGAACGGAAAGCCAAAAGTAGAAGCTACTGCTACTACGCCTGAAGTTCCTGCCGTACCGAACTATGATGCAGCAACCCGTTCGTTCAACTACCGGGTGAACAATGCTGGTATTGTAAACCCATCTGGCAACCCTTACCAGTTCCAGCTCGGTTTACGGTACGGATTCTAAAATATCCAGTGAATACTAAATAAAAGAGGCGCGGTTCACCAAATTGAACCGCGCCTCTACTTTATAAAGACCTTTTATTGTATGCCCCAAATAAGACATACCCGAAGCTTGATTACTTTTGCTTCCTGAGCTTACCGTTCTTACCCTCGATATATAAGTATTGTGGATCTAAGCCATCCAGCGCTAAAACACCCTGTAACGAAGAAAACTTTGCAGGATCTTGTTTCCATGACCATACCAATTTGCCGTTGGGCGTGAACTCAAGCAGCTGGTTCCCGCTATTGCCATGACCCACACCATGCCCCTGCCAGTTAGAGACCAAATAGTTCCCATTGCTTAAAACCTGGAAACCTGCAAAGAAATGTGGATTCACATGCTCAGGGCCAGTGAAGATCTTTTCCGGAGTACCGTCCTTCTTGAGAACCTGAAAATTAACCCCATAGCCCGTGCTAACAACAGTTTTCTTCTTCAAACGCAGCGCCTGCCATGCATGAATCTTCTCGGGTCCGGTGAGTTTAGCTTTCCATATAATCTCCCCGGTTGAATTTGATTCAAACACCACGTTATTCGCTGTGATGAGGTAAGTTCCTTTAGGAGTTTCTCTTACCAGACGCACATAATTATATTCAGGAAAATTCAGAACCTTCTTCTTTGCGCCGTCAGGGGCAACTTCAAGCAGAACAATACCTTTCTTGTTTTCCCAATTCAAACCAACGAGCATCGTATTGCCGTTCTTCAGTCGCCGGGCCATAATCGATCCGGAATAATCAGAAATTTCTTTCAGCGTCTTTCCTGAACGTATATCAATTTCCTGATATCCATTCCCCGTACCAATGAGTACGCTTCCTTTGCCGACCAGTTGCAGATCACGGCCAGGAGGTACTTTCACCTGCCAGTTAGCAGTCGAATCATCAAGGTTGACAAAGCAAACCTGAGACAGTCCCTCATCCCTAAGCAAAAACTTACGACTTCCCCGGGAGCTCTGTGCTACTGCCGAAGAGTACAGGATAATTCCAATTAAACACGTTAAAAGCTTTTTCATTTTCATTTTTTAATTCAGATATACCTCAAGGGGGATGGATATCTCTCTTCACTACAAGCTTATCAGGAAACTGAAGCAGTTTACTATCCACTTGCGTACAGCCAAAACTACGGATTTCAAAGGGGCTTTTGAACGATTTTTTGTTGTGTGTTTAAATCATCCTTTCACTTCCTGGAAATATTCCGCTTTAAATAATAAATTGCATCCAGGTACCAATTACAGGTAAGTACTCGCGCTCTGTACCCTTTACCCATCCAAAACCACCTAAATGAACAAAATAAGAGAAATAGCTCTGATTGTCAGACGACGCCCATTTGGAATAACCTACAAACAAGGCAATTCTTCTTCAAGTCAGCCAAAACATTCCGCATGAACAGAATATCAAATAATTTAACCAACTAATTAACCATACAAATGAAAGCTCAAGTTTTAGGTATTTTACTTATGTCAATTGCCTTGACCACTAATGCGCAGTCACAAAAGGCCCCTCTCCAGGTCAGAGTAGAGGAAGGTCTCCTGCAAGGCAAGGCCGAAGACGGCCTGGCTGTGTTCAAAGGAATTCCATTTGCGGCACCACCGGTTAAAGCATTACGATGGAAAGCACCTCAACAACCCGCAAAATGGGAAGGCATCAAGCAAGCGACTGAATTTGCCCCTTCCCCCTATCAGCCCGGAACTCCTGCTGCCGGTAAGAGTGAAGATTGTTTGTACCTGAATATCTGGTCACCTGCAAAATCAACAACAGAGAAACTACCCGTTATGGTTTGGATCTATGGCGGCGGATTTAGCTTTGGAACGACGGCCGACCCAACCACCATCGGTGCTAACCTGGCCAAAAAAGGCGTAATTGTGGTGAGTGTGGCTTACCGGGTTGGTCAGTTAGGCTTCATGGCTCATCCCGAATTAAGCGCCGAAAATCCAAACAAAGTATCCGGAAATTATGGACTGCTCGACCAGATAGCGGGACTAAAATGGGTACAGAAGAATATCAAAGCCTTCGGTGGCGACCCCGGGAAAGTAACCATATTCGGAGAGTCGGCCGGCGGAATATCCGTAAGTATGCTTTGTGCATCTCCTTTAGCAAAAGGCTTGTTCCATGGGGCGATCTCCCAAAGCGGAGGGTCATTCGGTCCAACACGCGCTACCACATATCCCGGCGAGAACATGAAAACCCTCAAGCAGGCAGAAGCTGACGGCCTCAGTTATGCTCAATCCGTAAATACCACTTCCCTGGCCAAATTGCGCGAGTTGGATGCTGAAAAACTGCCAATGGGTATGAATATGGGCGGCGCATGGCCAATTATCGACGGCTATGTCCTTCCAGATGATCAATATAAACTTTACAGCCAAGGAAAGTACAACACCACACCTGTGCTCATTGGCTATAATTCAGATGAGGGACTTAGCTTTACCCGTGAAAAGGATCCACAGGAATTCAAAACCAATGTTGAAAAACGGTTCGGAAAATATGCGGAACCGCTATTAGCAGCCTATCCTCTTTCTCAAAACGGCATACCTAAATCCGCACGCGACCTGCACCGCGATGCAGCTTTCGGCTGGCATACCTGGAGCTGGGCAAAGCTTCAGTCACAAACCAGCCGCGCGAACGTCTATCTTTATTACTTCGACCAACATCCCGCCTATCCGGAGAACTCTCCAAGGTACGGACAAGGTTCACCTCATGGCCAGGATGTAGCCTATGTATTTCAAACCCTGAATGAGAAGAATCCGGATATCACGCCTTCAGACCTGAAACTCTCAGACATGATCGGTACCTATTGGACAAACTTTGCTAAAACCGGCAATCCGAACGGAAATGGAGTACCCGAATGGCCAGCCTTTAAGGGCACAAGTCCTCAGGTAATGTATCTAACAGCCCAACCTCATGTCGGTCCCGTTCCGGATGAAAAATCATTGAACGTACTGGATTCCTACTTCAAATGGAGGTTTACCCCAGAGGGAAAAGACTGGGCAAAATAAGCCTTTCATTAAGTCACATCCACACAGTTGTGCCGCTGCAAGGCTTGCAGCTCCTATAAAAGCTGAAGCACACTGCAACGCATGTAATTCAGAACTGAAGCCTGGTCGTCAACAAGTTTGAAGATCAGGCTTTTTTAACGAATTCTGATTTGAGTGCCATTGCACCGAATCCCTCGATCCTGCAATCGATATTGTGATCGCTATCCACCAGCTTGATATTCTTGACCTTTGTACCAGCTTTGATTGTTTTTGAAGTCCCTTTAACCGGCAGGTTTTTGATCGTTACTACTGTATCACCATCAGCCAGGGCATTACCATTGCTATCCTTTACAACAAACGTTGCATCACCAGCCTGCTCCTCAGCAGCTGTCCATTCATGTCCGCATTCCGGGCAAACCAGTAAGCTATCCAGTTCATAAGTATAGGGTGATTTGCAGATCGGGCAAGGTGCTAGTTCGTTCATGATATTAAAATTATTGGAGCGCAAAGGTAGCAATTCACATGCTTTTGCAGCATATTCCTTTACTTAACCATATACGCTATTTAACCGGCCCGTTGATATGCGGAAAAGCCTATGATCTCGTAGCACTATACACCCTCGGCGCTACTTTCTTCATAATATGGATTTGATTAACTTTTCATAAGCTTCTGCATAAAGCATCATTCCTAAATCCGACGGATGGGCGCCATCTACAGTTCCGTCAGTCCCCATGGTCACTTTACTGTTTGGAAGCATGTGTATGTTTTTGATCCCTTCAGCGCGCAACTTGCGAAAAGCGGCTTTCGAAACACCGTTGATCCTAATTAGCGACTGGCGGGTAGAAGAGTCAAGTCGATTTTCTATAAATCCTGAATGCCCAGTAAGCACAATCGGCACTCTCGAGTCTTTTTTTCTTATTGCCCTTACTGTTGCCATTAAGCGGTTTTCGACTTCCGAAGACTCGAATCCTTCGAGGTTAGGCAAGCAATCCAAAACATACACACCAGCGTCGATTTCTAACAGAAGATCGACAACCTCTTTCTCCAACCGGCCATTACCCGAAAAACCCAGGTTGACAAGAGGCATTTCCAGCTTTCTTTCCAGAATAGCGGTCCATGCCATACCAGGTCGCGACGCACATCCCCCCTGGGCGATTGATGTTCCATACACCACGATTGGCTTCTCTTTCCGAGGCTGAAGAACCTCAAATGAGTTTTGTTCAGGAACTCCGATCTCCAGCCAACTCACAGTATTGTACAAGGGCAGGTACAGATGGAATTCTCTCCCTTGAGGATAGTTTTCACTGTTCAGGTCCAGGTTCTGGTATCTATAGGAGATTGTATCCCCGAACCTGTATTTACCGGTTGCCCAGGCCCAGCTTCCATCCCGATTCCGGGAGTACAAGTCTATTCCACTTACGCCCGTTGCCGGAAAATGATTCATAGCGTAGTTCTTGTTCTCTACCTTGTATCGTACGGTAATATTTTTCGCATCAGTCTTAAATCTCAACTTCACTCCTGCAGCATTGCGCGATAATTGCCAAACTTCTTTTCTTACAGACTTCTCTGCCTTAGCTGGAAAACGGTCATAAAAATTCTTTACTTCAGCAGGCCAGGCCTGACCTTCGAGAACAGGGAAGCCTAGCTGTGCCGGATTCAGCCATTTCATTTTTTCATCGCCGGCTTTTTGACCGTACAAGAGACCTACACTTAAGAATGCAAGCAGGAACAAAATATATTTCATAAAAACTTAGAGTATACAATGAATCAGCCGAATACAAGACCGGTATCTTGTGTTCAATTCCAATATTATTTTAAATCTAACACTTTAAATTTTCTTACCGCTTCAAAACTTGCTATACTCGCTTGAATAGACAGATTTTTCCTATTTTTCTTAAGATTTTCAATGCCCGTCAACCGCAACGCACTTATCAGATATCAATTAATTGACCATTGCCCTCAGCATTCACCAAACGCTCTGGAGTGTTATATGCCATCCACTGAGGTTAAAGATTATGAAACTAAAGAGGAGAAACGATGATACCCCGGGGTAGATTAGACATATCCTATCGAGACTTAATTGCGGGAGCTTACTACTGTTTTTTTCCACACAAGCCAGATCAGGAGCAGTTCCTATGGCCGAATTCTTTATGCTGCCTATCCGTTCGGAGTGGATTCGACTTGATTCTTCAGGTACTCAGACTGCCGCCTGGAAGTGAAGTCTTGATTACCGACATCAACATCCCGGGGATGTTTGAGATCCTCAAAGCTCATCAACTTATTGCGGTACCACTTGCCATTGATAAACACAGTCTATCAATAAACTCTGAAATACTGGAAGCGAATATAAGCGCTTCAACGAGGGCTGTTGTTTTTACCCACTTGTTTGGAAGCATTTCCGATATATCAACATTGGCCCAATTAGCAAAACAAAGAGGATTGTACGTGATTGAAGATTGTGCCCAGGCATTTAATGGGAGATACAAGGGACATGAATTGTCTGACGCGGTAATGTTCAGCTTCGGAATGATAAAAACGAATACTGCATTGGGAGGCGGCGTATTAATTATTAAGAACGATCGAGAGTACACGGAAGTTCTGAAACGCCAACGAACATACCCGGTTCAAGAAAGAAAGATTTTTATTAAAAAGCTATTCATCGCTCTCACTATTCAACTACTAAGTACCAGAGCGTTTTATTCATTGTTCTATAAAGGGTTGAAACTTTTAGGTAAGCAACCAGATGAAACGCTATCCGGTTTTACACGAGGATTTTCTGGCGGCGACTTATTGAAAAAGATTAGGACCCAACCCTGCAGTCCCTTAATTCTTATGATCCACAGAAAGATAAAGAGATTCAATACCGGGTCACTAGATTTAAGAAGCGAATACGGAAAGGAAATTCTCGAGAATATTCCGGAAAGCATGAAGGTAGGAGGCCTTAGTCCTCTCCATACGTTTTGGGTCCTGCCGATAGAAGCACAGGATCCCGACAGACTGATTGAGAATCTGAGGGCTAAGGGCTATGATGCGACCTCCAAAGCCTCAAGCTTGGTTAAACTCAATCGACTATCCGGGCAAATTACCTTTCCCGACGATCTAAAGCTCGAAAATCTTGTCTATTTACCTATGGCCCCAACAATGAAGGCAGTGGATAAGCAAAAGCTCTTAAGCATCATTGACATGCACTGCAAGTTTAATGCTTGAAATGGAGTTTAAGTTCATTAATCCTGACAAAGTCTTGTATTCATCTATCGCGAATTTGCTATTCTTTCACTACGGTCATTGCTATCCATCATTTCCCGGATACCTGCCTAGTCTCACGTTAACCCGGCTGGCTTCTGTTAAATATTATGAATAAAAAAATCGTCAGAGCTATGAACCCAATAAAAACGACCAATAACTTAAACTCCAGCAACCGGACTGCATGAAGAAATACTCCAACTAACAACGCAAAATAGTCAAAAAACAGCATTCCAATGAAAAGAGCCCCCATCGAATGACGATGACCGGACAGCTTGAAACTGATGAAACAAATCACTAAACCTATTAATGCAGTAACTGCAAGTCCTATCTTATTTTTCAATGTAATCTCTGTAATCTAAGTCTCCTAGCTTTATTCTGACGAATAAACCTGAACAAGCATCTATACCGCTCAAATGAATATTCAGCTTATACCGCAACTCACTGCTTAATCGAAAAGCAAGACACACATTCCGTTTACTCCAATTGACCTCAAGTTTCTATCAGCACAGATAAGGCCATGGGAAGAAGAAATAAAAAAACAAACACCAGCCAACACAAGCGGCGATTCTGTTTTTTGTTCAAAATATGATCTTCAAACTCTTCGCTTGCGACACGACTATTTCCCTGTGATATAAAATAAAAGTACACGCAAAAGAAAACTATACAAGCGAGCAATAGTCCCAACAGCCTGTATCTAAAAATCGAATATCCCGCTATTTTCTCAACAGTAATAAATACGACAAAAAGAACATCCAGCGCAGAGATAGCCACTAATGATACAGCTCTAAAAGCCGCGATCGATTCATTAGCCCACTGCTTAGCAAGGTAGTATTTAAAAAATGTGTAGAAATAAAATCTAAGTAACATAACTATTCGATTATCTCCCGGTAAACAGTCTCAGAAAATCCTGTAATAAATAATCGGAACGGAGACTTCTATTAGCCCCTGTAACCCTCCCCAATCCAGTCGGTCAATTGGCAAGTTTTCGAGTCTCATTAGCTTTTAATGCATGCAGCCCACATATATTTCAGCTTTAAGAGCAAAAGCTTTTGGTTTATACTTTCTCACAGAAGCTAAAGCACTATCGGAGCTATTCTTTGTCTCGTATATACCAGCAACCAGGGCGATATTCTTTTCCAAAGAACTTTCCTCATAGAACTTTAGATACTCCAAACTCAACGCATTTGAAGCGAAACGTCTCGGAAAATAATCACCTCTATAAATCTCGTCCTCATCATCGTCTGATAATGCAATGAGGTTTCTGGCCTCATTATATGACCGTCTCATTGTATCGATGGGATTTCCCACCTGATGATGTAGCAGAAACATCTTATCTCTTAGAGAGTGGTAGCTCAAACCCGTGTCAGCTATGATTACGTAATAGGTTTCTATTTCATCCCCAACCAAATCAATGGAGTCAGTAACGTCCCCCCGAATATGTTTTACTCTTTTCTCCAAGACAAGGGTTCTCCCAATTGTATCAGCTGACAAGTCTGCACCGCTTTTTTGTCTGTTTGCTGTACCGCAGGCTGAACACAGTCCAACAGCAAGAAGAATGATAGAGTATTTAATCCCGTTATACATATCGATTAAGACAATAAATTGGAATCAAATTCCACAATCCATTCAATGCCATATTTGTCTCTCAACATTCCGGCGTAAGTACCCCAGGGGCTATCTCCAATCTCCCCTTCAATACTTCCACCCGCTGATAGCCCGTTAAAGAGTTTGTCAGCTTCTTCCCTGCTCTCTGCGCTAATCGAGATCTTAGACCTGTTTTCGTCTTCATTTACTCGCCCCATAAACTCCGGAACGTCGTTGGCTATCAAAACGTTGTTTTCACCAATGGGCAAAGCAATGTACATTATTTTATTTGCCTCATTATCTGGCACAGTAAATTCATCGCTTGCTAAGTCCTTGAAACGAATAACTTTTGTGAATTCTCCACCAAAAATTGATTTGTAAAAAGTGAATGCTTCTTCCGCATTTCCATTGAAGTTGATCCAGGGATTTATTGTTTTCATAGTTCCTAGTTTATTGCTTTAATTCCACCATCATGTATGATAAGAGTTGCTCAAGGATCGTATAAGTATTTGCGTCTTTCAGTAGCGCGCCATTCCCCCTGTCACTTAACGGCCATCTTAAACTACCAGTTATTTCCTCCCAAATTTCGATTCTCGCCAAGCTTGCAGAAGAATGGCGCCAGGATTGAAGAAATCTCAAAGAGCTTATCTAGCTATCGTAAAAGATTTTAAGGTGTTACTAAAGTAACGATCTTTACTCAAGAAAACAGTAGCAATTATCTTTAACTACCCTTTTACCCTACTGCTAACTTCCTACTCTCTTTCCACAAATATGCCGGCATCGGTTCCGTTAACTCCCACTCGATATTCATCAGCCTCGATCCGCTAGACTGCATAAAATTGGCATCACCTAAAAACACATACGACATGGTATTCCCATCCTCGTTCTGTTCCCGCACAAACAACAAGATCGTCTTATCCAATTCCCCGTGTCTTAGATAAGACTGCCCTTTAGGAGACTCCGGCGAGGTCGCGTTTTGAGACTGCCAATGAAAGAGGTATTCGTTGATGGCGTAATCATCATAAAGCGTAGTTGGAGAATATTCCTTTTCGGATTTCTTGAGCGTAATGAATAAGGCTTCCACATTTCGCTCCTTGTTCACTGCCACACCCTCGCGATTAGAAGATGCCTTCTCGAAAGTATGGAGCCCCAAAGCCACAAGAATTTGATCACGGTTATACCGGCTGTGAAGTTTCAAGGGGCTCACAAACGAGAGCTCCATATCTTTCTCATGACACTTTACAGCTTAAATCGGTACGCAATACGTACATTCAAGGATTTTATATTTGAAAATTTAGGATAATCTTCAAACTTAATGCCTGCTTCCAAACCGTTGTCAAAGCTATACCCTCCTGATACCGCATACAAAAACGAGCTATAAGCTCTGGACTCCCTTCGTTCAACACTCCCGCTCGCGTCCGTTGTGCGCAGTATGCCAGACTGTTTTAACCCAAATGCACCTCCTATTTCGCCCCCCAAGAAGAGCCGCTTACCAGTATAGATTCTTATACCGCCCTTGAGGGGAATTGCGTCGTATCCAGATACCAGATACTGAATCATCTCCATCTGCACATCACTGACCAAGGTTGACCAACTGGTGCGATCAGAATCAAACACATGCTGAACATACCCCGCAGATATTGTAGCCGACAAAGAACGACCAAGGTCTTTTTGCAAAAAAACTTCACCTCCAATTGTGTAAGACAATGGCCCGCCCCACCACCCACCTCCTGTTGCAGCAATTCCCAAAAACAGATCGTGTGAGCGACTCTCCTTTGTGATGTCAGACATGGAGGGCATATAGCTACCTTCGGAAATTTCAGTCTTTAATCTTAGGCCTGGCTCACTCTTCAGATAAAACATAGAACTTAAACTGTCGCTCTTAGTGTCGCCTTTCGCCGTTGCAGATACGAGCTTAACAAATAATAGAAGGAAAAGGGGGGTGCGCTTCATGATTGTGATCTTTATTAGTAAGACAACAAGCAGTGTATTTACCCTTACCCTTCCTCTGAAAAGTGTCCTTTCTCGGAGGATCTAATCAGCTTGAAAAGCTATCAATTGCAATCTAGAGTTTAATGCGGTACGCAAGTCGAACATTGAACTGTTTCATTCTTCCGAAGCTGGTATAATCTTCAAACTTTATTCCTCCCTCTAATCCATTATCAAAGCTGTACCCACTCGAAACTGCATACAGAAATGAGCTACGAGCTCTATTCTCTCGCTGCTGCGCGCTTTCCATAGCGTTGAAATCCGTTATCGTCAATGTTCCAGTTTGCCTTAAACCGACAGATGCACCCAGTTCTCCAGAAAAGAAGAGGCGTTTACCAGAATAGGTTCTGATCCCGGCTTTAAAGGGAAGAGCTCTGTATCCTGGCACCCGAAACTCAACCATCTGCGTTTCACTAATAGATGTAAAGCCACTAGATCTATCCGAATCATGGCGGACGTACCCGCCTGATAAAGTGCCAGACATGGAACCACCGAAATCCTTCTGCAAAAGAATTTCTCCTCCATATACCAGGGTTGATAAACCGTCCCACCCACATCCTGCAATCCCAGCGATGCCAATGAAAAGATCGCTTGATCTGCGAGCCTTTCGCACATCGCGTTGAGGACTAAAAACCGAAGTAGTTGAAACTCCAGCCTCCCACCCGATCCATCGTTTGACAGGATTACCATAGCCGCTATAGTCACGAGATTTGATAAATACCCTTTGGAAACCCGGCTGACTTCCCGTATATGAGTATTTGTTATACGTCGGTCCTGCCACCAGGTGGACTTTTTTCATCAGTGGAATGTTAAGCAAAAGCTTAGCTTGTGCCCACCTATCATCCCAATGACCCGTAAACGCGAACTGATAAGCCGCTTCCGCCGACAAATAAGCATGTTCGGTAACCATAAAATCGTGACCAACGCCCATTCCGAATGAATACATCTTATCATTTCCAGTGATGTTGGCACCGAGCAATAAAGTACTGTAGAAGCCGTGAGTTCCCGTTTTCAAAGACAAGTTTGTATTAGCCAGGCTATTCGCTGATAATGTAAGTCTATAAAAGCCATTCCTGATGATATTAATGAGTCCGATGCTGACGCCCTCAGACGTATCAACAACATTTACCAGGCCTATCTGAACGCCCTTTAATACAAGGGCTTTGTTGTTCAGCGAAGCGATTTGCAACCCAGAAACCTCGCTGTCCGCTTTATTGACAAAACCAGAAACTTGCAACCCTTTTAAAGTATCCAAAGTCTGATTACTGACTCCCGCGAGCTGAAGTCCAGTTACCGTTCCGCCTACAAGATTAAATATTCCTGCAAACTGAAGGTATCTCGTGTCCCGTTTATTAATATTAAAGAGGCCCCCGATCTCCAAACCATCTACCCCTGCTGTATATCCTCCTGCCAGGTTTAAAGAGAGTTTGTTAATGACCTGAGAACTTAGAGACCCATGTGAACTCAAGCCCGGAGTAAGCGAAACCTGATAGGGTCGACTCGCAAAGAAATCCTGGATGTTTATACTCTGTAACCGTTGTGCTGCCGTCGTAAAAAAACGTCCCACAGCCGTGGCCTCCACATCATTTCTATTGCTGTGAAAGTTCCTTACCCTGACGCGATTTGATACTTCAACCGTATTCAAAAAGTTAAGAGCCGTATCCCGGTACAAAACCCGGCTGGCTGTTAACCGAAGCTGATCCAGGTTTGCAGACCTCAGCTTCAATTTGAAATATCCGTGTTCGTCAGTCAGGGTTGATACAAGTTGATCCTTTTCATAAACACTCGTATTTATCAACCGTTCGCCTGTTTTTTCATCAACTATTATTCCGCTTATAGAAAGATTATTGTTTTCACTGGTGATATCTGTATTAATGAACGCCATGCGCATCAACGCCGGGCGAATAATGATATAGCTGCTACGTTCTTCAAACTCGTAGTTGTCGCCAAGTAAACGTATCAATGTTCTATAAACAGTTTGTCCGTTGCTGGCTATAGAGACCAGGCTGTCTTTCGGAACGGTTCTCCCATTATATGAAAAGTAAAACCCGCCCTTTTGGCCAATATCAGCCAACACAGATGCAATCGGCTGTTTAAACACATCAACAGACACTTGCTTTTCCAAAAGCTTCTGTGCGATGGCGTTCTCAAACGGAACAATAAACAGAAAAAAGATTAGGATACATTTCGGAACTATAGCGGAACAGGACATTACTTGTGCGCTCATTTGAGTATAATCTGATCTGCTCTTTTTTCTACCGTAATGTTGAAAGTCCGGCTAATCACCTGTAAGACTTCTTCTAGAGACTCGTTTTTAAAGGTAGTATTCAGTAATAGCTCCTTGATTGCTGAATTCTTTATGACAATGCGACTGCCGTATGCCTCATTCAATACCTGAACCATCCTCCAGAGTGGAGTATCATCTGCAACGAACTCCTTTGTCCGGTAATAATTGTACAGCATGTCAGGGTTATTCTCCTTTTCTAATTTACTGGTATGGTCATATACTACAGTCCTTTCACCGCGTTCAAGAACAACATTTTCATCCTCCTTACGCACCTCCACTTTACCAGATTCTACTATGACTTCTACAGATCCGTTTCTAAGCTTTACGTTAAACGAAGTACCAACCACCCTGATCGATACGCGCCCAGACTCAATCAAAAACGGCTTTCCTTCGTCATGCGCTACATCAAAGAAAGCTTCGCCTTCCCTTAGAACAACCTGCCTACGACCATCCACAAACTTGGACGGGTATTCAAATACACTGTTTTTATTAAGTGTCACTACAGAACCGTCACTCAGCGTATCAGTTTTAACGACCTGATTGGTCACCGTCCTCAAATCCTTAACACGGTAATGCACCGCATAAAACCAGGCACCGACAGATATTAACGCTACTGCGGCAACAGCCTTCAGCCAGTGCGATCTCCGTTTAAGATGAACAACACCTGAGCGTCTCCCCCTATGTTCCTGAATCTTCATTTTCAGTCGATCGAGAGAAATTTCTGCATCTGCTTGTTCATCTAAGTCCAGAATAGTGCTTGCATCCCAGACCTGCTTGAATTGCTTAAATCTCAATTCATTTGCAGGATCCCTCAACAACCAGGATTCTATATCTCTGACCTGATCGTCTGATGCTTCCTTTAAAAGATAACTGATTAACAGATCGTCACTGATTTCCATATTCCACTCGTTTAATACCATAATCTGATGACCAACATCCACACAATAAGGTGTAGGTAGTCCGCCAGTTCCAACCTTAAGCGCTTTAAAGCTTTACTCATGTGAGCCTCTACCGTCTTGGCTGATATGCCAAGTCGGTTCGCTATTTCAGCATATTTCAGCTCTTCGAAACGACTTAGCTGAAACACCGTACGACACTGTTCCGGCAAATCGTTAATTGCTTTCTCTATGTGAAGTTCAAGCTCCCGATATGCAAGCCTGCTAGACGGACTCTGAACATCATTCCTCGCACTATTCGTTGCGTATGTTTGATAAGTTTGTCTTACCTTTTGATGTTTAATATGATTCAGACACTCGTTATTTACTGACCGAAGCAAGTAGGCTTTCAGAGAGGTATGAACATCCACAGGAACAGCCCTTTCCAAGATCTTAAGAAAGACCTGATGTACCATTTCTTCAGCAAGTTCTTTGTCTCTTAAAAGAGTATACGCGTACCGATGTAAAATGGGGAAGTTTTCCAGATAGATCTGATCAAATTCCTGACTATCCGCATCTATGTCTATCATGAAATAATTATTTTGCGAACCATCGAACCGCTGTTGCTAATTTACATTGATCTTGTTAACTATTAGACAACAAGGCACAGCTCTACCCTTACTCAAGTAGAAATATTTTTGTTTTATTGGAGTAATAGGTTCTGAATGTCGGTCTCTTCTTACAACAGTGGCTATTAAAACATCTGGCAAGTCTAAGAGTACAGCCTAAAATTGCATTGTAACAACGCTCCCCCTACCCTCCTCACTCTCAACCAAAATATTGCCGTTATGCAATAGCATAATCCTTTTACTCAAAGTCAGTCCAATCCCGCTCCCCGACTTCTTTGTAGTAAAAAACGGTGTAAAGATCTGATCCTGGATTTCCGCTGCCATACCTCTTCCATTATCGGCTACCTTTAGCTGAACCTTACCTGCAGTCTCCAGCGCAGTCAGAGTGATATAGGGAGACTCCACATCCTTAACAGCATCAATTGCATTCAGCACGAGATTGATTAAGACCTGCTCAATCAGATTCACATCAGCTCTCAAAACCAACCTGGTGTTCCTGACAATAATATCCAGGTCAATATTCTTCTGAGTCAATGTAGGCTCAAGCAACTGGTGAATATTCCCGAATAATTGAATAACCAGAATATCCGAATAATTAAGCTGATCCACTTCGCTGATCGAACGGTAACTCCTCGCAAATCGCAATAAACCTTCCGATCGGTTCTTTATAGTAGAAACCCCCAGCTTCACATCCCCGATCTCACCCTGATCTTCCAGGGACTCCAGTTTAGAGTACAAGGTATCGGCCAAAGAAGTAATTGGGGCAATCGAATTCATGATCTCATGGGTCAATACGCGAAGCAGCTTATTCCAGGCCTCCGTCTCCATCTTATCCATTGCCTCAGTGATATTCTGATACGCCACCATCCGAAAAACACCCTCCTTTGTAGTGAACTCAGTAGTCTGGATCAACAACCTTACTCTGCCCTTATCCGAAATGAGAACGTTCAACTGCTGCTGCCCTGGTTTAAGTCCTATTGTCTTCTCGTAGAGCTCAGCATGCCGCTTCTGTATCGCATGTATACTCCCAAGATGAGGCATATTGAACAACTCCTTAAATACCTCATTCATCCAAATGACCTTACCCGAGTCCTGGCCATAAAAGATAATGGCTGAATCCAGCATGTTGATCACCCGGTTCAAATACTGATTCTGAATGTCCTTTTCTGCATGGACGTGAGTGTAGACACTATTCACCTGGTTAAAAGCAGTAAATAGCTTCCCTTCTACCGACACCGGATCTTTAACAGGATACCTTCTCGAGAAATCCTGAACACTAACGGCTTCCGAAAACTCGATGAGATGCTTGTAAAGATCTCTCTGCCGAGAAATCACAGAGTATGAAGCCACACCGGCCACCAGTGCCAACACCGCAGCAGGAATGTAGTGCTCCAAAAAAAGCAGGTAAGACACGCCTACAGCAACACCAAAAAGGATGATAACTTTAACGAAAATGGATCCACCTTGTCTGCTCATAGACCGATTACAACCTTAAATATTATACTTTTCCAGCCGTCGGTAGAGAGCAGCGCGAGTAAGTCCCAATTCCTTGGCAGCTTTGCTGATATTACCTTTATGACCGCTGATAGCCAACTTAATTGCTTTCCGCTCCAACTCTTCCAGGTTCCCGGATATAAGCCTGCCGACATGATTATCTGACGACAATTCATCGTTCTCGATGGGCGAAAACAGAATATCATCAGCCTTTAACACTCGCCCCTCCGACATGATCACGGCTCGTTCTATACTGTACTGAAGTTCCCGCACATTACCCGGAAAGTGGTAGTTCATTAGCTTACGCTGAGCAGCAACGTCAAACTCCAAAATGTTCTTGTTGTACTTCTTTGTGTATGTCGAGCGGAAATACTCTGCAAGCTCCAGAACGTCTTCTCCCCGATCCCGCAAAGGCGGAACCTCTATCTCAACCGTATTAATCCGGTATATCAGGTCTTTACGAAAGCGGTTTTCATCTGATAGGGACCGAAGAGGCACATTCGTCGCCGTCAACAAGCGGATGTCGACCGGAACAGGCTGGTTAGACCCTACCGGAATCACCTCCCTGTTCTGTAGAACACTCAGTAACTTCGATTGCTGATGCAGGGAGATATTACCGATCTCATCCAAGAACAAGGTCCCCTTCTGAGCACTTTCAAACCTTCCACGACGATCTTCACGCGCGTCCGTAAATGCACCCTTTTTGTGCCCGAACAGTTCACTCTCGAACAGCGACTCTGTCAATGCGCCCAGGTCCACTTTGATGTAAGGAGAGCTGTTCCGAAGAGATCTCGAGTGAATAGCCTGAGCAATCAGGTCCTTCCCTGTACCATTCTCACCCAGAATCAATATGTTCGCATCCGTCGGTGCCACTTTATTGATCTTTTGCTGAAGATCAGCCATAACAGAAGACTTGCCGATGATACCATCCCCGCCTGTTGTTCTTTTCACCCCTTTATCCGCACCGCTTTTGTTTACCCCCAATGCACTTCGAAGTGTCTCAAGTAAAGACTCATTCTGCCAGGGCTTGACAACAAAATCAGAAGCACCTTGCTTCAGTGCTCTTACTGCCAGGTCTATCGCGGCATAAGCCGTTATCATCACCACATGGATATGCGGATATTTCCTTTTAATCTCCGCGAGCCAGAATAGGCCTTCATTCCCGGTATTGATTGCACTCCTGTAGTTCATGTCAAGCAAAACCAGATCAAAGTCCTCTTTAGCCAGCATAGCGAAGAGATTTTCAGGATTACTGTCAACGACAACTTTCCTGACGTGCGACTTCAGTAGAATCCGGACAGCTGTTAACAAGTCCAGATCATCGTCCATCACCAGTATAGAAGCTTTTTTCAAGTCCATCCGCTGAATTTAGTTATAAAACATGATTAGCCACCGAACAGTCAACATATAATTAAAACCATAGTAATATAATGCCAAACCAATAAGCAACAAAGAATCAAGCTCTTAAAATCAACCAGATAAAAACCTGTCCGCTAACGTACAATCAAGTGTCCGATACCGAACATATTACCAGGAGAAAAAACAACCAAGAAACTAAATACCAACGCATTACAGAGATGGCACAACCTTCTCTACACAAAGCGCAAACATGACCCTATACCAGCCCTAATGGACAGACCAATACCCCAAAGCAGGTGGAATAAAAAAAGAATCCTTATCATCGCCGGTGTGATAAGTCTCTTCCTGCTGATCGGCGCGAGCTACTATCTAACAAGCGGGGCCCGGAAGTTCAGTATAGACGCTGAACGGCTCACCGTCACAGAAGTGAAGCAAGGCATTTTTCAAGAGTTCATCTCAGTCAACGGCACGGTACTACCTATCAGCAGCATCTATCTCGATGCTTCAGTAGGAGGACGGGTAGAAGAAAAGTACGTCGAAGACGGTGCCCACCTGCAGAAGAACGACCCGATCATGCGTTTATCAAACACGGACCTGGAGCTTAACCTGGTACAGCAGGAAACCCAGGTGCTGAATCTTCTCACACAGGCGCAGATCGCGCAAACCAACGCGCAACAGGTATCCATCAACAACCGCAACCAGATGGCAGAGGTAGAGCAAAGTTTAAGAGAAGCCACCCGTGTTTACAAACTCAATAAAAAGCTCTTTGAAGAACAAGTCGTCAATTCACAGGAGTACGAGAAAACAGCCAACGAGTACAACTACCAAAAGCAAAGGGCAGCCTTGACCAAACAGATCCTCCGCCAGGACTCGCTCTCCAGTAAGCAAAAATTGCATCAGGATCGGGAAACCTACAAACGCACCCAAAGCGCACTCAGATTAATGCGCCGCAAGGTGGGCGATCTCGTCCTGCGCGCTCCGGTAGACGGCCAGCTTACATCATTCGACGCGGAAATTGGTCAGAACAAGAATCCAGGCGAACGTCTCGGTCAGATCGATGTGCTGACAGGCTTCAAAGTAAGAGCGGAGATAGACGAACATTATATAACCCGGGTATTCCCCGATCAGGAAGGACTGATTACGATAGCCGGCAAAACGTTCAAGCTCCGCATTAAGAAAATCTATACACAAGTCAGCAATGGCCGCTTTCAAGTCGACATGGAATTCAAGGGTGCAAGGCCGCAAAGCATCCGCCGGGGACAAACCCTCCAGATTCGCCTGGCATTAAGCGATGAGACAAAAGCCCTTCTCCTGGCCAAGGGAGGGTTCTTCCAACAATCCGGCGGCAGCTGGATATTCAAGCTAGATAACACAGGCAAAAATGCTTATCGTGCAGGTATTGAAATCGGGCGGCAAAATCCTGATTTTTATGAAGTCATCAGTGGCCTTTCAGCCGGCGACAAAGTCATTGTCTCCAGCTACGAAGCCTATGCTCAGGCAAAAGAACTAACAATAAAAAGATAACCAAAACTTAAACCACGCTCTATTCCATACCACCAATGATCAAGATAGCTAAACTCCAAAAATACTACCGCACCGACGAAATAGAGACCGTTGCGTTGAACAACCTGAACATGCAGGTTAAAGACGGCGAGTTCGTTGCGGTAATGGGACCCTCGGGATGTGGAAAGTCAACCCTTCTGAATATTGTAGGACTACTGGATGATTTTGACGCGGGCAGTTACCTGTTTAACGATATCGAGGTTCTGGAGTCCAACGAACGCAAGCGATCCGAATTACGAAAACACCATATTGGCTTCGTGTTTCAGAACTTTAACCTGATCGAAGAACTAACCGTATTTGAGAACGTCGAGCTCCCCCTCACCTACCTCAAGCTATCCAAGGCAGAACGTAAGCGCCGTGTGGAAGAAGTGTTAACAAAAGTGCAGATCATACACCGCAGGAACCACTTTCCCCAGCAGCTTTCCGGCGGGCAGCAGCAGCGTGTCGCTGTTGCCCGGGCAGTTGTGAACAATCCCAAGCTGATCCTGGCCGACGAGCCCACCGGAAACCTCGACTCCAACAACAGCAGAGACGTCATGAACCTGCTCACTGAACTCAACGAGGCCGGCACAACGATCGTGATGGTCACACATAGTGAGAACGACGCCAGATACGCAGACCGGGTGCTACACATGCTGGACGGACAAGTGATTATGTCAATGTCTTAAGCCTCTGTCATGAACAAGCTAGACCTCAAAATCGCTTTACGCGCCTTCCTCAGGGGAAAGTGGTATAACCTGCTAAACATTGCCGGATTAGCCCTGGGCCTGGCAGCCTTCATATTTGTCACCCTCTATGTCGATCATGAAACCAGCTATGACCAGTGGAACAAGAACATCGATAGAATCTTCCTGGTCGAGATTGAATTACCCGACGGTCCATCTCCCTACACTCCAGGCTTGTTGGCAGCCGAAATCAAGAACCAATGTCCAGAAATCGAAGAAGTCGGCAGAATCAATACAGCACCGTTCAAGATCCCCTTTCATACCCCGTCCGGAACATTCATCGTTAATAAATGGGTAGGTGCCGATTATTCTATCGCCAAAATCCTGGGGATTAAGCCCGAAGGATTTACCTTGCATCCCCATAGCGACGTACCCACTACCCTGCTTTCGAAAAGCACATCGGCAGCACTGTTCCCTGGCGATGGACCCATGCTGAACAAAACCGTGACCATGATGTCGAAAGCCGGACCTCCACTAAGCATTGCAGGAACAGTGGAGGACAGGCCCGGGAATTCACATTTCGACTTTGACTGCTTAGCTTTCTCTCAAGACATCACATCAGGAAAAGACGCGAGCTATGCAAACAGGATCTATCAGACCTATATACTCGTCAGGCCCGGCACGGACATAGATATCCTTACAAAAAAACTCGACGGCATCTACAAACAAGCCGTCATTGCCGACAACAGTCAGCTAGCCAAAGAGACAGCCTTTACAGCCGGAAGATCCACCGTCTACCTGGACCCCCTGAAGAACCTTCATCTAAAGCCCCATTACGGGTCGCACGTAAACTACCACATTGTACAATGCCTGATCCTTCTCGCCATCATCATCCTGGTAGTGACCGGCGTCAACTTCACGAACCTGTATATCGCCCAGGCGGGAAGGCGCTCTAAAGAAGTCGGTATCAAAAAGGTCAACGGAGTAATGAAACGGAACATCGCCATGCAGTTCCTGCTGGAAATCTTTGTCCAGTGCTGTATCGCGTTGTTCATTTCGCTGGCTATAGTGCTCATCGGCCTGCCCTATTTCAACCAGCTGCTACAAGTTGAGCTCCTCCTTTCAGGTATTAACCGGGAGATCATCATCCAACTCGCGATTACAGTGATCACTCTCACTATGCTTGCCGGCACATATCCCTCTCTGGTGATGGCAGGTTTTAAACCTACAGAAGTATTACGCGGAAACCAACTCTCAACGAGCGGTAGTCTGTCCTGGGTGCGCCACTCCCTCACAGTGCTCCAATTCACATTCGCTATAGCATTTATCATCAGCATGATCCTGATCAACCAACAGGTCACGTACATGAAAACCGAAGATCCGGGATTCAAAGCAGCGGAGGTTCTGTACATAGACAACCTGATGCTATTCAACAGCCCCGGAACGTTCGAGCCTGTGCGCAGCCAGATTAAGTTAATCAACGGTGTTAAAAATGTGACTGTCGCTTCTAACATCCCCGGTGGGATAGCACCCGCTTCACATGAATACATCATCCGAGATAAAGCTGTGGCCATGCACACCATCAGCGTAGATTATGAATACTTCGAAACGCTGAACATAGAGAAAGTACACGGTAGCCTGTTTCATCCCTCCTCTCCCGCAGATTCAGTCAATGCCGTGATAAACGAAACAGCAGCAAGGGCTATAGGAATCACCAACCCAGCTGATCTAAGCGTTCGAGGATGTGGTGGAAGCTATAAGATTATCGGCATTGTCAAAGATGTAAAAGCCTATGGATTTGAGGAGAAAATTCAGCCTACAATCTACCTCATGAAAGACCATTGCGGATTAGCGAAAACCCAGATCATGATCAGTGCGGATGGTACAGCAATTCGGGCAGTTCTGAAGTCGTTAAGCAGCCGCTGGAAAGATATCAACAAGCTGGATGGAGATAATTTCAACTACCATTTTCTTGATGATCTATACGGCCAACTCTTTGTCAAGCAAGAGCAGTTACGGACGGTTCTCATCTTCTTCTCAGGTTTGGCAATTGCAATTGCTTCTTTAGGACTATTCTCCTCTGCAGCCCATTCGATTCGTCTTCGGACGAAAGAGATTGCAATAAGGAAGGTCTTTGGAGCTAACGCAGGAGATTTGATAATATTGATCAGTAAGCCGTTCTTGAGGATTGTTATCATAGCGAATCTAATTGCTTGGCCGCTCACTGTTATAATTGTTGGTAAATGGCTAGAATCGTTCGTTTATCGGATTTCCATTGCCGTCATGCCTTTTATCATTACTATGATTGTTTCGTTAGTGATCGTGATCTTAACAGTAAGTTTACAGATTTCAAACGCTGTAAGGTTTAAGCCCGCCCAAAAACTTCGGGAATAGCTTGACACCTTGTTAACTTTTTCCCCTGCCTAAATAATCAACTTGAGAAGGACTTTCAGCAACGGCTTAAGGATGCCATATAGTACAACAATACTATTGGAGCGATGAAAATTGTCAGGAATACCAAATCCTAAGATTGCAGCTTTTTTGCGTTTAAAGAAAATGATCAGCCACCAGGATTTTCGGTAACAACGCACAATCAACGCATTAAATCACTAAAGATGACGTAGAACATTTTGCGTTGTTGGCATTCCTGTTATTTTTGATGGCACCGAGACGAATGAGCAGAGACTTACCCAATAAACTTATATTAAAAAAATTTAATTCATAACGCATTGAAGATAGCAGTTCTTAAAGAGGAAAAAAATCCCGAAAAAAGGGTCGCGTTAACTCCAGACGTTGTCAAGACACTGGTTAAAGCAGGGTTCAAATGTCATGTTGAAACCTCTGCCGGAGACGGAAGCGGGTTTTATGACTCATCTTATGTGGCGGCAGGCGCCGTAATTGAAAAGGACAGAGCGTCATTATTAGGCGATGCCAGGATTTTACTAAAAGTAAATGCACCTTCGCTTGACGAGGTATCGCTTTTGAAAGAAGGCGCTGTAATTATTTCCTTCATGTATGCTTACACCATCCCGGAAATTGTAGAAGCCTGTAATGCAAAAAAGATCTCCACCTTTGCAATGGATTCCGTTCCAAGGATTTCCCGGGCTCAGAAAATGGATGCATTAAGTTCACAGTCAAACTTAGCGGGATATAAAGCAGTATTATTAGGCGCAAATGCATTAGGAAAAATATTTCCATTAATGATGACCGCCGCAGGCACCATTACCCCTGCTAGAGTTTTGATTTTTGGTGCAGGAGTTGCTGGCTTGCAAGCTGTGGCTACTGCTAAACGCCTTGGAGCAGTTGTAGAAGTTACAGATGTGAGGGTTGAAACGAAGGAACAGGTAGAATCTCTTGGAGGACGCTTCTTACAAGTACAGTCAGATGGTGTTCAAACCGAAGGTGGTTACGCTACAGAAGTCTCTGAGGCGTATTTGCAGAAGCAAAAAGAACTTATTTCTAAACATATAGCAGAAGCTGATATTGTCATTACCACGGCTCTTGTCATTGGAAAAAAAGCACCGCTACTGATTACCGAAGAAATGGTTAAAACCATGAAACCCGGTTCTGTGATTGTTGATATGGCCGTAGAAAGCGGGGGCAACTGTGAGTTGAGCGAATTCGATAAAACCATCGTTAAACACGGAATTACGTTGGTCGGCTTAGCTAACTTACCAGGACTGGTTGCTGTTAATGCCAGCGAACTTTATGCAAAAAACATCAGCACCTTATTGTTACACCTGGCAGATAAGGAAAATTTTAAATGGGATATGGATGATGAGATTACCAAAGGAGCCTTGATTACCCATAACGCTGAAACTGTACACGAGTTTACCAAAGAAATTTTAAATAAAAATAAAGCATGAACACAGAAAATCTAATCGTACTACTCTATGTGCTGGTGTTAGCCAGTTTCATTGGATTTGAACTAATCGCAAAAATACCTCCTACTTTACACACGCCATTAATGTCCGGCTCCAATGCCATTTCTGGAATTACCATTGTCGGTGCCATTGTAGCCTCCGGTCCAGACATGTGGTCGACCAGTAAAGTCTTAGGAATAGCTGCACTTTTTCTAGCTACGCTAAATGTGGTAGGTGGTTATGCCGTAACCGATAGAATGCTTCAGATGTTTAAAAAGAAGAAATGAGTCAAGACATTATTATAAAAATAGCCTATTTGGTAGCATCCGTCCTATTTATCGTAGGTATCAAGATGCTTGGAAAAACAGCCACCGCTCGTAAAGGAAATACCCTTAGTTCTGTTGCAATGTTAATTGCCGTTTTAATAACGCTTTTGGATAAGAATGTACTAAGTTTTACTGAAATCTTCATTACCATCCTTATCGGATCCGCTGTTGGTTTGTACATCGCCCGGAAAGTAGAAATGACACAGATGCCCGAAATGGTCGCACTATTAAATGGCTTTGGCGGTGCGTCTTCTGTTTTAGTGGCTACATCAGAATACTGGAAACTAGCTCATAACACCGCTTTAACCATGGAGCCCATTGTTGCCGTAACGGTAGCCTTGAGTGTAATTATTGGCTCTGTTACTTTCACCGGATCGATGGTGGCATTTGGCAAACTAAAAGGTATAGTAAATGGAGGATCTGTTACTTTTAAAGGGCAGCACTTTTTAAACGCAGCCCTTTTGATTGCGATGATCATTTTATCTGCCTTGATGGTTGCCAGTCCGAACAGTGAAGTCTGGATGCTCTCCCTATTGATGCTTGCACTGGTTTTAGGCGTACTGGTAGTCATTCCTATTGGTGGTGCCGATATGCCAGTAGTGATTTCTTTGCTTAACTCCTACTCTGGTGTCGCAGCATGTGCAACGGGTTTCATATTGAACAACCAGGTTTTAATCATCGCTGGCGCGCTAGTAGGAACCTCGGGTATTATACTTACGCAAATTATGTGTAAAGCAATGAACCGGTCTTTAGCAAACGTTTTGTTAGGAGGTTTTGGCCAAACCGTAGGAACTTCTTCAAAGAGTGAACAGGAAATAGTGACCAAAGAAGTGGGTATTGAAGAAACAGCTATGCTTTTTGATTCGGCATCGTCTGTTATCATTGTTCCTGGCTACGGGATGGCGGTAGCACAAGCCCAGCATGTGGTAAGAGAATTAACCGATCTATTAGAGAAAAGAAATATTTCTGTTAAGTTCGCTATCCATCCTGTTGCGGGACGCATGCCAGGACACATGAATGTACTGTTGGCAGAAGCCAATATCCCTTACGATAAGCTGATTGAAATGGACGACATTAATGACGAATTCGCTAATACCGATATCGCATTAATTATTGGTGCTAATGATGTAGTTAATCCCGCAGCCCGAAGCAATCCACAAAGCCCAATCTATGGCATGCCGATATTAAATGCTGACAAAGCCCGCACCGTAATCGTATCTAAACGGAGTATGAACGCAGGTTATGCGGGAATCGAGAACGAACTGTTCGGCTTCCCAAACTGCTTAATGTTATTCGGAGATGCAAAGTCTTCTATGTCTAAAGTGGTAAGCGAATTAAAAGAGCTCTAAATTGTTTTTACCCATTGGGCGGCGTTTATCAGTGAACGCCGCCCAATTATTACATAAGCGGTGTTATAAACAACCCTTCCCGTCTGTGATGTTATTAAGTTAAATATTTCGTCTGCCGTTTGCCAGTTCTTTCTTAATCTTCCATTCAACCTGCATCCTTCCACAACTCTGTTCCACAACTTCTATATACGAATGTACACAACCTTGATCATTCAAATCCCGACTAGCGTCTAACATGCACATCGTAAGTAGCAGAAGATACAGAAGTTCTCTTCAAATAAACAGCATTGCAATCAGCTCTCTTAATCAAAAACTTGCCCGAATCTCCCGGAGTCGCTTTACTAAAATCCAAAGGCGTCCTTTTAAGTTTACTGTAGCCAGTTATACTACGATCTTTAATGAACAGAATAAGGCAAAACTGATCGGTATGTCTCACAGAAAGAGTATCATCGAGATCTTCCAGGTTTGTCAAGTTAAACTTACTTAATTGCTCAAAAGGTTCGTATGGGTTGAGAATAGCAATCGAATCCCAATCCTTAGGAAAAGCCTGACATAAATGGTGATCATTCACGATAGAATCTCCCGACTTATAGCTCGATACTAACGAGTCGATAGTCTTCGTCAGGTCGTATCTGATTACATTTCTACTCCCATTACAAAAAGTAAGGCAGCAAGCAAAAAACAGTAGAACTAGTGGGAGTGCAAGTTTAAATTTCATATCAATTAGAGTTTATTAGATTACCGACCCTAACCAATTTTTCTCCCTTTATGCCGAGCATCTGCCTGTGAGTTTTGGACCGTATTTTCATGCAAGTTAATCAATTACTTGAGAGATAAGTCATTCATTGAAAATGCAGTCTGACGTGGCTTTACTCATGTAAATTCAGAAGTTTTACCAAATTGCTATCCGTGGGAATATTCCAAAGGCACATTGAAGAACTCGTCTTGATGGCTCTTTATTAAGATAAACTGCTAAAAAGAAAAATAGCAAACAGAGTAAAGAGCTGAAAAGGATTCCGACCCTCTACTTTATTCTAGCGGAGGTGCGGAGATTAATTCGCTATTCTCCGCTTTCCGGGCGGAGATAGTTTGCAATTGCGGAGATTATTCCTGATATTCCCCGCAAACATTGCGGAGAATGGCACGATATATCTATCAGCAAGTTAAATGGCCAGAATTTTATTGGGATGAAGCACGGCTAGCTACTCTATTGGCGACCGTTAGATTTAAACAGGGAAAACTGCTTGGAAGTATGGAGGGCCTTGGGTTTAGTCTGAAAGCGGAAGCAAGTCTGCAAAGCCTCACTCAAGAGATTTTGAAGTCTAGTGAAATTGAAGGTGAGCTTTTAGATGCAAACCAGGTACGTTCATCTATCGCCCGACGGTTAGGCATCGAGGTTGCCGGGCTAGTGCCGTCCGACAGAGACGTTGAAGGAGTAGTGGAGATGATGCTAGATGCGACTCAAAAATTTCGGAAAGAGCTATCTACTGAGCGTCTGTTCGGTTGGCACTCTTCTCTTTTTCCTTCCGGAAGAAGCGGAATGTATAAGATTGTAGTGGGTGGGTGGAGAACAAACACAAAAGAAGATCCTATGCAGGTTGTTTCAGGAGCAATGGGGCGAGAGCGCATTCATTTCCAGGCTCCCGATTCAAACGTTCTGGAGGACGAGATGGCTAATTTTATCCGCTGGTTTAATAATACAAGCAATCTTGATCCTGTTATAAAAGCTGGGATTGCTCATCTATGGTTTGTTACACTCCATCCCTTTGATGATGGTAATGGCCGGATGGCTCGTGCAATTACCGATATGCAACTTGCTCGTGCCGATGAAACACCCGATCGCTTTTATAGTATGTCTGCTCAAATTCGGATGGAGCGAAACAAATACTATGATATTCTGGAGCAAACACAAAGAGGATCTCTGGACATTACAGAATGGCTTGTTTGGTTCTTAGAGTGTTTGGGAAGAGCTATCACTGCTACCGGCGAAACGCTTTCATCCGTATTGAAAAAAGGGAAGTTGTTTGAGTCTGCTAGTGCTAAGGGCTTGAACGACCGGCAGCGTTATATGTTAAACAGACTACACGATAATTTCGAGGGGAAGCTGACTTCCTCGAAATGGGCCAAGATGACTAAATGCTCTCAGGATACTGCTTCAAGAGACATTCAAAATCTGATTGAGAGAGGAATCCTTGTTAGGGAAGATGCAGGAGGCAGGAGTACCAGCTATAAGCTTGCCGAATAACAATAGTTCGGCGGATAGTGTCCCTGCCCTCCAATAGAATAGTAGACGATCCATCGTTTGAATTCATCTACTCTACTGGCTTAAGTAATCTATAGTACACAACATTTCCGTTTCCGTCATCTAATGTCATCATCAGATAACCCTTCTTGAAAAAGTCATTAACGTCAGTGGCGAACAGGTTCACACCCCATAGCTCGCGATAGTCTTTGATCTCTCTATTTTCAATCGTGAGAAACAGGCCATCCAACTTAAAGTCAGGTGTTTTATCCTCCGGCAAATTCCTAAAAATAGCTTTCAGATCCGCGGATGAGTAATTCGCATCATTTCCAGACATCATCGAATAGACTTTCCCATTTTCATAGAAGGCAAACCATTGATACTTCTGTGGCCAGGGATTTACACGATTAATTTCATCTTCTTTAGGTAGATCAACTTTTTTCCAGAAACCAATCAGTTCCGAGAATTTAGGAGGACCACCCGCTCCGCTTTTGCTCTTTTGTCCAAAAACAGACACACTAAAGATGGTTAGAAAAATGAGAATTGCAGTTTTAGTCATAGCGAACAGCTTTTTCAAGTACCGGTCTATCGTTAGTTTAATATTGATCGTTCAGGGCAGTATCAATGTTGAGTAATGTTGTGAGTTTAGCTTACACCTTCCGGCACGGTGCCCCTATCTTAGCGACTAAGGTACTACAAAGAATGGAAAAGATACAATAGCAGGTGCCATACTTGAGCGGATAGTCACATTCATGAGAAAGATAAAAGGTTTGAAGCGTAGCTGTTCATGGTTAATAAACGTTAGCTCTAAAATTGCAGCTTTTAAACTAACTTAGTCAATTAAGTATCAGCAGGAAGAGCTACATAAAAACCGCAGCATAAATTAGATGTATGGAATACGAATTGGATAAAAAAGTTTGAACAGATGAGGATTTCGATTGCATAAGGTATCTCCTAAAGATGTAATAGGCGGAGAACTTGCCGCGAAGGCTGACCAGAGGACGATTACTTAGTATACGACGGCTGGAGCCACTTCCAACGATTCATATACTTTGAACAGGGCGCGGGGCACGTGAAAACATCCCTTCCATTTTCCACCTTTCAATGTTAATAAGGGCTCCCCCCTGCGGTTCAAATAGCCGACCCACTCGCCATAAGCCGGATCTGAAAATTTTTCAAATATGTTTAAGCTGGAGCCACTATATTATAAGAACGACACGGCGCGTGCTACTAAGAAAACAGCACATTACTGACGGATAGAAATTACCGATTCAGGACAGAGATTGGTTTGGCGAACCGGTAACCAATACCAAAACAAGAAGATATCAAGTGCAATCATGACCAGGGTTTGGTGGGGTGTAAGACAAAATATTTCCCGCACAGTCCTATTCGGCATTTGGCAAGCCAATAATACAGGATGCAACACGGCTCCAGATATTGATGATAAGGGGCGCTTCATCCAGTATCTTCTGAAGTCTTTCGTTTGTGAGTTCGATAGACTTATCCGTACGTAAATCAAGCAGCGATAAAACCTTTTTATCCTTTTTCTTTTGTTTGCGCTTTTTTTCGGCAAGTATGGGCGTAAAGATATCCAGCCACTGCTGGGAAAAATGGTAGTAATCAATATTATATTCGTCGTTGACGATTTTCGGCTCAAACATTTCGAGCACCTGGCCAATGAGCTTTTTCCGTGGCCGGTCTTTTTCTGCTAATTTGAGTTGCTTCAGTAAAATAACTTTTGCCACCTGGATAGCGCGTTTTCGCTTACTCGGTAGAATGTTTATCTCATTTTGCAGCAGGAGTTTAATATAGTTATCAAGTTCACTTTGTACCGTATCCGACCATTTCATCTCCCAATGTTCCGTGTTGGTGATATGGTGACGAACTTGCTTACAGACCTCGCCAAGCTCCACGGAAATCTTCTTATCTGCATCCACAAAATACCAACGGGGAGATATCGCTTTAGTCCCTTTCACAGCAATGAATACCCAAGGCCGGTCGGACCGGCCAATACTCAATTTCACCTTAACGCTGGCATCTACATTTCGGTAGGTTTGATAGGTCTCGAGGGAAATCAACGGCTGTTCACCTTCATACAAGTCATGCACACTGCTAAAAGCATCCTGTACGCCTGCCCATAAATAATCCTGGTCTTTGTTTTCGGCCATGGCCTTGATCATTTCTTCCGGGCGTATGACATCCTCCAAATGCCGGTCCATAATTTCATCTGGGATGGTAAAATTGGAACCTATCAAACTTTCTGTATCAAAAGAGGTCCTGATCAAACGACCGTCTGAGCGCAACGCAAACTCTGGTTTATCCAGGGGCCAATAAACCTTAATTTCTTTATGGGGACTGTCCAGGCGGTCGATTCGTCCAATACGCTGCTCAGCAATGCGTAATACACTGGGCATATCTAGGAACATCAAAGCTGAAGCTTGCTGCAGATTAACACCCTCGGACATGGAATCTGAGCAAAAGGCCAGGACATTTTTACTGGGTGATCCTAAATCGAATTTCTTTAATACCGCAGCAATGGCTGTTTTACTGGAGTTTCCTGTAACCACATGATGTTCAATAATGCTCTCCGGATAATTCGTACGGATCAATTGGCTCAAAAAATCAAGTGTTAGTACCGTACTATCAAAAGCTAGCACGAGTGCGTGATCCTTAAATAATTTAAGCAATTCCTTAACTTTTTTTAGTTCACGGGATAGGCTCAGGTTAATGGACAAATCAGCTATTTGCTCGTAAATAGCAATTTCTTCCTTTGCAGCCTGTTGATACAATTCCAGGTCGGTCAGCCATTCCGGACAAACGTGTTTCAATTGATTTTTGGGAAGCGCTTGCCCTAATTTCTCAATAGTAGCTAAAACATTGCCGGATTTTTCTTTGCTGGACTTAAAATTATATTCGGCGAGCGCGGCTTCCGTGCCCCGGATGTGCTCCAACAAGGCAGCTTTCGAGGATCGCATCTTCGCTTGTATATTGTATTTCGCCAATGCTTTGGCAGCCCGTAAACGCAAATCGATATGGTATTGCTCGTCTTTTGGTTCTAGGTCATCGGGCGTTATGATACGTTGTAAGTAAATCAGACCTTTAAGATTTGACGCCAGGTCGTTGATTTGTTGGGCAATTGTTTGGTCTTGTTTCGTTTCGCCAGTTCTATAAATTTCAGGGATGTGATTAGGGTAACGACATTCCTTCCCTTCACGATTAACATATAAATGAGGCTCTCGGTCTATCAGTTTATTAAGCTGGGTTTTAGTCCGGCGAACGATGAACTTTTCAATATAAGTCTTTAGTGCCGCGAACTGTGGTGAATTGCTCTTTATATGTTTTTGCTTTTTGAGCACCTTAAAATCATCCAGTTCCTGATCACCTAAATTATCAACGCCCAATATTTCGATAAGCCGCATCAAGTCCTTCGGCTTTTTATTTATAGGTGTAGCGGTTGCTAAAATGATATTATCAGAAGTATGTTCCGCTACACTGATACTGCGGTAAGAATGCAGGTTCAGAAAATTATGCGCCTCATCTACTACCAAAATATTGGCATTCCTGATTTCCTTTAAATGCGTCGCATGCGAATGTCCTTTCGTATAACTTAAGGCACCCATGGAAATCTGGCCGCTTTGGGAAAATTCGATATCCACGAACTCTTTATGCCAGCTATCCCTGACTAAAGGCGGGCAAATGGTGACCGCATATGATTTATTCCGCCGGCCGGTTTCCCACAACCAGTTGTACAACACCAATTGCAAGGTGCTGATCATTTTCGTTTTACCCGAACCGGTCGGGTCGGCGATCAACACACAACCCTGCGTTTGCAAAATATACATGGACTGGCCTAAGCCAACACGCTGCGAAGGCCAAAGTTTCAGGCTGTTTAATTTATTATATAACTCGGGAATATCGTTTAGCCACTGTTTGTCCAGCAGCTCGGCTATCGCCCGTGCCAGCGCTTCTTGCCAGGTCGTCAACTTCAACAAAGTTTTGAGCAAGTCGATCGTCGCCTCATTATACGGCTTACCTAATAAATAGTAGTTCTCGGCTATCTGTTTAATTTGCTGGTATTGCTGCTGCTCCACCGGATTGCCGCTATCATTCGCTATCCGAATATTAGCTTCATGCTGCAAGGTAGTACCATTCTTGCTGAAATTGGCTGAGCCTAATATGGTATGCAAATCTCCCAGATAGATTTTGGCATGGAGGCCGTCCGACAATCTAAAGCAAATCCGCTCCTCTTTAATCAGCTCAATCACTTTGATAACCACACCCCCATTTAACAACGAATAGTGTTGCCCGGCCCAATATTCTTTAATATCCCTATCCAGTTCCGCACTCCTCCATAATTTGCGTTCCCGCAATTCCGGTTCAAAACCTAGCACAATGCGTACATCCTGCAACTTACCAAACGCCACTTTCCCGCCGAATAACTCAATAATATGTGCCAAGGATGTAAAACCAGTCACCACCAAATAATTTTCACTATCCGCGATATCCTTGAGTACCACCTCCAAAACAGTCCTGCGGCTAGTGTAGTCCTTCAAATTCAAAGGAAAAGAAAGGTTATCGGGCCAGCTAATTAGTGGCGGTTCCGGCGCGTCGAAGTTAAACGACTGTTGAAGTGTTAAAATATTTGTCTTTAATCGTGACACGCTAAGTATTTAGGATAGTTGAAGTTAATGAAAATAATTTACTTATAAACACGTCACCCCAAGAGTCCAAGCGAACCGTTTGCTTGTTTTTTTTGCCTGCAACATCAAAAATTTAAACTCCACTAAGCTGCCCATTATCGATCTCAAAACCAAATTCCCCCCATTAGACTTATGTCCCTGCCGTGAACCTCTTTTGAGCTAGGCCGGCGCTTGCATTCATCATAAATGCAAACAGCAGTATTAGCCTTTGACTTTTCATTACATGCAATTAGTTTTCAAACCTTCTTCCACCCTTTCGCTAATGCTAGTTGCTTGAGACCTGAACTAGCTCCCTACGCACTTTCAGAGCATTTAAAACCCAAAGCCATACCTTTTGGGCATACAAGCCAGCTATAGCTTGCTTGTAGACGCTGTAAAATTAAAATCTTCTTGATTTGCTATGTTTATACTTCACAGAATATCCCTAGTATGACTTTTATTCAGCATAAGCTCATGTAAAGTAGTTGTAAAGGGGAAAGCCGAGGCTCTGTTACCTAAGTAATTTTTTAGCTTTTTAAACTCCCATTTCAGATCTTTCAACTCCATATCTTTTACCGGTTCTACATCAATCACTAAATAAAAGGGTTGCGATGGGGAGGGATATTCAATTCTTAGCATATCTTGCTTTGACAGCACCCGAGGCCCCTTACTTTTTATTTTCCAAAGCTCACCTGAGCTTGATTCCCCTTTCGTGTGTAGCAAAAGGTAACGAGCGCTAACAGTTGCATTGTCTAGAACAAGTGAACCACTGCCGGTCCCAGTCCTAAAGTTGTACATTTTTTTCTTCTTGATCCAATTGTACTGATCCTTCGATTTGTAATAACCGACTAAGACTGTGACTTCGTCAGGGATTAGATCTCTGTTTTCCCCAAACAGCTCAGGCGTGTGATCGTGTAAGAGTTCATCCAAGCTGGGATTTTCTTTGTGTATCGAGTAAGTTCTAAAGGCTAGTTTCTCTCTCTGGGACAACTTGTTAGTATAATGATTTATGACCTCTGTGATAAAAGCCCGTAGCTCCCCGATACCATCATCTATTTTAGACGGTCGTACTGAAAAAGCTCCAAGACCTGGAATGATCTCGTGAAACCCTCTTCTCGTTTTTGATTCACTTCCAGGGTACAGTACGTAGGCTCCCGCAGTTCTTCTAATAGCATCCTTATAGGTATGCATCTTCCAAAGATCTACATTTTTGAAGATCCCCTTCCTATTCTGTATTTTCTCAGGATCTAACCCAAAATCAGGGGTGTCCGTAAGAGAATCGAAGGAATTTGTCGTTTTATACTTTGCATCAAATTGGATATGCACTATAAGTTCTTCTGTCTCTGCTTGACTCTCTGTTAGTCCGAATGGCCATAAGGAAAGTGTATAATCGGGGCGAAGCGTAGTAGTCCAACTTCCCGAATGTGGGTAGGCTTGCTTTCCGTTAAAAGAACGATTATAGCTAAACTTGACATTTAATTTTCTATGATCACTGTTGTACACACCTTTTAAAGCAGTGAATTTCCCTTGTTTCAGCTGTAAATTTAGGCCGTTGGGGGTTTCCTTTAACAAATCTCCTATCTCAACGGCGTCAATTTCAAATATCACTTCGAACATCTCCAATAGCTTAAAGAATAGCCAATACTCGTACAGGGTTGCAACGTCCTTTTTCCCTCCCTGATAGACGTCCTCCCCGCCGACCCAAATTAACTTTGAGGCTAAATTAAACATCAACCAGATTCTCATTACCTCACGATATCCCTCTTTTCTTTGAAGTACAGGGCTATTAAATGTTGAAGTATATGTACTAGATACCTCCTTAAAAAGAGCATTGTCCAGAACGCTTCCTAGTTTCTCAACCAGAACTGCAGATTCTTTCTTAAGAAGGGTATTTTCTTCTGAGAGATTGTTGATTTGCAAACAGAAATCTAAGAACTCATTTAAGACATATTTAATGAACCGATTCTCACGAGAATCGATCGACTCAGTCTTCCGAGAACCTATAACTCTTCTAGGTAGAGACTTGATGTTAATTGAACCGTCTGAACGATGCATCATGCACCTATTCTTTCCTTTATAGAACTCTTTTGTACATGCATTAGAGAATCTTCGAACCCGTCTGATGTCCGTTTCAACAGATGTATCAACCCAACAAGTCACCGGAGCGGTTATGATGCGATGAATTGCCTCAAAAAATTCATCTGAACCAACCATTGATTTAACAAAGCTGAACTTTTGATAGAGAGATCGGCTATCTTTTTGGTAGTCGAGGCCGAAATGATGGGTGACTGGGGAATTAGATTGAAGAATTAGATCTGTACATCTTTCGCCAATAAATTGCAACATATCTCTATAGTCATCTCTATAGTTTGTCTTTGTTGACTGTACTTCTAACTCTATTATCGTTAGTGTCTTCTTGTCTCCGATTCTTATTACTGGCAAGGCCAGCGTGCCAACAAAAATATTAGGAGCTAGCGTGCCTGTATGCTGATTCCTAGTATGGCGCTGAACAATCTGGTCACCAATTTCATCTATAGTGAAGTTGATGTCACTGAAGGAAAAATCGTAATAGTGTCCTTCTAAGATTTGATACCTAGCTTCGTAGCTATAAAATGACTCTTCTTCAGAATCAAAAATACAATCAGGGCGGCGAGAGTCTATGAAAAACTTGAGCCCAGCTTGAATAACACCTAAATCAATCGTTAAGGCATGAACAGTTTTCATTACCTATGCTTCAGCGAAACTTGCAAACCCATTGTCGATAGCACTATTGTACATCCGCCAAATTTTTTCTAGAGACAGTGGATATATTACTAGTGGATCATCAAAATTAAAGTCTTCTTTTCCAAAGACATCCTTTTCAACATTAATTTCACCCCTAATGCAAAAAGAAGCTATAGAGGCTAGAACCGGACACAGTTTTCTCCTTGAACCATGAAGCTTAGGAAGTAGTTTTTGTATGATTGCAATATCTAGCTTTTCATTCAACTGCATTTCTGGATCAAGCCTGGTTAGTTGCTGTAGTAAACGAAAAACCTCTGTAGCACTTCGATAACCGAATTCAGCGCCTACCTTTTGTAGCTCGCCGAAAAAGCGACTGAGCGTACTCACGACATTCGGTTGACCAATGTCTATCATTCCTCTTTGTTCTGATAGCTTTAGAAATCCGTTCGCCATTGTAGCACCTTTACGATCAAGTTGTGCCAGCTGAATTTCCTTTACATCAGTTAAAAAGCTCTCCATATCTTTTCTACTCACTCTAAATTCGATAGTATTAGCTCTGTCCAACACTTTTGGGCTAAACATATAGGTAGTTTCGTCAATATTAACAGTTCCAATGATGTAAAGATTAGGAGGCAATTTAATACGAGCAGGCACTCCATCCTTTAATTTGGCTTGTGAACAAAGAGGAATCTCTTCGTTTGATTCTAATGCACTCAAAAAATCCGCAAAATATCGCTCGACATGACTAAGATTCATTTCATCTAAGATCAGAAAGAAAGGACGATCACTATTCCTGTTGGCATTAATTAATAGATCTAGTACCCCGTTATCAGGTTTGACATACTCTTCTGAATTTAGTGCATTAGGATAACCCAGAAGAGGCTCGCGATTTGTCCAATCGGAAGCTACCGGAAGAATTACATATTGATCGGAACTTGCACATATCCATCGTACAAACGACTGAGCAAGCTTAGTCTTTCCTGAACCGGAAAGCCCAGTAAGTATAACGAATGGTTTAGTCACGAGTGAGGCAATGAACCTAACCATTAGCAAATCTGAATATCTAAGATTAGTAGAGTTAATCGCTGACTTAAACGCATCCCAGGCAAAAGGTGGGTAAGTATTATCTATCTGACCGTCAGGAAAGCTACTAAGATCAAGCTTCTTATAAAAGTTTAGAAGATTCGTGAGATCATCCTCTATAATCTTTGGACTTAAACCAAAGGTTTCGTCTTGCAAATCGATTTCATAGTACGAACAAACCAAGGAGCTACGGTATCGTTTCGCTTCTTTAAAAAATTTACCTTCAACTAGCTGACCAACTGTATTCATGTTAATTCCCCAATCGGATTCAGGCTTATGAGTTTCACTGATACCGTAAGCAAGCACTAATATTTTGTACTCTTGAAAGTATAAATAAACAGGGTAGATGCCCTTGGAAACCGTTTGGTTATCTTTCAAAAAAGCGATCCATGGTATTTCAGCCCTATTTCCTTTGCCAAAGCTTACGCTCATTTTCAAACCCCGATAATTCTTCGGGTATTCAGACGTTTTTAAGTTTACTGTGCTTGAATGCGCCTGCTCAAGAAAGTTCAATATTATAGGGAAAAATGCTTTGTCCTTAATTTCAAATGAAAAATCTTGAAGCAGCTTGAAACAAGGCGTTCCTTCCCCTCCCTCGAATGCTCCCCTGTCAAGTTCTTTATTATTGGCATACAGGTTAGCATACGAAACGACTAGCTTAGGCGGATATCTTTTACCATTATGGACTACATCATAGTATTTTGACTGCGCTCCTTTCGGTATGCCCTCTCGGTCAATCCGATTAATCGCTTGAAGCAAATGTTCTTTTTGAATATTAGTTGGAAGCTTCACTAGTAGTTATTTCAAGTTTGCATCCTCCTCCATATTTGAGCGTCAAAGCACGGTTATAGACGAGAATTGGAAATGTTAGTTTAATTGTTCATCAATATCAAGATAGATATGATTGATAAACTCAAATTTAACCCAAAATACTTGATTCTACGAATATGGCCGCAACTAGTCTGGCACAAGTTACGGATGATAGCTGATCATGCAGTACTAAGCCAATATACCGTGGTGCGCCGGGTATCTGAAAACACCCCTTCCTGTTGAGAACTAGAGCCTGACTTACCCCCAGCTTAATTACGTCGAGAAAAAGGTAAGCTATATAGCTCGCAGATCGATCTTAAAAAGCCTAGGCAAGGAACTTTTCTCAATCAAGCAGCCCCGAGTATTAATAGCCCAAATCAATTTGCATTACCCGTTCACTACCAATTTTTATTTTGCTATCGGTTATGTAAAATAAATTACTCCAAACTCGCTTTCAAACAATGGACCAAATCGCTTTCACAAAAAGCAGACCTTGGCTGCAATTTTTTATCAGAGGCCATTACCGAAGCAAACAATAGCCCCCCGCTTGGAGAAACACCTTCCTTGAAAACTGTTTCAGCTGATTTAAATCCTCTGTTGTAATATTCTCCGAACGACTCCTGCCAGACATTATTCGGATACAAAAGAAAAGCATGATTTGAATGAAAATACAACTTATATGCAAGAATTTGGCGCAGGTCCGAATCATCGGGTTTATTAGCTCGCGGGCGTTTCCATTTCGTGTCAATAACTACGCGTTTCCCGGTTAATTTATGTTGGATAATGATATCGGGAATCAGTTTCTTTTTGCAGTGATTACTTGCCCAATACAAAATTCCCTTTTGATTAATAACCGTCCAATTATTTGCTTGCCCTGCGTACTTCAACCGTTGGTAAATAAACTCTTCCCACAAATTGTTCATATTAAACATGAGGGCTATTACCTGGCTACGTCCACCCCTAATGTCCGGATGATAGTTTAATAAAATAAGACGGGCTATAGATAGCGCTTCTTTATATACCTCAGATTTGCGGTTAAGCACGATCTGATCAAACGTTGAAGTCGACACCTGAAAACCCTTAGCTTCTGGCCAATCAACCATAAGAATTTTGCTTCTTTCGGAAATTGAAGATGAATTACTTAGCTTAGCCACGACCTCAAGGGCTTTCCTTAATACTTGGTGCAAGAGATGGTTTTTGTCATAAATGGTGTGATGCGTGTAAAAGCGCTCTGCATGTACAAGGTTTTTTTGAATTTGTTTCTGAAACTGCAAGGTGCCTTTTAACACCTTTACATTCCCTTCTGTCTTACGGTATCTCTTAATTAAGCCGGTGTGTAAAAGGCATTCCATTTCCACCAGATACTTTTGAAAGTATAACTCGAGGATAGAATTCGACCTTAGGCGTAAACTTGCATCTTGGCTACTCTTTGGCGATAACAGCTTGCAGGCCTTAAGCATATCCAACAAAATGCGATGCCACTTGTCAGAGTCCTTTTCGCCTCGATCTATCTTTGGCAGTACTTCAATCGTAAGATCATGCACTTGTATAGCTCCTACGTGCTCAACAAAAGCTATACCGTTGTTCACAAGCGAATAGTAAGCACCCTTTGAGAGTGTGTGGAATTCATATAGGGCATTCTGATACTTTTCTTCAAAATGAAACAGGTCGGAATTTGGGCTAACCAACCCGTATACCTTTCTGAAATCGATTTTCTCATATTCGAAAAATCGTAGCAATTTCCTTACCATCTACTTTACCCTCATTAAGCTCAAAGCATTCACAAACTCTGTCGGGCTATCAAACGCATTTCTAATCAGATAGTAGCGCTCGTTATCTTCGTAGTCCGAATCAAGATCGCTGTCGTGTTCCGCAAAGGAAATCGTTTTTGAACTATCTTTTCCTACAAACCCTTTCCCCAAAACAAGTTGGATCTTCTCATAATCTCCATAAAAGTACTCCTGAAGTAAGGGCAGTATTTTATCTTTAAAGGTGTGCAATAGATCTCCAATCGTCTGAACATAAATAAGGTAAGCATGACCAATTTGATGATCTCGGTCCTTCAACAACTCAATTCGTTTGTTGATCGTCTCAAGTAATTGAGATTTAGTAAATGGGAGCCCTTCAATTTGTTTTTGAAGTACCGATAAAGAAAAATCGGGCATCATTTCCTCAAAAGAAAATCGCCGTCTTAAGGCAGTATCAAGCGCTTCCACGCTCCGATCTGCTGTATTCATCGTTCCAAGAATGTATAAGTTTGAAGGGACTCCGAATCTCTCCTTACTGTACGGTAATATCACTTCAAGAGCTTCATCTTTTCCTAGGCGTTTATCCTCCTCTATTAGTGTGATCAGCTCACCAAATATTTGAGAAACGTTACCCCGGTTTATCTCATCGATTATTAATACAAATTTCTTTTCAGAAGATTGACTATTGTTAATTACATAATTATATCTGTGCTTAAGGTGATCAAGCACACCTAAGAAATAACCTTCCCATCCGATAAATTTCTCTTCGCCGTTTATCTGCTTTTGTATATTCTCTTTAGTTAAAGTGCCCTGCTTGACCCTATTTGCACCGGTATAAAGCGTCAGGTTATCGTTCGAGTTCAGCGAAACCGCGAAGGTCTTTCCGGTAGGGGTTTTCAATTCTAATAACTCCTTATCAGAATTCGAAAGATCAACTTTCAAGTTCTGATAAGCTTGATTAAAGGCCAGCTGATTCGGAGTCTTAGCAGCATTACAAAGCTTCTTGAAAATACCATCCTTAACATGATAAGTTATGCAATCATTTATTGTCTCCGGTTTTATTCCTTCAATAAAATCCTCGTAGCTCATGCTTTGGTGAAAGGTGCTGAAGGCTACTTGTCCTTCCTCTATTTTTTGCTTGTAAATACCTTTTATCTCTTCGCGTGTCTTTCCTATCAGATTATAACCTAAGATTTCTAGCGCTTTATTGATGGTATTATACGTTTTACCCGTCCCCGGAGGTCCGAACAAAATCTGATTTACAGGTCCCTTGTAATCAGTCATATCATTAGCCTCTCCAATCTGGCTTCCTTCTATTATGTTTCTTATCGTTCCACCGAGCTTTTCATCGATATGTACCAGGCGATTAATAATGCCATTTACTACATTTTCATCCTTAATGCTTATAGGAGTAGTATAGCGCAAGCTTTTTGCTTTAAACCAGTCAATCCACTCAATATCGTCAGGAAGACTATCGCCGATAATCTGATGGAACTTTCGCTTGCTGGATACCTGTTCAAAGTGCATGTATACGAAAATCTTACCCACCTCCACCTGATACTCTATCTCATAATGCGCCGTTGCATCACCAATTTTATTTCTTAAATCAGACACCCAAACCCACTCATATTTCCTTTTTTTACCGTGTGTTCTTTTAAGAACCTTAAACCCAATTGATTCATCTTCCCTTAAGGCGACGTCTAATTCGTTGATAATTGATTCAAAGGTTCTTGAATTCTTCTCAAGAGTACGATATAAGATATCCTGAGCCAGCAATTTATAGCTATTATCCTCAAAAAAATCTTTCTGTTTAAAGGTGTTCACCATGATGAGCAGATCTTCGTCAGGCTCGATAAATTCCGAGATAAAGGTATCTAGCATGTCCAGGTAGTGAGCGTACTTTTCACCCTTCATCTTCGCCTCTTCCCCTATCAACTTACAAAACTTCTGATAGAATGAATCCTTGAAGAATGCATAATCATCCGGATTATGATAAGTGAGAATGGTTGCTATTGTACGTTCATCATGATGGTGTGAGCGAGAAATGTTTGGTTCGAGCCTACGATATAAATCTAATGTTTGATCTGTAAAGCTGTTGACTCTCTCGTTTAATGATGTATCATCCCGAAAAAGAGACCGAAAGCAGTTTCTATATTCTTCAGGAAATGCTCTGGCAATGCTTTGGATCACCCCTATTCCCACACCATAGATTAAATTTGAGAAATTGATGCTTCTAATTTCTTCAGCAAAGTCACTAACGTCGAGATCAGGTCTTCCCTTGAATTTTTCAACTAACTGCCATTTATAAGCCTCATCCGCAAATCCCGTACCTTTCAGCAAAGCTTTATATTGTGTGATTAAACCTGCTCGAGGATCGCTCGGACTGCTCTTTTCACTGATGTTAAACCCCAACTTCATTAGTGGAACATTTACATTTGCCCCCCCACTGAGAGTCATCGTTTCCCATCCCTCAAGTTTCTTCAGCCTTGCTGCCCACCGAACTACTTCTTTAGGCGGAAACTCCCGATTTTTGTAAATCAAATTCCAACGTGTAGACCCCTTAAGTTCCGGTTCATTTTTAATAATGTACTCAAGCGACTGTTCAATCTCTTCTTTTGCAAATTGTGAGGCTAGGTTAGGCATAGTTTAGGTTTAATTAAGATAAGGATTCTTAGCAGCCGGCATTTTCTAAGCCGGCACATTCTGGTTTAACGCAATAATACTAATTTTTGAGGTTAAGCTAGCAGCTAGCAAATAACACTCTTGTATGTAAACTCAAGATGCGGCGATAGTACTACTTCTCATATTATAATACCCGCCATGCTTGCAGACGAACTTTTTGCAATTTTGCATATTCCTTGAAACTTACTGTCTTAAAGCTCTCAGTAATAGGCAATGATCTAGAAAATCTCGTCATAGAGCTTCTTGGCTTCTAATAAAGTAAATACAACAATTAAGGGCCTTCATTTTATGTTCATTCACTTGTGTGTAATATCACCTTACAACTTCGCAGCGTATTGCTCTTCCGGTACTGATGTACTCACTTGATCCTACCTATAAGGATTAAAACCCCTACTTACTATCCATTAACGTTTTTTCATATATCGCACTATACCTAGCATACTTTTCGATGATAGATTTAAAGTTAGCATCGCTAGGCCGAATAGCATCTTGCACCAGTACAGCTCCCGATTGATGTATAATCAGGTAACGCGGTATTCCCTCAATTTGCACCGCCTTACTTAGTAACTGAATGTCATCCTTTTTAAGGATATAGCTATTCTTGAACCCATCCAAGCTATCTTTCTTAACAGCTTCCAGCCAGGGAGCTTCTTCAGAATCAATTGAAACGAGAACGACCGACATATTTCTTGCGTACTTTTCCTGGCTATTTGCATGCTTCAGCGTATACGGAATTTCCCACCTGCAGGGAACACACCAGCTCGCCCATAAGTCGACAAAAACGAGCGGCGTAACCATATTCTTAAGCAAGTCTTTGAATGTTGAATAGGTATTCTGAGGAGTATAAAGCCGTATGTCGCCGAGCGATCCACCGGAAAAGTTGACATGGCGGGTATCATATTTAGTTTCTATGCTGCTTAAATACTCCCTCAAATGCCCGGATGAAGCTGCTTTATACCTGGCAATCGCATTTTTCTCAATAAGCCTGAGATCCTCGTAATTATCATTGATGTACTTAAATGATATAAAATCCGCCATGTTTCTATTGAAGTACTTATAAGAAAGATCGTTTAAAGAGCTCAAATCGCCAGCACTATGGATCTTAGCAAGATAAAACCGAAGATAGTTGTAAGCCAGGAGCCTGACCGAAGAAAGACTGGCATCCACCTGTGCTGAATTTATCAGCCCGGGTATTGACTCGATCTCACGTTTCCATATATCAGACAGAGAATCGATACTGACCCGGCTGTCCGGATATACAGGCGCCATCTTGTTAAACAAGTACCTGGTTCTTATCTCAGAGTACAATGCTCCATACTCCTCTTTAGTAAGCCGACTTTTAAATGAATTAAGGATAGACAAACGCTTTTTTAATACGGTATCGATCCGGGCCCCGTAATACGCCAAATTCCTTCTGTTAATGGAAAGGTCTTTCGGATATCTCAGATCTTCGGATTTTTGATTGATCTCCCAAGAAGCAGCGCACAAGGAATTTCCGCTCAATGATGTAACCACCGGAATATGATCTGCTGTATAGGTAACGACAAGCGAATCATCTGTATCTACTAAGTATGAATAAGACTGCATGTTCAAGCCATAAGTAATGACCTCATGCTTTACCTCAAAAGGAATTCTCCAGATGCTATCACGCACGGGTTGTAGCAGTATAGTCTTGTAATCATTAAATCTATCAAGATATGAGACGATGATAGGTCTTTCTGATGCGGCGGTGCCTGCCGCAAACCTCAAAGACAGAATATGGTTACCACTACTATCCCGTCCAATGGACTGTTGGCTTGTTGCGATGAATGCCAGAAGTAGAAATATCTTCATCATAGTTAGTAATCTTAATTAGTAACTCTCCTGATATAAAAGATGAATGTCAAGGGGGCGAGTGGGCTGTGCTGACTCTCGCCGCAGAATAGGAACACGCTAAGATAGAGATCAATACCTTTGCCAGTGTAAGTTAACGAATTCTTTGGAGATTAAATCATCCAGAGAATTATGTGTCTGAATGGTTGTATTCCTACAAGTAATTTTGCTTCTTCTCCTAAGTGTTGTCCAGTGAAAGAACTAATCTACCCCATAGACATCTATCTCGAAATTTGCCGCCAAAAAGACCTAAATTTGGTGATTATGTGTGGCTATTAAGGTATTCACAATTCGCGAATTCTCTACTTTAGCGTGATTCTGTTTTCAGGGGAAAGTCATTAATAACATAAGTAAGAAATGGACAATGCCCATCTATACTGAGTACTGGCATTTTCCCAGTTCTGTTTCAAATAAAGCAAATACTATCCAGCATAGCTAATGTTAGCTCCTGGGTTGTCTTAACTTTATAATTTCATAACTCAAGTTTTCTATAGCTTCGTCGTTCTCCTGCAACTTTGAAATTTTAAAATCAAAATCGTTATAAATTTGCTGAATGTACTTCTTTCGCTGGACTTCCAAATATGTCAAAGGATCTAAAGTTTGTTCTGCTATCAACAAATATAATACCGAAAAACCAACTGGAATAACACTAAGAATAAAGGTATATTGTTCTATAGCATCCCAAGTGAAGTAGAAAATAGAGCTAATTAATAAAATATAATATCCTAATATGATACCGACAATATTGTATTTTAGATTTTTATATTTCTTCTCCGCCATTTTATCAAGCGGAGCTTTCTGACGTTCTAAAGTTTCCTTATATCGCTTTTTTTCTATTAACAGATCTTCTTTAGATCTAAGAAGCTCTATTTCTATGTTCTTTTTGGTTTCTAATTCACCGAGTAATTCAGTGAATTCTACTTGTTGCTTTTCTGATTTAATTTTGTAATGAGTCTGATCTTGAATAAATTTTTCCAAACTATCTTCTGTTATAACATTTAAAACATCATTTACAATATCATTTTTTATTTCTTCCGGTTTCCTTACTTGATTTCGAAGATCAACAATTCTTGCTTTGGCTTGATCTTCTGTTAGTCTACCAGTTCTATATTCACTTTGTAGTTCGGCAAACTTCTCCCCAACACTATCATTTAAAACCTTAGATAGGACTATCTGAGATTTCGTAATAATATTGAAAGACTTAGGAAGTGAGGACTTTCCAAAACCTTTATTTAGTTTGAACCAAAACTTATTAGTGAGAAAATTCAAATGTGAGGCCAGCGGAACATAGCCGTCCTCTTTCATTAATTCATTCCACGCTGCTTTTAATGTTGTTGAATTCCCAGTCAACAGTAAGTAACCAATGTTTTCAAAATTATTTGAATTTGCTTCCTTTCTCCGTATGGAAACATAGTTCAAGAATTTCAAAAACGGTTCCGCATCTTTGCCGATTTCGTTACTTAATTTGCTAATGATTTTGTAAGTGTCCCTAAAAATCGAACGGTTTAGAACTGGACAGAAATGCTTAGTTTTAAATAGGGAATGAAAAAGACACGGTTTACCGAAACACAGATTGTAAGAGCCCTCAAAGAGGGAGAAGAAGGCAGAAAGACAGAAGACATCTGCAGAGAACTAGAGATCAGCAAAGCGACATTTTACAATTGGAAGAGCCGTTATGGAGGGATGGAAGCCTCTGACGTTAAACGGCTAAAAGAGCTTGAAGAAGAAAATGCCCGCTTGAAAAAGATGTTTGCCGACCTGAGCCTGAACCACGAAATTCTCAAAGAAGTCATCACAAAAAAAGGCTGGGGCTCCGGGAACAAAAACAGTTAACCCAGGAGATAATACTGGATCACGGTTTAAGTATCACCGGAGCCTGCATGCTAACGGGCATGTGCCGCTCTCAATATTATTATACCAGCAAGAAGGACGACAGTGCAGTAATTGAGGCCCTGGATGAACTATCTGCCAAGCATCCGGTCTATGGTTTCCGTAAGCTATACGCTTATCTGCGCAGGGCTGGTAAAGGTTGGAACCATAAAAAAGTATATAGGGTGTACAGTATCCGCCCGACGAACTACACCTTGCCAGTCTCAACTAGTTTCTTATAGTTCTGCGGATACAGGTCTCTGATGTTTTTATGATTGATCGACATGATGTTCTCCAGCGTATACTTGAGCCATTGCAAGGGATTTACCTCATGCTTTTTACAGATAGCCAGAAAGGAGTACAGCATACCTGCTCGGGTTGCAGCATCGTGTGATCCGGCAAAGAGGTAGTTTTTCCGTCCAAGGGCAATAGGCCTGATGGCATTCTCGACCAGATTGTTGTCAATTAATAAGTTGCCATCCTGCAGATAAGCGCTGAGTTTATCCCATCGTTCCATCGCGTAGCGCATGGCCTTGCCGATTTGACTTTTGGGCAAGGTCTTTTTCTCTTCATGAAAGATCCATTTACCCAGTTCGTTGATCAAGGGCAGCGATTCATCTAACCGCAGTGCTTTGATCTGTTCTGAGCTAAGTTCATTTTCTTTGGCCTTTCGCTCTACTGCGTACAGCTGCTGGATCAGCCCCAGTGCCTTGGAAGCTCTGGCTTTGTCGTTCTCCATTGCCCGTTCAAACTCCCTGCGGGCATGCGCCCAGCAAGCCAGCGGGGTAACGTCTTTACGCTGACCTACTTTATCGTATACAGCATAGCCATCACTCTGCAGACAGCCTCTGAAGTGTTCAAGCATGTTTTTACTTCCCGAAGATCCGCGTGTGGGCTGATAGTCCATCAGCACCAGTCCGTCCAAAGGACTGTGATAGACCCAGTACCACCCGGAGTGAGCTGCTCCTTTTTTGTCACTTTCAAGCACCTTGATACTGGTTTCATCCACTTGCAGGTAACCTTTGGCTTTGATATCAAACCGGAGCTGCTCATAGAGTGGTTCCAGACGTTCCAGCGCCTGTTTGACCCAGCCTTCGATGGTAGAGGAGGCGATGGAGATGTTCTCCCGGGCGAAGCGTTGCTTCTGACGGTACAGCGGCAGATGATCGGCATACTTATCCGTCAGGATCATCGCCAGCAGGCCTGCTCCCGGAATGCCTTTATCAATTACTCTTTCGGGCAGCTCTCCGGTTTTCACGCCTTCTCCGTCTTTGGCGGCATACTTATACCGGATGTAGCGGCGAATGAAGAAGCGGGCAGGCGCGCATTCCAGCTCTTCGGTCACTTCCTTTCCGATGCAGATCATATCGGTTAGATCACCTTCAGGGTGGATCTCAATCTCTTCTACTGGTAAGTGAGCAGGTAACGCTGCACGGCCTTTATGCGCCGATTGCTTTTTACGGGTATAGGTGATCTGTTCTTTGATTTCTTCCTGCTGAGCAGCCTCTTGCAGAGGCTCCGTCTGAAAGGGCAATACCCCTTGTGCAGGATCGCCTTCGAAGCGTTCGCGCTTCTGACCGAACTGCATGCGCTTGAGAAGTTCTACCTGAACTTTCAGGCGATCAATCTCTTGCTGATGAGATTCCAGGGCGGCATCTTTGCGTTTCAAAAGAGCGATCAATGCTTCTTTCGAGAGGTTCTCCAGTGCCGTATCCATGGCATGAAATTACGCAAAAAAGCGCGTTCTTGCAAGCAAAAAGCCGCTTTTTATAGCTGATAGCGCCGCAGCTGGCGGCTCCTTTGAACCTGTATCCCTTCGATCATCAGCACCAGGTCGGCCCAGCTTAACTGTTCTTTTTTGGGTGTGGCAAAGGTGCCCTGCTCCAGGCGTTTATAATACAGCACGAAGCCTCCGTGTTCCCAGTGCAGGAGCTTGATATGCGTGCGTCCCCGGTTAAGAAAAACGAAGACTTCACCGCTGGAGGCCTCCCTGCGGAGTTCGGATGTGACCAGGCCGCACAGACCATCGAAGCTCTTGCGCATATCACAGTACCCTTGATAAAGATA